>SDBU01000034.1_pt1 | contig 181942 bp, 211 predicted proteins | sample 2277071 | NCBI WGS metagenome assembly SDBU01 (sample SAMN10397929, study PRJNA504765) | marine sediment metagenome | isolation source: marine sediment core GS08_GC12, 126 cmbsf | place: Arctic Ocean: Gakkel Ridge, Loki's castle | collected 2008
AGAACGAGATGGTGTTTGGAGCCCTGACGCCGACACGGGAATATACATTGAGTCCCTGCATCGTTGGCGCCCCGAGCTCACTGAATCGCGGCCAGGCATCATCCTTGTTGAGGGTGAGTGGCAATGGTCGCGGATGGGTATCGGAGACACGATGGGTGTTGATTACCGCTCAGGTAAACGGCACTTTGGCGGTTTCTGGCAGGGTACCCATACATTTTTTGCCATGGGTAACTGTGGTGCCGAGGCGCAGATTCTCGCGTTGGAAATTGCCAAAGTTATGCTCTGGTTTGAAAGCGAAATCGCAAGTAGGCTAGAGCTACACCGGTTCATGCCGGCAACCATTGGGAAAGTGTCAGTGCTCCGAGAGGCTACCGAGAATTACGTCGTTCCGGTTAGCGTTGCTTATACAGCGTCTGAAACCTGGTATCTCCAGGAAGATGCGCCACGGTTGAAGCGAATCGTTTTTAGGGCGTCAGAGGTTTTAGGGAGCTACTGATCACAACCGCAGTGCAGTAACAGAAATACCTGAAATGTTCCAGGAGGGAATTGCTGATGTCCGTCACTTACGTTAAGCCGCAAGTTCTCGTCTTTCAAGAGTTCAGTATCACGCCGTCCGAGATAACGGACCCGTTGCGTGCTCACATCAGTGGGCCGAACGCGATGCTGCACCGCTACGATGAAGACGATGAAAAGGTCCTGATCAATGTTGGACCGTATGACAAAGACGACGATGCCGTGTACCCGTGGCCCGATCGACAAGCGGGCTCCATCGTCGACGACGCAAGCGTCCGGCTGATTATCGAGGACGCGTTGCTTCTATACCACGAAGATCTCATCGGAAACGAGTCCGGTGGTCGAGGTCTCGTACAACCCGTTACCGGTCGAAAAAACTGGCTGCGGTCCACCGCCATCAGTTATAAGGCCAATGGCACCCAGTGGCCCCGTTCCGGCTTGCTCATCGATCGCGACGTGAAGGTTGGGGACGTAGCCTACGTTCGAGGCGTCGCTGACGTCGGAGGTGATTGCGACGAGCATGAGTTGTGGACCTATGTCGAAGGCTTTGCAGCCGACGAGGTAGATCCTGTGATCTTTTCGCCATCGGCGGACGACAACAACCAGGTGTCGACCGAAGCGGCAGCAACCTCGGCACAGTCAGGTGGTGTGATCAACTGCATCACGTTATCCGCAATTGACAACAGCTATGACGGTCGGGAGGATGGTTTCGTCACCGAGAAGTACACCATCCGTGTCATTCGTTCGTCGGTCGCTGGATGCCAGGCAGCTCGTCTGCGGGTGACCAGTGACAGCGGCACGGACAACGAAGATGAAATCGATCCCGGCGATTTCGGCGATTGGGTTGACATCGGTTCCCGTGGCCTGGCCGTGAAGTTCACGACTACCACTGGCACGTGTTCGGAGTCGGCTTCTTCGGAATCCGTCGAGAGTGACCAGTTCGTGGTTGGCCAAGAGTGGGAAGTGGATGTTACCCAGGCGTTCGAGCGTGGATGTGTCGAGACTGCCGACGAGGTTTACACCGGCACGGACAACGACACCTACATCGTCGAAGTCACCAAGGGTGGCGCCTGGTCGAACCTGCCGGAGGTTACCGTTACGACCACCAAGGGTTTGGACAGTTCCGGCCCGACCATTATCACCAATGCTGGTGTGGCTTTCCCGGTAGGCTCTTACGGACTGACCGCGAAGTTCGCAGACTGCTTCGGCAGCGACAGCGTTTCGGCGTCCGCCGCCGGAACTGCTTCGCTCGGTGAGGGTGATGCGTTACTTGCTGGCCTGCGTACCGGCGACAAGTTCTACATCGCCGTAGTCAGTGGCGCCAATGGTCCAATCCGCACACTCATCCTGCGAGACGATCTTCCGATCGAAATTCAGGAAGTGTCGGACCTGGATCTGCGGTTGTTCATTCCGAAGACCATTGAGGTCACTGAAGACAGGCTGAGCAATCCGCCATTGGTCAACTACGAGATCGAATCCACTCAGCTGGTTGTCAAGGCCGGCATTACGGCCTACGATCCCACGTGGACCGACAGTGGTATCGAACAGCCGATGGTTGTGTGGGATGGCCGACTGGCCAGCACCACCGATCCCAATGCGCGGGGCATCCAGTACATCGAGTACCGGGAGTGGTTGGCCGATCTTGCTGATGAGGTCAACTTCATCAACGATGTCGCGGACATCGACGAGATTCCCGGACAGCTCGATGAGCTGAATCCGTTGAAATGGGGTGTGTACCGGGCTCTCCAGAACTCGAACGGTACCCGCGTGGCCTACACGGCCGTGTTGGAACCGACTGACCTGGATAGCTGGCAAGACGTCCTGGAGCGCGTGGATGGTCGCGATGACCTCTACAATTTCGTTCCGTTGACCTACGATCGGGAGACTCAGAACCTCTTCCAGGCACATGCCAATGCCGAGAGTTCTCCGGAGGCTGGAAACTGGAAGGCAATGTTCGTGAATCTCAAGGTCGATGCCACCAAGCTGGTAGTCGGTAAGAGTGACGCGGATACCCAGTCGCTCACACCAACGTCTTTCGACGGCGAGGTGGTCTTGGCCACGCTCGAAGACAATCCGGATGCCACGGCCATTCAGTACACGTTGCTGAGTGTCCCGGGCGCCAACTCTGGTTTTATCACCTACGGGGTGACCCCAGGAGACATCGTGCGGTACCTCTACACCATCGACGCGTTTGGTGCCGCGACCTATCAGGAGTTCATCGTAGACACCGTGCTCTCCGAAACCTCGCTGTTGCTGCTCAGCGGCCACAGTGACCCGATTTCGGTCGCTCAGAAGATCGAGGTTTGGCACACCCAGGAGAAGAACGAGCTCGTCACCGCACTCAAGGATCAGGCACAGAGCTTCGCGGACCGCCGCGTCATCGGTGTTTGGCCCGACATCGTGGGTACCGGTGGCAATGCCCAGGACGGTTACTTCCTGGCCAGTGCTCTTGCCGGCTTGGCTTCCGGTGTTCAGGCCCATCAGGGTCTGACCAACGTGGAGATTGCCGGTTTCGATGACCTGGCATCGCGAACCAAGGACTTTTTCAGCGACAGTCAGCTGGATGACTTGGCGAGCGGTGGCGTGTGGATTGCTACGGAAGACAGTGATGGCACGCCGCATACGCGGCACGCGCTCACTACCGATACGCTCGACTTGAACCGCAAGGAGGAGATGATCCGCCGCAACGTGGATTCCATGTCCTACTTGTTCTTGCGTCGGCTGCGTCCGTTCATCGGGCGAGCGAACGCTACACCGTCCATGGTGCAGAAGTTGCGTTACGAGGTGAATCAGACCATCAAGTTCCTCAAGACCAATGGTTATACTGCGGAATTGGGATCACAACTGATCGATGGTAATATCCGCGTCAACACAAAGGGTGTAGAGCAGATCTTCATCCATCCGTTGGCTGCGGATCGCATCGTAATTGTTCTCGACCTGGTCGTACCGGCGCCGTTGAACAACATTGAGCTGCACTTGGTGATCTAAGCGGTCACCGGGAGCAGGGGTTGCGTTTTTTACAACAACCAAGTATGGGTCCTCCGATAGGGCCCGGCAATCACATGAGGTGAAGCTATGCCGTCTGTTTTTCAAGGAGCTCAATCTCACAATGGTGGGTTCCGCGCAGACCAACTGACACTCACGCTCGGGGGTGTCGATGTTCGTGGATTTTTGATCCAGAACATTCAGTTCTCGTACACCCAGCAGCTCACGCTGTTGTACGAAATCGGCTCAGAGTTTGTGTATTACGTTGGCGGCCGTGCGCAGGGCACGTCAACCATTGCCCGAATCCTCGGGCCACAGGCTGCCGGTGGTGACTTCCTGAACAGGTACACCGATCTTTGTGAACCGCAGGACATGGAATTCAACGCCTCCGCCGGTTGCGCAGGAGCTGGAACTGGAGCCGGCCGTTACACTATCATTGACGCGGTCTTGACGACCATCTCGGTTTCGGTGACGTCTCAGGAGGTCGTTATCAATGAGCAACTACAGTTCATCTTCATTGACCTGGAGACGCCGGCGGGCGGTGGCGTCTAAGTCTTTGGCTGGTGAGTCGAGACATCGATGATGATATTGTCGTCGGCGTCGGTATGGGGCGGCCCAGGTTTTCAAAGGGGCCTGGGCCGCCCGGGGTTGGTTGATACCAACTCATTAGCACCTTACTTTACTGAAAGGTGGAGCGATGTCTGCCAGGAACAACGCAAACAGACACGCAGAGACTGATGTCGGACCAGCTACGCGGCGGCAGGGTAATCGAATCCTGGAAGCGCAGCACAGTGCATCTGGCCCAATCAATCAGGCCAGGCCTAACCAGGACCCGCAAAGTCAGACTGCTGCGTCTCTACAGAGTTTCAACTCTACCGGTCGCGTCGTAATCGGACAGATTACTGACTGTACTGCCCTTGCTCATATCTATCGGGTGCAGTTCGAGAAGGCCCTGCAACCGATGGTTGCCACTTTCATTCCACGCACCACTTGTGCTTCCTTTGGTGCAAAAGACGTGTCCACTCTCCAGGTAGGCACAACGGTCATCTGCTTGATTTATCCACAGTTGCCCTGGTGTGCGATCATCGGCACCTTGCCAATACCGGCTACAGAATCACGGAAGTCGATCCATTCAATCATCACTGGCTCAACGCGCAACCGTGTAGACGACGCCCATCGCAAACCCTTCTCGATGCCCACGACCAACAATGCCAACGGCTACATCCCTGACCTACTTGCCGGCCGCCCCTTTGATGCCATTCTCGGTGGCGAGGTAGGCTGGGTTGCTGAGACAGGGATGAAGATCTTTCAAGATCAGTGGATGGCGCTGATCGGCGTCGACGAGATGTGTGGTTTGTCGTTCTTTTACCACGACTCCATGGCACGATTGGCTGGTTACAATCTGCAAATCTGGTCCGCGGTTCGTGAGTGCGAATCGATCAATGATCAAGACGAGATGCAGGACTGGACCGGTTACGCTGGTTTTCCGTGGGAGCAGATGGGTATGCTTTTTCATATCAATCCCACATCTCTCAAGTCAGCTCACGAGTGGCAGGTTTCCGAGCCCTGGTACAGCAAGATAGAGCCGAAGGACGACTGGATGATGCCATGGCACCGTGAACGGGAGTTTCACGGTTACCTTGGCCAGGGTGGAAAGCGGATTACTCAGGCGCCGCCGACTGACGGCGGTGACCACGTTAGTTATGCCGGCGGCGGTGGGATCATCAATGCAAAGCATCCTGGTCTTCTCGATATATTTGGTACGCAGGACGGACGTTTCTGCCTACAGAGTGCCAAGGGTATCTCCCTAGTCAAACGAAGCATCATAATCTCACCAGTGCGACTTCGGCGACCCGAACAGCCGGAGACTGGCGATACCGAGACGAACTACAAGTTCAGTTCGGAGCAGGGCGAAGGCCCAGACCACGTTGTCACTGGCGACATCGAAACCAGCGGACCTGATCCACAGTTCAACCGGGCGTCCGGCGTGTTCGATATGCACGCCTACTTTTTCAACTATGTCGGCCTGCATCCGTTCTTCTACCACGAAAAGGACTATAAGACGTGGGATGAAAAGGATGCGGACTGGTCATCTGGAAAGAGTGAGGAATGTCCGCCGTTTGGGCAGTTGGCCGGTTCGATGTATCTTTCGCCAGATCAGTTCAAGCAGACCTGGAAGATCGACCATCGATACAACGATCAAGACTACTACTCGCTGTCCTGCGGTATAGAGCTACTCGACGATGGCGGCATGGTGCTTTACGGCGGGATGGGCGAAGAACTCCGCATGGCTGGCGGTCATCCAATTCTCAGTGGTCCTGGCGATGTCTGGCTCAAGAGCGGCCGTAACGTCAACGTGTGGGCGGGCTGGGACTTCTGTGCGAGGGCGAAGAACTCGTTCGACATTACGGCCACGGAAAAGGATGGGCGGCTGAAGACGGAAAAGAACTTCCAAATCTTGGCCGGCAACAGTGGCATGGGCGGCGTATTGATCGAGTCGCGGGCGGAAGGCCCAATCTACGACTTTGACAAGTGCGGTGAGGAGGTTGTAAGCTCTGGCGTCGTTTTGCGGGCACCGGACTCCGAGGTTGTCAGTTGGGGTATGAATATCTACCTGCGTACCGGTGGCGGCAAAGTCAAGGAAGGCACGATCATGATCGATGCCTCCAAGGGTAGTCGCGACATCATCACGCAGTCGCAGAACACCTGGAACTATGTGTCCAGCACTGTTTTCCATCACTTTGGTGTGATGGGCGAAGTGGAAAAGACCACGGAGTTCAGTAAAAGCAACACGGTCATCTGTTCGGACACGTGCGTTGACGGTCACATAATCATGGCCGACGATCTGATTCTCTCGGGCAATGTCCTGGTGGCTGGGGGGCACATCTTTACAGAGCGTGCGAAAGCAACACCGTTTGTACTGCCGTTGGATGATCCCGGGTTGACGCAGGTCTATACAGCCATCGCGCAGTGCAAAGAGTTGGCTGAGACGACGTTGCCTGACATCGGAGTGGAGTATTGGCAGCAGGTTGTCGACGTGTTGTTCTATGCGGAAAAGAAGGCAGGCAACGATGATCTGATGACCAAGGCTGAGATGAGTCTCCGGTTGATGGAAGACTATCGCACTGAGGATTTCAGAATCTATGAAGACCGGTGGCAGCAGATGGGGCGGCTCAGTGGCAATGTCAGTGCCAGGTGGAAAGAGAAGCCTGTCACATGCAAAGGGCAAGATACGTATCCGTACCCAGGAAAGGAGAACTATGAAGGAACCAAACTTTACACTCAAGACCTATTGATTTTCGACATCGCCGCGGGCCGGGCAAAACCTCGTGGCGATCAACCCGAATTAGCAGAACCATACAAGAGTCCAAAGTTTGATGAACCAACAGCCACGTCTTTGGACGATTATCTTGTGATCCGATAGAGGAGCAGTGATGCCAGACGACAATTCATTACGCCCGAAACCCGTGCCGACACCTCCGCCAGGACTCGGCAACATACCAGCAGATCAGTTACCCGGTCCCGGTCGCCTACCGTTACGGGCAGGCGATATTTCCATGAGCGATTATACCAGAAAGCAAATGGAGAAGCTCGGATGGAAACTGGGCGATCCTATTCCAGGAGACTTGGGAATACGTATCAAAGAAGTACAGGATGAAATCCGAAAAGAAGGAGCTGAAGCAAAGATAGAAGACAGCGAATTGGCTGTAGGTTGGAAACCGCCCAAACCTAACTTCGTAAACATCGACGACCTCTCGGAGACGCATCAAGAAGAGTTGAGGCAGTACCTGAAAGAGTATAAGCAGGAGATGGCTGTTCAAGATGCAGAGAAGGCCCAACGTGCGGCCATCGATGCGGAAATACCAGACAGTGTGCAAGGCGATATGCGTGATCTGACTCGCGATCAGCTAATCCAGGGTAAAGCCGCAGAAGTACGACGGCAACAACAGCCACAGTCTGAAGTGATTGACGATCGCGCCACTGCTGCTGAGCCAGTAGTAGCAGAAAAAGTTGAAGAAGCCAAGCAGCAGGTTGAATCGGTCGAGCAGCAGCCAGCAGCGCCAGTTACGACGACACCCACAGAAGCAGTAGATAGTGGTGTGCAGAAGGCCATGGTAACTAACTGTCCGCGGTGTCTATGGCCGTTGGATCAGGCCTTCGATCTGAAACCAACGAATGAGGACAAACAATCGTTCCTTGCCAGTATCCTTGGTACGTCCAGGTTTCAAAAGAAGTATGAGATACTGGGCGGTCACGCTGTCATTTACTACCGGAGTCTGACGACCGAAGAAGCGGCGACGATCCAGTACCAACTTGGATGTGACATCCGTAATGGAAACATCCATGGCGACGGCGAATTCCTTGCTTGGCTGATGGAGTATCGTTTGGTAGCCAGCGTGAGCCAGATCGACATTGGCAAGAACACTATTGCACGTGTCAAGTCCGTAGACGCATGGGCAAAGGATCATCCGGTACCGCCGCAAAAACCATTACCAACACAGCAGCCTGAGGCTGCAACTGAGGCTATGCCGGCCGAAGCGTTCACTGCGTTTGGCGCCGGTCTTCAACGCCCCGACACACCCTTGCCACGTATGCGAGAATGGTTCTACAAGGAGATCGTGACGCAGGAGCCACTACGCCGTATTATTGGTCAGCAGCACAGAGAGTTTCAACGGCTTGTCGAGGCATTGGAGGCCATGACAAGCGATGCGTCTTTTTGGAAAGGGATCGAACTGCCCGCCTCATGACGAGAGCGGCCACCAGAGGCTTGATTGATTTCTCGCGATTTGATCCCTGGGATTTGTGGTGGTGGAAAAAGCTGCGGTGGACAATAAACGAACTGGAGATGGATCAAACGCGGGAAGTAGTAACGGCGCAGCACAACCACTGGGTTACAATAGCGTCGCACAGCAGATTGACGAATGAATCGTTTGAGACAGCTAAGACCAATGCTACGGAGAGTTTCAATCGACTGTTAAAGCTCACGTACCCGTGGTTGGCTGACAAGATTGGGGAAGACGCAGGTGCAACCGATCGCGATGCAGCCATTGACGCTTATCATGAGATTTACGGACGACCTGGCGAGCCACGTTACGAAGAAATGGTCACCAAACTCGTAGCAGCGTTACGACATAAACCAACACGGAGAGAAAAAGAACGACGACGAAAGTTTCGGAGACTTGAAATGCAGCGGGAACAAGAAGAGCGTATGGAAAACATCGGGAACGGGTAGCACACGGAGACTAAGATGTCAAGGATCACGAGCTGGCCGGGGATGTACGGCGGCTATACTGCACCACCGGAAGCGACTGCGCTGGTGACAGGCCGTACTCCAATGTTTGGTGCAGATCTTGGTCCCCGCTACACGGGCCCCTTCAATCTTCAGTTGGGACAGCAGGGCGGTCTCGGGTCCATGCTCCAGCTGATGATGCCATCGATCATGGGAGCGTTGATGGCACCTGAAAGGATGCCGGCCCAGTTCATGCCTGAGCAGAATCTCTGGGACCAGATGGAGGCTACTAAGTTCTACATGGCCAACCAGCAAGCCATGCAGATCAGCAGCCGGCCGGACACTGAAGCCGTTGAGAATATCCTCAGCGGTATACACAAGATGATGACCGGACAGGAGCTGACCGAGCGAGAGACCGCACGGAACTTTCGCATGGCGGAGACGGTCAGCCGGTATACGCCGCTACTGACTCAGATCTTTGGACCGGACATGATCGATCGGTTACACGGGTCCCGCGGTTCTGCTACGGTGATGGCCCAGCAGCTTCATCAAGCAATGCGTACCAGCCTCGATCCGATTACGGGTCGTGTGGGCTATACGGGAGAGTCCGCTGGCCGCGTATCCACAGCGCTGTTTGACGAGCTTTACGGCGATCAGATGTCAGTCGAGCGTATGCGGGGCATGTCAGCGGGCCAGGCAGGCATGCTGGCAGAGGAGATGCAGGCTCGCGGTATGCTGGGTAGGCCCATGGGAATGATGTCCACCGAAGAGAAGCTTGCAGAAATACCCGAACAGCTCACTGAGCGACTCGTCAGTCGATTGGCTGAACAATTACCAGAGATCCGCCGGATTTTGGAGGGTGACGGTCGACCTACTGAGGATCAGCTCGCAACGGCCCGTGATACAGTCAGAGCTACGCACCAGGCTCTCCGTGGTGGTTTCAACGAAGCTGGCGAAGCCCTGTCGGCAGATGACATCAATCTGATGCCGGGCGGCGAAGAGATCCTGCGGTCGGCAGACGCCCAGCGTATCGGTGACCGGTTGAAGAATCTGTCTGGCGCCGTAAAGGCAATGCGGGACATCTTCGGCGACATGGGCAACCCTAATGCCCCCATGAGGGAGATTATCAACGGGTTGGAGGCCTTGACGCAGGGTGGCTTGGCCACGATGAGTCCTGCGGCTCTTGAAGCCATGGTGCGGCAGACCCACGTACTGGCCAAGCAGACAGGTGTGGGTGTACAGGGAATGATGGCCCTGATGTCCCAGAATGCCCCGCTGGCCAGACAGCTCGGGCTAGATCCCATCTTCGCTGTCACTGCTGCTCAGCAAGCCGTAGCCTTCGGTGCAGCGGCCGGGGACGTTCGACGGCTGGATATGCCAGCCTGGGGTGCAGGCACCAAAGAACAGCTCATATTGGCCGATCAACAGCTCCGCATGCACGCAGCGGCCGCCCCGTTGACCAATAACCTAGCTGCCTTGATGCGGATGCGGGAAACGGGAATGCTCACTCCGCGGGTTGGCGGAGAGTTGGAGGCCCTGACAACCGCGATCGAACGCGGTGAGCTGGAGTACGAGTTCCAGAACGCTGAAGGCAATATGGAACGGCGCGAGGTTTCAATCAATCGAAATAGACTTCAGGAGCTCTTGGCGCAAGAGGGCGTGGCGCGTACGGACTCCATGACCATCCTCATGGATCGGTTCGGCAACCAGGAGTATGCTCAGCAGTTTAATATCACAGAGATGACCAGGCGGATGCAGGGCCGTGAAATGGTTCGGCAGGTGCTTGGACCACAGATGGGTCGCCGTTTCGGTAGTCGGTTGATGGGAGCAGGCATTCAAGACATCCTGGAAGCCGAGGGGATTACGCAGAATCAAGGTGACTTCCGGGATATGATGCAGGATCTTGGGCTGGCTGTTGCAACAGATCTTAGGAAACTGACGGGTGAACAGACGCGTGATCCGGTTCTTCGTCGCAAGACTCTCGGCAATGCCTTTAGGACACGACTGAAAGAGTCCGTACGTGGCCGAATGGATGCCGATGCCACGGACGAAGATGTTGAACAGATGACGGCAACGATCATTGCCCAGATGGGCGGAGAGCAAGCGCTCACAGCCATGGGTGAAACTATCTACGCGACGGCTAGTGCAGCAGCAGTTCAGAATCCGCTCTTTGGATCATTCCCCAGGATGATGGATCTTCTCAGTGACGAGACTTTCGAGCAGGCCGCAAGCCGTAACCGCCAAGCTCGCGCTACTGCGGTATTGCAAACTGCATTTTCCAGTCTTGGCACTGCAGGGCCAATGCAACGCATCTCTGACGCTATCCAAAACGCTGGCCCAGACACAACCGGCATGGAAATTCTCCAAAAGGCCATGGGCGGTATAGACTTGGCAGACGTGGCCGCACACGATCCGAATGGCGTTGTTGCTGAACTGTTTGGTCTTATGGAGGGGGTAAAGGATCTTGACACGGATGATCCTGAGCAGCTCCGTCAGTTGGAACAGAGAGCCAGGGCAATGAAAGCACTCATCGAAGGTGGTGATGTAGCAATGCAAGAGTTGAGGCGGATGGATGCCTCCCGAGAAGTGATCGGCGTAGCGGATGCCACGCAGGAACAACAGGATGCGGCATTGGTGAGACTGGAAGAGCTACGGCAGCGGGATGCGCGACAGCGCCAGGCCCAGTTGACGAATGAAGAGTGGCAAACCGGAAGGATTGATGAGGAAATTGCCAAACAAGCGGATGAAGATCTTACACCAGAAGAGCGGAATGCTGCAAAACTTCTGACGGCGTCGCGACTCAGAACAGCTGTGGGCAAGACAGGCGACATTGACCTTGGCGACGGTCGAGTATTGACTGCTACTGGCATCCAAACTCGCGACGCCGAGGGGAAAGTTACTGACGTTCGCAGTCTTCAGAACTTGGAAGTGCAGAAAGAAGCGGTTGCGGCATTGAAACAACGGCAGGTTGATTTGCAAGCACAGGTTGACAAGGATTTGTTGGATAGGGGTGGGATGAGCCGTGAAGATGCACTGAAGCTGGCTGAAGAGCAAGGTTTGATTCGCGGTGATCTTGGTTATGGCACTGAGGAGCTTTACGAGCTGATGCAAGGTGCTGCGGAAGGCAAGGATGCACTCGACGTCATGCGGCGAATAGGTGCCATGGTCGGAGCTAAAGTGAGCAAGGATGAAATTGAAACCATTGGTGACTATGGGCAGCGGGCAAAGGAATTGTGGGAAGAGGATAGTGAAGAATCACGGGAGGCTGTTGATAAGTATGTGAAGACTGCTGGAATTCGCGCACGGCAGATACTTGCTGACAAGGTGTCCATGGAGCAACTCGGCCGTGGAGGTCTTGCTATGCTTCAAGACGTATCGGCCAGTAGTCGTGAGCTCCAGGGACTAGCGCAACAGGAGAGTGAACGACTCGGCCGTGACGTTTCGATCAAAGAGGTTATCGCCGGCGGCGGTGACATCTCAGCGGACGTCACAACAGCAGCGAAAAAGGCATACGCTGTACAGGATAAATGGAAGGAGATCATCGATCGTCGGGCATCGGGGTTGATTCCGGAAGAAGGCTCTGATATGGAGATGACTGGTCGTGAACGTGCCGACCTGGAAGCACATCAGAAGTTTGCGAAAGGGTTTGAGGACGAAGAGACAATGGCAGCCGACGTGGTCGACCGGCTGATCGGCTTGGGTACCGATGAACAACAGGACAGGATGAGTGTAGCAGAAAACCGACAGGAGCTTCTCGATGTGATGTTAGCAGGTGGGCAAACTCGAATGGAGGCAGCCGATCGGGCGATTCGTGGTCGCGAGGGTATTATGGACCTGGCCGTGCAGAAGGGTTTGTTCGAGGGAGTGGAGAATGCAGAGGACTTGACAGAGGAGCAGCAACGACAAGCACTTGACTTACTAGAGGGGACCGATCTCTCTGTGGACGAACAAGCGGATCTTAAACGCATGCGCGCAGCATCCGGTGGTCTTTTAGACTTTGGATTACGCGGGCTTAGTCCAGCGGAAGCAACGATGGCCATGCAGGAGGAGATGCGGGCTATGCCGGGCCTTGCGACTGAAAAGGCTGGCGGGGATGCGCAGGAGCAAAAGATGGAGATCACTCTCAAGAGTGGCAAATTGACGCTGAACGACGACGGGACAGCCGAAATTGAAGGTGAGGGTCATGGTATCATAACTATGTTACTGCAAACGTTAGGGATTTCGTAATGCCTGTTTTCTTTGCACATACGCGTGGTACCGTTGTACAGCTCCAAGGCCAGTCCCATTCACCGGACGGCGCTCTACCGTTTACGATCCAAATTCAAGACATGGGTATTGAGCCCGGCAGATCTGGCAACCTGATTGTGACCCAAGCAGCGATTATCGAAAACGGAAACTATCAGTTCCTACACACGTTGAATGAGACCATCTACGTCTACGTATTTGGTGATCGGATTGGTGAATTCCGGCTGAGTGGCATTGCGTTTGAAAATCCATGTCACGATGCCAGCGGCGTGCAGACTATGTTGGCCATGTACAGAGATCATCGGTTGTCTGAGTTTGGCGGTCCCGTGTCAATCAGCTTTGGTAGCGATTCATACCGTGGTTTCCTTACAGGAATGTCTGTTGATTTGATCGATCCGGATAGACTGCTAGCACAATGGGCATTACGATTTCATTCGTTTCCTGGAGGGTAGTATGCGTTTTTGGAAACTGTTGGCGTTGGCAATCTTGTTTGGCATTCTGGAAGACTTGTTGGCTATCTGGGTGGTGACGGATTCGTATATGATCGATGGTAGAACACTGGGGGTCATACTGGTTATCGCCACGCTCTTCGCAGTTTTACTGGAGTGGTTGCACAGGGTTGGAGGGTTGAAATGATTAACCATGTTCGTACGCTGCTGATGAACAGAACACGCGAAGGGTATCCACAAGACTACCCCGGCGAGGAATATATCCAACCGGACTTCATCCCGAAGAAGCTGCGCTTGGAGCTCCAGTTGATACATCGTCAACTTTTTGGCGTAGCCCCTGACCGTCTGTTTCTGAATTATCGCGTGCGACAACTGCTGACTATCATGCACTCTACAGAGCTCGTAGAGTTCATTTATGATTTCGATCCGCGAGTTACTTATACGCCGCTCGTTGACGACGAGTCGTTGTTTGATGAAGTTTTCGTTACTACGGTAAGGCAGATCTCTGGTAGTGGCAACACGCTGTACGTGTCTGGCGAGCACGTTACGACACCTGGAGACAATCGGTTGCAGCAGACATGGGACGTAATTGTGACTGAAGACGCGATTCGTGTAGACAAACGGTCATTGCCCGCTGACTCGGTACTGCATCCGGCAAATTATGACGGCGGACTTTCAAACCTCATTCCGTTGGTCGGATCTGGATTGAACGTTCGTATCAAAGAAGCACCGATCGATACGCGGTGGACAATCGACTCGGCGGCTCAGCCAGTAGACGACGTTGGTCAGGTGTTGGCGCAGTTGGAGTCATCGATCAGTGATGGCGGGTTTCAGTTGTTGTTTCCGATAACGACGCAGGAGCCACTGACTACTTTGAAGAATATCTGGAATAGGAATCACCTTTTCGCGTATCGCTACACCGCGTTGCTACTGGCGACGGTATACCAAATCAACGAAATGCCGCAGGACTCGTAATGCCCCCGTTTGCAGTCATCAAACTGAAACTTGAAGCCGTGGTTGAAGACGGAGACATTGTATTCGATGACGTGGTCCAGTACGTCTCGTCGTGGGCACTGAACAGCATCCCGGTGGCTTCATTGTTGGTGGCAGTCGGCAAGCGTGTGGACACTGATAAGCAAGCAACAATCCATGAATCGCTCGATAGTCTTCGACAGCACCAGAAGATCGAGGTTTTTCTCACTCCGACGCTTTTGACTGTAGAGAAAGCCGAGCCTGCTCTACCTGACCAGGTGCGAATGAAAATCTTTGAGGGTAAGATCGTGGGCACCGGTTGGCGTCGTACGACTACAGGCGCCCACTTCACGATCAACATACTTCACTGGTTGGGTGACGTCAACTACACCTCGGCAATATCTGCTTCTTCGCATCCCGGTAATCCTGCAGACTACGTCTACCCGGCAGTCTTCAGAGGACTTGGTCCAGGATCATCGGTATCAGCAGGTGGTAATCCAACGTGGGTGCCAATGGTAGAACAGACCTTGGTAAACAACTTCGAGGAAGACTTATGGACGAACACCTTGAAGCCGATGATGGAACAGATTGCTAGGGATGATCCGTTTGAAGTTGGCCTGATAGGTGGTCAACCCGGTGGCGGTGACGAAAATACATTGGCAGCACTGGCAAAAATGAAAGTAGATCCGGTAGCGCCGTTGGAAGTGAACTTGTTTGGAACCAACGCTTCAGTTATACAACACAGCCTCGCACAGGCCCTCATTCTCGAAACAAAAAGTAACTGGGTCAACACTACGCTCTGGGGAAAACTTATCGGTGACTTTTCTCCTGCTTACTGGTTCTCAGTAGTGCCGCGGGTAGAAGACGCACTGATTGTACCGTACACAGGTGGTTTGCAAGGCGAGCCGTGGGCTGTAATCGGCAGTGAAGATTACAACCAGTCTGATCTGAACGCACAGCTTCATCAAGTGCTACGCGCTGTTGGTATTGTTCATCCCGTGATGATGATGACTGGGTTCGATGCAAATCGCGGAATGGTCAAAGTTGATCACGGTGGCTGTGCTGGTTGGTACCAACCAGAAGATCAAGAAAAAGGAATGGTACTGTTGAAGGACGCACCGAGGTGGCTGTCTGACGCAGTAGTACCTTTCGTGTTTTCTGCCAAGTCACAGGGCGTGGACATGACGCCAATCGGTACTGTTTTGGATGAAGAGGACACTGGTGACCCGCGAGATCCGGACTTTGACATCGAGAAGAACCAAGAAAGTTTCAAGGAAGTGCTCAGTGCCTATGCTCACCAATGGTATGTTCTGGAGTCCCTCAAGGGCCGTATCGGCGAGATCTCTGGCAAGCTCCGGTTTGATATTTGTCCTGGGTCCAACATAAAGGTAGAAGCCGGCGGTTCTCGAAATGTCGATGAGGATGCTGGACTCACGGAGGACATATTTGCTACGGTGATGCAGGTCTCGTACCTGATAAATGCAGAAAGTCAACGGGCTGGGACTGCTTTTACCCTTGATCATATCCGCACAGCACGCGAGAATACGGAAGACAGCACTTCCGTACCTGGACCACCGCTGTACACGAAAAAGTGGGTAGGGAACGTCCTGTCCGAGCATGTTGCACCGGAGACTACATGATGGCCAAAAAATATACCAACCGGCCAAAGTCAGTGATCGACGAAACGATGCCGTTCGGCGGCGGGAGCAGCAATGCCGGTGGCAAGTTGGAAACTGACTACGATGACGCGTTTATGAGCTGGCAACAGCAACCGTCGCCGGAGACTCGTGGCGCATTGCTGCGTGCCGTAGATCCCGTGATTGGAACAGCTTTGCATTCGTACGCTCCCACAGGCGGGCCAAATGCCAGAAGCAAGGCTAGAATGATGGCCATGACGGCGTTTGAAAGCTATGACCCACAGCGGGGTAATTTGAAAACTCACCTGTTGTCACAACTTCGCGGACTTCAGCGTGTTCAGGGCCGGTCGCAGCAGATTATCTCGATACCAGAGCGAGTGGTTCTCGATCGACAGCATTTGGCTGAAGAGGAAAAGGTACTGCGGGATAATCTCGGCCGAGATCCCAGCGATATGGAAATTGCAAACTCTACGGGATTGTCCTTGAAACGGATCAACTACATTCGGCAGGCCAAGCCAGGCGTCAATGCTGGGTCAATTATGGACGAGGCCGGTGCCCCATTCTCTCCGAAGGCTTCTATACCCGGTGCAGACATGCCCGGCCAGGTATGGGAAGAAATGATCTACAACGATCTGGGGCCAACCGACCAAATCATTATGGATTTCTCGCTAGGTTTGCATGGATCGCCAACCTTGGGTAATCGCGAGATCGCACAACGACTAGGGGTGACGCCAAGTGCCATCACTCAGCGGAAGACACGGATACAAGCCATGCTCGATGAACAGTACGAGGTGTTCTAATGCCGGAAGGGTCATCAGGGGGAAAAAAAGGAAAAAAGAAGGGAGAGGTTGCCGAGGTCTTTGAGCAACGGCTCAAAGATCTACAGAATCAGGCAGGGAATCTTTACAAGGCGCTGATGGCAGAGGAGCAGCGGAAGTGGCAGATCCCGTCAGACTTCGAGGGCGATCTGCTCGACATCCGGAAACTGCATGAGCCGTCTTGGGATCGAACAAAAATCAACGAAGTCTACGCCAAGATCATGCAGTCGCCGGAGGATGCCGGTACAACCGGTGACTGTGTGAGCGCCAAGTTGCAGATAGACTACAATGCAGGAGAGGAGCGGATGTGGCGCCACCGCCATGCTACGATTTGTAGGTGTATTTGTCATGCGCATGGTCGTCGGTACGGTCAGGCGAAAGGCCGCGTGTTCATAGCACCTGGAGATGAAGCCCGAGACCTTATCGCAGCTGGTGCTGTGAAAGCGTCTGGGTCGCCGTAAGGGAGACAGGGATGCCCGTAAACCAGTATCTCGATCGAAAATTCGACGTGCTTGCATTTCGCGGAGCTGCACCTATCGGCGACGTGCTGCTGTCTCAGACGTTGTTTGGCCCAGATGCTGCAGGTGAAGTTTGTACCGGCGCACAGAAAACTGCGCAGCGCTGGGCATTAGAGTTTCTGACACCGCTAGGATCAATGGGTTTCCACTTGGCTAATCGCGGTAGTCGGTTTATGATTGCAGTTAAAAGTGGACGATTACGCCACGAGGCGGACGTTCAGGCACAGTTCAACTTTGCCGCAGTGACAGTTCGTCAAAATCTGATAAACGAAGAAGACGATACGTGGCACCCAGAAGACAGGTTCAAGTCAGCTACGCTGACACAGATTGCATTGCTGGGGGACTACCTTCAGTTGCGCGTTACTATCACAACTCAGGCCGGAGAAGCGCGGGAAGTGATTCTCCCGATCGCAATTACTCCGGTAGAGCTTAACTAGGGAGGCCAGGGATGGGTCTCAAGGTACAATCACTCGACGAGCTGGACCCGGCTGTTGTGGAGCAAGCTCAGGCAGAACTTTCGGAGCTTCTTCAGGAGCGATACCCAGAGGTAGAGTTGTCGCGCGGTGTCATTCATGACATCGTAGCGTTCTTTGCCGGAGGTATTTCAGGCGGGATCAACCAGACAGAAGTCAACCGCGTATTGGAAGCTCGGAGTCTTTTGGCAATTCAGGAGAATCCTGAGCTGAATGATCCTGACATTGTTGACGCTGTCCTTTCAAACTACATGATCTCTCGAAAGATCGGAACACGGTCAATCGGTGAGTTGACCTTGGTCTACGAAGGCGATACGAGCGTCGTATTGTCTGCCAATTCCACTTATCTGGTAGCGGGGTTGGAGTTTAGCGTGGACCTGCCCATTGTTGCTATTCCTCCTGGCAACACGGCAAGCGGGTCAGGTCAGCGAGTGCTGGAGCCACGTGGTGACGGTACTTACGAGTTCACTGTGCCCATTACCGCTGTGGCAGTTGGTGCTGCCGGCAACGTGAAACGAAATACTAAGTTCGTGCCAGAGTCAATTCCGCCAAGGTTTGTGACGGCCTATGCTGCCAACGACTTGCTGGGTGGTTCTGAGACGGAGGACAACGACAGCTTCATTTCACGGTTGGACGAAGGTATTCCGGCAAAAGTCATGCAGGGCCGGCAAAACATCGTAGCTCTTCTCAAAGACCAACCAGTTTTTGCAGACACGTTGCACTACTCGATCATCGGCTATGGTGATCCAGAGATGGAACGTGACCAGCACTGGATATTTCCAGTTTCTGGCGGCGGCCGCATAGACATCTACGCGAGAACAAACGAAACGCCGCAGGGACTCAACCTGCGAAAAGACTGCGTACTCGTTGACAAGCTAGGAACTGATGGTATCTGGCAATTTGCGCTTCGACGTGACGACGCGCCAGGCTTTTACCAGGTAGATCAAGTCCGCAGGCCCGATGATCCTACCGACGTCGCCGGATTCGAGATCGTCTACGATGAACGTGGTTACGATCTTGGGGATGACGCATTTCAGCCCGACATCATAAGTGTTGTGGAAGCCGCCTACACGCGATACCAGACAGCCGTGATCCGGTTCCGCGATACGGAAACCAGCGTAGTCGATATTCCCATCGGCACTGAAGCTGAATACAATGTGGCAGTGCAAACGATGCCGTTGATCGACGACATCCAGATCTTTGCAGTCAGTCTCGACCACAGTAACTTGATGGCTGACGTGTTGATCAAAGCGGCAGTACCATGCTTCCTGTCGATCAACTGTGACATTGTCAAGGACGTTGGCGAGACGGCTCCATTGCTGGACCCAATCAAGAATGCCTTGGCAGTCATGGTGAACAGTCTCAACTTCCCAGGAGTGCTGTACGCATCCCAGATTTCAGATCTGATACACGACTACCTCGCCGGGTCGATGGCCGTCGGAGCAATCGACATGCACGGACTCATTCGACGACCGGATGGGACCAGGGCTGTAATCAGAGACAAGCACGAGCTATGGATTCCGGATTCACCGAGCACTCTTGTAACTCCCAGGACGACGGCTTTTATTCTGTATGCAGTTGACATTGGATTGAATGTCGTAAACCGAGGAGCATGATGACTTACCAGTATCCAGCAACAGTCTACGATCAACCCGCGGCCTTGCTCGCTGCGTTGGGTGGATGGTGGGCTACTGATTATCATGGGCATGACCAGGTCGCTACGGTTGTGCGAGGAAAGGCTCAGATAGAGAATCAGACCATGCTGGACGTCATGGAGTTAATCGCGGCGCTAAGTCGGTATTCGGTTCCGATCTATCACAAGGACAACTGGTACGCTCTCTACTTGCGAGAGAGTCAGCGCAATAACGCGAACACGTCGCTGTTGCGATATGGGGATGGCGCAGTTTACGATAGCGGGCATCTGTACGATGTTCCACGGGACAGACCCGATCATGCTTTTCCTCGCCCTGCCAACATGGTTGACGCTCCGATAATGTTCAATCGCTTTACAGATCCGACACTGACGTGGGAATCGGGAGTAGACTACGTCTTCAGAGATGATGCGGTGATCTTTCTGGTCAATCCGTTTGACGACGTCCGCATAGCGAAGCGTCCTGTTTACGAAGACGGTGAGATAGTGGATCAGGAGGCCATAATCTGGGTCTTCCGCGGTGACTTTGATTGGAACACGATCTATCGGCAGTTCGGATATGCCGTGGGTGTCAGGCTTCAGAGCAGTGCTGGGTACCGGAAACTCCTGAATGCCGTGTACGATGCCATGGTGGGCGGTACGGCGCGACAACAGATCCTTTCAGCCTTCTCGGCTATGACAGGTGTACCGTTAGTACGGGAGACGCAGGAAACTGTGGCTGCCATTGACGTGGATCGGAACCACAGGCTGATCATCACGGATCAGCACGTTTACAAGTTCGTGCTCTCCGCAATGCCAACTGTGGAAGTGGATGACGTGGTGTACCGGGGTCAGTCGCTCACTGACACGTTGACTATCCATGAGTTCAACCGCGGCGAGACGCCAGAGACGTTACTGGCCCTAGCCATGGGTGAAGGATTCCTGTCTTCCTGTTTCTACTCCGACCTGGTGTTTGAGAACATTGACGTGCCGATCACTGTCATCATGGATGACCCCAGCGGATTCACGAAGGTCACCTGGCCGCTTGGTGGCTTCCCACTTGACGTGGATCATTTCTTTGCCGAGCTGCACACGCGTGGTGTGACCGAGGCTTCGCGGCCGATCGATGAATGCGAGGAGGTAGCAACCGTTCTGTATCCGGCTGACGATTGTGACGAGACAGAGGAACGTGTGAGGTTAGGCACCATTGCTCACCTATTGGATCATCGACCTGTAAAAGTTGGAGAACCAACGGCTGCGCACCTACCGGCAACGATCAACCCCCTCCAGTTTCTTGTGGAAAACGTGCTGAGGAACAATGCCTACTTGGTACGGGTAAAGGCTGCTACTACTGGCCGGGATGGGTTGGGATTGTACAATGCCCGGTTATTGATGAAGATCGTGCCACCCAACACAGCCATGATTCTGCTCGTAGAGATAACTGCACAGAGCGATTCCGTTACAGTAGACCAAATTCAAGAACAAGTCACGTTTTTCGACGGAGTGGCGCCCATTTCAGATACTGTAGATACAGTGAACGATGAACGGGTTACCCTTCGTGTGATCAGCGGGACATGTCATTAACGCCGGGAGGCTCGCTATGACCCAATTCACTGACAAAATTGCTGAACCGCTCGTGCAGGGCCGCGTTGGACTCTGGAGAATACTGGAACCAGGGCCGGAAGGCCGTGGTCAGCACTTACCCAACCGGCTTGAACTGATCTTTCAACAGTCAAACCAGATCCAGTATGACTGGGGTTTTGTGGCGGCAAAGACTATCGGCGAAGGTGATCGCAACTTCCGAGTCAGTTCGCTCTACATTGAGTACGAGAACGTGACTTTGCCAGAAGACGAGGTGACTCCTCCGTCTTTCACTCGCGGCGAAGGTGTCGACTACTACATAGAATTGGCGCTCAGTGGCACCAGGGATTTCTTGCGTGTACCGCTGCTCGTATCGCCAACCATCGGGATCGAAGCAGGTTTCGAGGACTGGTTTACTGAAGGTGTTGACGGAAACCTTTTGACGTTCTACACACAGACGCAGGGTACATCGGGCTTCCACGGGAAGCCATTCAGTGCCGCAGCCAACTCCAAGGTGTTTGGCGCCGCGTTGGTGGCCACGCCCGTGTTTGCCGATCAGACGCAGGATGTCGTTTTTGCACGAACCTACTTTGACACTGGCGACCAAGAGGTCAAATCGGCCTCGAAACAGTTCGGTGTTACTTGGGACGTTGTATTTGGTTAGACGATGAGCTTTGCGTAATAATCAAGGAGGCCAGGGACGATGCCAACCAATTTCAATAGCCGTGTTCGGCATGTGCAGCCACAATCGGCCGTAAGTGCTGGCAACACCAGCAATCCGACCAGGGACCTGGAATCTCGCACGAACTATCTCAAAGAGGTGATCGATGCGGTTGAAGCCGGGCGGCTGCTGGTACACACGGAGCAGACCTTCGCACCTGACGTGCTTGAAGGGCATGTTGTCTTCTGGAACGACCAGGAGAAACGGTTTGAGCAGGGCCTGGCTGGTGCAGAGATTGATTCTGACAGCGGTGCCTTCGTGCCCACGACTGCGTCAAATGCGATCGGCATCTGCATCCTGAAGGACTCGGCCACTGGCGGCACTGTGGGAACCGTGGGCATGCACAGGTTCACTCCTGCACAGATCGAGAACATGATCGAAGGTGACGCCGAACCAGGCCGCTACTACCTGTCTGGCGTCAGCCTGGGGAAGATGAAGCGACAGAAACCATCGGTCTCCGTTGCTGTGGCTTATCTCCTTGGCCCCGTGGACGATTGCGAGACGGACTCATGGGTGTTCATCATGCCCACTCTCTCGGACTTCCTGGAGGATCACGTCCACTTCCAGTACGATCTGGTAGCGCGGCCGGCTGGTGTCACGGTGCCGTCAGCTGGCAGCGTTCATGTCATTACAGATCCGGATTCGTCGTTGCAAGGCTGGCTGCCGGCTGATGATGCCTCGTTCAATAGTACAGCTCCGGCTGACGCCAAGTTCGGGTACAACTTGGCCGCTCACACGTCGCTCAACAGCGTATGGCCACCAATCCCGATTACGGCAACGCTCTTGGAAATGTTCAAGCGTAAGAGCTACGCTGATGCAAACGTCTGGGAAGACGGAGCCAACCGCGTAGGCGAGCCGTATGTACAGTTCACCAAGGATGGTATCTGGTGGATGAGCGATTGTTACGATCAGGTGCCGTGGCCAACGGATCTCGATACCAGTCCGATCAGTTCTTCAATCTCCAGTGAGTCATTGTCGTCACAATCGTCGTCGGCGTCCTCTGAAGCTGTGGTATGTCCGGCCGGCGACGAGATGCGGCTGGTTCTGTCGTTCATCAAGATGACCTTTGCGACAGACAAGACCGTGGTCACTAGCTTGCAGCCAGACACGGACGAACCATTGGAGTACGTCAACTGCGACGGTGAAGAAGCCACCACCGGTGATCTATTCAGTCGGTTGAAGGTTCTGGCCTTGACGTCGCCCGATGAATACTACGGTGGGCAAGTGCTCAAAGAGATCGTGGGCAGTCAGCTCTTGTTTGGCCGCGGCTGGGTTGCCGAAGGCATCGTGGCAGGATCAGAAGAAGTGATCCTCACCAGCACACGTCAGCGAGGGCTCGATCCTGCCGCGGCGATCAGCAGTACGAACCCAGCCGTGCATCAGGGCGTCATCACGCTCACTTTGCAGTTGGACCCTACAGAGAGGGAGTTGAACCCGCAGATTACGCGGTTGGGTGATGCTCTGGAGCGTGAGCACTTGAACGTGGAGTACATTGGATTCCCGGATGAGAGAGACAGCGCGATCAGAATGCAGTATAATATCCCTCCAAGCGGGCTTCCAACAACACCGTTGTTGAAAATCCGTGGGCTGTTATGGGGTCGGGCAGACGGGCCGTTCGCCGAAATGACCATGAGTTATTACCGGATTGCGCGGCCAACAGCGGGAACACCGACGCCAATTGTAGAAGGTGACACTGCGGTCACCTTCGATGTCGTGACGCCGTCAGATGACATTGACGGCGGCGGAACAGATCTGCCGGCCGACAACGCCATCGAGATCGAGAGTGCTGAGTTTACTGTTGCCGCGGGCGATACAGTTTTCGTCACGCTCCAACGTGCATCCGATGCGACGCCATTGTTCCAAGCGGACATTGGTGTGATTCGTATCGGCGGGATCATAGTGCCAGGGACGTAAGGCAATGCCACTTGGAATATGGAATGTCCAGTGGCTCAATCAGAATAGTCAACGCTCTTACCCATTTATCGATGGATCAAGTGGGCAAGACAAGACTGAAACGATTGAGTTACCTGATGACTTCATCGTAGCTTTGAAACTACCAGTCCATGCCGGGCTGGATGTAGAACCAGAAAAGTTCTACCTCCAGCAACTTGGCATCTATCCGACTGGGTACACCATCGTTCTCGGCTATGACGATGGGTCGGCCAACCCACCAATTGTGGCTAGCGTCAGCATATCGCGGCTTGGTCACATTGAGAACCGGCCCTACGCATTGCCTGGGTCCGGCGACTTTGTCGACACAGTTGGTCGAGTTGCCATCGGTATTCTTGATACGGTGGATCTGCTACCACCGGGTGTCTACGTCTTTGCCCCGGCGGCTTCAACCCTGGAAGTCGATGCGATCGATCCCATCATCCAGGGCATCAGTTCGCTAACCACCGTCAATGGTGCTGATCGGAGCGAAAGAATCTACGGCGACATCGAGTTGGTTGCCGGAGCGAACATGCGGATCACGGCCAGCCAGGTTGGCTCAGCAGCACCCCAAGTCACCTTCTCTGCGATTGAAGGCGAAGGACTGAACGAAGAATGCGTCTGCGAGGAAGAGGGTGAGGGTGACTGTATCAAGTTCATCAATGGGATTCCGCCATTGGCCAATGGCAACTTCCGTATGGTGGGTAACAAATGTTTAGAGATCAGCCCGATCGAAAATGGTCTTCAGCTGGACGATCAGTGTTCAGCGCCGTGCTGCGGTTGCGAGGAGCTCGATGCACTGACCAGGCAGATCGATCGATTTGCCGATGGCGTGCTGACGTTGCAGAACTTTGCCAGCAACCTTGGCTCGGAAGTTACGCAGATGAGCCAGGTAGTGCTCGGTAGTAGATTATCTGACCAGGGATGTATCGAGTGTTGAGTTTGGGGTTGTATCGAATGTTAGAGGTAACAAAAGGAGACGTATCAAATGGCAGACAATACAATTCTACCCGGTACTGGGGAAAACTACGCGTCCAACGATATTGGCGGCGTGAAGTACCAGCGCGTGAAGCTTAGTGTTGGTGAGCCTGGAGTTGCCGTAGACCTGTCTCACCTCAATCCAATGCCTGTGATAGATTTCCCACTGTTGGTCGCGATGGGGTTATGTTCTGACTGTGCGCAGATGAACAAGTTTGGAGAGAACCCAGCGGTGGCAACCGGACCCGAAGACATCTGGGACTTTGGAGGTCTCTACGTTTTTTCCACAACCGCTGCCATCGACTCGATCAGTAGTGCAGATAATGCTGATACGCACGATATAACGATCATCGGGCTCGACACCAACTGGGACGAGGTTATCCAGACCATTACGATAACTGGCCGGACGCGTAAAGCACTCGATACTGCGTTGATCCGTGTGTACCGTGCGTGGAATGCTAGCGCCACTGACCATGCCGGAAATATCTACATTTATGAGAACACGGCACTGACGGACGGCGTGCCGGATAACACGGCTAAAATTCGTGCAATGATCCATGATGACCACAACCAGACGCTCATGTGCATCTATACCGTGCCAGTAGGTAAGACCGCGTACTTCATGTCGTGGTACGTTGCAGTATCGGAAAAGACAAACGCGTCTGCCTCGTTCAGTTGGCGGACCCGGGCATTTGGTAGTGTGTTCCAAGTCAAAAACAAGATTGGCCTGATGGCTACAGGCAGTTCTACGTGGCAGTACCAATATGGTATTCCAATCGTACTACCAGAAAAGTCTGATGTCATTGTACGTTGCGAGGACGTCAGTCAGACCGTATCAGTATCAGGCGGGTTCGACTTGATCTTGAGGGACAATTCCTGATGCCGATCATCCCCATATTTCTTCAAGACCTTGAGTGTGATCCTCCTGTATTCGATGCACACGGGCGCCAGGGGATTGGCGTCGCACAGCCGCAGTCAGGTACTGACTATCCGCTCGTTCGACCTTCCGAGGACATCCGTTACCTCATCGCTGATTTTCATTTGGCTTTCGACGATCCTGCGGAGTACAACGGCGGTGTGCCATTCACGCCGCCCTATTACATCTACTGGGTTTACGGTCTCGGATGCGACACGTCGACGCCCTCAGCAAGCAGCGTGTCTTCGTCGTTGTCCTTGTCTTCTGTATCATCAGAGTCGTCGGAAGCGGCGGAAGCGCCACCACTGTCACCGGGCAACCTGGCAGATATAATCGTCGTGGATAGTTTAGGTGCTCGCGTGTTCAATTCAACGCAGCCTGACGTGACCACGTTCAACGTACGTAATTGGGGTTCCCGGTTGCGAATATACGAATGGCGGGCGGAGAAGGACGCCGTCTGTTTCCTCGTGATACACACGGCGTGGTCGACGAACGACAACATAACTCCGAAAGATTTCCCACTTGAAATGTTTCCTGAGAGTGCGCAACTCGACGTACGCACCGTCGTCAAACTGCCGAAACGTGTACGCTCGCTCACGGTGATCCTGGATAACTACAAGCAAGTACCGATAGAATTCCACGCGGGCTTCAACATGGAGATCCTATCGGGTGCTACGGAAACGGTTGGCCGTCGACGACTTACGCCTGTGACATTCAATGCCACAGCTGGTTCTGGTTTGGGGATCTACCCTGGATGCGAGCCCGAGCCGTTATTCATCCGCACGATCAATGGTATCAGTCCCAACACGGTGGGTGATTTCTATATGGCTGCCGCCGACTGTTACTGGATACGGCAGCCTACAGTGCTGAACGATGGGACTGGCCTGCCCACCGTTGAGGTGACTCCCGGAAGTATCCCTGAAGCAGGACTTCCGGACGAGGACGCCGGTACGACAAAGTTCGCGGACGGTTGGCCTCCCGGCGATGATCCCGCCTATGCCCATCTGCAAGCTGGTAGCGACTGCCCGCCATGTTGCGACTGCGATGACTATGTAGAAGTCGCTGGCTATACGAACCAAGAACGTGACAAGTATCAGGCCCTCGGCGTAGACTTCGAGGGTATTCGCGACGTGTATCACGAAAATCGTATCCGGTGGTTGGCGTCATTGGCATGTTTCCATCGTCGACCCCTGCGGATCTTTATGCAGCCGCAGCTTTGCCCGTACCTTGACGTGGTGATTCAGTTCTGCAACCAGACTGACGAGTGCGTAACCAATCTGGAACTGACTGTGGAAATGGCCACATCACCGACAGGTGGTGAGGGTGTAGAAGTCCCAGGTTTTACGTTCATCACTGGAGCGTCCAGGAAGGCAGGGCGTCGATCGAACGTGATAGAAAGAGGACAGATGGGTGGAGTGTGGCCAACATTCTATGCCGTGTTTGAGTCAGTAGAGCCAGGCTCTACGGGCAATGCTCAATTTCGGTTGGAGTTTACTGAATGCGGCACGCCTGGCGCTGACGAAACACCTTACGTTGTAACTGGTGACTTGACAGGCACTCTTGACGGCTCGGCCATCATGGTTCTCTCCGAGTCCCCGCCGCCTGCTAAGGTTGAAGCTACAGCTACCGAATCAGCTACGCTGGAATGTCCCGCTGTTGCAAATGCAACATTCGACAGTAGAAAGTGTGTTGATTGCCAATGAGTACCTTGCGCAACCAGAACTGGCTGAATGCTCAAACCGGCCGGCGATACCCGTTGGACGGCAACGCTACCGGTACAGGCGACGACGGCGTAATCCGACTGAAGGATGACATCCTGGCAGATTTGCACATCCGGTGGCCCAGCTTAGCAGGCCAGTACGCCTTCCTGGGCGGCCTTACGGTCACAGACAAGATTCTCACTGCGGTGATCCTCGGGGCCGATACAACGACCTCAGCGGCCGATTTCACGCCCTTGGCAGCCATCTCGTTGTCGCAGCCGGTCGACAGGCACGTCTACTACCCATTATCTTCCCTCTACCCGGGGGTTGGTGGCTTCATTTCCTTTGGAGATGTGGGTGAGGAGTTCTCTATCCGGTTGTCAACGCCACGGCAAGGGCTCTTGTCGCCGAGGATAGCCCGTCCTTACGCCGTGTTGCCGATACCCACCATGCGGAAGCTCGGGCGGGTCGACGGCCTGACGGGCCTCGTACGCGTTCTGGGCGGTCCTGACATCGAAGTCGTGCGTGAGACCGTCGAGGTGGGCGGAATTGACTACGAAGCCATGGTAATTCGGCTGATCAGTGCCCTGGATGGTCGAAGTGTCTTGAAAGACTACGTTGGGCCCTGTGGTGGGCGGCCTGAGAGCCGCAATTGTCTCAAGGATGGAGTAGAGACGATCAACGGCGTCAGCCCGGACTGCAATGGCAACCTGGTCATCGATTTTCGTGGTGTTACAGCTACACCGTACGAGTCCTGCGGTGCCGAGCATGCCGGAGTGATTATCGACCAGTCATTCGGGATCGACGATGTTTGTGGCGATACGAATGTGGATCGTTTCCATGGTGAAGATTCCTGCGCCGCAGAGGAATCCAGCATCTCTTCGGAATCATCTTTATCTAGTGAGTCGTTGAGCTCACAACCACCTATATCGTCCTCTTCAGAAAGCTCGGTGTCGTCAGCGTCGCTTTCGTGCGTTACGTTGCCGTTCGAGGAGTTTTTCGATGATGCAGAACCACATTCCAGCTGGAAAACAAAGACCGGTAATTTTGTGATCGCGGGGCCGGACAGTCCGTACGAGCCGGGCGTGTCGGCGAGTGCCGGATACGGTAATTATCAGTCTACAGAGGGCTGGCGTCGAAACCTTGCGATCTTTGATGACTGTGGCTATGACGAACCGGCCAACAGGTCAGTCACTACGCAGTTTTTTTTGACAAGGGTCCCCGGCAGGATCAACGGTGGATTGTTGCTCAATTATCGTATTTCTGATCCGATTACGAATCCGCTTCTTCAATACTTTATGGTGATGGTGGATCAGCAGCACAACAGGCTGGAGTTTCTCCGTTACAACGGTGCGAATACTATTACGGAGCACACTGTCGTGCCTGGTCTGCCGTTTCCACTTTATACTTGGCTGAAGATGCAGGTGAGCATAATAGATCTAGGTGGCGGTATAACGGCTCTTACCACGGTCTTGACAAATTTGGAAGATGGAAGTTGGCCGCTAGTATCAGTAGCATATCAAACAGCCAAGTACGGTGACTTTGTTGGCAAGCACGGTATTGTAGCAGATCGTGCTGTCACGAGTTTTGCATATTGGAGATTGATTGATTTATGATGGCTGAACGTAGGTTATTCCCTGAATTTCGAGACCAGTACGCACCGACGAGGTATCCGTTCATGGATACCGCGACGCTGGTATCGTCGTCTGGAGAACAGACCATTGCCCCAGACTTGTTCTTGGACGCGTCGCTCTACCCGATCGGGGCAACAGACGCGATCCACATTTCGAGTATCAACATTATAACGCCACGCAGCGCGACGATTATCGTGGCAGACTCTACACGACGACCCAAAGCGTCCGTCAACTTCGATCCGTTGTTTGCTCCAGACGTGCTGCAGCTGTCTGATGTTTGGGGACGTCCTGCTGGTGTCCTGGTGTCAGATTCCGTACGACTATCGAGGATAAGCTCGTGGAGTCCTGGCGACCATCTGTTTGCTGAGGAGGCTACGCAGTTTGTACCCTCGTGCGTGATCCCCACGCCAGAAGTTGGCGTGCGCGGGCTACTCACCGAGCGCGACGAACTGTTCACGAAGGACGCTCTGGTTATTGGAGACAACGGTGTTGTCGTTACGCAGGAAGATGACGAAGTTATCCGCGTCGATATTGTTGGCGATGTGTTGTTCCTAAGGCAGAACTGCACGGGGGTAGACCGGTTTTCTACGCCGAACTTCATTCGGACTATCAATGGTTGTCCACCAGACGAAAACGGCAATTACAATATCACCGTCGGAGATCATCAGAACGAGGAAACGATTGTCCGTATCTATCCGAAAGATGGTAAGCTGGTAGTGGAAGCGATTGGAAGGACAGTCTAACAGGTTGGTACAATGGCACACCCAGGGTTCTATAACGATAATCAGTTCCGGGACTACCCGTTCATTACACGGGCAGAGCCGATGGCGTCATTTGAACCTTCGTCTGATTCTTCAAGTGACATCGCACCGCGTCCCGCAGTTCCGCATGGAGCATTGGTGGACTTCGGTGCCATCATGGAGATCGACTCGGAGTATAGCGAAGAAGATGATCATCATATCTACCTCTACTCCTTGCTGTATGAAAGTGACGGCACGATTACCTTCGACTTCCGCACTACGGCACCGGAAGGAGCAAATCACCGTATTCTCGCAACACGCGAACCAGGGGATGCCGAATTTGCCATTACGTGGTACGATTCCGAAGCGGTCAGTGCTGACCCGTTCGACCAACTCAACTGTACAAACTCAGTGAAATGGTCGGCATTTGTGGTCGTAGGCGGCACGGATTACATGGACGATTTCCCAGTTGATGAGACCATTTACTATCCAAAGGACCGATGGAAAATTGAGCCAGCACGTGTGCAGAGTCTCAAGGATTCATACCTGAGAGCGTGTAATCTGGGAAACTTTGCTAGAACACATGCTACGCTGCCAGCCGAGTGCTCTGGATCTGAAGGTGCGCCGGGCTTGGCAGAGCTGTATATCGCTGCAACGTGCATGCAGGGTAACATCCAATGGATGGAGGGGTACAACTGTTCGATTCGTCAGGATAATCGCGAGAACGCAATTGTCATTGGAGCCGGTATCGGCTCTGGGGAAGGAGAGCCGTGTGAGGAAGTGTCCTTGTTCGCAGGTGAGGCGCCACCGACCAGTAGCCCTTATCTCTCAGGTGGCCCCGGCTGCAGCGACATTGTCAAGACGGTCAATGGGATTGGCGGGAGGAATGTCGTGCTCACTGCTGGATCAGGGTTCCGCATCTATGAGGAAGAGGACGGAACACTGGTCATCGATCAGGCGTTGGATGACTTTGCGATATGTCTCGACGAGGAAGAGCTGAGTAGCTCTCTATCAGCGAGCTTGTAATCATAAGGCACCACTGATGGCGCCAGGGAAGACTTAGGGATGGCGTGGCTACCGCTTTTTGATCAGGAAAAATGTCCTGTCCCGCATGTGGACAAGGTTGACTTTCGCTTTATCAGCGATTGTACGATCTTACCTGCGCCACCGCCAATCTTTGATTGCCCGGACATCGACATCCCGATCGATATTCCGTCACCACCAGTACCATGCCCCAGCATCGAAATTTCAGTTGGTGCCAGTATCTCGATGGGGAACAATCCGTGTGTTCCTCCGATGTTCAGTGTCGACGCCGGTGTGACCAAGATTGAATCTTGTGGCTCCTGCACGTTCGTGATTGATTTCGATTTCGACATCATGATCCCGCCGCCGATGATCCCGTGTCCAAACATTTCAGCGGACGCATCGATCACGGTGCTCACTGGCGTGTCAGCATGCAACGAAGAGCCCCACGTCGACATCACGGTAACGTCAACTGTCATCGGCGAGGGTAGCTGCGAATCAGATCAGTCGTGCATGTTCGACTTTGATTTTGACTTCGTTATCCCGATTCCAAATTCGCCATGCCCAGTGATAAATGCCTCAGCTAGCGGGCAACTCAACGTCAGTATCGGTGGCGATGGTCAGGTGGATTGCAATACGGAGCCCCAGGTCGACGTAGCTGTTACGGTGACGACCAACGAGAATGATGACTCTTGTAATCCAAGTTGCGACTACACGTTTGACTTCGACTTCAACTTCGTAGTTCCGCCACTGGCAGTACCATGCCCAACGATGAGCGCGTCAGCAACGGCTACGACCAACTCAGGTGCTGGCGCCGGCGGCAGTGACGGAGCCCCTTGCGGTGGAGAGCCCAGTGTTGCAGTTGACGTTACGCTTACGCCGACGACTGGTGGAGACTCCTGCAACCCGAGTTGTGACTTTCAATTCGATTTCAACTTTGACTTCGTAATTCCTAAGCCGGAGATTCCGTGTGCAACTATCAGTGGCGCGGCCACTGCTACAATCAATTCTGATGGCGAAGGTCCTGGTGGCGCACCGTGTGGTGGTGATCCTAGCGTCGACGTCAACCTGACAGTTACGCCTACTGCAGGAGGCGACTCCTGCAATCCAAGCTGTGACTTCCAATTCGACTTCGACTTCGATTTCAAGATTCCCAAGCCGGAAGCTCCGTGCCCGGTAATTAGCGGTTCAGCTACTGCAACGACCAATCAGAGCGATGGGCAGACAAGTCCTAGCGCTCCTTGCGGTGGTGAACCTAACGTAGACGTCAACTTGGTGATCACGCCTACAATTGGTGGACATTCCTGCAACCCGAGCTGTGATTTCCAGTTCGACTTTGACTTTGATTTCACGATTCCCAAGCCGGAAGTCCCGTGCCCGACCATCAGTGGATCTGCAACAGCAACAACCAACTCGGATGGGCAAGGCGGAGGTCCAAGTGCTCCGTGTGGTGGAGAGCCAAATGTTGACGTCAACCTGACCATCACTCCGACGACTGGCGGAGATTCTTGTGAGCCCAGTTGCGACTTCCAATTCGACTTCGATTTCGACTTCACGATTCCTAAGCCAGAGATCCCGTGTCCCGCTATCAGTGGCTCAGCGACGGCAACAACCAACTCAGACGGTCAAGGTGGTGGTCCGAGTGCTCCGTGTGGTGGAGAACCCAATGTAGACGTCAATCTGACCATCACTCCGACGACTGGCGGCGACTCTTGCAATCCGAGTTGCGACTTCCAGTTTGACTTCAATTTCGATTTCACAATTCCGAAGCCGGAGATTCCGTGTCCAGCGATCAGTGGCTCAGCAACAGCAACAACCAACTCGGATGGGCAAGGTGGTAGTACAAGCGCCCCGTGTGGCGGCGATCCTAATGTGGACGTCAACTTGACGATCACGCCAACCACAGGTGGAGACTCCTGCAACCCAAGTTGCGATTTCCAATTCGACTTCGATTTCGATTTCACAATTCCGAAACCTGAAATTCCCTGTCCAGCAATCAGTGGCTCAGCAACAGCAACTACCAATTCAGACGGTCAAGGCGGAGGTCCGAGTGCCCCGTGTGGCGGCGATCCTAATGTGGACGTCAACTTGACGATCACGCCGACAACCGGTGGCGACTCGTGCAATCCCAGTTGCGACTTCCAGTTTGACTTCGATTTTGACTTCACGATTCCACGGCCGGAGATCCCGTGTGCAACTATTAGTGGCTCGGCAACAGCTACGACTAATTCGGACGGACAGGGTGGAACAAGCGCACCATGCGGTGGTGATCCTAATGTGGACGTCAATCTGACGATCACGCCTACAACTGGCGGAGACTCCTGCAACCCAAGTTGTGATTTCCAATTCGACTTCGATTTCGACTTTACGATCCCACGGCCGGAGATCCCGTGTCCCGCTATCAGCGGATCAGCAACGGCAAATACCAATTCAGGGCAGACAGGGGATAGCGCACCATGTGGCGGCGACCCGACTGTTGATGTCAACCTGACGATCACGCCAACGACCGGTGGTGACTCTTGTAATCCAAGCTGTGACTTCCAGTTTGATTTCGACTTCGACTTCACGATTCCGAGACCATTAGTTGCTTCTCCTGGCATCAGTGGATCGGCAACGGCGACGACCAACTCAGGTCAGGAGGGGCCAAGTGCTCCGTGCGGTGGTGATCCTAGTGTAGACGTGACCCTTACGATCACCTCTACAACTGGTGGAGATTCCTGTAATCCGAGTGCTGATTTCCAGTTTGATTTTGACTTCGACTTCACGATTCCGAGACCATTAGTTGCTTCTCCTGGCATCAGCGGATCAGCAACGGCAACTACCAACTCGGACGGACAGGGTGGAACAAGCGCACCATGCGGTGGTGATCCTAACGTAGATGTAACCCTGACCATTACGCCGACAACTGGTGGAGATTCGTGCAATCCAAGCGCTGACTTCCAGTTTGATTTTGACTTTGACTTCACGATTCCCGCACCTGAGATTCCGTGCCCCGAGATCACTGGCTCGGCTACGGAGACTACAACTACAATCTATGCAGCTGCTGACGCTTCACCACCTCCGGAGGCTTCCGTAGCTGTTAATTTGACAGTCACGGAAGAGACTGGTGGCACGCCGTGCAGTCCGAGCTGTACTGCTACGTTTGATTTCGACTTCGATTTCACTATTCCGGTTATTCAGCCAATATGCCCGTCAATCACAGGCTCGGCTACGGCAACGACGGCAGTAGGTGCTGAGGCAACAGCTGATCTGACAGTGACACAGACGGGTGATAACGGATCAGCGTGTTCGTACGATTTTGATTTTGACTTTGGGATTCCTCGCGGGCCAACTGGGTTCACAGGATTCACAGGACCAACAGGGTTTACAGGGTTTACTGGCTTCACTGGGCCGACTGGCTTTACGGGTTTCACTGGCTTCACTGGACCGACTGGCTTTACGGGTTTCACTGGGCCGACTGGTTTCACTGGCTTCACTGGCTTCACTGGCTTCACTGGACCGGCTGGGCCGACTGGCCCGCAAGGTCCGCAAGGTGACGACGGGCCGGCTGGTGCGCAAGGTCCAACCGGATACACTGGATTCACAGGGCTACAAGGTTCAACCGGATATACCGGCTACACTGGTTATACGGGGCCGCAAGGTCCGCAAGGTCCAACCGGGCCGGCTGGTGCGCAAGGCCCAACAGGCTACACTGGTTACACGGGGCCGCAAGGTCCGCAAGGGGCTCAAGGGTCACAAGGGACACAAGGTGTTCGCGGACCAACTGGGTATACGGGGTATACGGGGTATACGGGGCCAACAGGACCGCAAGGAGTACCAGGATCACAAGGACCTACTGGACCACAAGGACCCACCGGCCCCCAAGGACCTACCGGTAACCAAGGCCAAACTGGACCTCCAGGTGACAAGTACGCGATCGTAGGGATCACCGACGAGCACCGTAACATTCACGTCGGTTTGGTCTGCACGGAAATGCCGGAAGCACGGTTCGAGGACTTGATTACGGCCAAACTGACCTCGGAAATATCTCGCATACCTGTTGATCCACGCTTCGTGAAGGTCTGTGAACCCGGCTCTATCCAGGTCGTCAGTATTATCGGTGAGCGACCTGCTATTATCGGCGGCACCGTGGCTGATCAAGGTCACGTGCGCGTGCATGTCGAAGCTGAGTGGTTCAAACCCGGCATGGTCGTCACAGTGCGGCTGAGCGGCATCCGTAAGGACCGTGGCGAGAGATTCAAGGAATTCTCTGCCGAGGAATCTGCACGCAATTTGCGGTTCTGGTCATCCTGGCAAAAAGAATAAGTGGGGTACAGCTCCGTAAGCGTTGTGGATATACTGGTACGTAGTCCAGGAGGTCACCAACCAGTAACGGACAGAAGCAGCTGATATGAAGATCGCAGTCTATACGATGGCCAAGAACGAGGCCACGCACGTTGAACGCTTTGTCAAAACAACCGAAGGAGCCGACTGTGTTGTTGTTACCGATACCGGCAGCACTGACGGTACGCCAGATCTGCTCCGCGATCATGGAATCGTCGTGCAGACAGCCAGAATCATACCCTGGCGTTTCGATACGGCCACCAATGTAGCATTGGCGCACGTCCCAGACGACATCGACGTCTGCATCAAGCTCGATCTTGATGAGGTGTTGTTCACGCAAAGTGGTCAGCACTGGCGAGACGAGATTGAAAAACTTGCGAAGGAAAACGTCTGTCAGTATATGTACTGGTACACTTGGAAGTGGCACGTACCAGGCAAAGTGCCAGCCGTAAGGTTTCGCACTGGCAACATTCATCGCCGTGCCGGTTTCGTTTGGCGTCATCCTGGACACGCAGCACTCTGCCAATACGGAAAGCCTGGTGAAATTATTCAATGCAAAGATCTTGAGATTCATCACTATATGGTTTCCAAGAGCCGCCCGAACTACATGTCGGTGTTGGAGCAAGCAGTTCGCGAATGCCCGTGCCCTCGTACGCTATTCTACCTTGGTCGTGAGTATTTCTTCAGCAAGTCTGATAAAGATGCGTCTGCATCATTTGAAAAGTATCTGAATCATCCAGATTCCCGCTGGAAAGCTGAGCGTGCCGAAGCCATGCGGATGCTTGGTGTGATTTATGGTAGAACCCGCGCACCTAATCAGGCTCTTGCTTGGTTGTCCCGAGCTGCAGCAGAGTACCCTGGGACAAGAGAAATTTGGTTTGAACTGACACGCCACTTCACATCCATAGGCGACATGGATGGCGCCTATTGGGCTGGGAAGAAAACTTTGATGGTGGTTGACCGTGACCCTGAGTTTACGACCAACAGTGGAGATGCTTGGTCATCAATTCCATTTCTGATCACGGCAAAAGCGGCTATGGCCGTGGGCCGGCCAGAAGAAGCCAAGAATATGATTAACAGGGCACTCAAAATCGATCCAGCCAACAAGCAGGCACTTGATCTTATGCAGGAGGTGACGGCATGAAGATTGCTGTCTACACAATCGCAAAGAACGAAGAGACGTTCGCTGACCGCTTCATGCAGTCGGCCAAGCAGGCTGACCTTGTTTTGGTAGGGCTCTCGCCGAGTACAGATCGTACAGCGGAGATCATTCAGGACAACGGTGGGAAGATTTTGCCAATCTACATCAACCCGTGGCGGTTCGATCACCCGCGTAACGCTACGATGGCAGCTCTGCCGGCAGACATCGATCTTTGTTTTGCTGTGGATCTGGATGAAGTTCTCATCGGAGATTGGCGAGGCAGTATCGAGAAACAGTTTATACCCGGGGAGCATACGCGACTGAAGTTTCGCTACGTTCATACAGTCCGACCTGATGGTAGTTACGGAACAATTGGATTCAAGGACTTTGCTCATTGCCGCAGTGGCTACGAGTGGCGTCATGCCGTTCACGAAAATGTATTTTGGGTAGGTGATGGCGAAGAAAAGATCGTCAACGCCAACGACCTGATCTGCGAGCACCGACAGGATCTCACAAAAAAGCATACTTACCTGCCGCTAATGGAGATGGAGTGTCAGTCTCCTGGCGTATCTCATCGCCATATCTTCTGGCTGGCGCGCGAGTACGTCTACGCCAGCCAATGGGACAAGGTGTTGGAGACGGCAGATCGGTACTTAGAAACCAAAGATACTTGGACAATTGAACGGGCATGGGCGAACATGTTCAAAGCGCGGGCCTACACCTGCGCCAAGACACCAAATCGTATGAAGGCTTTGGCGTGCTACATGGCGGCATGCAGAATCGCACCTGAACAGCGCGAACCTTGGATCGAAGTCGCGCAGTTTCATGCGGCAACCGAGTCATGGCCACAAGCGTATGGTGCAATTTGTCAGGCTCTCGCGATCACTGTCCGCCCTGATCACTACTTGACGAGAGAAGACGCTTGGAATCACGTGCCACACGATATGGCGGGTCTGTGCTCATTCAAATTGGATGCTAAGGACAGATTCAGGAAACATGTAAAGGATGCCTTACAGCTCGCCCCACATGATGCAGAGTTGCGTAAGAAGGCACAACGATTTGGCATAAAACTTCCAGGGAGCTAGAGAATGGCATCTCCGAAGCGTTTTGTAATTGTTCATCGGCGATCGCCTGGTGACATTATTTGCTTGTCGGCGGTGATACGCGATATTCACTTGACCTATCCGGGGCAGTTTGAGCTTGACGTAGATACGACGTGCAAGGATCTTTGGCGGCACAACCCGTACATCACGCGGCTCTGGAACCATAATTCCAAGAAGCCGCAGCTTACACATCCGAAGACACAGTTTCTAAAGTTGACCTACGGCGAGGGTATTCGTGTCCAGAACACTGATACTGTTCACATGTGTGCCTACTTTCATCGGAATTTCAAGAAGCAGACGGGTATTGAAGTGCCGGTGCAGCTACCTCACGGCGATCTCCACTTGTCAGAAGAAGAGAGAACCGTACCGCTCGTAACAGGTCGGAACTGGATTATTATCTCGGGCGGCAAGACCGACGCTACGGTGAAGGTGTGGAGACCGGACTACTTTCAGACAGTGACCGATAGCCTGCTGAATATGGGCCTCGGTGTCGTGCAGGCTGGTGGAAACGATAGCGGGCATTGGCATCCGCAACTCGAAGGTGCCCTTGATCTAGTTGGCCAGACCAGTCTTCGTGACTTCATACGGCTGATCTACCACGCGGACGGCGTCATCTGCGGCGTCACAGCGGCCATGCACATTGCAGCGGCCCTTGGTAAACCGTGCGTCACGATCGGTGGCGGACGCGAGGCGTGGTGGTGGGAAGCTTACGTCAACGAGAACAAAGGCTTCGGCCCGGTCGCCAGTGGAAACATTCCGATGCCCCATCAGTATCTGCATACGATCGGGTTGCTGGACTGTTGCCGGCATCACGGGTGCTGGAAGAACAAAGTCACTCCGTTGAACAGCGACAAACTGGTTTGTAAGCACCCGATCTACCTGCCCGGGCAGGTAACACCCGAGTGCCTGAACATGATTACTCCCAAACTCGTGCTGGAGGCCGTAATGAAATACTATACAGACGACAGTCTACCACCCATCAACATTGATCCGGACCGAAAGCTGGATCTGATAGCCGCAACGGCACCCGTCACTGCGGCACCTGCAACAGCTCCTGATACCTGTGCCGTGCCGGCCGAAGGAAAACCTTGTGGGCGAGCCACAACGCATAGAACATCTGCACGTGCATCCGTAAAGATTCCGCAAGGTGCAAAGATCAGCATCAATCCACGTGGCAAGTTGGAGACGCGCGGGAAGAATGCAAAGCAGGGTGTTGCAACACGGCCGGGTGGTACTCGGGAATACAGCGATGAGGCCGTTTTTGATCATACCGACATCGGCGGAAAGTTCACGGTCTGCATCCTGTTCTATGGCCCTGAGCAATACTTTGATCTTCACAAGCGATGCTTGGAGTCGGTGATTGCTACGCTGCCGAAAAACAGAATGGATCTGCGGGTGGCGTCCAACGCATTAAATCAGAAATCTCTTGATCTGATTGAGGGTTACGTGGCCAATAGTGCGATCACCAAGCACTATTACCATCAGGACAACGCGTATAAGTACCCGGTGATGAAGGAGATGTTCAACGATCCGGAGTGTCCGATCAATACCAAGTGGGTGCTCTGGTTTGATGACGATACGGTCTGTGACGTGGACCCGAACTGGGCTTTCATCTTGACCCAGCACATCATCAACCACTACAAAAAGGACAATGCCCACATGTTTGGGGCCAAGTTTGTCTGGACGACCAACGAAAAGCAACGAATGATCCTATCGGCCCGTCCGTGGTACAAAGGACGGCCGTGGCGGCTCCACAACAACAAACCGAGCCCAAATGGCACGAAAATCATCTTTGCCGCAGGTGGTTTTTGGGCCGTCACCAAGGAGTGCATCAAAAATGCAGACCTGCCAGACCTCGGAACGGGGTTGACGCACACCGGGGGTGACTGGCAAATTGGTGAGCAGGTTTATCAGGCTGGCTACACGATCAAGCAGTTCAATGGCAGCAAACAGTTCGTACGAACGAGCTCCGTAGACCGTCGTGGCATCACGATGCCGAAAATTGACGAGGTCAAAGCCAGTACCCTGGGAAAACCGGACGTTTTGGCAGCAGCGCAGGGTAAGCAGCGACCCCCACAGCGGGTGCCAACCACACGAACCATGGAATTGCCCCCGCTTTCCCAGGCTACGGCAGCACCACCGCCGCCAAGGCCACCGAGAGCACCGAGATCCGGCGCGCCAAGGTTGATCAAACTGTGAGTGAGAAACGTAGACTAAAACTCGACCGGCAACACATGATTGGGTTGCTGAAAAACCCTGAATTCTTCGATGTAGCACCTGTATTTGCCTTTCTTCGGGGGGCTGCACAGGCATCCTGGAAGGAATATCAGAGCGCAAAGCACTGCCAATCCTGTGGCAACGAATGGAAATACATGCAGGGCTGCGTAGATGCCCTGTTTATCAAGATGCGGGAGCTGAAAGCGGCCAAAGACCCTGCTTTAGAGGACGTCAGGACGTTCATCGAGAGCAAAAAGGGCTATATTTGCCGCCCGATTGTGATATACTATCGACGATCAAAGAAGCAGGGGAAAATCGCGAAATTCCAATTCTGAACGGAGGCCAGGGATGGCGGCCAACCGTGGTATCAAGCTAAGCTGGGCGGCCAGTCACTACAAATACGGTGTAGATGACGGCGTGCGGGTCCGATTCGACGTGATTTGTGCCAACGAGATGACCACCAAGGTCTTTGCGTACCGGATGCTGCCTCTGAGTCCTAAGACAGGGACGGCACTGGGGCACTTCAGTCACGTTTGTTCGCCTCCGGACGTCTCGGAGTACCCAGTAGACGAACCGGCGCCAGCAAGCTCACCAGAGTGGTTCAGGCTGGCCTACGTGGACGTCCTCGTACGATCAGTCATCGAGGCTGAGGACTTCATTCAGGCTGTACGCGGGGATGTACGCCGGCTGAAGGACACCTACGACAAGATGGACACGATCTTCCCGACCGGCGAAGAGCTGTTTGGCGAGGAATGTGAAGAACCACTGCCGTTATCGTCCAGCAGTCTTAGTTCCAGCGATTCCAGTTCGCTGTCAATTGGGGGGTTACAGTCCCTGACGACTGTCGGGACAAACGAACAATCTGTTGGATTTGGTGTCCCTTGGGTAGACATCGGAACCGGAGCGGGATCTCCGGTCGAAGATTCCGACAGCCTTGGAATGAATCGTTCACGGGTAGAATTGCTAGCCGGTCAGGCCAGCCAGGTACTCTTGGTCCAGGGGTTCGACTTCAGTGAGATTCCCGACAGTGCCATTGTCGAGGGACTCCATACTCGGACGATACTGCGGGAGGACAAACCTGGTGCGTCTGGTAGCTCCAGCAGCTCTTCCAGCTCGGCTTCGTCACAAGGCGCGGAGACCCTCTACCGGCCGGTGTTGACATTCATGGCCCTGCAACACCCAGAATTTGGTCTCGGCGACAACAAGGCACTGGACGATGCCATTGACGGCCCAGCGTGGCAGGAAATGCTGCACGGTGGATCTGCTGACCTCTGGGGATTCCCGCAGATGTCTGGCCTTGATCTGAAGCGCGGCAGCTTTGGATTGTCTCTGGTCACGGCTCTCGTCGACAGGCCGGCCAATGCTGCGATCGAGGTCAACGGAGTGGAGCTTACGGCATACTTCCGGGAGGTAGTATGACAAATTTGCTCATAGTCGAAGATTCTTCGATTAAAGCCATGATGGTTGATCCCCGTATCATGGCATTCCTTCCGTGTTTGGCAACAGCTCAGCGGCAATTGGGGTCAATCAAGAAGGGAAAGAAGAACTGTCAACGATGCAAAGCGGAAAAGTCACAGATTGTAGGTGACGCGATGAATCAGGCCAAGACCTGTCTTCGTTCACTCCGTGGTGGTCGATTGACCAAGCTGAAAAAACTTCTGGGCACGCGGCAAATCCGCATCATCGCCCGAAATGGGCGTGGCCAACGTGTGAAGTACACGCTCTGATAATTGGCCTAAATCTACGCGAAAAACGCGCCATATAAGATAGAACCTGCGGTATAGCTACTGTGGGGCGTTTTTAGATCTCTTTCTTGACCTCGGCGGACGCGATATGCTCATCGCCGCCGTCCTTTTCCCACGAACGGACGGGCGGGATGATTACCGCCCACCGTTCTTCCTTTGCTCAGAGAGCGGCGGGTGCGAGATGATTATCGCCCTGCCGCTCTTTCTTTGTCCTTTCTGTTTTGTTCGATGCTGTGTGCTCTGCATCACATGGTGTCTCCTTTCGGCGGCGGGTGCGGGCGCATACACACTTCCGCACCCGCCGTTTTTTCTCTCAAATTCCACCGCTGGTTTTCCAGCTAGGTCTATCGACGCAAGCAGGGACGCCGTCGACTGAAACTGACCCAGAACCCTGCACGTTAAGGATGCTGCTATGCCTCCCGCTATTGCCGCTACCCGTTCTGACTCCGGGTCCATGCTGGAAAAGAGTCGAATTGCGCCGAAACGGTATCAACACTACGTTGTGTCCGGGCAGGTCATCTCCGAACCGGTTGACCAGATCAGTTTTGATACGTCGGGACGAATCCTCGTCCCGTCGCTGCCACGCTAGGCTGCAATATCACCCGCACAGCGGCCCCAGTAGGTCGTGAGGGAAATACTCAACGCTTTGAGCTTTCTCTCACAACTTACTGGTGGACTGAGCAGTTTTTTGTTACCTTTGTCGTTGTGGTTTTCTTTAGCTATGAAAGGAAGGCATGTATTGGCTCTTACCTGACAGATCTGACAATGGCGTCGCGGATCTCCAGCACTGGCTTGTCTTGGGATTGCAACGCAGTGATCTCAACCAACTCCGGGAGCTTCTCTACTGGTTCGAGCACACAGTACGCGCGAACTACGTGGCAATTACCAAGATGTCGCTACAGATGACGACATTCAGTGTCTCCATGACCCTGCACGTGTTCGCTGGCAATCCAATCCTGAGCCAGCTCTATGAACATGCTGCAACTCATGGGGGTAGCCACATTATGCTGCGTAAACAGCTTACGGTGCTGCCGGCTTCTGTTGATCCGACTGCTGGCCAGTTGGTCGATTATCTGTGTCCCCAATCCCGTAATCCGACATTTGAGATCAAACAACTGTCCGGTCTGTCCGGTCTGTCCGGTCTGCCCGGTGCTGACCCCTATCGGCAACCAGTAGATGGTGATCCTCCGTATTTTTCGTGCTCAGTGTACATTCACGGCAATCACCATGTTGTGACGTCAGAGTGCATTCCAGCCGTATTGCTTAGCGACGCGATCCAGGGTAGAATGGGGCACGTATAGTTCACTTACCTACCACCAACAAGGAGTTTCTGATGGCCCTAACAGTCGTAGATACCGATCTTGGCGATCGTCAAGGCACCGTAACCGTTCAAGGCGATACCCAGGAAGAAGTCATGTCGGCTGCTGCCAAGCAGATGGCCATCCAGGCTGCAACTCAGCAGCTCACCCGCCCTGGCGTGTCCGGAAATGAAGTTTCGTATCCGGTCGATTCGGAAGGAAATACCAGCGACGACCTCATCCTTGGTCGTAGTGGCGCCACAGTGGCAGCTTACCGTTGCGATTACAAAGTCACAGGCGGCCTGTAGTCCATGTTTACAGTTCAGGTTCTCACGCACGACACGGTATTGAATCCCCTGCAACAACGGGCGGCGTTTCGGCAGCTGGGGTACACAACAGTTCCCCAGCCCGAAACGGAAATCCCGGCAGATGACTGTCTGCGTTTGTGGTTGATCATGATGCTTGGAGAATTAAAATTTCTCGCACCTGAGCAGCGGACCATTATCTTCGACTCAGTCACCAAGAGTCTTGAAGGTACTGGCGAGGCACTGTGGAATTCCATGCAGCGACAGGCATCTGCTACGATAACCCCCATGGTTGTCGTAGGTGACGGACAGTATATTACGTGGAGCGGCCACATCGGTTGGCTCGACCTGGTGTCCGGTGACGTCATCTCAGAGCCACAGGTACCTGTTCTGGAAACCGTGGGATACAATCTCGCGGTACTGTTTGGACGCAACGCTTTGGCTTGCCAGCAACTCCAACGGAAAATGGACCATGCCCCCGACTGCCCGGCAGATTAGAGAATACCGTTCTGTGTTTCAGTCTGATGAAGCGTTTGCCACAACGCTTGTCACTATCCTGGTTGACCATTTCGGCACCGAGTGCTTTGATTGGGCGCCAGAAACTTTGATGTTGGAGATCGAAGAGGATTTCCAAACACAGATACATCCACGGGTGTTCGATCGCATGATGACAGGCATTGCCTTGCTCAAGTCAGACTTGTTTTACAACAACGTGCCTGACTTCATTCGGCACTGCAATATCCTATCCGGGGACACGTACGATCCCCGTACATGGGACCCCGCAGATGCTACGGAGATTGCATGGGGGATTACGGAATGCCTTTTGCTTTCTCCGCCAGACGACGATGACGACGAGAATCCGTTCTCTGATGAGATCGTCGCCTATATCGGCGCCACAGTGGATGCCGAGGGTATAATCAACCCGCCTGACGTGTTACAGATAGCGTTTCGCGAACGTGATCCAGCAGCACACATTCAGGGAGAGTTTTCTGATGATCCAATGATGTTCAGTGCGATTTACCAGCTTGAAGCGGGTAAGACAGAGGACATCAACTCACGTATCGTCGAAAACCTACTTCGCTTGGCTGACCAGCTTCGACGGCTCCAGCTTCGCAACGGCAGTGCCGAAAACGCAGTTAAGCAGATGCTGCAATCCTTTGGACGTAAACGGCAGACCAGTTGAAGAAAGATGAAAATGGCAAAAGCACGCCAACAGAAACCACCGGAAGAAGACCTTGGCCCAATTGAAGACAAGGATTTCGGAAAGCTCCTGGATGAACATTTCAGGGCCGGTTATCAGGCCCTCTATGTTCACACGCCTGAAGAGGCTCGTGTCGAGGTCGAGATTACGAAAGTTGCCAAGCACCTCGGAATGGGTGTCGTAACTTGGGACTGCTTCGAGGGTTTCTCACTTGAAAGCCTGAGTGGAAACCCGAAATACAAGAACGCTATCAACGCGTTGGAAGCCCTTGCAGACGAAAATCTCTTCACGGGACACCAGGTAATCATCTTCCGCGATCTTGACGACTTCATGGTGGATGTCAATGTCCGTCGTCGTCTCCGCACGTTGACGGAAGGCAATCGGCTCGTCAACAAGAAGTGGAAGCGGCCGATCGTTATCGTATCGCCGAAGCTCCAGATCCACGACAAGTTGAAAGCCAACATTACCGTCGTCGACTTCAACTTGCCTGGCGAAGAAAAGCTCGAACGGGTCGTGGAATTCGTGCGACAGTCGATCGAGTCGAAGGACCCCAGCAAGGCAAAGTGCGATGATGCGCTGCGAGACAGCCTCGTGACCAACTTGCTTGGTCTCACCGCCAACGAGGCAGAGAACTGCCTGGCCAGGTGTCTCGTGCGGCACAGCGGCTTCACAGAAGACATGATCAGCACTATCAAGGATGAAAAGGCAGCAATTGTGAAAAAGTCCGAAGTGCTGACCTACATTCCTGAAGACTCGATTGCGAGTGAAAACGAGATCGGTGGCTTCGATCTATACCTGAAGTGGCTGAATCGCCGCAAACAGTCGTACCTGCCCGAGGCCCGGGCACTGAATATCGACTACCCCAAGGGTGTTGTCCTGTTGGGCGTGCCTGGCACTGGCAAATCGATGGTGGGCAAGGCCACCTGCAATCTTCTGGGGTTGCCCGGATACATTCTCGACATCGGCAGCCTATTTGGCAGCATGGTCGGGGAGTCTGAGCAACGAACCAGGGATGTCCTGAAGCAGGTGGACGCGCAAAAGGGTTGTGTTCTCCTCATCGACGAGGCAGACAAGGCCCTCGGCAATGCCCATGACAGTCAGGGCGATTCTGGCGTCACCCGCCGGGTCTTTGGTACGATCCTGACCTGGTTGGCCGAGAATCAGTCGAAGACGTTCTGTATCATGACGCTCAACCGTACCAAAGGACTCCCGCCGGAGCTTCTACGGGCCGGGCGCTTTGATGCGATTTGGTACACCGATCTGCCGCACGAGGCCGAACGCCAGCAAATCATGGAGATCCACCTGCGGAAGCGAGGGGTGGACATCGCGGCGTTGAAACTGAATGATGCAGACTGGAAAGAGATCATTGACAAGACAAACGGCTTTGTCGGTTCGGAGATCGAGGAGGTAGTTCGCGAGGCCCGCTATATCTCTTTCGAGCGACGACTGGCTGGCGATCCCACGTTCGATGAAATTGTGGAAGCGGCTGGCGGTATTGTCCCCCTCTCCCAGCGGGACAGGGAAGGCGTTGAGGAAATTCGTACTTACTGCAAGGACAGGGCCAAACCGGTCACTACACCGGCTACTACCCGGCGAGGCAGAGCACAGCGAACGGTCGATCTCAGCAAGTAGGGCTTGATTGTCCCGGGCGGATTGCTGTACACTTACTATTGACACGTGTTAGAGCCGGCGACGGCCGGCAGAACCTTTTGGAAGGAGTTTGTCCTATGTCACACGTCGTGACTTGCAAAGTGGAGATGAAAAACAGGGACGCGCTCAACGCGGCCATCGAGCATCTCGGACTTGAAAATCTTGGGCAGAGTAGCCACAAGCTCTACAGTGGAGTCAAGGATGGCGTAGGTCTCAAGTTGCCCGACTGGAACTATCCGGTCGTGATCAACCCTGACACCGGTGAGGCTTTCTACGACAACTACGGCGGGTCGTGGGGTAAGCAAAGCGAGCTGGACAAGCTCGTGCAGCGCTACGCCATCGAGGTCGCGGAAGCCCAAGCCATCGAACAGGGCTACAACGTCGAGACCGTCGACCAGGAAAACGGTGACGTTGAGCTCATCATGACGCAGCTCGCGTCCTCGTAATTGCATCTCTTACTTGCACATTGGTGGCCGAGGGCGACATCTGTATCTGAATAGGTGTCGCCTTCTCTTTTTGGAGGCCCGTAGTGGCAAAGACAATTAGTATGCTGATCCCGCTCATAGGGATTAGCAAAGGCGAAAGAAAGCCTACGTTCGAGACCGATGGTTTTACCGGTGAAGAATGCCGGACTGCCAGCGAAGCTTTCGAGCGAGCCCTCGGTGCCACGGAGCACGAGGAAATCAAGAACGAGATGTACGACGTAGAGACCCGGCACGAGTTCCTGCGTGAAGGCGACGGACCTGCGAGCACATGAGTGCAAAAGCCGGCGAACGTATGATCATTCCACGGACTGGGATTAGCCAAGGGACATCCTTGCCTCGCGGACTCTACGGCCCACTGGTCAACAGGTTGGCCGACGCCCTCGGTGAGAAGGATACCAACAGGGCTTCCCACGTTGATTCGGTCAACGACCTCACTGATGCGGCGCGCAACTGGCTGTGGAGAAATTACACGGGCCCTGTTACATCTACCCAGGTGGCCATGGCTACGGTAGTCTACCCGAAGAACAAGTGGTTCGCCGACTTACTACCCGTGGACGGCCCGGTACTCGGACCGTTCGATACCCGTGAGGATGGGCTCGCGGCCGAGCGTGATTGGCTGCACGAGCACAACATTCCTGTCCCCGGACAGACGCCGGAGATGGGCGAGAATCTTACCCAGCGGCCAATGCCCCTGAAATGTCGACAATCGCACGACTCATACGACTTCAACAAAGCCAGCGACCGTGTCGCGTGGCTGCGCGATTATATCTGGGACGGGTCCCAGGTTACAATGGCAAAAGAGACTGGCGTCAACCAGGCGACATTGTCGAACGTGCTCCGCGGCAAACGCGGAGTTGGTCGTGCCTTGCTAGAAAAGATCGGACGACATCCTCACGTCAACGAGGTTTGGCTACTGGTTGGAGGAGAGGAGCCACGCGCACTTCCCAGCTGAGACTACCGAACGACACGACACTGCCGGACTAACGTCCGACTATCTGCTGCCCGGAATGGAACGGGTTGAGTTATCGTTATGCTACCAACCGCGAGATGATCTTGCGGTTGGTGGCAGCGAATTTACAAACAGGAGCGTAGTGATGGTGATGCTAAAACTTTTGATGCTGGTTTGCATAGTTATTTCGCTCATGCAGATGATCGGCTGTTGTATTGGCTCAAGCGACGATTGGTAGCAACTGATCGATCTACCAGGAAACAGGAATGAGGTATTTCAACGTAATACCGCTGACTGCAAAACGCTTGCGGTTGGTGGTCTTTCATCCTTTCACACGAGGACCTGAACGATGAAGTTTTTGATTTGCTTGCTTGCGATCGTGGCCATGGTAGCGTTCGCTGCCGCCCCGAGTGCCGCTCAGTATTACCCGACGACAATCTACGCGTGCCCAACCTACGCGGCACCCGTGTGCTGTTTGGGCTGGCCAGAGCCGCTCATCTACCGGTACTCTCCGCCGTACAGCCAATGCCGGCCATCTCCGTGCATATACCCAGCCATAGCGCCGAACCCTCGACCTTATGATCAAGTACGACTGAATTACACGACGCCGATGTACGATCGAGCACAAACCATACTGTCGAGAAAAATAGTGCCCGTTCCGCCTTCGCCGCCGGTGATCCGTATGCCGAAACATGATGAACCGGCCCCGTTGCAGGAATCCGCACCAGACCCACGCGACGTCTCACCCATACCGACTGACCGATTAGCGGACGACAAACGCAATCAGCCGTATTTCACGGCGGCGCTTACGGCACCGCGACGGATGTCCAACCCTAACCATTGATTCTGACGCCAGCGACGACACGTACGTACTTGTTACGCCCCAGCGCGGTTTGCCGTGCTGGGGTCTTCTCTGATCCTGGAGACGCGAATCGCAGCCCGTATGCCCATGCTGGTTAAGACTGCGATCGGTCGTGACGTCGATGGACAATTGCGGTAACGCTTACCTCCGGGAAACCGGAGAAGGACCTGTCCTTCCAAAGGCAAATTCGGCCCCAGGATCTTCTTCCTTTACTTCTGAAGGCCCTAGAATGAGCACTGTCATGGATACAACCCCCCTGGAAACAAGACAAGACGCGCTGGAGCAGAATGTTCTGCTACTGGCACCGTCTATCGGCTGGTGGAAAGGCATTTACCAGCTTCCGAAGACGAAGACCAACGTGAAGGTCGACGACAAAGTAGTGAGTAACACTGACGTCACGACCCCACGAGCCAAGCTTATCGGAGACGAGTATCCACACGATTCTGAGGGTCGCCTGTGGAAAAAACGGTTCCAGAAGTTGGATTCCCGCTTGGAGTCCGTTAAGGACCAATTCAGCGTCAAGTTTCCGATTGCGGGCGTTCGCGTCGTACCCAAACGCAAGGGCGCCGAGCTCATGCACGAACTGTTTGGTGACACCCTCGGCACCTTGCAACGCCGAGTTGAACAATACCGAGAAACCGAACGAGATCAAGAGGTCGCTGTCGTCAACCAGCAGATTCTTGACGTGATAAATCTGCGCGGCATCAACGCTCCGCAATCTACACCCGTCTTCGATTCGTCTCGTACTACGCAGTCCATTGCCTACGAATTGGCCTCACTCGCTGAAGAGTTCGTTGACAGCCTGGACACAGTGCTGGCCGAGATCGCGAGAGAGAACGACGTCTATGCACAGGTGGAGAGCAGGGTTCCGAAGAGCGCGGCGCTAATGCGCTCCAAGTTCCACCTGGATGTTGTTCCTATCGAACTGGCAGGCCAGTCCAGTGCTACCAAACTCACTGCAACCGACTTGGAAGAGCACAGCGAAATCGTTCGTGATGCCTGTCAGCGGCAAGTTGAAGCGGCGGTTGAAGAGATGATCGCGGGACCACGACAGCAGTTGGCCGAGGCCCTTGAGAATCTCAACTCGCTGATCAAGCGGAACGGCCGGGTACGTGACACGAGTTTTGCCCCTGTCCGCCGAGCCATATCTAAGATTCGGATGTTCGAGTTCTGTGCCAACAATGATCTGCTGGAGAGCATTCGGTTGTTGGAGCATCGCTTGAACATCACTACTCCGAAGAACCTTGACGCTGTCACTGCGGCAAACTCAGGCTTCACTACGGCAATGGAGGGATTCATGTCCGAGGTCCAGGATGCTGAGCAACATCAGCAAGATCTGGAAGACTTCGGTAAGGACTTCAGGGCTATCGACATCGATTAGCTGTTTGTGCAACTGACCTGCTCACGGAGATTACGTATGTTGAATAAGGAAACTGTACTCGAACGAGTGAAACAGTTGTATACTGATCGCTCTCTTCACATACGGCGTGGTTGCCGTATCGATGAAATGGAGTTGCCGCAAATCACCAACCACTTGTTGGAAGAAGCGGTCGAACTCCAGGCGGCCTTGCTTAATGCCGAAAGCCCCGAGGCCGTTCTTGACGAGGCCGCCGACGTCTTGATCGTGTTCATGCACATCATAATCAGGACGAGTATACTACCCCCCTCATTCCTTAACCGTGTCTATCGTCGAGCCATCGAGCGAATCGATCTCAACTGGACGAATACCCCGTCCAAGGTAACAGCTACCAAACCAGGATTCAGTAGGAGGAATCGCGGAGATGTCCCGACGAATGACGACGCGACAACGCCAACAGGAACGCCGACAGAGTGACCTCGCCAATCGCGTTCACCCGGACTTCGCGTCCGTGGAGAGCGCGGACGGCGTGGTCTTCTCCCAAGGCAACATGATTGTTGGCGGACAAGCTCAGATGCCCACGCATGTGCGGCACTGGGAATCTAGCAACGGTCTCTCGCAATATACCACCGTGCAGTGGGAGGACTCGGCCTCCGGCGCGAAGCGGTGCAGTTGCAACTGCCCTGGCTGGTCTTTCCGAAAGCAAGGCCGTCCCAGGAGTTGCAAGCATACCAACGACATGATGGGTATCAGCGATTGCAACGCGACACCGGTTGACACCGAGCCCGTTAGGATTCAAACTGTCCAAGAGGCAGAAGAGTCCATTCCCAAGTTCGACGGTAAACACTTACGGGGCATTATGCTCGACTAGGACATCACGTGTACGACGCAGCACTCCTGATGAGAGTTCCACAGATGACGCAAGCGGCCGCAGAGCTTGGCCGCGCGCTCGCCAGGGTTGGCGGCCACATGGAGTGGACAGCCGTACCTGCGGCCGTCGCCTCAGTGCTTACTGATCGTGACCTTATAGCGATTGCGTCCTGCGGACTTCTGCCTCCGGATGTCAGCTATCTGGTTTTGCTGATCTATGCTCCAGACGAACGCGAGGACGAAGTCTGTGAAGTCTGGGACATATTCGTTGATTCATACGGTATTGCCCAACAACCGACGCAGGCGATGGAAGACCTCGTTGATCAGTGGCAGCTTGCCCACACCGGTCAAGAGTTTACAACCAACCCTTGCCACGAGATCGATAACAGTGGGCTGCCACAAGATCATACGACCAATTTTCTCCGCCGAGACAACGTGACTGTGACCTATCAGCATGTGGAGGCAGTAGCCGACAGCTCACGACGCGAGGACAGGGATCAGCTTGCCGAGAACATACTTGCGGTTGCGGGACAAACGCCCGACGAAATCCTCAACCAACTCTTCGGTTCAATGCGGGCCTATATGGATCGCAGTAGTACGGAAAGACCGCATGATGAGATGTCCCCAGCGTCAGCGGCAGCTTGGCAGCGGTCTGTTACAAATAACTTGTCGCGACAACAAGAAGCTTTTTATCGTCGCTGTGCGGCGGAGGAAGCATCTCGTTTTCATATCGATTGGTACGCAACGTCTACTTGGTCTGCGCCTGCACCGGAGCAAGCAGATGAAGAAACGTGGACGTATCAGATCGATCAAATGGAAGACCAGCATCTCTGGGGTACCATTATTTGGCTGGTACGCAGTTGCCAGCAACTCTACGTTCAGTACGTCCAACATCGTGGATCTGGGTTACTCGCCTTGGAGTCCAAGACGTGGCTCAGAACACAGCCAGCTTTTCGTGCGTTGCTGCACGAGGCGATCGAGCGTGAACTTACGTTTCCTAAGGATGTCTACAAGTATCTCAGGGAATACGTACTAGCGCATGGCGATGACAGCGTACAACTATCTAGCCCGTGGAAAGATCCGGGCGAGAGTTACCAAGCAGGTCAACTGGAGGAGTTCCTGGGCGAATCAATCGTGCCAGAGGAAAGCATTGAGGAAGCGTGTGGGAAGAACCTCCGCGACATTAAGATTGACTGAATGGTCCTACCCGTATTGTCCGAGCCACGGAACGTGAAGCTCGGATGCTTGATTCATAGCTGGTCCCTTTCGGCTGGCAGGGCGTGGTCCTGCCCCGGAGAGTCCGGCCTATGCCGTGTTCGCTGTTACGCAAAGAGAGGTCACTTCCGCCAGACGAATGTCAAAAAAGCACATCGCCGAAACTTCGACTACTCGAAGACAGATGGGTTTATTGACTGGATGGTGGGTGCCGCTCGGGTAATTTTTGCCCGCGTGCTGCGAATACACGTGAGCGGCGACTTTTACGACGTGAATTACACACGCAAGTGGTATGAAATCGCGAAGTCGCTTCCGAACGTCCAACTATTCACGTATACTAGGTCTTGGAGAGAAGAAGCTATCCTACCTGAGCTACTCACGCTCGCAAGGTTGGACAACTTTCAACTCTGGTGGTCGATCGATCGGGAAACTGGGCCGGCGCCGTCGATTCGTGGTATCCGTCGAGTGTACATGGCAATTGACGATGTCGACGCCGCGTATGCCCCTGATGACTGCGACCTGGTGTTTCGTGCGCAACGTGCTACAGTTATGAAGAAAGCCAACGGTATTGTCGTGTGTCCTGTAGAAAATGGGATCGTGAAAAAATCGAAGGTCACATGTTCTGACTGCGGGATCTGCTGGAACCAGAAGGGCCCAGTCAAAACCTGTTGGGAAGAGCATCTACAGCCTACTGTCGAATGAAACAGGGATCGAGATTGTAGTCCCATGACACGTATCAACACCCGCCGAACTTTGCAGCACGCACTGCGCCGTGCAAGGGAGGACCGACAAAGTCCTACAGTTCCAACGTCAGAAAATGAACGGCTACGGCAGGGAATACTGAACTTCTTCACTCCTGTGTACGACATCTTCGATGCACTCTACGATCAAGACGTCCGTTTACCGATTGGTCCTGCCCGTCGCGATCGGATCACATCAGGTCGGGAAATGCGACAGTTCGTGGAAAGGATCGGTGCAGCACCACAAATTACGCAGCCGCTCAATAGCGTCTGCACGCTGATCATCACCTTGGCCACGCATAAAACACCACACGGGTTGGTCGACCTGGCAACGGCAAAGTGGCGCTGCCGTATCCAACAACCAAATGGCCCTGATTTGGCCAACCAGTTGATCGATAACCTGGGGACTCTATGTAATTGGGTCACCAAGGTTATCGCCGAATACGAATGCGAATCTGCGGAGCCCATCGTCGACAACTCTGTACCTTTAGCTGACATGCAAGAAGCTCCCGTGAGGGATCGCGAAGAACGAACCGACGTCGTCGAAGATGTCGAGTTGCATAGCAGGGAACGTGTCATCATGCTTGATGATGACCTTAATGAGGAGACTCATGCTAGTCCTAACCCGCAAGAGGAATGAAAAGATCACGATTACTGTGCCGCCCAGCAATGAGGACACAGAGATCACGATCTCGCTGCCCCGGATTCAACCCGGGTCATGCCGCATCGGTATTGAGGCTGCACGGGAAGTTATTGTCCGTCGTGCTGAGCTACCTCCACTACCCAAAACTCAGGCACCACCAGTTACAAAGCGAGCTTAGCAATGAGCATTTCTGTTCCGGTAACCTGGCAAATGGTTGTGAATACCCATGATGGTGAATTCCATCTGTTTCAGCTCGATGATACGTTACCCATTCTCCCAGTAGCTGGATTGCTCCTTGCTGGCGTGGATGGCATACCGAACGTGACTGGGCCGGCCGCCGGCTGCGACAACGGAATTGCGCGTATGCTCTATCACGGACAAACAAAACGCGTGATGTGCCAGCTGCTTGGGTATCGCGCGGCTACACAGACGCTGGCAGAGGTCAAAGTTGAGCTCTCCCAGCTGCACAAAGGTTGGAAGTACATTGCCACTATCCCGAAGGATAGTATTCGGGAGACAGGGGCTGAAGATATATTTGGTTGACGGCCGTGCGTCAGATGGTTGCGGCGTCTGCGGCGTGCAGCGCGTCTCCTTGCTGATACTCTTCTGCCAGTTCGTGCATTTCGTCCAACGTCATACCTTGGTCCGCCGCAGCTTTTTCTCGCGCGGCCACCGGGATTGACAAGGCACTGGTCATTTTCTCGAACATAGCCGCGTCATCGCGGGGCAGCGTCGGCAACACTTCGGCGAGCTTATCGACGTTCAGGTACATGCCACCAGTGGCGACCTCGTCAGCGAGTGCATCTCCCATCCAGCTACGAACGTCTTCGATCGAGATTCGTTCGAGGGCTTGCTTTTCGTAGATGGCGCCGGTGGTAGTCTGGGCGTGCTCGGAGAGGAATTGGGTGGCAACCTTCTCGGTTACTACAAACAGAACCTCTTCGGGTCGTTCCAGACCGCCGACGTCGTACAGTTTGTCCAGGTGGGTTTGTCTGTCAAACTGATCCAGCAGTTCGGCCATTTTGATCCGTTTACCTTGATCTCGTGCCTCGAAGGTATTGGTACGGATAGATTGGCCCATACGAAACGCTTCCTCGGAGTATTCCGGGAATGTCCGCTGTGTGAGCGTTCCTCGCTTCTCCCAGGCTGTTGCTGCATCCGAGGCTGAGCAGTATCCAAACCCTGCACACTGGTGGAGGAACTCAGAGTTATCCACCGGGGCGCCGAACTCGGCGGCCTTGGTCAGGATCTTTGACGCGATCCGATTTTTGTCCTCGAAGATGAATTCTCCATGGTAGTTGCTGAACCAGCCAGAAGCCATCTTGACCTCACCGGCGTTGCGAAGTGGGTAATGCCGTTCTTTTGGTTGGTTACCCCCCTCCCATACAAGAGCGAAGTCTGCGTCTTGCAACTGGGCAAACCCAGTCGTCTCAGCTTCAGCCATCTTTTCCCAGAGGGCTGTGACGGCCGGTTGGATGTTCCAGAAGCTGGCCGATTTGGTCAAGCGTTGTTCTGCTTGCTCAGCAATCGACGGATTCAGCTTACGCCGTTGGTCCTGGAAAAATAGGGCCGACATCCAAGTAGCCGCCTTGGTGTGGCATGGAAACAGCCGCTCCGCTATCATAGCATAGATGTGCGGAGGCAGTTCTTCCGGATTACCGTGAAGAGCCTCATGGCTTGCTTCCTTTACGAACTCCGGCGGCGGGTAGAGTTGCAGCAAACGATGCTGGTCCGTGCCGGAAAGGTCTCTTGTGTGGTCTAGGATCTGTGTAGACATGAGAAGGACGTCCTCCCTGAGTCGTCAGGTTAGCTTTCAGCACGTACTCCCGATTCTGGGAGCACGAGTACAGTCTGCTGCACTTCCGTCTGTGACGGACTGCCCCGTGTGCCAGGCCATCAGGCGGCTTCACGTCTATCAGGACGGCACCACCGGAGGCGAATGGGCTCATTGCCGAGCATGCTCATTCACTGGGGATATGATACAGCTTGCGGCCCGGTCGTGGAAGCTCGATACGTCGGCAACCCTCCGCAAACTCGTAGATGCCCAGATCGGCATGTCTGAAGCAGTGCTCTCTCCAACTGTCATTAGGGATTACGAAAGAGATCATGTCAAGTATCATCAGCGGATTGACTCTTTCTGGCAGGAGGCAAGAAAAGAGCATCCCAAGGGTGGTACGGCGGACCTAATGGCTCTCCAGCGGCGGTATAACACCCACCGTGCCAGTGAGGACTGGCTGGAAAAAGGTGGACAATTCATCGGTTCGACCTCCAAAACGAAGGTTGCAGAGCTGTTATCGCCCAAGCGCCAAGAGAGTTCTACAGCCCGAGTTGCATCTGGCGGAAATACCAGCGGCGCACACAAATTCAAGGGACAGGGTTGGCGAGACCTGCTGGCAATGCCCTTCTACGACGTACCCGGACGGATTTGTGGATTCCTGTTCATTGGCAGGCACGGAAACCCTGAAAGCGACTTCTGTTATCGCCAGGTGACCAATATGAGCGGGGTCACCGAGGCGGGCCTCGCCATGTTGGATGCTCTGTGTCTTCCGCCCATGTCGATGCTGGGAAGGACGGGATTCATCTTTACCGATCCGAAACTGGCCATGTTACTCCAAATGAGGTATATGAAGGATCATTTCCGGCCGTTGCCGCTAGCCATACCGTGGCTCACCGGGGGATACGAAACACGAGACGTCTGGGACTGGCTCGGGCATGAGGATTTGGTATTTTGGGGTATTGAAGACCCTGCTGGGACTATATTGCATGCCAAACGGGCCGGCGCCCGTGTGGCCCTGCCGGATGTGCCTGACCACGAGGTGTTGGCCCGTATGCGGCATCACAGCCCAGAAGACTGGCTGTACCGCATGAAACAGGCCGCTAGGCCCTGGGCATCAGCTTTACGGCATTTGCTCGGGTCCTTGCCGAAAGATGCTGTGGAAGCCACGCTGTGGCGAATGGAGCTCCAAGGGCGTGAGCTCAGCGACTTCATTCGTGGCTGTCCCGAAGAGCTTCGGGAGCGATTGGAGCACATTGAGAGCAATCGGACCTACGCGTCCCGGGTTCGGTTCGAGAACAGATGGTTGGCTGAAAAGGGAGACGGCTGGTACCTGGTAAAGGGCAACGACAGGATCTGCAATGCCGTGATTCGGATAGAACAGGTCCTTACCACTTCTGATCATAGAAGCTACCATCGCGGCACGATAAAGTTTGCCGGCCATTCCCATCCGTTCACGGCCAAAGCAGACATATTGGAGAAAGGACTGTTCCGTTGGGCACAGAGTTATCTACGTGACGAGCTGCGTGTTGGCGTCCTCGAATACTACCCGTCATGGAACACGCGATCATTCCAATTGGCCTTGGCCTTCCACACGCCCGAGTTTGCTCATGGTGTGGAGGCCATTGGTTGGGATGCGAAGAACCGACAGTTCAACTTTCCAAAGTTCTCGATCTGTCGTGGTGGTAATGTCACCAGTGATTACGCTTGCCTGTTTGACCATGAGCAGGTGCCAGCCAGAAGCATACCGCAACCGGGTTCGTTCTCTCGGAAGCATGTGGAAGCTTTAGGCGATACGAATGATGAGACTACGATATTTTGGGCGATGGCTGCGGCTGTCAGCTCTAATCTGCTCGCGCCGGCCATGAATCAAGAACCCGTGGGTGTTCTACTTGATGGTGAAGGTAGCCAAGCGATCGGCGGCATGGCCGCTGATAGACTTGGTTGCTCTGTTGTGCGTATTCCAAAGAACGGAAACCCACTCGACAGTATACGGAGTCAGACCAAGCCCCATTTATGGCCCGCCATTCTATGCGATGCCAGAAAACTCGGGGCCTGGTTGGATGAGCCTGAGACGCAGAACGTGATTACGTTCTTTCCCTGGGCCACCAACTGCGTGTTGATGAGTCGTGGACGCTGGAATCTGATCCGTTGTGACCGGAAGCTCGGCTCCATGCAACTTGTTCAACACGCTGCACCTTACGTGCTACCCAACTACCTACAAGACGTGTACCGAAGAAACTTGCTGATCGCAGACGACTGTACTGACCTTGTCATCAACGTGATCGATGACATGGCCGGCTGGTTTGAAAGCATTGGCGGGAACCGCGACGCTGTCGACGCGGCCAGGTCCGTCCTACTTACGCCTTCAACTTGTGCGCCGTGGCAGCACTTTCTCAACTTGATATTCAGATTGTATCGCGACGGAAAGCTGAAATTCACCAGATCGTCACATGACGACGTGAAACAACAGCCCCATGCGATCGTTTCAATCGACGGCGAGACTCCAATGATATGGGTATCCCAGCACAGGTTCAGCGATGCTGTCCGCGATGCTGGATCTTTACCGCCGGACCTTCTGTTGATTACGAAATCCTTGAAAGAACAAGGGGCACTCGTTGCAGAAGCTCCGTACAAAGACGAACAAGGATGGCTCGTTCACGAACCTTGGTGGCACGAAAACCTGGAAATCTGGAGATCAAAATGAATGCGACTTGCCTGTACCCGTTGGTTGCTGATGACCTCTGCCCTGTCATGATGCCGGAAGCATTTTGTTTTGCCAACAGCGATCGTGATGCAAACGACGACCTCGAAGATTTCGAGGACGATGACGACGATGACGACGATGACGAAGAGGACGAAGAGGACGAAGAGGACGATGACGACGAGGACGACGAGTGGTACGAGGAAGACGACTTCGATGACGACGATGACGACGATGACGACGATGACGACGAAGACGACGATTACGTATAGTTGCGACATCTGTCCCGTTGACCCGCACGTCGGAGAGATCTACCCCGCCGTTACGCAACTCTGTGGAAAGAACCTATGCAAACTACACCAAGCAGCTGTGGATCACGACATCGAGACGTTTTGGTACGATCCGATGAATCTCCCGACCCACCGTCCAGTGCTTGTGCCGAGCGTCATGCTCTCTACATCGTAACTTGTAATGGCACTGCGAGCTTTGCCAAGGTCGGTGCTATAGTGGCCACTCGGGGCGAACAGTTCGTTGTGCTGTTCGTCCCGGAGGACGGCGGATTTGCCTCGTCGTACCATCAAACACGAATACGGCAGCTCACTGTCGAGGAAGTAGCCTATATCAATGGTAAGTCACGAAATCCTGGCTGCCTGCGAGCAACCGGTCATCGCCGTAAAGAGCGCTGTCAACGCGTTGCACGATTTCGCTATGGCGGATGTGCGAGCAGGCGGCGTCCCGGCCAACGCTGATCACTGGGGCACAGTTCTACTGAATTTGGAACTGCTGTCGGCGTGTGTCGATCAGGCGATAAAGTCGGTACAGCAGGCCAAGGATGCCGCGACGGGCAGGGGTACTTAGAAACCAAAAGCGCATGGGCATGCGTTTACACCGTGAGCCCACGCTGGCCAAAGCCCGCTATACCAAACCAAAGGCTCGTTGAGCACGCACTTATTCTGAAGGATCTTGGCGCCATGCCGCGTGAGGCGCGGCGGGGCCATCCCGACCCAACCAAAGGCTCGTTGAGCACTTACTCATTCAAATCTCATACTGCGCCGAGCAAGACAAGGTGCGCCGAGTCACAGCAACCCCAACCAAAGGCTCGTTGAGCACGTATTCATTCTGAAAATATCAGCGCCGCGGCGTGGTGCTCAGCCCGGCCATGCCTACCAAAATCAAAGGCTCGTTGAGCACTTACTCATTCATTCAAAACTTTTGTAGCGTGGCCTCGCAACGCGTGATGACGCTGGCCCACCCTGACCAAAGGCTCGTTGAGCACGCACTTATTCAAAATTAGTTGCAGTGCGGTGCTAAGCTTCGCAAACCCAACCCAACCAAAGGCTCGTTGAGCACGCACTCATTCCAAGTTGTTTTAGAATTCCCTGCCGGCCAAAGCCCAGCCAAGCAGGACAAACCCACCCCAACCAAAGGCTCGTTGAGCACGCACTCATTCAAAATTCCAATTAGACCTCGCCGTGCAACGTCGAGCTAGGCAGCACGAAGCAAATCAAAGGCTCGTTGAGCACGAACTCATTTTTGTCCAAGATCCGCCGCTACACTAGGCATGGCCGCGCAGTTCCACTCCGACCAAAGGCTCGTTGAGCACGCACTTATCTGGTAGCAGCCAGGCCATGCTAGGCTCTCCTAATCAGGCCAAATCCAATCAAAGGCTCGTTGAGCACGCACTCATTCAAAATTCTATTGAAGCGCGGCATTGCCAGGCCAAGCCTTCCCGACCCAACCCAACCAAAGGCTCGTTGAGCAACGAACTCATTCAAAAATCTATGCCGCGAAGCTGGGCAGCCCAAAGCGGGCCAGAGCTTACTTTACCCAACCAAAGGCTCGTTGAGCACTTACTCATTCATTCAAAAGTTCTGTCGCAGCGCGGCCACGCCAGGTGAAGCAACGCGCCACTGATCGCATCAAGCCGAAGGCTCGTTGAGCACGCACTTATCCTGGAAAAAATTGTCGCAGAGCATCGCTAAATATAGCCCGCCGCAGCCACCCACACCAAAGGCTCGTTGAGCACGTTCTCATTCTGGAAATACTGTCCGGGGCTTCGCGCCGCCAGGCGTCGCCGACCAGCCCCTACCCAACCGAAGGCTCGTTGAGCACGCACTTATTCTGAATCTTGGCCCGTCGCCACGCGGGGCCTGTCATCGCCCACCCAACCCAACCAAAGGCTCGTTGAGCACTTACTCATTCAAAATCTACGAGAATGCCATCTGACATGCGCAATGCTGAGCATTCTGCGGCGCTCCTCTCCCACCCAAACCAAAGGCTCGTTGAGCACGTACTTATTCAAATCCCGTGACTGCTGCAAGTCAGTGTGGCGCCCAGCAGAGCTTGTCTACCCGAAGGCTCGTTGAGCATTTTTTTCTAACCCTGGAGGACTTGAAGATGAGACAGTTCCCGACCTCGCAAGTCGTAATGAACTACGCCTTGTATCCCCGTCAGCAAGCAGATTCGCATCACATCAATGAGATGCGCCAAGCTGTGGCGGCAGGAATAGAATTACCACCCATTATCATCGACAAGAAAACGAAATGCGTCATTGACGGTTTTCATCGACTGCTCTTGTGGATAAGCCTCAAATACCTGATGATTCCGGTTATCGAAAAGACGTACCGGAACGAAGCGGAAATGTTCCTGGACGCGATGCGCTACAACGCCGATCACGGGCGCGCACTGTCTACCTACGACCGGGCTCACTCGGTAATCGTAGCCGCCAATCTCGGATTGTCCGATAATGCCATCGCTGGCGCATTGTTGGTTACGGTCGAACGAATAGGCGAGCTGCGAGCGAACAAGTCTGCTACAACCGGTGGTGGCAGACTCACACGGTCGATAGCGATCAAACGGACAATCGGGCACATGGCTGGTAGACGGCTGACCAAAAGCCAGGTTGAAACGAACAAGAAACTGGGCGGGATGGCCCAGTTGTTCTACGTTCGACAGCTGCTCATGCTGTACAAGACAAAACTGCTCGACACCAGCAACGAAGAGCTACTCAGCGAACTGAAAGAGTTGAAGGCGTTGATCTAACTACAGTACGTCTCAAGCAACGCCAGGCATAGTTGCGCGCAGTGACCCTTACCCCGCCAACGGCTGAGTTTCAGCAATTTACCAGAATTGAAAGAAGTTCCTGCGCCCCGCAGCGCAGCGGTGTGCGGCGGACCGCAGCCTACCCGATCAATGGCCAGTTTTGGCATTCACAACAACTCTAAAGGAAACTCTCGATGGACATTCGACTCATTACGTATCGTGTTACTGGCGACAAACCGCTGATCCAGAGCAATCCGCACAAGATGTGGGCGACTCCGGAAACCGACGACGACGGCAAACTCAAGAAGGCAGAGCGAAAAGCGGGTTTGCGTGGATCGGATTCGGAATGTTTCACCCAGGCCAAGGAACAGCTCTACGTCAACGAAGACGGCCAATGCTTCCACCCGGCCAAGGGCTTCTGGGACAACCTGCTGATGGCCTGCGATGGTCGGAAGCTCGGCCAGAGCGGCGCGCTCCTGCACATCACGCGATCGGTGACGCAGGTCGAGGAAGATTTCGTGCTGTACGATCCGACGACGCTGATGGACGAGAAAACGGCGAGGGCGTACGTCCCGACCGACAAGTGGCAGATCGATTTCCGCCGGGTCGTCAACCACAACGCGAAGCAAGCGGAAGGCGGCGTGAGCACCGTCGCCATTCGCCCGAAGTGGAAAATCTGGGGCGGATACCTGACGCTGGAAGTCGACATGGACTTCTTCCCGCAGCCGAAGAATACCACGACGTTGACCGACGCGTTGAACGGGCTGACCGGTCTGTTGAACGTCGGCGGTCACTACTTCGGCGTGGCTGTCTGCCGTAACCGCATCAAGGCGGTCGTTCGCCAGCAGGCCGTGTGGAGCGGTCTGGGCATGGGCCGGTACTCGGTGGAGCTGCACTCCAAATAATGCAGATTCGGTGAACATCCGCGCGCAGCAAAGCGCCGCGGGGCCGGGCTTGCCCAACCAAATCGAAGGCTCGTTGAGCTGAGTTCGCGCGGGGCGGCATAACGCCCCACGCGGCTCACTTTTCTTACTGACTGAAGACTCGGTGATATTTGCGCTCCGCTATGTCTCGCCCCGTGACGCTCCGCTCACCCAACCCAACCAAAGGCTCGTTGAGCACGTACTTATTTGGGAGTCAAACCTGCCAGGCCCAGCGGATCTGAACCCTGCAGGGCTACTCCAACCAAAGGCTCGCTGAGCACGCACTTATTTTGTAGCTACGGCGCGTTGCGATGTGGGGCTTGGTGCTGCAACCCCACCCCAACCAAAGGCTCGTTGAGCACGCACTTGTTTTGAAAATTCGTCCGACGTGATGTGATCTGAGGCTGTGCCTTGCAAACCCAACCCGTCCAAAGGCTCGTTGAGCACGCACTTATTCAAAGGTTTGTTGTAGTGACGCAGAGGACTACGCAAGGCCTAGCTACACCGCGCCAACCCAATCAAAGGCTCGTTGAGCACGCACTTATTCTGAAACTGTTTGTGCCAACGCTTGGCAAAGCGGGGCCCGGCTAAGTCAACCCAACCAAAGGCTCGTTGAGCACGCACTTATTCCGATCTAACTTAAAACGCCGTGCGGAGCGGAGCTGCCCGGAACGATCCCAACCAAATCAAAGGCTCGTTGAGCACGCACTTATTCTGCATGCGGTGCCCCGCGAAGCTAGCCTACGCATACCTAACCCAACCAAAGGCTCGTTGAGCACGTTTTCATTCAAGATTTACAAGCGGCGCCGCGTCGCTGGCTGACGCATTGCTAGTCTTGGCTACCCAAAGGCTCGTTGAGCACGTACTTATTCAAAATCCTGACGCGAGGCTACACCAAGTGCCGCGTCGCGCTGCCCCACGCAGTAAACCAAAGGCTCGTTGAGCACGTACTCATTCATTCAAGAGTTACTACTCCGCCTCGTGACGCGAAGCCACGCGTCCCGACCCCAGGCCTATCCAACCAAAGGCTCGTTGAGCACGCACTCATTCAAAATCTATGGCGCAGTGCGCCGCTACTCACTGCGTCGCCAGCCTGGGCCTTGCCCACCCAACCAAAGGCTCGTTGAGCACTTACTTATTCTGGCTTTATTGGCGCATGGCGTGGTTTCGCCGCGCGAAGCTACACGAAGCGCACCAAACCAAAGGCTCGTTGAGCACGCACTTATTCTGGAGTTATGGCGCACTGCGGTGCATGGCACGCCTACGCGCACTTGCCCCAACCAAAGGCTCGTTGAGCACGCACTTGTTCTGACGCGTCCCCGGCCAACGCTGTCCTCTGCACAGCTTACCCAACCAAAGGCTCGTTGAGCACGCACTTATCTGAAAGTTGCCGCAGCGTGGCGCTGAGCTTCGTAATGCCCGTCCAACCCAACTCAACCAAAGGCTCGTTGAGCACTTACTCACTCATTCAAAAGTTACGCTGCGATGCTGAGCCGAGCTCTGCCACGCAATTCCCACCAAAGGCTCGTTGAGCACTTACGCATTCAAAATTACAGTTAAAGCCGCGCGAAGCGACGCCCGGCCCGGCGTGGCTTACCCAACCAAAGGCTCGTTGAGCACGTTCTCATTCAAGATTTACAAGAGGCTCGCGGCTGGCTGCCGCGGCGCAGAGCAAGTCTGGGCCTACCAAACCAAAGGCTCGTTGAGCACTTACTCATTCAAAAGTTACTAATCCACCGCGCGCCGCGGGGCAATCCACGGCGCCGCTGCCCAAACCAAAGGCTCGTTGAGCACTTACTCACGCTAAATGACCTTTGCCGAGCGATGCCAAGCAACGCGGCCCCGACCCAACCAAAGGCTCGTTGAGCACTTACTCATTCATGCAAGATTCATACTGGGACGCGCAAGACAAGGCGGACCGAATCTATGCCTAGCCGACCGAAGGCTCGTTGAGCACGCACTCATTCAAAATTGATACTGCGCTGACTGGCGCAACGCCGGGTAGGGCATCGCTTACTCCACCAAAGGCTCGTTGAGCACGCACTTATTCAAAAGTTCTGTTGACGCCCAGCGATGCGAGTCGCGGCGCAGCAACGCGCGGCAGGCCGCACTTAACCAAAGGCTCGTTGAGCACTTACTTATCTGAAAATTCTGGCGACGCAGGGCCAGGCGAAGCTCGGCTTGGCCATGCTGCTCTAACCAAAGGCTCGTTGAGCACGCACTTATTTGAAACCCGCAGCGGGGCGACGCCAAGCTTAGTACGCCAAGACTTACCCAACCAAAGGCTCGTTGAGCACGCACTTATTCAATAGTCGCCGCGCGGCGCGGCGCGACGCTGGGCCGCCCCGACCCAACCCAACCAAAGGCTCGTTGAGCACGCACTCATTTATCCCGTTGCCGCGCTGCGCATCACAACGCGAGACTGGGCTACCCAAATCAAAGGCTCGTTGAGCACTTACTCATTCATTCAAAAGTTACGACGCTGCGCGAGGCCGAGCGCAGCTGGGCAACCCAAACCAAAGGCTCGTTGAGCACGCACTTATTTTAGAGTTCATGTTCCGCAGAGCCGCGCCAAGCGAAACGGCGCGGACCAAACCCAACCAAAGGCTCGTTGAGCACGCACTATTTACTATTGGCCGTGACGGAGCTCCTCGTGGCGTTGCTGGGCTCAGCCGCGCCTACCAAATCAAAGGCTCGTTGAGCACGCATTCATTTTAAGATTTGAAGTGGCGCGGCGCCATGCGGGCCGCTGCGGCCTGAACTGACGCTTACCCAATCCAACCAAAGGCTCGTTGAGCACGTTCTCATTCATTCAAAAGTCACGACGTCACGCAAAGCAAGCTGTGCCGCAGCAATCTCGTCCCAACCAAAGGCTCGTTGAGCACGCACTTATTTGGGAAGTCTCACCGTGCCAGCCAGCGCGCTGTGCGGCGCGGCATACCCAACCCAACCGAAGGCTCGTTGAGCACTTACTTATTCAAAATCTATACCGCGTCGCGCCGCAACGCCGAGCAATACCTACCTAATCCAATCAAAGGCTCGTTGAGCACTTACTCATTTTCATTCAAAATCTACCGCGCCCAGCCAAGCGACGCATACCTAACCCAACCCAACCAAAGGCTCGTTGAGCACGCACTTATTCAAAAGTTTCATTCCAGGCGTTGCAAGCCGAAGCAGTGCATACCTAACCCAACCAAAGGCTCGTTGAGCACGCACTCATTCATTCAAAAGCTGGCAACTCCGCGCATGGCCGAGCTTTGCCACGCTACCCCACCCAAAGGCTCGTTGAGCACGCACTTATCTGAAGTCTATGGCGCGTCGCTACTCGCCGCCTGTCGCCGCGACGCCCGGCATCCCCGACCAAAGGCTCGTTGAGCACGCACTCATTCATTCAAAGTTACAAAGCAGCGGCGCCAGGCCATACATCCCGTCGCTAACCCTCCCAAAGGCGCGTTGAGCACGTTCTCATTCTAAAATTCTGTTGAGCCCCCGCTGAGCAAGACAAAGCGTCGCCCTGCTCACCCAACCAAAGGCTCGTTGAGCACGCACTTATTCAAAATTTGCGGCGCGGCGCGGAGCTGAGCTCGGCTTAACCTGGCTTACCAAACCAAAGGCTCGTTGAGCACGCACTTATTCTGCACGTGCTGCACAGCCGGGCCAGGCTAAGCAGCGCAAAGCTTACCCAACCAAAGGCTCGTTGAGCACGCACTTATTCTGGAGTTGAAGTACTGACGCTGCGTTGCGCGCTTCGATGTACAGCCGAGCAGGCCAAACCAAAGGCTCGTTGAGCACTTACTCATTCAAAACTACACCCAGCCCGGCTGATCATGGCGTATCGAAGCCTACCCAACCAAAGGCTCGTTGAGCATGCACTTATTCGCCGCTATGCCGCGCAGCGCGCCGCGCGGCTTGCCTAACTAAACCAAAGGCTCGTTGAGCACTTACTCATTCATGCAGAGATGTACATGCCGCTACGCCATGCGGCGCTTTACGGAGCCCCGCCTTCCTGCGCTAACCAAAGGCTCGTTGAGCACGAACTCATTCAAGATCTATGCCCCGTGCCGCGCGAGGCCCCGCGTCGCGAAGCCGACCCACCCAAAGGCTCGTTGAGCACTTACTCATTTTCATTCAAAAGCTATTGTCCCGTGCAAGGCTGGACGTGGCGAGGCTTTCCTGCCCCACCCCAACCAAAGGCTCGTTGAGCACTTACTCATTCAAAAATGAAAGACTCTACGCCGCAGGGCACAGCCCATCATCGCCCACCCACCCCAACCAAAGGCTCGTTGAGCACGTTTTCATTCATTCAAAAGCTATCGTCCCGTGCAAGGCTGGACCTGGCGAGGCTTTCCCGTCCCAACCCGACCAAAGGCTCGTTGAGCACTTACTCATTCAAAAAATCTGATTACTCGTCGCCTCGCATAGCGTGGCCTAGCTACACTGTGCAATCCCAACCAAAGGCTCGTTGAGCACGTACTAATCTAGTTACTTCGTCGCCCATAGCGTGGCTTCGCGTCGCCGTACGATGCCCCGTAAACCAAAGACTCGTTGAGCACTTATTCACAAAGACGCAGGAGTTGCCTAATGGCTATCCGTGTCCGTATCTGTCGATTCTGCGGCAAACCTATCACGATTAGGCAAGCTGCATCACCATGGTACGGCGTGTGCCATGCTGCGTGCCTCAGGCACTACAATATGGCTCATTCGAGCAAGTAGAGTTTCACAAGGAGTTGAAGATGCTGATGCACATTGTTGACGTCGACGTATCGCGACATTTTGTAGAGCGACTGTATTGTCCCTTTACCGGTGCGCTGGTTCTCAGTCTTGATGCTAAGAAGAAGAGCTTCGTAATGCCGCAGGACTGCGATTCGCCTTTCTTGCTGTGGCATTGGGAGTTCGGTAACCGTCGCATGCACTTTACGGCAGCAGGCGAAAAGCTGATGAAAGGGGTTAAGCTCGCCGGTGGTGAGATACTGGACAAGACGCTCACAGTCGACGAGCCCGGTTCCGTTTTTGGAGAACGGGCAGCAATGGGCGCTATCTCTAACCAGAAACGATACGATGATTGGGAATCCGGTTACGATCGCTGGTTTCACACGCATCCCGATCAAGCGAAGACAGATGCTGATTATGAAAAAAGAGCCGCAGCCAGGTTGCCGCTCATTCTGCTGTTGGAGTCACTGGGCTCCTTGATCGTTTACACGTTCTCAGACATACAAACGTGGTTCCAGGGTACGAAATTTCGCAATGTCCGAAGCTGTCTCGCCTTTCGGTCGCCGGTCGTAGACACGGACGTAGCTTTTCACCAGGGACTGCCAAGTTGCAGAGACATCATGGAAGTGCCCAATGCCAGAGAACTCAGGGAATGGGCGCGAGCAAATCCCAAAGACACAAGTCCCGTCATGGGAGTGCCAAGTTCCATCACGGCTGGTTGAAGAATCCACGCATCGTTTGATCTTCGTCCCATCCATAATCGCGGGACCCGGTGGCAGCAAGTTGGTTGGAGCTAATCCGGCCAATTGCTGCCGCTTCCGCAAAGTTCGGCCAACTGTCGTTTACATGCCAGATGGCGGCACACCCGATGTTCACAGCCTGTGCGAAGTCGTCTGTGAGCATTGTGTTCCGGGTGATCGTGTAAACGTCGCCGGCGAGGCGGCTTTCCATTTTCTCTTCGATTAGCGCAAGGAAATCGTGCATCAGTCCAGCGTCATCATCGTTGACGTAGTCGTACTGGAAGAACTGGAGGAGTTTCAGTTTGATTGCCTGAAATGTGTAGAGTAACGATCGTGTCTTGTCCAATCGGTAGTGGGCACGGTTGTGCAGGATCGTCGGTGGCACGTAGCGGATTAAGTTGTTTGCCGCGGCACGCACCATCTGGATTGGCATGACGCGCTCCAGGTTGAAACCAGCCTGAACCAGCACGGTCTCGCGCACTACGCCGGCACCGGTGTAGTCATGGACCAGCAGCTGGCAATCGAAAGCCCGTATCCAGTGCAGGACCTCACGGGCTTCACGCAAGTGTTCTTGCGACGCCACGAGCCGTTTGCCCCATAAACAGTGAAGTTGACCTGCGGTGGTCATACCAATCAACGCCAACGTAGTAAACGATACGCCGTCTTCACCGCCGCCGCCCCAGTCTACAGCCAGCACCCGCGTCTGGTACGCCGGTAGCCGCTCACGCATCGCTAGCGCCGGATCATTCGGATTGTTTGCCCACGGAAGGAGTGCAGCCTGTCGCAGCTCTGTCTCCGAGATAAGCTTTTGGCCGGAGTCAACTGACTCGCCCAGGACTTCGTTGTAGAACGTAGCCTGCGTCGTGTTGCCCCAGCCAGCGCGCTTGGCCACGAGTTCTGCCCATTTGTCGCGCCGGCTGTAATGCAGCGGCATGATGATCTGGGGGACGTGATAGCCTGAGGATTTCCAACGGCGCTGCGGGTAACGATGTACCCAGTGACCGTGCCTTGGGAAGATCGGCTTTGCACAGTGGTGACAGATGATGGCCGGGCATATCTCGGAGATGTCGTCGTGAACCGGGCCGATCATATCGTCGATATGGAACTCCAACGACGGGATGTTCCACGCACCGCACGAGTAGCATGGAATGAACCACTCCGCTTGTGACGATCGCCGCCAAATTCCTTCGAGCGGGTTGTCAAGACTTTTTGGAGTTCCGGTCGTTTGCAAAAGCCCCCAGTCCGAGTGGGACATCACTTCCCTAATGATGGGGATGTGATCTGGGTCCATGTCTTGGACTTCGTCGATCGCGATCTTGTCTGCGGAGATACCACGAACTCGATCGGCATCCATCAGTGCAAAACTGAACAGCATCGTGGAGAGGTTCTTGAACGATCGTTGAAGAACCGAGTTCTCCGTGTTCGTACCTGACCACAACGACTTGATAGGAGACCTGTCGATGAACGGCCGAACGTAGTTGTTGCTGAACCGCCGGATCTGTTCGTAGAGCGGTGTCACGTACAGCGTGCGGAAAAACGGTATTGAATTGGCCAGCATCACGCCATGACTGGCCAATGACGTCGACTTCGACACCTGCCGGCCTGTCTTGAGTAACAGGTTGGACGGCATTGAGACGTTGAAGATCGGCGAAAAAGGGAAGTGATCCGAAAGTTCGTAAGGCTTCCCTTGGAGTGTCAAACAAAGGGGTAAGAGCGGTTCCAGCGTCTGAACCGCGCCAGCTTCCGCCAATTGGCGAAGCTGGATGATTTTGTCTACGTTGCTCTGCGTTCTACCCTTGACCTTTTGGGATTCCAAGTCCCGAAGGATCAGAGAGATCTCTCTATTCGAGAGTGCTGAGTTTTGAAGCTTTTGTCCCTGTAACCACAATGGAGTAGGCATGTTTGCTAACAAATCGAAAAAGGAAGCGGCTGATTTTCAATGGGTCGAAGACGGTTTCATGACATTCGGTAAGTACACTGCTGCCGTCGTCGTCACCATCATCCTCGCGAGCATGAGTATTGGCCGGTGTATCTGGACGCGGTTCTATCCGCGTCCCCCCGAAAGAGCTGACAAGTTGTAGGCCGCTCCTGCAACTTGACGTCTTGGATGTTTGGCAGCAACGTGGTATTATAGGCGAAGTTACAGTGCCCTGCAATAGGAGGTAATCAGATGCCAACGCCTGCGTTGAGCCAGAGCGCGAAGCTCTACCAGGAACGGATGCTACCGCTGGACCGTACGACACGGCGACTCCCTTCGCCAAGGTCCAATATGGATAGTAACCTGGTACACCGCATACCGCTTGCGCCACCATCCCCAACACTAGAAGTCCTCCACAGGGAGGACGATAAACCGCCGGATGCTGGAAGTACCAGCCCATGGCCCTGGGGTGTGGGCGAAGAGGAGATCTAGCATACCGGCCTTCCCGGCTGTGCCGGAAGGAATTTACCATGCGTGCAGGATCAAAAACTGCCGCGGGCTTTGGGTCCGTCTTCCTGCCAGCAGCTCTTCTGTTCGTTCTCGTAACTGGGAACGTATTTGGATTGCTGGGCGGACTCGTAGGCTATTACCTGTTGCTGAAAGTCTGCAACGCGCTGGATAATCGAGACATCGACGAAGGATACTGATCCGATGAATTGGCTTGATTTTTTGGCTTTGACCCTGGCCGCCAGTGGTCTAGTGGATGTGTGGAAGAACGGTAGCATTTTCGCCGACTGGCGGGCCTTCATGCAGGATAAGGCTGATGAACCGGATCAACCACCGCCCTCTGATGACGCTGCAGAACCGGAAGAGGAGGGCGAACCCCTCTCAGTCCTAATGCACGTCACGGACAGGGTCTTACCTTCTATTCTCGCAGAACTGCTCTCATGCAGTTTCTGCTTTTCACACCACACGCCGTACATACTGGCATTGGTGTTCTTCTTCCCAGCGCTATTTGTTTCACCAGACTGGGTCGTATGGCTACTGAAACTCCCCGTCTATTCGCTCGCGGCCACGCGGGCGGGTACTTACCTTAACGCTTTGATCTCAGATGCGAGGTACGACAGATCATGATGAACGAAAGTCCCGCGGCCGATGGCGTGCCGGCAAACCCGGACCATCCAACTACCCCTGCCGATTCCACCCGACCTACGTTCTCCGATGACGTTGTGGCTCGCTCCAAGCAGTTCGCCGCAGACCTATTGAAGTTGGTGCCGGAGCTGGAAGGTATTGCAATCATTCCCAGCTTTACCATTCCGCAGGATCGCTTACCGTATGGCCTCATCATAGGGCGTAACGGACGGTTGAGCACGCCGGCCGCGATCATGCACATGGCTACGCAGCTCCACGGCTGCCTGCGCGTCCAACTGGACAATGCTCATCAGGTCCTGAGAACCGTCGATGCCCACATGGGCGAGATGCAAAATCAGCTGCGGCTCCTCCAGGAGCAAATTGATGCCAAACGAAACGCGCTCGCCGAACTCTACAACGGCACAGAGACGCCGACGACAAGAGACGCCGGAGGTGGAACTTCTCCAGGCGATTCTTGATCGGTTAGGCCGACCAAGGTGGGACTTGCTCATTGTCGGCGATGGTAGCGGTTCAGGCTGGGACAAAGCTTGCGGATGGGCGGGTGTCTTGCTGGACAACCAGACGCGTGGGCGTAAGCTGGTCTACGGTGCCATGAACGTCGGGTCCGTGAACTCCGCTGAGTCCATGCCGTACCTCCAAGCCCTTTCCTGGTTTGACGCTACGCAAGGAAAAGCACGGCTCCGTAGACAGGGCATGCTCAACGTCCACATCCTGACGGACAGCCAGGTCATTGCGAACTGGGGCACCAAGGCCATGTCACCTGACGGTGACTTGCCGCGGTCCAACATTGCGTATTGGGCAGCAATGCGGGAGTTTCGCCGCCTTGGTTATCACTGTCATTTTCACTGGGCCCACCGTTCAACAACGCAGCTCAACTGGGTCGCCGACCTTATTGCAGGTATGGCCCGGCGAGAACTACAGCGTACTTTTACTGTCATGGACGTCCCTAGCGACATCGCTGCCAGGGCGCTCCAAGCTATTCAGACCGTACGGTTTGCTGATCCAACCACCGGTGAAGAGATCGATCTCTATCACCTAAATCCACACGAGGACCAAACAGATGTCGTCGACAATGCCATTCATCGCGATGCCGGACCGAGGCCTGCGGATCAACCTGTTTAACGTGAACTACATTGAGGACGTCGAAGGCGGGATCAGAATCCACTTCAACGACGAGAGCGATCCGGTAAGCGTACTAGGGGAACCAGCCGAGCGTATCAAAGCCTTCTGGGACGGCGTAGCTGAAACACTTACACCGAGCGCCGATGACGCTGCTGTCGCCACCGACGGTCGTGACTTTGCGCTCGGTAACGAGGACGGCCCGGCTGATCCACCCGATCCAAGGGACGATGCCTGATGCAGCGACGGCATCTTCGGTCAATCGTTCTCGATGGCGAGCTCAAACTGCCCACTCCTGACGGTGACTTCCGTCACTATGTTGAGCGGGAGGTTGGAGCCACGCACATCGTAGAAGAACGGTGGCGAGAGAAAGACACTCTCCATATCAAGGTTACCCAGTGCCGCGAGGAAATTACTCCTCGCGGCACCGTGTCGTTCCATTCAAATACGACTATTAAGCGTCCTTGTTTTGTCAACTGGGTCGATCTTTTGGAGGCATGTGGTGCAGTTGAACGCGATGACATGAATGCCCCGTGGGACGAACACGACGGCTGGGACCATGAGAAGGAAAGTATTAGCAACTGGTACGAACGCCAGAATATCGATCATTTACGTACAGCGCGTAACCGGTTTAGAAAATGCCGCGGTTACGCGTGCGCTGATAGTGAGACGTTCCGTGTTCATATTGGCGACTCCCGCTTTGCTCAAGAGAACAGGGCAGGATTCCATCATCACATGCGGAAAAACGGAGCATCCAAACAAGTCGCGGCCGAGATGACTGCTCTTTGGGAACGACGCTACATCGATCAACTGGTCACGTGGTACGTCGAAGGATATGACTGGTGGTGGATTAGATGTGTCTATGAAATTGACGGTGATGAGTACGAAGCATCACTAGGCGGAATCAACGACTACGAGCATGCCGATACCGTGGTACGGGAAGAACTAGCCAACGATGTCGCGTACCAGTTGGAACAGCGAGGCTACGTCATTATCACGACCCCGCCTCCCTGTAAATTGGAATACGATCACAGAAAAATACGTCAACAAGCACAAAACTGGACAGGCTAAATGGGTCAATACTACATCATCGTGAACCTGAATCGACGCGAGTACATCTCGCCCAGTACCTTCGGCGATGGCGCTAAGCTCCTGGAGTTCGGGTGTTCCAGCGACGGCTTGATGTTGGGCCTAGCATTACTTACGGCAAGCGGCAATGGTCGTGGCGGCGGTGATCTGACACGGTCGGCGTGCGAAACAAAACCAGCCACGTTTGAACCCGAATCGTGGGAGCGTATCGAAAGTGAATGGTTGTCTGACTACGATCACGCGAACCGTAGGATACCCGGGGCACATACTGTCCGTCATCGTACCATCACGCCCAGCATCGTAGGAAGTTGGGCTGGCGATCCGATCGTCACGGCCGGGGACTATATGGACCAGGCCAAGTACATGACGCCTGAAGAGTACGTAGAAGGGTTGGAATGGCAATTCCACGAGGACTTCGCGTACCAGAACAAACTGCTCACAGAGCGGGAACCGCCGCACGCCAGGCTGTCTCATGCAGAATACCTCGAAACAGTCCCGCATCTGGCGTACAATTTGTACGATCACGCTCACCGCCACTTCGTTGATGCAGGGTCACATCTGCAATTTACCATATCCGAGTATGGAGAAGGCCGGGCTACTGCTCAGAGCTTCGACGACATCGTGCGAGGATTCCTCAACCATGCGCTGGAGGATGCGTACGTACCCGAGACAGCGGTCGGTACTGGCAAGCACAGACGTTGGCTGTGGCGTACCAATTGGATGACGCCCGAGCTGATCGACAGCTTTCTGCGGCGCTGGGATGATCCGGCCGATTTCAAACGAGCCAAGGCATGGTTGCAACGACAACTACCAGCCCTGTGGCAACGAGAATTCATCAAGACTTACCGTGTCGTCAACGGTAAGGTGAAGTTCTTCGACGACAAGGCACGTGAGGTGCTTAGGGAACACGCGGGTATCGAATGGCTCAGTACTTCGCTGTCTTGCATTGAAATGCCCCCAATACTACCAGATCGTACGTTGTTAGAAACAGCAATTGCTGTACAACTTCGTACCGAAAACAAGGAAAATCCGTTATTGGCCTCGCCAGATATGGCCGGGTACGCGGAGCAAGTTGCTGGCGTAGCTGCCATTTCTTTACGTAATCGCGTGATTGATTTGGATGGTCGACAGACCGAGGAGAAATAGTCGTGCTTTACAAAGCAACAGAACTCGTACCGAGCGATCAGGTCAATGCAGCAAACAAGGACCTGTCCGAAGGCACAATGGAACATTATGTTGACGGACAACAGATCTACATGTTTGGTGGATCATTCGAGAACGGATTTCGGATGCTGGTACTCGTGATTGCCAGAGAGTCCGGCCCGCCGGCAATTGGCATACGGTTGCACGATGCCGAGGACAATGAAGTGTGCAGCACCGGCTGTCTTTCTGAGCCGTTGGATCAGGATTACGATTTTGAATACGACGGTCACGTGTATCGCTACACGATCGAACGGGCTGCCATTGAGCATCTCACCGACGAGATGATCGCGGCATACGTAGCAGCTGGCGGTTTCCGTTGCCTACATTGCGGTTGTGACGACATGAACCAGGGCCGTATGCAGACGCACGAGGGCGATGCCTGGTGCAAAGTCACGTGCTGTGCTTGCAACGCAAGCTGGCGAGACCAATACAAGTTGACGGCAGTCGAACCGATCGATGCGCCTACCATGCACGTACCACCGGAATCTGAAACGTAAGTTGTATCGGAGAACTTCATGGAAGGATTGTTAGGACTGCCCGGCGGTTGCGGTATCGGATTTGCAATTTGTGGCTTTGGCTACAAGCAGATATTCAGAATCATGGCCGCTGTCATAGGCATTGTGCTTTTGCTTGCGGCAAACTCTTTGTAGAAGGAACCATGGCTAACGAAGACGAAGTTCAAAAGGCGATGGAAGAACTGGAGCAGGTGGTTGAAGAGGCAGACCCAAACCCGAGAGAAGCACACTGCTACCGGTCAGGACAGTGCTGCCGTTTCATTCTGATCGACTCGTCGCCTCGCCAACTCAGGCGGGATTACGCAGACTGGAATTACAACCCGAACTTGAAGTACAGTGAAGCCAAGGCCATCCACTTTGACGAGATCCACTTGATCTACCCTATGCTCTCCGGACGTTGCCGGGGAAAATGGAAGAACCCTTACTGCAAGACGATTCGTTACGTGTACGGTCCATGCTCGCATCTTCACAGTAAGGACGATACACCTGCGTGTACGATCTACGAGATCCGCCCACGAATGTGCCGGGCGTATCCGTACTACGGGAAGTTAGAACTGGAGATGAGCGTCTCGGCACAGGAAGTGAATCCGAGTTACATGAAGGGATGCGGGTTCAATACGAATTCAGAAGTCGGCTTCAGTGCAGAGGAAATCATGGCTGGGCTGACGCCTCTGGATGATGACGAGAAGGAGTAGCCGTGGAGCTACAAGTCACAATTGGAGATCTGGCACAAACGCGTGCTGACTGTCTTGCGACGCTTGTCAATCCCGGTGGGGCGTGGCACGGCGCCGTCGACAACGTCATTCGACAAACAGGTGCCTGGCATAGCCATATCAATCTCAACATTCTTGCGGGATCGACGGCTGGCCATGTACATCTCGTATCGAAGTTCGATGTCGATGCCCGTTCTGCCCCGTGGAACTACATTGCCTTTATCGTAGACGACCTACAACTTCCGTTGTCGGCATTGGTCGAAAAAGGTGTGCGTGCGGCCGAGTTAGTTCAGTGCAACACTGTCGCTTTCCCGGCCATGCGGATGGGTAAGATGCGCGCCGGCGGCCCTCCGGGTGAACAAGACCTGAAAAGCAAATGCAGTGCGATCGTGCAAGGTGTGTTGCAAGCAAGCGCGCACGTACGGAACGTCGACATCGTCAAACTCGTGATCTACGAGGGTGACGTCAATCGCGATCAGATCTTCCCGCTGTGCGAGGCAGCCGCGAAAGATCCTGGCATGGCTGGGCAGTTTGACCGGCCACTACGTTGTATCCAAATCTGAAACCACGGGAGAGTACGGCGATGGCAAAAAAAATCAATATCCAACGCTCTGCTGGCGGCCACGTGTGGCACCTGGTTCTAGAGGGAGAGCGGCGTGCTCTCTGCGGTTACAGACCAGGCGATAGGGTTACGACGGCAATGGGCCGCAGACGTGCGCGATGGTACAGTCGCATGGAATACGTGCCAGGAGAAGAAGACAGCACCTGTCCAAAGTGCTTGGCGAAGCACCGGAAGGATGGCAAATGAGCGTCTTCGTCGCAAGCAGAATCGACGATATGATTTCCAGGTATGGAAATCAAGCTGCGGCATCGGCCCGCTACGATGACGAGAAGTGCTGTGAAACACTTTCGCATACCAGGGAAGAGCTCGCAAGACACGGCGGCGAGTCGTTGGCTTGGGTCGTGCATGATTCCTTCTTCATTTGGGAACGGCCGTTGAGCAATACTTTCGAGGAGCTCCGCGACTACATGTGCCAAAGCGACTGTGAGTACCGTGCTCGTACGGTCCTGACTTGGATCGACTTGAAGCAGTACACTACGTCGCGTGCCGTGAGCTTTTTGAACCGCACGAACTATCCGCCGTTGCCAGCCTTGCTCACGGATGAGCACGAGAAACGGTGGTGGATCATGATGGCCATACTTCATCAGTGCTACCGACAACTGCGGGAGATCATTTGATGAGGAAATACTCTCTACCCACCGGTGTGCCTCAGCATTTTACAGAAAAAATTGCAGTTGGCCGGCTCAAGTTTAATCGGCCTGCTGATCTCCAGATGCTTGCACAAAGCATAGCGCATAACCTGCCGAAGAAGCTTGTACTTCGTGAATCCACATGGAGTCATTGGCAAATGCTTCGCGGTACTGACGTGTTTTGTGACATCTGGCCAACCGTGCTCAAATTTCGTTTTCCAAATGGTTGCGGATGGGGAGGAATGCGAACTGTACAATCCGGTACCGTGCATGACTTTTTAACGCAACTGATTTCTAGGACGCACATACAACTTACGGAGCAAGCTGACCGCGATGCCAAACGTAACCATTATGCTGAAAGGCCCTCGCAACCTACTGAAGCACCTGCTTTGCCCGATGATGGTAAACTACCTGGCATAGAGCCCATGCTGGCCCCACCGCCAACCACACAGCCTGCAGTTACTCCGCCGCAGCAACCATGTCATGGTCGGCTCGAACTGGTTTTGGACGGCAAGGAGCTACGTGTGATCATCGCGGAAGGCACGTACTGCTCAAGTCTGCGGCTCAACTGCGCGGACACTCGCGAGCTCCTGGTGTCGGCTGCCGCGTGCCTAGCACAACTGGACGAACCAAATCCCGATAGCGAGGAACATCCAAATGGATAATACGCTTCCTGTAATGCACGACTGCATCTTCTGTTTAGACCATAGATTCTCGGTGCGTGTTACGAACTGCCTCGAAAAGGAGGGCATCGAAACACTCACGCAACTCACAAAACGGTCAGGCCCGCAGTTGATGGCGCTTCGACACTTCGGTGTTGCCAGTCTCAAAAATGTTCGGGAAGTGATGGCATATTACAACGTGTCACTCCGCCTCGAAGGAGAAGTGCCGACTATCCAGGAAGTGGGGACACGGCAAACGGTTCTTGGACCTGCGCAGTACATTCGCGTCCAGACTCACGGCTACCGACGCCTCTCTTGGGGCGAGGTCTGGGAAGTGTTCAGCGCCCGGTACCCAAAGAAATGGGCGGTGCAATTCTTTCCGCCTGCGAATCAGGTAGTGGACCAAGCCAACGTCTATCATCTGTTCGTTTTGGAAGATGAACCACTTGGGTTCAGCATCCACCCGTCGAAATGGTGAAAGGCCAACATGATTCCAACAATCTATACGCGTGATCAACGTACTCGTTTCTTCCATTTGTTTGGCCGAAACCTGCACGACTTCTGGGACAACATCACTGGCTTCGACCTTATCGCCTTCGACAAGGATGTGGTCAAGCCGGACGATGCTCACGGAGAATCCACCAAGGATGCCCTGCTACGTCAGCATGGTGAGAATGGCGAAGAAGCGGTGGTATTGATCATGGAGCTGATCAATCACCCAACCAACATGAGAGGCGGACCATGCCTAAACCCAAAGTGATAATCGGTCACGAAGGCACAGTGCCCGACGTGACAGTCGTTCCAGAAGGTTCTGTGGAGATCGAGCTAGTTGACAGTCGTGAGACTGACTGGCTCCTCATGGAACACAACGGAGTGAGTATCTACCAGACAGAGCGTGACTGCTCGCTGTCCGACTGCTATGTATCCACGCGTTGCGGTTGCTGGCACGAAGACGACGACGCCTTCGCCTGGGAAGATCTTGACGGAATCCCTGACCAACTGGAAGCGAAGTACGAACAACTCTTCCCTGGGGATGACCGTGCTCAGGTTTTGGCTTACAATATCGATCTGGGAAAAATTACGGAGGATGGCCTGTGCCGCAAACAGAAGCAGAACTGAAGTGGTCTCTCGAAGCAGAGAAGCACATTCTTGGCAAGCAGATTCTTTCCGTCACCTACGAATCTGGCGCCGTTCGCGGCGAGAACGTGCTTACGATCTGGCTTGAAGGTGACATCATGATACAACCACTCCGTGACTGCGAGCTTAACGGAGCCGGCGCCCTCGCACTCGTGATCGAGGATGAGGACGGTACCCATACCATACCTGGTACGATGAGGAAGTAACGATGGGACGACGTGTCGAATGTGAAATTCGGTCTGTAACGATCGATGGCGTTGCCGGCGTATCTGCAACCTGCACGGATTGCGGGAATACAACTGAAAGCAAGGGCGAATCCGATCGCTCAGTCAGACGGTGTCTGGCTCTGATGAGAGAGACGTGCCCTGAAGGCGAAGACAATTTCTACGTTGACGCCGACGAATGATTTCGTGAAAGGAAGGCCGATGTTTTTCGTATTAAAGAGTAAGGAGACTGGAGATATGCTCGGCCGTGACTCACCGGACGGGCATACGGTTACCACTAAGGACTTGCAACGAGCCAAGTTGTTCAAGTTGGCGCTTGCTGTCGTCACTACCGTTACAGGATCTCACTCCAGTAAAACCAAGGAGTTGGGGAAGCCTGTACTGTGTATTACCTGTGAAACCACGGGAAAAGTGGCAGTTTCTTTCGATCCACCTATTCCGGCAGGCTTGCCTGGTAACTGGGAGATCGTACTCATAGACTTACGGTTGGCATGACCTGTCTGCCAAGGAGGACCAAAGATGGTATCTGAATTACAGAACCAACTCAACGCGATTGCGAAAGCAAAAACCGTGAAGCTGAAAACGGACTTGATCCGTGCGCTGCCTCAGACGCTCCGTATCGCCAGATACTTACAGGCCCAGGCCAACTTGGCCGTCGTAGGCGCCAAGCTTCGGGCAACCCACGACCACGACAACGAGTGGACTCCGGAGGAGCAAGACGAGTGGCGCGTGGTCATCGAAGCTTACGAGCTATGGTGGTCGGCGCTGAATGAGGACGAACGACAAGTGTTGTGCAACATCTCGTTCGATACGGTTGCCGGCAGCATCACTCGCGGAGAGCGGGTCGTACCTACGGCATTTACACGGTACCGATTGACATTCGTGAGTCCCGGTATCAAATACGAACATCGATATGCTAGGAAGTTGGAGTCGATCCGGCGACTAGCTGTCACCTGGTTACAGAAAAAAGACGACGATTACTTACGGCCGGAGAAGGCCTTTATCAAAGTCTGTCACGATGTACCAATTACCGGGAGGCCGGCGGCCTGGCATGAGGTGGAAGACCTCGAAAGAGAGTAAATGCAGAACGAAGACCAGTACACGTTGCACAAAGTCTTTCAGCGATCGAACGATCGTTGGCGACTTACTCGAAAGCATCCCGACGAACCGGATGTCGTACTGGCTATCTGCCAGACCGAACGTCTGGTGGATATGCTTATCGCGATGCTCTCGGACCCGATGATCGTTGTTTCGCGTCGTTTTGGTGAAATACAAGACATCATGTGTCCTTACCACTTCCTGCCGAGCGTGCACTTCCTAATTGTGGATTGGGATTCGCAGGACACAGAGAACAGCAACTACGTCACTACCAATTCAGAGGATGGCGACGACCTCGCGGCCGTTGTTTACCAACCAGACCTGTGCCACCCGACAGGAGCTGGCACGGTGGATCACATTGTGGCCGCGGCACTTGAATAGAAAGTAGGCTCATGCAAGTACAGAAATTGATGGAAAACGTATTGCAGGCTGCCAACAGTAACGGGGGACTTTGGACACGGGACAAGATCCTGTTGAAAATCATGGAAGAAGTTGGCGAGCTCTCACGGGCTTTCCGTAGGAAGGATCGAGTCAACCAGGGTGACGAACTCGGAGATGTGTTGTTCGCGTGCCTCTGTTTGGCGCTTCGCGAGGGCTTCGATCCTGTTGCTGTCATTCTCCGTACGATCCAAAAAGCCGACGCCGAAGACGTGCCGGACAAGACCGACAAGGTTCTGGTAAACCTGCGTGTGGATCATGGCACGAAGAAGCCAGTTATCGGCGCCATGTGGATACCTGTTGACCGTTCGCTGAGCGATTTTCAGGCCGAAGTTACTGAGCTTCGCAATGTGCTCATCGATGATACGAGATCTGGATCTTACAGCCACGCACAGCTGATCGAGTTGTTGGTAACTCGCGGCTATGAGGCTGCCGAACTACCCGGGAATATCATACTTTGATGGAATACACGATCGACCATGTCAAGTTCACCGACGAAGACATCGTTGAAGTTGACAACTTCATTCCCTCCGGGGAATACAACCCGCACGACGTGCGACCGTGGCTACTTCATGATCACGGCATGACTCTTTGTGTGGTCTTCGCATCGAATTTGCAAGACGCGCTGAACATGGCCGTCGACGAGGACAAGCTCGACTCGTTCATGATTTCGGAAGAGGATTACGCCGACTACGGTATGGCGACTGACGAGCCGACCTGTGCCTTCCTCGGCGACGCGGGTGAGCCGTTCGACATTGAAGCGATCAGCTACATCGAACTTCCCAATCCTCCTATATCGTGGGTTGCGATGCTCGCAGTCTCCTTACTCAAAAAGGAGGAGGAGTGGACGTGGGCACCTGATAAGCACGATAATTTGATCTCTCGTCCTGTAATACAACAACCACCACGGGAACACCGGGTGATCCAGTTGGATTAACCATTTTTCAAGGAGAGACGACCATGGCGTCACAGAAGAAAGCCGCGAGCGAAGCCTGTCAGGTTTTACAGGACGCGATCGGAACCATCCAGGACACACGGCGGCGAGGAGAAGCCACGCAAGCTCTTCAAACCATGACACGATTCATTGGCGAACTTCGCCGAGAGAAGGCGGCGCTAAAAAGCGAGCTCGCCAGCAAGCCGGCACGGGCAACGCAGGAACAGTTGGATGCTTCGCGACAAGCGGTGAACGATTTGAAGCTCGAACTGGATCGGGTGAGCCAGAAGCTCCGGACGTCCGACGGTGCGTTGAGGCGCCAGACGTTATCCGAAACGTCGCAAGCCCGGCTGAGCCAGTTGATCAAAGGACCGGATCAGCCCAAGACTACAGCGAAAGACGAACGGCTTCGTCGCGAGCAGCTTCGCAGGCTCCTGCCGACATATCTGCCAGACATCGTTGAGGCCATACTTACTGCCAATGTCGACGTCCTTACGATTCATCAGGATGCTTTTGCCTCCGGCTACCACGCCGACGAGTATACGCTCCTGGGGATGAGCGTCAAATACGCCGGCGAGTTTGGCATGGCTGTCTCCTTTAGCGGGACCAACGGCGAAACCTGTGGCAACGATGCCTCAGAGGTACAGGTGTGCAATCAGAAGCGGCTGTGCCGCGAGAATATGCCGGTGACCCGACAGAGCGAACCAGCACGGGGACGCAGCTGGCTACAACGAATTTTCTTTGGACCCAAGGCAGGAAAATGAACAAGGAAATGCCCGAAACTAAACACACGCCGTTGCCGTGGAAGGCCCACGGTGGCGACCACGTCATACAAGGTGTCCGCTGTGTGTCGATCTTTTCGCTGAGCAATGCAGATACCCGCCCGGCAACGGCGCACGGCAACGACGCCGAGCAGGCCGAGGCCAACTCTGACTTGATCATCCGCTGTGTCAACACGCATGCGGGTCTACTGGAAGCGTCGACGGCGTTGATCAATGAACTGGCACAAGTAAAGATCAACATACCAGTCGTCAAGATGACAAAACTGCGTAATCTGTGCGATGCGGTCATCGAAGCCATCGACAAAGCCAAGGGATAACCTTGGAATCCGATCAAACACAGGAGATAAACAAGTGAACACAGAACTCGTATACCAATACCCGCCGACTGGGAAGACCCATCGGGTCGTTCTGCAAGGCACGCTCACGAGCAGCGAAAAGGCGCAAATCTGCCATAACAGGCGGACCTTCATTCCAAACCTCGTTGGGCTCCCGATGCTGGCCCCGGTGGAGGAAGGCGAGAACGATACGCTCTGGCACACCATAGAACTTCACCACTTGTACGACGTGGACGAGGAGCAGAGCTCGATTGCTGTTTGCACGGTCACTTCCGCCAAAGCCCTTTACGCGGCCTTTATGGCCATTCCGGCGGTCGGTGGCTGGGACGAAGAAAAGGCCAGGTCGTTGCACGGCTGGGACCCAGCGTCAGTGGAGTCGCCCACCCCGGGAACTCCGGACGATGCAAAGGCTGACCAGACTACCTATATTGCCCTGCTTACAAAAGATTCCCGCGGATGCGTCCAAACAGCCGAAGGCTGCCGTAATTGGGTGATTCTGAGAGCGCCACGGGGTCGTACGGCCGCACAAAGCTTCCTCGCCGAACACAAGAGCTTGCTCGGCATCGACGTGTCAGAGAGCGATATACGGGCCATCACGTTCATGGGGGTCAAAAGCGAGGAAAAGTTCGACCTCGACCAATACTACCAGAGTTGCCAGGTGATCCGGGATGCGAAAGCTCAGCGGTTGAAGGAAGAGGCCGAACGCCGGCAGCTCCGGGAGCTCCACAAAAAGTACCCCGATGAGATCGATGAGTGATGAAGGCGCGCGGCGCCGCGGAGCCACGCGTGGCTCCGCGGCGCACGGCACAGCTTTCCGACGGGTCAGTTTGACCATTTCAGCAGAGGAGTGAAGACGTGTGTGGCAGCTTACTTAATCAAAAACGAAGCAGCGAGAGGATTACACCGAGCCCAGCAAGGCGCCGCGGTGCTCGGCGCTGCAGGGCCAACCAAATCGAAGGCCAGTTATGGCATTACCCTGTGAGAGTGATACCTCGCCAAACGAAACAGTGGAGAGATTATCGCCGAGCAGTGCAGTGCTAAGCTAGTCCACGCAAAGTCCACCAAATCAAAGGCCAGTTTGGCATTTATTTACGGGGCGAGGGCCGTCTGGGCAGAGCCTGCACCAAGCCCTCTGACCTCGCCGCGTGCGTCAGCCAGATGCTCGCGGTCGTGGTTTGTCTCGCAGTGTGCGGTGCTCTTATTTCTCGTTTCCAACTCCTTTCGGATGAACGAGCGAAGCGAGGCTCATTCCGAAGGAGATACGTAGGAGTAAATAGCTTAATCTTTTATGCAGTAGCAGTCACCGCACTAAGTCACTACCGCGCAGCGAGTTACAGCAGAAATAGCTCCTTTTTTAGCCTGAAAACACCCGTTTTTTCGTCCAAAGGTGGGGTTTTCACCAAACGCTGTGAATCACTTCACAGCGAGGTAAGCACCGCTAAAATGCTGTGAGGTGTTTCTCAACAGGGTATTTGAATGTCACCCAAAAGTGCGGTTATCGGTACTTAGAAACCAAAGGAGTCCTTATGGCGAAGCGAAAGAAGAAGCGAAAGCAGCCCATCAAAAGGGCGGTCACGTTGGATCAGGCCCGCGGACAGCTTGGCCGGTACGAGCGGCTTCTGAGCAACTGGCTCAACAAGTCCGATCAGGCCCCGGCGAAGGTGCGAAAGTACCGGCGGAAGGCCGCATATTACGCCGAGCGGGTGGGTACGGCCGACCGGCGGATCATTGAGGCTGCCGAAAAGGAGCTGGGCCGGCCGCTACGGCTCATCACGCTGGATGTCCAGGAACCCGATGAGTCACTGGAAACGGCAGAAGGAGAATGAGCCGGCCGCTACGGAGCATCACGTTCGACAACGTCCAGGAACCAGGAGATAACGAATGAGTCACAAGGTGTTGCTTGATCTACAGGATCAGAAAGAGACCACGTTCAGTGAACTGTTGGTGGGCGACTACTTCCGGTTCATCGGTCATGGTGGCAATTTCATGCGGTTGGATTACGGTGTCGCCGTTTCCGCCGACGGCGTCCCTGTCGACGTCGCGCTGTCTACAGAAGTGCTCAAGGTTGGTTTCTCGTGCGAGTCGGCAGAGCCACCGAAGCTCATACCTACGGTGTACGTGGCGACGGCCGAGGTCGTTGACCCGGTGACCAAGAATACTGTGGAGGTGGAAATCCGGCGGATGGAGTCTGGCCCGATGGTTGGACTCGACGCTGCCTATCTGGAAGACCTTGCTTCCGATCCGGCACAGGATTACCCGGTCAGCCCGTACAACGGCGAACCGCTGTGGGTCGCCAACGATGAGGGGCCCGGCTCTCACGCTGTCCTCATTGGGCGGCACCGTATGCCCGGGACAACCTTCGTCGAGTTCCTGCTGGCGTACGATGATATGAGCTGGGACGCCTACGGTATCGAAGTTCCGTTCGTTACGACTGACGAACATCAGTTCGTGCTTTGGGCGAAAGAGGAGTTGCTGCCGCAGCCCAACTTCGCCAACGTATCCCAGGTTGGTGTTGTCAAAATTTATGATCCTGAAGTGGAGGACGACAATGCCGGGAATCGACTACCGGAGACGCCCGAGGCGGCTGATACCGACGCTTGAGGCCTACGCCAATAATTTGAAGACCGGTGATGAGCGCCCGGAGGATGTCGACGAGATGATGATTTTCATGGCGCTGTTTGCTGACATTTTTCAATGGCGGGGTGACGACTCGGGTACATTGGAACTTGCTGAAGAAGGCAGGCAACTATACCATCAACGGCCACCACGGTCATGATACCTATTCAGAAAGAGAAGTAATGCGATCACCGCAAGCAGAAGGGCTTAGCGAGCGGACAAGGACGGTGCTCACAGAGATGCTCAACAGCGGTGATGCCCGACAGGTACACATCGCGAACATACTCGACGAAATTGCGTCCAATGGCGAAGGCCAGGAGACGGATGAGTTCCTGGGCGACTACGCCTACACAATGTCTGATGCTGCGTCGTATATCGGATACAGGATCAGGGCGAAGAAGCAGGATGATCGTCCGTCTGAAGGGATGGGACCTATCGACGCGTCTACGCTTCACGATCTGTTGCTGTTGGCAGACGTCGAGGTGCCAATCGAAGAGATTGCGACTTGGTCGGCCGCGCAACGACAGGACGCGGAAGGCTGGGCCGGGGCTCTACACTTGAAGGCGTCGGACAACGACGTTGAGGTGCCACCGTGTCCGTTCGTTGTTCCACCAGACGATACGGCCATACGATTGGCTGGTCGTACATATCGTGGCGAAGACGGCTACGACTGGAGGGTGACGGCAGAGGGTGTTACGGAAAGACAGCAGATAGGCCACATTCGTCTTCCGGGGTTCTTTGACATCTGGATGGCGGCGCGCTTCGCTTACCAGAAGTTCAAGGCTCGATTGCGAGTCGCAAACGATTGGAGTGTTGAGTAGTGAACGTCTACACGAGAGTGATCAAAGCGGCCGAGGCCGCATCGACAGCGATGGCTGCAACATTCGAGGGATGGGAACCGGGCAACGTCGTGCTCGACAAGCCGCGGCAGGAGTTGATGCCGCCGAAGGCTGTTCTCGATGCGGCTATTGCAGAGTTCGAGAAGTTCCTCAAAGAGAATGTGCGTAATTACGGACAGCGGTTGGAGCTGCATCTTCACGATGATCGTAAGCTTACGCCGTACGAGGAGCTGTTTCTGACTGCGGCGCGTAGCCGTTTTCATCACGATGGCGATCTGGAGTTCGATGACTCCTGCGTAGTGAGCGGTAGTGACGATGAGGGCGAGTACGTCTTGTGTTGGAAATGGGTCCCCAACGAAGCGGTGGAGTTCCCGCACCGACACAAGGCCCACGTCTACTACAAGGACAGCCGCGGCGTGCTCACCCATATCGAGACCGACGAGGTCATCGCCTTGGACCAGAGTGTGGCGGAGCGAGTGCTTATCGAGCGGCACTGGGATGATCGCCTCGACGCTAGCTGCGTTCCGTACTTGGAGTGGGAAGAGCTGGAGATGGAGGACTTCACTTGCCTTGTCTACAAGATTGGCGAGGATGCAGAGTCCAGCAGTGAGTTTACCGTCAGCCAGCATCAGATCGAAGATGTTCGGCAGTCGATACAGGTTCTCTTCCCTCCAGAGGGCTATATCATTGAAATCCATGGGGAGATCTGGTACATCAACAAGTACCGATGCGTGTGCGAGGACGAGTGGGCCACTGTGATGGGCAGTGCAACCGCTCTTGCCCGTTGTACACGTTGTAACAGGGAGACCAAACCGTATGAGTCGAAAATCGAAGTCGTCCGAGACGCAAAGCGAAGACGCATGAGGAGGTCTACGCTGACGTGCCTACGATCATACCCAAACCCAAGCAGCCAGCAGTGATGTTCCAAAGGGACTTCCTGCTCGTAGACGTCATCAGGATTTGTGAAAATGATCCTGGTTGCGGATTCCGGCTCAAGGGTATGCCGCGCGAGGAGTTTTACTTTCTCGATGAGCAGTGGCGAGGAAGAGACAGTGGTGATGATTTTCCACACGCGCCGATGGTGGCGAATGGTAAAATGTGTTCGTGGTCTACTTGCCTGTCTTTTTGGGATGCAGCGCTGCCTACCTGGCGACTGGTTGATTTGACCAAGCATCCCAAGTTTCTTCGGCGAATCAAGCTGGAGTATACGGGACAGGAGATTACCGAGCGGCATTACGTTTCAACGCTTGATCGTCGTGCAGCTGCAAAGGGGGATTGACCGTGCCCAAGTTTCTCGTTGCGTCGCTGTACATTGACCGCGACATAGATCTCATGGGGAGTCTTGTGTCTGCGCTGACGCCGTTCGATGCGCTCATCAAGGATTGCATGGTTGCCTGCAAGGTAGAGGACTGGGAAGCGTGCCAGCTTGTCGAGACTGAAAGTTGGCACGTGGTTATCTGGCGTATTGATGACGACGGGCCAGTTGAAGTTCTCTTCGATAACATGGATTTTCCGTGGGGTCTGATTAACCAGCTCACCGCAAGGATCGAAAAGATATGCGATGCGCTGGTGCTCGTTGGTAAGTTGGGAGTCTTGACTGAGATACCCGGCATGTCTTCTGAACCCCTCGACGTGGCACCTGCGCGTGCGGAATTGACCCAGTTGAAAACCCGGCGTACTGCTGTCACGGACGCCTGGGAGAAACGGAAGGAGAAGCCAGTGGAGGATGAGAGACCGCTCCGTTCCGTGCAGGTCGATTCACCGGAGGAGGCTGATGATGACGTCGTCCCTTTTTGACATCCAACTCGCAAATGGTTATGCTATTACTAGCGGGTGGCATGACGAGGATGATCCTGATGCCCTACCAGCGGGTGATTGGTTGTCTGTTGAAGACGAGAATGGAGATCAGATTTTCTACGAGGATTCTGCCGATATACTGGCGGACCCTATTGAAGGCCGTAAAAAGCTGTACGCTTTCCTTTTAGCCTGCCGCGGTGAAATCTCATCGGGGTCGGGCTGTACGCGATGATCGCCGATTGCTATAATCGGTGAAGTGCTGGGTTGGAACGGTATCCGAAACCTGCCCCGGTGACGGGGCTTAATACGGAGGTCAGGTAATGTCTGTCGTCCCTTCTGTGCGCGCAGAAGCAGTGACTCGTCGCACTTACAACCGCCCATTAGATGAGGACGGTAACCTTCTTGAAACCTGGGAGCAGACGGCAGAGCGTGCTACGTTCAAACACCATCTGCGTCTATGGGAGAGGGCAAACACGAACGGGTCTACCCCGAACCTTGAGGAGCTGCGGGAACTTCAGCAGCTTGTCACGGATCGCAAAGCTCTTGTAGCTGGCCGAACTCTTTGGCTTGGCGGTACTAAGTACGGAACGGAGAGGGCGTGTTCGCAGTTCAACTGCGCGTACTCTCGTGCCCAGACTGTCTACCAGTTCGTAGACATCTTCTGGCTACTTCTCAACGGGTGCGGTGTCGGGTTTCGTCCGATTGCCGGCACCTTACATGGTTTTCTTAAACCAATACGCGATCTGGAAATCATTTCATCGACGCAGCCGGCTGATTATCACGGCAGAGACAAGAATGTCGAAGAGATTAAGCACCAGGAGGATGGTTACTACTGGACAATCCACATTGGTGATTCCGCTGAGGCGTGGGCCAAGGCGTTGGGTAAGTTGGTGAATCCGCCGCGGCACGCGATGAAGAAACTCACCATTGACTTCTCCGAAGTGCGCGGGCCTGGTAAGCGGCTCAAAGGGTACGGTTGGATTTGTAATGGGTCTAAGCCGCTCGAAGAGGCGTTTAGACACATCTTCCGTATCATGAATTCCAAGGCCGGCGATCTGCTTGACGAGATTGATCTGCTCGACATTATCAACCACCTCGGTGCTGTGCTCTCCAGTCGCAGATCAGCGCAAATTGCGTTGATGGATTGGGGGCATCCACGGTGGGAGCAGTTTGCACGTGCGAAGCAGGACTGGTTCCTGCACGACAATGCACACCGGCAACAGTCGAACAACTCGTTGGTGTTTTGGAGTAAGCCGTCGAAGCGGCAGATCCGTGATCTGATGACGATGATCTGGGAGTGTGGCGGGTCTGAGCCAGGCTTTGTCAACGGGGAAGCGGCACGCCGCCGGGCCCCGTGGTTCGACGGGCTCAACCCGTGCGGTGAGATCTTGTTGTCCAGTAATGGATTCTGCAACTTGGTGACGACAGCCGTGTCCAAGTTCCAGGACAACTTTGCTGGACTGTTGCGAACGATTCACATCATGTCGCGGGCTAATTACCGGCAGACGTGTGTGGAGCTGACGGACAATTTGTTGTCGCCAGAGTGGCATCAGACCAATGAGGCTTTACGCCTCTGCGGTGTGTCGCTCACTGGTCTTGCACAGTCGCCGTGGCTGACCGATTACCAGATCAAGACTATGCGCAACACGGCGATTGCCGGTACGTACTCTATGGCGGACGAACTTGGCCTTCCACGCCCGAAGCTGGTCACTACTCTGAAGCCAGAGGGCACAGGGTCGAAGTGTATCGATACGACCGAAGGCATCCAAAAGCCGCTCGGCCGGTATATTTTCAACTGGATCAGTTTCAACTCGAACGATCCGATCGTGCGGTTGTTGGCTGCGTCTGGTTACAAGGTCTTGGAACATCCTACTGACAAGAACAGCATGTTGATCTGCTTCCCCGTGGAGTGGCAAGGCGTACGTTTTTCACAGGTGGGCAACAAGTGGATCAACCAGGACACTGCCGTCGACCAGCTGACGAAATACCGGCGATGGAATACGTTGTGGACCGACCACAACACTAGCATCACGGTAAGTTGGGACATCTCCGAGTTGGACGAGATCGTCGATTGGCTTTACAAGTATTGGGAGGATTTTGTCGCGGTCGCTTGGATGAAGCGGGCAGATCCGACCAAGAGTGCGACTGATCTGGGGTACAAGTATCTCCCTCAGGATGTCGTCAACGAGGATGATTTTCGTGCGTACGAATCCAAGCTTCAACCGGTGGAGTGGGGAGAACTGAACGGTGTTTACGATGTCAGTGCTGGTGAATGTGTCAGTGGGGTTTGTCCTGTCAAATGAAGAAGAAGAGCAGAAAGCGAATCTACCGTTTCTTAGCTGGCTGTTACGGTTTCAGCCCTAAGACTGGTAGACAGGTCGGTAGTCGTCATCGGTGGCCAGACGGCCGACGTGGGCGATGCGCGTTTTGTGGCCGTACCGTTGATGACCTGATGCGAGAAGAGGTCATATACGGTGACTAACTTTCGGTGCTTTACGCTACTTGCACCGTCAACAGGCTGGGGCGGGAAACTGCCTCGGCCTTTTCTACATGTTTGTTCTAAACTTCAATCCCGTGAGGACCATGGCGAAACATCACATTCCCAAAGCTGACTGGCAGTCGCCATTGGCAATTGCCATTCGCACGGCGAAGACAGGCGACAAGATTATCGTACCTACGACTGCGATCAAAGGCGCCACGTTAAGCGCCATACCCATACTCCGCGCTGATGAGAAGGAGCTCAACATTACTGTTGAGGTTGCAGGTAGATGAGTCCACCGTTTGAACGGACGACGTGCGACTGTGCCTGCTGCACGGTCGGTTGCAGGACGATGCCTGGGTCGCTGATTCCAGGTGACGTTGAACGAATTGCAGCTCATGCCGGTCACGACGATGACGTGGTGTGGATACTGGATCATTTTCTGGCGTCGCCTGGTGCCAAGGTCGCGAGGCGTGCTGCTGATGCCGAGGTTGCGCTGGGTATTTCGTTACGCGGCGAGCACTACTCGGCAGCGATGGTCATATTTCGTGTGCCTACAATCGTGCCGCGGCAGCGTCCGGATGGAAGTTGCGTGTTCCTCGACGATGCAGGGCATTGCACTGTTCACGCCGTAGCGCCGTTCGGTTGCGCCTACCACAATACGCACTTAGATGAAGCTGATGCGCACAAACGAAGCCAGTACGCGGTGCAGCAGCAGATGGCCGGACAGAAGACTCGCTACGGGTGGCTGTGGAAATTGCTGTACGATTTGGATCGGCGGGCAACTACTTTAGCGGTCAGGCGGAAGGCCTTCACTGACGCGGTCAGCCAACTTGGTTGATTGCTACTCACCGTGTTCTTACGGGAGGAAACCAATGGCGAAGAGTAAGAAGCAGAGGATTCTGGACATATACGAGTCCGATGCACGATTTACGGCCAGCGAAATTGCTTTTCGTGTGAGCTGTTCGCACGCTTACGCGGTGTCGGTTTTGCATAAGGCCAAATGCGACAGGGCGGTGGCCAAGCCAACGGTGCTGCACGTGAACTTACCTGCGGCTGGAACGGAAGTGCAGGTGCGGCACAAGGGGAAGCTCATTGCTTCGCTCGTGTTGTCCGTGGACGGTTTGGTGTTACCAACATTAGCGGACTGCATCAGCCCACCGAGGAAACCAATACCGTGGAAAGACCTGCTGATTTTTCAGAAACTGTGGGGTAGCCCATGATCTCTACTGCCGTGATTACTGAAGGTCTCACTGCCGCGGCGGAATTGCTTACCGACGAGCTCCATGCGATGCGGCAGCTAGTGAAAACTGCTCCGATGTCTATCAAGCTACAGATTTCGCATAAGCTGCCGCCGCTTCTTGACGGCCTACAACAGATTGAAGCCGGTATGGAAGCGGTTGCGGAGATCGAGGAGGCCTACCAGGAGTTGGACAAGCGTTGTGACGTGCATCTCCGCTGGCAAATGTTCTGGCGAGTCATTACCTGCAAGGTTATTCTTGGCCGACAGCAGGGTAATGACTTGAAGATGGCTGCTTTCAAGCAGTTTATCACAGAACCACCGCGGGAGGATGAGCTCCGCAAAGAGCTACATGAACTGGTAATAGCGATGGAGCAGGTGGAGGATGCTGAGGCCGTACTCGGGCCGCTACGATCGATTCAGATTGATAGCAGATAGGAGAGAGCGATGGTGACGTACAGTCATCGGTTTAGAACTTTCAGAGACGGCAGATTGTACGATTCAAACAAATCGCGCGCGGCCGCAATCCAGCACGCGAGAATGTGGCAGGCCCAGTACGGCGGCGTGTGGCAAGTGTTTGATCACAAGTACGACGACAGGGAGGAATACAGTATTGGGCCGACGACAGTGACGCCGCTCCCGCATTCCTGAGTTACTATTAACCAGATCGGAGAGACTAATGAGTTTTGCTTTGCAAATTCTCGACAAGATCAATAACCACGGCGGCAGCGAATATGCTGCTTGGCAGGCGATGAGCGCTGTTGAAATTGGTGAGTTGCTCACCGCAGCCCGCGCGGAAACTAGTAACCCGCCTGGCTTGCAGAAGCATTTCCAAGCTGACGTCGGTGTTTTCATGACACTGCGGCAGCCAGCGAGGGGCGGTGAATCCCGACTGATTCCTGTGGTTGTCGAGGAGACTGCCGGAACCATCGGCATTGGGTTCGGCGGGTTCAGTGAGCATTCCGCTGCTGCTGGCCTTGGCAGGCCCGTGCGTCTTGAGATTTACGAAGGAGAGCTTCGTGTACTCATCTGGGGAGATGTCAACCAGGAGGACTCTACGCACACTGTCTCGTTGGCAGGTGCGGCAGAACGACGACGGGAAGCTGATGGTTGAACCAACGGCACCGGTTCCACGGGAGCAGCGGGTCATTGACTTGACTGGTGACGGGCAAAAGATTCCTGACCTTCCGACCGTTACGTCGGGCACGTCGGTTATTTTCCTGCCGTATCTCCGTGTGGCATTATCGAGTCAGCGCTTGAAGCTGTTTGACAGGTTACAGCTTGTGCTCGCTTCCACCGGTTCTGACCGGGAGGGTAAAGCTTATCTGTCGCTCCACTGCCGTAGGGGCAAGCATGGGGCAGAGTTCGACGTGTGGACGTCGGAGCATGCACCTGTCGCCGAAGTGCAAGCCCAGCACGCCATACTTTCTGCGTTCCTCGAACAAGCCATTAAGGAGCTGGGTGGGCTGTACGCCGCGCCAATGTGATATGATCACGCTCAAACAAATGCGCTTCCGCTTGCCAGCCCAATGAGGTAGAATGGCCGTATGGCAGACATAAAATTCCGTTACCAGTTCGTGCCAATGACTTTACCGGACGCGATTCAGCGTTCCGCAGTGCTGTATCCGCTAACCAAGCCCGTGTTTGCGAAGAATCGAGAAGACACAGAGGTCCTGGTGCGCGAGAGAACGGCGCAGTTGGTACGGATCTGGCGGGCAAGGATTGGCGCGCTTACAGGTATTGGGTGGGTACCGGGACCAGGCCCGTACTCCATACTTTATTGCCGAAATTGTACGCCGTCGTTTACTTACGCGAACCCGCGAACTAGACCCTGCAAAGTACGTCATCTTTGTCCATTCTGTTGGGCACGATGGGTCCGCGGGATCTGGAACCGTATGGACAGGCTGTTTCCGAACCCGCGCTTGCGGCTTTTACAGCAGGTCAGTGACATCCTGGACAAGTACGATGGCCGTACGCTGCGGGTGATTGACGTTAATCAGCACCAGGCTGCTGAATTTCCATTCCACTTGTTGGAGCAGCATATTACTGTCAACCAGGTTCTGTTGCCGGAAGAAGGGAACTGGAGTCCCGAGCAATTTATCGGTCGTTATGTGCAAGAGTTGGTGGGTCTGCGCAGTAGTGCGATGCAAGAAGTTACTCACCACGGCGCGTTCTCCCTGACTACTGTAGAACCGACGAACAGGGGTTGGCGGATTCGTCATCGTCGGTTATACAAGGTGGCAGCGGATTACCAACCTGCTGAAGAGATTCGCGGAAGAGTGATTCGGCATGAACGACCGTCACGGTCCGTACTTTTTGGCGCCGTAGCGCGCGTATGCAGATACCCGGTAGCTCTGATCAGAAGCGACCCGTCGCGTACTTTGCAGTGGTTGACTGCTAGGCAGTATTATACGGTACGCCTTTCAGCAACTTTAGGAGCCTTACGTGGAAGGCAAGTGCAGGATGAGCAGATATAAGAAGATCGATCGGCAGCGGATCAGACTACGGCCGCTGGCTGATCGGGCGTCGCAGGTGCAACGCAGTGCTTTGTACAACGTGGAGCCTTGGTATCGGCAGAACAAGAACAGTGCGGACGACAATGCACTGAATCTCACAGACGTTCCGCCTTTCAACAGAGAGTTGTTCGAGCTGTCTTGTGACATACGCAACGCCAAGATCAACGGTAAGCCGGTGATCTGGTTTCTCGCTGGTCACGTCATCAAGGACGGCCTTGGTCCGTTCATCGTCGATCTTATGGACAAGGGGTATGTGACGCATATCGCGTGTAACGGCGCTGTGCTGGTCCACGAGATGGAGATGTTTCTTGTTGGGCATACCTCTGAGTTCGTATCACATGAACTCGCGCGTGGCACCTTCGGGCACTGGACCGAGACCGGGGTGATCAATGGGATCATCAACGAGCATTACGATGCCCAGAAAACTGTGGGTGAAATGCTCGGAGAATGGATGAATCATCACCCGGACAGAGAGCGATGGGAACGCTGGTCTGTGATCGCCGAAGGGTGGAAGCGCAACATTCCGGTCACGTCGCACATCCTGGTGGGCGGAGACGTCATTCACCAGCACCCAAACTGTACGCAGAAGTTGTTCGGTTCCAGCTACAACGATTTTCTCGTCCTTGGTGGCTCCATGGAGCACATGAACAACGGCGGTGTCTACATCAACATCGGATCACAAGTCACAGGAGTTGAAGTCTTTCTGAAGCTCTTGTCGATGGCGAGAAATCTTCACACGTATGGTCCGATGACGAACATCGTTACGGCCATGCTGGATCGTCATGAGCTGCCGGAGAATTGGCAAACTGCCGAGGAACCTACTGAAGACGATCTGGCCTATTACTATCGTCCCCATAAGACACTGCTCAAGCGGGCGGTTGCTGATGGCGGGCAATCCCATTATCTTGGTGGTTCACTCACCAAGACTGTCCCTAACCTTTGGAAAGCCATCGTGCATGGCGAATGGCAACCTCGGAGTAATTCATGAGTCAAGGAAACGCGAGTTGGGGAGACCCAAATGGACCCCCACAACAACCTCAGCCGTCACAGGCAGGGCCCCCGCCTCCCGTAGCAGCGCCGCCGGCACGACCGCCGATGCAGCCGCCAGCTACGCAGCCACCCGTGCAACAAGTCGCATCAACGCAGCCTGTGCCGGAGGTTCCCCCGGTACAGCAACAGCAGTTGCCGTTCGCCGATCAATTCGCAGTGCCACCTACGCAGGTGCAACAGCCTGGTCTGGCTGAACAGCCTACTCCAGCGGAGCAGGCTGCGGCTGCGAAGCCGTCGATCCTGACCTGTCTCCGTGACTTTGCCAAGCAAGCGGAGTGTGATCGTTATGCGGCAGACGGTGAGCGTATCAAGCTCATTATCGACTACCTCTGGATGCGACAACTGACACCGATGCTGCCGTTCGAGACGTTTCTCGGGCTCTACACGCCGTTGGCAAATTTCGACGACATGAACTTGAAGCATCCGGCCGACGCCATCAAAGCTTTGTTGCCAAGGACCAAGAAGGTTGCGGAAGCCAGTGAGTCACATCAGTGGTCGGCAAAAGAAGTGGTCGAGTTCGTTGCGCTTTACATCGACGTCATCCGCGAGGCGGAGAGTCAGGGCGTTCCGGTGCCTATGGACATGCGTACGTTCCTGGAAAACAAGCAGATGCAGGAACAGTACATTGCCGGCGCCTTTGCGGAGCCTGCACCACCTCGCAAGAGCAGGGGGTCTGGCGGCGGCAAGAAGCCGGCGGTTGCCGCTGAACCAGTCCTTCCAACCGAGATCGGGCAGCGTGTGCTCTACGCGGGTCCAAAGGGACAGCAATTTCGCGGCGTGGTCGATGAGTTCACGCTCAATGATAGCAAGTCGTACGTCGATTTCACGACCGACAGCGGGGAGAAGATGGTGGGACTGGGTATCCAGAAGTTCTCGGTCATCGACGATCCTCCTCCCAATCTGCCGCAGGCACTCGATGGCGAGTCTTTGCCTTTGCTGGGCAGTGGTACGATCACGATCAAGAAGGCGCAGTTGCCAGCAGTACAGCAGGCCCTCGCGATCAGGGGACAGCCAATGGGTAACGTGGCGGTGAGCGACGTGATTTACCCGTTTGTTGTTTCAGTGGCCGAGGGTATCTCGGCGCATGTGGACATTATCAATGGTAAGGACGGGCCTTACGTTGACTCGTTCCTCGTGGGCGGCGGCAATATGGAGCATCCAATCACGGAGCTTCCGCCACGGGATAATATCATTGGCATGTACACGTTCGTGACTGCCGAAGGTTCGTACAGTGTGGAAGTCAAAACCAATGAGTGAGAAGCCTTCTTCGGTATTGGTGATAGGGGATATGCTGCTTGACCGACGGATCGAGGGTCAGATGACTCGTGTTTCGTTGGAGGCACCTGCCCCGATCATCAAGCAGGAGCATCTTGTTGAAAGCCCCGGCGGTGCTGGTAATGTTGCGCGCAACGTCGCCACGCTCGGCGGTAACGTGAAGGTGTTGGGCGTAGTTGGCCACAACGACTACGGCGCCCACACGCTGGCGCATTTACTAGGCGCTGCTTGGGTTGGCTGCTGCCTTCCTCGCGGCCCCGAGGGGTCACGTACGATTACCAAGACGCGGATTGGGGCTGCTGGTCAGTATGTCGTCAGGGTCGACGAGGAGGACGATCAGTTATCCAACGACGAGGCTATTATCAGAGGCATGGACCACATTTTGTACGAGGGTACCTCGACCAAGTTGGTCTGCGTAGCTGACTACAACAAAGGTACGATGACCGAGCTGGTTATTCAGCATTTGATACGCCGGTGCGTTGAGTTGAAAATACCGGTCTTCGTAGACTGTCGGCCGACTAAGATTGATTTTTACCACGGTGTGGAGCTTCTGAAGCCTAATCTCCATGAGGCCAAGGAAATGCTTGACGACTGCGGTGTGCTGCACCCCGGCGTGATTTTGGGTGAGCCTGACTCGATGGTGCAAGAGTTGCGGAAGCTTGGTGGATTTGGTTCTGTGCTGCTCACTATGGGCGGCGCCGGTTGCGCCTATTACGATCCGCAGGATGAGAAGGTCCACAGTTTTCAGGCCAACCAACAGCAGGTCTATGATGTCTGTGGGGCCGGCGATACGGTCATGGCCGCGATGGCCGTCGGGTATCTGGAGGGTCTGACGTTTCGCGATTGCGTGATGTTTTCGATGTTTGCTGCGGGGCTGGTGGTACGCCACCACGGAGTGGTGCCAGCTTACCGTGACGCGGTAGACGAATTTCGTTATGAAGCCAGCGGATGGCTTGAAAAAGCCATGTCTGAGGCTGCTGTTCTGGCATTTGTGGCTCGCAGGAAGCGAAAAGATCAAATAATCGTGCTCACGAACGGGTGTTTTGATGGGCTTCACGCAGGCCATATCGAAACGCTCCGTAATGCCAAGCAGCAAGGGGATGTTTTGGTGGTGGCCTACAACGACAATGAGTCCCTGAGAGCCTGTAAGGGCGATTCTAGGCCCCTTGTTCCAGATGGCTCCCGTGCGTCACATTTGGCCCAATTAGCCTGTGTAGACGCTGTTTTTCGGTTCGATGGCGACATGGAGGGGTTGGTACGCCGGATCAAGCCTGACGTGTTGGCAAAGGGTGAGGATTCGGCGAGGGCCGGGGTGATTCCTGGGGCTGACTACGTGGCGGCTCACGGGGGCCGGCTGTACTTGGCTCCGGTGGACTTTGACCTGAGTTCATCCAGATTATGCCCACAAAGCCCTGTTGACCCTGCTGACCAGAGTTGACAAAATGAATAGTAGAACCTACGATACGTGTGACAGTCCGTTAGCGCTCAGCCCGGCACAATCTCAGCGAGCGCACATTACCTGATCAGCGACAGCCCGGCGGGAAACCGACCGGGCTGTCTGCTTTTACAAGGGAGATTCCGAATGTTCGATGTTGACACGTTGTTCGTGATCAGTTCGGCGCGCGGGCAGTATGCTCTCAACGATCTGATCTCTGCGATTCGTTGGTCCTGCCCAGGCGGGTCCACATTTACGGTGGCGGTGGACGAAACTGATGGCCTTGAAGAGTTGTCTGCGGACGGGCAGTATCAGCTTTTGCACGTGGATCTGCCAGATCAGGTTGATTCCGGGTTCCAACGTGCGGCCGGGCTGAAGTGGGCGATCGATAAGGGCATCAGCTACAAGCAGGTGGTGTTGATGGACGATTCCTGTCTAGTGATGGGACAACCGTTTGATGCCTTCCTGTCGGACCAGCTCAGCAAGGAGCGTGTCGGGCTGCTCGGGGTGCGAGACACCTTCGGGAACCACGAAACGGCGTTTCACAAGAACACCACGCTGCTCTATGAGTGGCAGACGCAGAACCAGCGGTTCGAGACGGCCCCGCCAGTGGTCTGCGATGCCTTCATGGCTCTCAGCGCCAGGTTTGTCGGTTCGCTGTATCAGCAGAATCTGTTGACGCCACCGGGTTGCGAGCGGTGGGAGGGAACTTTCGGTGCTTATCTCTCCTGGATGTGCGCAATGACTGGCTTCTTCATGGTTTCGTGGGGGTCTACTGACAAGATTCTGCCGCCGTTTTATGTCAGTACGGGTTTCAACTTACCGTCGCCCACAGTGTTGGCGCAGAGATTCCTCGTGTTCTCTTCTGTGGGAGATGTGCTAGGGTACGGGGAGAGTGATCTTCGGGAACTGTTCAAGCGACAACGCGGTGAACCGTCCCGGGAAGTTCCGCCGTTTAGCCCGGTGGTAACGGGCTCGGGTCTTCCGGCGGCGTAGCGTTGAAACTGCGGGCCGCGTTTTGTGCCGTGTGATCTCGATGGATAGCGTCAAAGACCTCACGCCGATGAACAGGGATGTGCTTTGGCGCCTCGATTCCGAGACGGACTTTGTCTCCACGGATCTCGACGACTACAATAGTGATGTCATCATTGATGATAATGCTTTCGTTTTTTTTCCTGGAAAGGACTAACATCGCATTGCTCCTTGCTGTGGATGGGTTGCCAAATGGCCTCTGAATTGTTTCATGATCTCTATCGCCGCGCGATGGTTGCCGATTGCGCCGTGATTCACACGCTTAACCAGCTCGTGTGCGGCATGGGTCCTGGTATTACAACCTCTCGGGTTAGGTTGGCTGAGCAATTGCTCGAAGCCAGTCGTGACTTCGATGCAGGTATTGATTCGATAGCTCGGCGACGTAACATGCTCAGGCGTGGTCCTTCTTTTCGCTGCCCACACTGTGGTTTGCCACATTGCCCTGGGGCTGTGCCGGAGTTGCCTGCGTCTGTCATTCAGGCGCTCAAATACGGGCATACTTCCGATTCTCCTACCCAACAAGACGGTACTTAGAAACCGATGTTCACTCCAATTGCTGTTATTGCCGGTGATCTGCACCTGCGGCCCACTACGTGGGCGAAGCACCCAGAATTGTCGGGTGATTCTTACTTCGGGCTCCAACAAGTTGTTGATGCTGCCGTGAAGCTACAGGTTCCTCTCATCCTTCCGGGGGACATCTTTGACAGGAATCGGCCTGATTCAGGCTCTGTCATGGCTTTTGTCAGGCAGATGAACCGGATGCTGCATGCGAATCAGCCAGTGTACTGTATTCAGGGTAACCATGACCAGGCCAACCCGCCGTGGTTTCTGGTGCATCCATGGGTGACAGATCTCCATGGCAACAGCGTCAGCATCCAAGAGGTCAACTTTTATGGGCTAGCATTCACACCGTGCGAGGATCTGGAAGCTGCGCTCGGGGCGATCCCAGTTGGTACGGCTGTGCTGATCTGCCATCAGTCTTGGGGGGAGGTGCAGCGGATCGGCCACACCGACGGCAGCCTTGCCCAGATGCCGTTCGGCTTGACCGTGTTCTCTGGTGACTACCATATCCATGGGATGTTCTGCGGGACGGCCGAGAATGGTGACGATGTGTGGCTCTACTCTCCTGGCTCTATGTGCCTCCAGGCCCTCAATGAGGACCCGGCGAAGCTATTCCACGTGCTAGGGCTGGGGGTTGCGGAAGGACGTGGCGCCCTCGCCGTGGAAAGTCATTCGCTCCGCACGCGCCAGTACGTGACGCACACGGCCGGTACTGCTGAGGAGTTTGCCCAGGTAATTCAGGCAATCTCCAAGTTGCCGCCGCTGGATCATTTGTCGGTATCGGACGAGGCGTTGCCACTGCAGATCCGCAAGCCTATCCTGCGTGTGCGGTACAACGACCTGATCCCAGATGCGTTTGACCGTTTGGTCGCTGCAGCTGATGACCGGTTCCATCTGTTCCTAGAGCCGCAACGCGTGGTCGAGACCATGGTTGTGGATACTGAGGCTACCCCGGAGGGTGCGTTCGACAGCCTGTTGACGGCTGTGGGCGAACTGACGCCTGTTGACGGCGCTGTCTATCACGGCGTGCGCCGTTTACTTGAGGCCAGTGATTCCGATGTAGAGATCGCTCGGCAGTTTGAGGAGTTCAAGGAAACCCATGCGCAAGCACAACCTGAAAAAGATGCCGGAGAACTTTCGACCGATCCTGTGGTCGGAGGTTCAGCCTAACGAGGTCGTCTATGTTCAGGACGGGAACGGTAACGCCCTCGGTCCGCATCAGGTTGTGGACATGCAGAACCGGACGTTGAAGAATGTAGCGATGGGGGAAACCCATACGTGCCAGGATGAAGTCCTGCTGTACAAACAGGGTCCGTTCATCGCTGTTGCACTCCTTAACGGTGAATTTGCAGGCATCTATGCCGATATTCCGTTGGAGATAGCGGTAACGCGCATGAATGATGACGGGCCACTGTTGTTCGAGACCGCCAACCATCGGGCGAGGCCGATCGACTGTCTGCCGTCTGACTATCAGCAATCTTTGGATCGCACGTTACCGCCAGGTTGGCCAGAGTTTTTCGGGAAGTGGAAGGTCTCGTCTATATCAGGCGCGGAGCTGGCGCCGGAGCCAACTATCAAGTTCCGCATTACCAACAACGCATTGGCGGCGAATGCGTTGATGATTGAATTGGCCAGATCCGGTAAACAGTTCTCAGTTGATCCAAGCGTCAACGGGAGTACCGATTTTATTGTCACTCACGCGGTGTACTCTTGGATGACTCAGCAGCTTGAGGATCTAATGGCGAATGTTGGGGGTGTGAAAGATGCCGACTAAACAAGACTTGGAGCGTTGCTTAACCGCAGCGATCATACGACCCACAACGACAATACACTATACGGGCGAGCTGGTACCGATTGTCCCGCATCTTGAATTCCAAGAGGTGGAAGAACTACTGACTGCAAGGTCTAGTGAGTTTACAAATTTCATTGTGCCACCTACGCGGGTTCGTGGTGCTGAGCACGTTTTCACGTTATCGCCACGGGCTAACGACGACACGCGCCAGCTTACGTACGCGTACTGCTACCGGCGGCGAGAGTCCTATGCGTGTTGTCCGGCGGGGACGCCGGTAGGTCACCGACAAAGAGAGTTCGATTATCGGGAGCGCGTGTCCAACTACTCAGAGACTTCGTGGGGAGAGTCATTGTTATGGGATCGTGCATCGCAGATCGTCGAGTTTGAGGTTGTCGATCCTACTTGTACGAGTAATGGTGGTGGGCTGTTTCCTGTGGCTACAGTGACAGCAGCACTGGCCGCGGTTCTGGTTGGCCAGACCGAATACGCAGATGATGATGATGAGTTTGCGCCGGATTGTCCGTTCGTTGAGGCAATGACGCACAGTATCATCAACTATTCTTCTGACGCGGCAGTACAGATGGAGTTGCGTGGCGACCACATGCCAGCTAAGGTATTCAACTGTGCTTTTTGCGGTGGAGGTATGGGCGCAACGGGTTGTAGTTTCTGCGAGTGCTCTATCAAGACACCTACTACCATGCAGTCTCGTATAGCTTGGTCTCATCCGTTACCGTTAGACATTGCGGAGGAATCAAGGGTGGAGTTCAAGACGCCGCCCATCCAGGCGATCAAGCGAGAGTACCAACTTTGGGCGACAAAGGATTACGTGCCGCCACAGCTTACTATTCAACCACGGCGTCAGCGAAGCGTCGTGCTGAGGGAAGACGAGTAAGAATGAATTGCGAAAGCATTGAAATCGTTAATTTTTGTCAGTACGAGTATCGTATGCACACGTTCGGTAAAGGGCTGACAGCAATCATCGGGCCAAATGGAAGCGGCAAGAGCAATTTCCTGGGGGCCATACGCTTTGCACTCACTGGCGATAATCCAAACGCTGGCGCAAAGGCAGCTAACATATTTGATCGGGCGCCAGCTGATCAGAATTCATACGTCAGCATGGTGTTTACTCACGGTGGCGTGCGGGCGACTGTAAGAAGGAACCTGCGACCGGCAAGACCTACGGCTGTGTTGACCATTGACGGGGGAGAGCAGATAAGCGGTGATGAAAAGGTGACGGCGATGATCGAAGAGATCCTTGGCGTTACTACCGACATCATCAACGACATCATTGTCGTAGCTCAGAGCGATATATTCGGGTTCCTCGATAAGACGCCGGCCAAGCGCGCGGAACAGTTTCAGCGATTGTTCCATACGGAGAAGGCAGCGGCGGTCTACAAGGCTATCGGCAACCAGATCAGCACAATGGAGATTCCGTCCGTTGGTGTGGATCTCGATGTGCTGCGTGTGCAAGTACAGGCGGCTCGTGAGTCTGTGCAATCGCATACGCAGGACCTGGAGCAGTTGCCCGAGTACAAGCACATCAAGGAGCAAATTGCGGCGAACGTCGGCGTGGTTCAGAATTACGACAGGCGTGAGCAGCTCACGGGTCAGCGTGATCGGTTGGTGTCGCAGTTTTCCGAACGCGGGCGTACCAACAACACTATCCAAGCGCAGCGACATGCAAGTGCTGTGGAGCTTCAGACGATCGAGGAGGCAAAGCTTCAGAATACGGAGCCGTCTGAGCAGGCTGCTACCGTGCTGAACCAGTTGGGTACGTGGCGGCGGAACAACGTGGCCAGACAGCGGCAGTTGCAGGTAATCGAAGCAGCTAGCGCGCAGATCGTAGCGTTGGTACAGCCAGTGAAGCCGGATGGCTACGTGGACTCTCCCGACATACTGCGGCCGGAATACGAAAAGCTGAATGCTGAGGTTCTTGGGCTTGTTGCGTTCATCACGTCGTTTGATGGTGACGTTGGCGAATGTCCTACTTGTGGGACGGAGGCATCGGTGCTTCAGCCCAAGCTCGTTGAGGCAACCATTCGACTTCCGATAGCGACGGAGTTGAAGGACAAGAGCTCGATGCGTCACAACGTCAGCACGCAGTACAATCTCGATAAGACTGAATATGATCACCAGCTCCAAGTGATCATTGATCGACAGGATCAGGCGAGACGAACACTTAACGATCTTCCGAAAGACGAGAATACCAATGTTGACGAGAAGAAGCTGCAAAGTAAGATCGATACGCAGCTCACTCTGACGTCAGGTATTGCGGAGTACAAGCAGATTCTGATCAACCATGATCGGGAATTGGCGAGGCTGGATGGATCTATCAACGAGATGGCGAAGCAGCTTGCTACTCTGGAAAAGTCGATAGCTGAGCTACCAACTTACGTGGAGGTGCAGCGACATGCTGCGAGCAACAATGTTGCTGGTTGGGAGCGTGCCGAGCTTCGCCGACGTGAGGTTGATTTGCAGCTGACTGCCGCCCATGCCAATTTACAGCAGGGTGAACATCAGCTTGCACAGGCCGAACAAGTGGAGATCGAGGCCGGTGTACTTCGCGATTGGGCAACGCATGGCCTCGCGATGCGCGAGGTCGTCCACAAGGATGGGGCTCCCAGGTTCGTGGCGCAACGGAACTTACAACGTCTCCAGGTCGGTATGAACGAATTCCTGGAAATGTTTGATACGAATTATCGTGTCACTGCCGACGAGGGGCTTTCCTTTACGGCATCGTTTACTACCGGCTCTAAACAACCGGCAGCGAGGCTCTCTGAGGGCCAAAAGGTGGTGTTGGCGTTGGCTTTTAGGCTAGCGTTGAATCGCATGTTCGCAGAGAATGTAGGTGCGCTTTACTTGGACGAACCTACTGCCTATCTGGATGAGCACCACATTCGTGGGTTTGAGCCAGTGCTGGGGCAGCTGAGAGAGTTCTCGGCAAGCCGCGGCTTACAGTGTATGATAGTCACGCACGAATGTGACCTCGCTCCCTTGTTCGATTCGGTGATCCAACTGTGACAACAAAGACAACTGAAGCCCTGATCCTGAAAATGCACGTCGCCACCAATGGGGACGTGTGGTACTCGGACGGTATTGATGTGCCAAGGATGGCAACTGAAGGGCGTAGCAGGTTCATCAGTAGTTTATCCAAGAGGGAATTGCTGTACGTACGGATGCTGGGCACTAAACAGAATGCCTCGCTAATTGTGGAGCTATACCAAAAGTATTGTTCGCCGAGGAAGGCTGGCACTCTTGAAGTGGCCAGTCCACTCGTATGCGAATCGGAGCCTGAACGGGATGACCCAAAGGTGGCTCTGTATCGTATGCGGCAGTGCCTTTTGCCGCCAAGTCTTGGTGGTTGGCATACGGTTAGTCCTGTGGACTATCCGTCGTATGCGCTCGCTGCCCTGATTCTGACAGAAAACAGAACTGGTTATTGCGAACACCACAGGCAGTTGTTGCTGACGCATCCTGTGTGGCATGACCTGTTGTTCATTCCAACTATTGATCCTGAGTCTGTGATTTTTCTGATCACGCACATCGTAGACCCACGATGGTTTATTGATCAGCAGAATCCGGAACGACTTGGGAAGCTGAAAATGTCTCTCGGACTAACACCAGCGATCATGCGTCAAAACATACGTGACGATAAGTGCAGCATGGCAAATTTGCTCTGTCGTATGTCGCTCAGATGCTGGAAGGGTAAGGAGCCATTGGCGGAAGACATGGAGCGACCAGGTAACTTCCTTTGGCGGCGTTGGCGGCATGCCGGCGGCGGCTGGAGGGGTGATCTCCGTGTTTCTCAAGACTTTGTGTCCTACATGGCAAGAACGTGGCAACAGCAGATCGTGGCGGCAGCTGGTGGCCGGTGGGATATGTTCATTCCTACCAGCTTGCTGCGTGGTCACGAGGTGAACGCTTACGAAGAGCACTCTGCCCGTCGACCGATAATTTGAGCTTGGAAGGGAACTAGGTACAATGCAGGAGGTAACGGCACGGCTTCGATTCAACCGAGAGTGTCTCGGTTTTGCCAGACAACAAACTGCGCGTAACCAGGTGATCTACGCGATGCCGCGGGACAGTAGTGGTCGTGTGATGTTTCTGCCGTCATGGTGGAAGGGTCGTTTTCGTTACGCTGCGAAGGTGGTCAACCGTTACAATAACCTGGTGAAGAAGATTGCATGGGACCCGATCGTCGATGGCCGCGTTTCCAGGTGGAAACGAATCATCGTACCTGCCCGGCAAGATCCTGGCGGGCGTGAGCGTTACGCTCTCCATGAGGCATTTCGGCAAGGCGATATTATCGGCGTCAATGCAGTGCTGCCAGACGGGTTGTCTGTCGACGCATTTTCAGAGTTGCTCTCAGTGGTTGGCACCTACAAGGGCATTTCCCCATTTCAGGATGAACAGGAAACGTACGGTACGTTCGAGGTTGTCTCGGTGACGCCTACTGTCCGCAGCCGAGACAATTTTACGCAAGGAGAGGAAGAAGAAGAGTATCAACCCCCGGCGAAATACTGATCCAATGTCTACTTTACTCGTTCGACGTTCTGGTACGCTGATTGACATCAGCCCTGATGGTCGGAGCCCGCTTGATCCACACGTTGTTGATCTGCTTCGGCCACTGCTTTCTTACGATCACAAGACGCTTCTGCAAGGCCATCATCGTTACGGGCCTGACGGTCAGGTGCGGTCTATCGACATAGAGAAGCGGGATATGTTTGCGATCGAGGAGGGCAGACTAACGACCGGTTTCGGCTTTCTTACGTCCATCGTGAATCGTCTCAAGCTGCATGGTTACGACCTGCATTACATCGACGTCAGTCCGCCACGGCAGCGGCCAGACTGCTACGTACCTGATTGGGAAAATGTGAACCGGCACGTCAGTTTTCGTGCGAGACAGCGGGAGTGTTTGCAACTTATTACGCAGAACGAGATCGGGTTGATCAATGCAGCAACTGGTTTTGGTAAGACTTTCATGTTCAGCTCAATCGCACACTGCTACCCGCATGCGAAGATCCATATTGTTGTCAGGCCGAAAGACGTGGCAGCCAGGATCGTACGCGAGCTGTCTAAGACAATGCCAAACATTGGGCAGATCGGCGGCGGCAAGTCCTTCATGGGTGACAGGATCACGGTCTTCACGGCAGGAAGTCTGCATCGTTCTGACGGAGACTGCGACATACTGCTGGCAGATGAGGTCCATCTGCTGATGACTGGGACTACAGCTAGCGAGCTGGGCCGCGCCTATCGGTTCTCACGGAATTTCGGGTTTACTGCCACCCCGGATGGTCGTATGGATGGCGCTGATGCCCAGTTGGAGTTGTTCTTTGGCAGGCAGATATTCGCTCTTACCTACGAGGAGGCGGTTGCACTTGCGCTAGTTGTACCGATCCACGTGCGGTGGCTCGTTATCCGGGACGATTACAATCCGGCCAAGGATAAAAGTGGTGTCCCCCGCATGCGGTGGGGTGTCTGGCGAAATGATTTTCGTAATCAGGCAATCGCTAACGATGTCCGTACAAACCACGGCGATCCGGATACTCAGGTGCTCATCCTGTGTGCCACCATTGACCACGCTATCCATTTGTGGCAGCAACTTCCCGAGTTCAGCATGTGTTACGGCAGTTTCGACCCAGAGGAGTTGGCTCGCTACAAGAAAAATGGTATGCTGCCAGATACGTTCATTCCAACTGATGCAGCGCGGCGGGAGCAGATGCGGTTGGGTTTCGAGGAAGGGACGTTGAAGAAGGTGATCGCAACGGACGTGTGGGCTACTGGCGTCGATTTCGATCAGCTGGGGGTGCTTTATCGCGTCGATGCCAGGGAGTCAGAGATTCTCGACACACAGGCACCCGGCCGAGTAAGCCGTATCCATGCCGATAAGAGTTGTGGTGAGGTCATTGACTGCTACGATGCTTTCGATACTGCGTTGAAGCGGAAGGCGGATACGCGACGTAGGCATTACAAGAATCTGAACTGGACCCAGAGCGGTATCGGTGGTAGAAGGCAATTCAGTAATGCGTGAATCCAGACAAATCGATCTTTGGCCGGCTGACGTGGGCGTTGCCCCATCAGAGGTGTCGCCAGACGTTCAACTCATCGAACGGATGTCGCGGCAGGTTCGGATGATCTACGTTCTTTGTCGCCGGGAAGTGTCCGGCAACAACTCCTATGGCCGCGATAAGATGGCGGCTTGGGATGGCGGGGAGGACAAGTTTGGGACAAAACGGCGACCGATATGGCCCAGGGTTGCCCAGACAATTCTCGCTATTGGGGCAGATCCGGTGGAGTTCATCCGGGCCCAGTTCTGGGCAAAACAGCGGATGACCGGAAAACCTCCTGCACCAAATTACTTGCTGAGCCCAGAGGCTCACGCCCGCTGGGACGAATACCGTACTTACGCACGGGATGCCGTGCGAAGGCGACTGAAAGCCGATGAAAACGCTATTCGCAACGGGGTACAGCCCCTGATGGTGCTTCTTGGCTGGTCGCGGCAAGACGCGTACAGATACGCCGTACGCGATACCCGCGGCGTTAGTGCCTCGGCACTATACCGGTACGCTGTAACCCTCAGGGAGGGCCTTGCAGAAGACTCGGCTAGTATTCATGATGCAGCTCTGTTACAGTATGTGTTCCAACGTGACCTCTACGACGCGGAATGGGGTGGCATCGTGCCGGATGCCCTCCGAGCGGAAGCAACAGCGTTGCGTTCGTGTCTAGGGTGTGCATGATCAAGATCAGGTGATGTACGAAAGGATTGTCAGGATGCCCGAGCACGGAATCCCTCTCGACCCTGCGCTTACAGCTCAACGCCCACATCCTACTCAGTTGCCATTGGACCCACATGCGGTCGAGTGGTTGATGATTTGCTTTGCCCACGACCGTCAACTGTTTGAAGACGGTCGTAATCTCATCGGGGCTCACCACTTTTTACCACACGAGGAGCCGTTGAGGATTCTCTATTTGGCTTTGTGCGATGTGGTAGACGTCTATGTGCAGGTCACTCCTGAGAACCTTACGTTCGCGTATCAGGAGCAAATGCGTGGTAATCCAAACCTGGTCTTTGGCCAGGAGCAGCTCGATGCAATTTTTGGTACTGGTGGTTTGCTTGCAGGCGTAGCGTGTCCTGAAGCTGAGATGTCCGAAGGCAACATTGCTTTTGGTCGCCAAGTGCTTCAGCGTTTTGTTTATGAACGAACCGTAGTTGCGCCTATACGACGTATGGTAAACCAGCCCGCTGGCGCGGGCATACCCAAAGATATGGATGACTTCCTAGCCGAGGTCAACCAGCAAGCTGAGCGGATCGCTACGCTTAATATGCTGCCCATCTTACCCGTTATGCCGGAGATGGGTACGCCGCTGGTAGCTGCCAACGAGTTCAAGTTGACGGGTGTGTCGTTCATCGACAATCTGCTCGGCGGTGATCGTATTGGCGACGCTAACGGTATCATTGGTCCAACTTCCGGTGGTAAGACTACGCTCGCTGTAGATATGGCTGTTAAGACAGCCAAGCAGGAGTGGAATGATGCGCAGAAGGAGGGACGTGAGCCCGGAGTGGTGTTCTTCATTACGGCTGAGGAATCGGCCAGGAAGGTACGACCGCGTATCTGGTCGGCCGCACTTTCCATACCAAGGTTGACGTTGGAAACCCTGACTGACTGGGGACAGCTGACAACGCAAGCTACGTTGAAAGACTACGAGCGACGTATGCAGCAGGGACAGGAGCATATCCTGTCGGAGTCAGAGCGATACTTGATGGGTCACGCGTGGCTTACCAAGTGTTTTGAAATCATTGATCTTTCTGGGTCTGAAGATTACCCCGAGGCCGGGAACGGCGGAATAGATGAGATCGTTTCTGTGATCTCGCGTAATCTGCAAAGACGGAGGCAGAATCTTCGATCGACCTACATAGACTATGCCGGTTTAATATGTGAACGGTACATGCAGAGTAAGGGCATGGACGAACGTAATTATCGGCATCTCTTGAAGCGATTTGCAGATGATACTCGAAAGAAGATCTCGGAACGGTTTCACGCTACGTCTTGGATACTTCATCAGATGAAAGGTGATGCTGGCAGGGCACAGCCAACCAAGTTGATGCACCATACCGACGCTGCCGAGTCTAAGGACTTTGCAAATAACCTTGCTGTCTGTTTGTGTCTTGGGGTGCCTGATCCGTTGACAGGTTGCCGTCGTTTGAATCCATCAAAGGTGCGATTTCGGCCAAACGAGAAGCTGCCTCCGGTGACGCTCAGGATTGATGACGAGTTTGCCGTGATGGTCGACGTGACTGATAACTACGTGGCCGAAGAGGCCGGCGGAAGATTTATGACAACTGCTGAGGCAGATTCAGTAGGCGGTGTCGAAGCAGTGACACAGCGGGGCCAGCAGGGTCAGCAGCCGCCGCTGGGATTGAGTAACCATCCGACGACAACTACTGGCGCAGCAAGAAATGACGCATGACTGACGCTCTCTATATGCTGGATGAAAGTGCGAGGTCGTTGTGCCCTAATTTGTACAACGTGCTCCGCAAACGTGTTCCTGGCGGGGTTGTTCTCGCGAATCAGGGCGAGAGTATGGTGCAGCAATCTACGCTGGATCGTCAGCGTGGTCAGTATCATACCTACGTGGTTCACTCGGGTGAGTATTATCGGGTGAACTGTCCTTTCTGTGACGATACGCGTCATCGTCTCTGGGTTAATCACATGTTTGGGCAGCCGGATGCAAACGGTCATCCAATGCGCTTCCTGGTGGTCTGCTACAACGAAGACTGTGTGGCTGACTCTAACAACTGGAAGTTGTTTTGCGATACGATCTTCGGTTTTCGCAACTTGCATCATCGACAGTCCGCTATTGATTTAGGCTTTGCAGTGACCGAAGGCGCGTCTGTTGACCCTACGCTCACTGACGTGGACATGCCTGGCGACTGCCCGCCAATCACGTCGTTGTACCCACAGCACAAGGCCTGGCAGTATATGATCGGAGAGCGGAACTACTCACCCGCCGTGCTTGACCATTACAGGGTTTGCTATTGCCGAACGGTGAGCAACCCAAGATGGAGTACGATGCTGGATCGAATCGTTTTCCCGATCTTCATGCGAGGAAAGCTTGTGGGTTGGCAAGGCCGGTATGTTGGTAAGGCCAACTGGCAGGTGATTCCGAAGTATTACGGTCTTCCGGGTATGCGGAAGCGGTTCATGCTCTACAACTACGATAACGCTAGGGATCAGCCATACGTTGTCGTAACTGAAGGGCCTACTGACGTCCATTCGATTGGCGATACCGCCGTTGCTTTGCTCGGGAAGAATCTGTCCCAATATCAAAGCAACCTGCTCGTCTCGACATGGGGGGGTAAGCCGATCATCCTGATGCTTGACGCCGACGCGATAGAGGAGAATCGTGCGGCAGTGACTGATCTGGAGAACATGGGAACCAATCCGATCGTACAGGTAGATTTGCCCGATGGGTATGATCCTGGTGATTACTCAAGGGAGGCTCTACTAAACGCCATACACCAGCGAGCCGATGCCAGCGGAGTCCGACTTCCAGCAGTGTAGGAATTATGGACGCAAAGACAACAGCTTTCGTGGACGAGATGAGGTCCACTGTTCACGAACTCCCTGAGGCCAGAGTGGTACTGCCTTGGCGAGGGGAGTTTGGAATTATCTGTAATTGGCATAGTCCGCAGATCCGGGCCGTGTCATTTCCGAAGATCGTGCCGGTCGAACCGGGGATGGAAGCTCTGTACCCTGGTGCCGTTCGGTATGTCTATACCCCTGTTCGTCCTGATCAGCAGAAGGGTTATCTTCAGGATTCTGATTTGGTTCTTCAGTTGGCAGTCGCAGGGGGTTTGCAGCATCGTAATCTCGTTTGGCCAAATCCAGAGGCAGCGCGGATGTGGTTTGTTCCTGAACCATTCGTGGCTGTTGATGCTCCGACGACGGACATCGTGATTTGTCCGCGGCATAGGTCGCATGGTTGTGGGCGGAATTGGCAGCACTGGCAAACGCTTCTGGATTCTTTGGTGTCTAGTGGTCTTACTGTAGGTGCTGCTGGGTCACCCTGGTCATCGGTGGACGTCAATGGGTGTTGTTTTCGTGCGTGGGATTACGAACGATGTCTTGATGCGTCGATCGCTATGATGAAGAAGACCAAACTCGTGGTCGGCACAGATACGGGGCTGACTCATTTGGCCTTGATGTGCGGGGTTCCAGCTATCCTGCTGATCTCTGGTGAGTTTGGGCGTGTGGCTGACGGAGTGTACGACAGCCCGTTTTCTGGGAAGGATAGCTCATACTGGCTCATTATTGCAGAAGACTACTACGAAAAACCAAATCACGCCGACAGTTACGTCGGCATTATGCACGATACTTGGGAAGATCCTCAGCGTGTTTGCATGTACGCGAATGATTTGCTGGGAAATTACGATGACAGAATTGTCAACAGAGTTCATCGAAAACTTGCTGAGCGTAAAGTGGTAAGACTTGTTGACGAGATAAGGGCTCGATAGGAGGACAGCGATGTCTGAAATTTCTACGTTCGATTTTACGCAAAAGATGACGCGCGGGCGTATTCTCGATTTTGCTGACTTGCTGACGAGAATGTCAGATCAGATCGGCTTTCGTGTTTCCTCTCGCGGTTGGTGCTACTTGCTGGAGCAGGAAGGAGCAATCAACAAAGACCAGTTCAATAAGGTAGAGCTCTGGGTCAACAGGTGTCGGCGTACTGGTGCGCTACCGATAGATTTTGTGGCCGAGGACGCGTCTAGGGAATTCAAGGGTGTCGAAGTCCCATCGACAATAACGCCGGTGCAGGATCTCGGGGCATGGGTGGATGAAGCCTTACATTCTGGCGAGCGATACGACGTAGACTGGTGGAAGACCGAGTCGTATTATGTGCAGATGGTCGTGGAGAAGATCGACCTTGTGACTTTGTTCAAACCGGTCTGTGACCAGTACCATATCCCAATCGCTAACAGCAAGGGCTGGTCGTCCATGTTACAACGTGCTGAGTACGCTCGGCGATTTCGCGAGGCAGAGGATAACGGGTTGGAGTGTGTGCTGCTCTACTGTGGCGATCATGATCCGGCAGGACTACAGATTAGCAACTTCATGCGGAAGAATCTGCGTGACTTGCAACACATTGTTTGGGCAGATGGTGTGCCCGGTTATGATCCGTTACACTTGGCGATTGAACGGTTCGGTTTGAATGCCGATTTTATTAGAGAGCATGACTTCACTTGGATTGATAACTTGATCACTGGTGGTGGGCAGAACTTGGCGGACGAGGAGCATCGGCATCACAATATGACCTACGTGCAGACTTACATCGCTGATTTCGGCGAACGTAAGTGTGAAGCCAATGTGCTGGTGACGCAGCCTGTTGTGGCGATGGAGCTATGTCGAAGTTCCATTGAAGGGTATCTTGGTGATGGCGCGCTGGGTCGCTTTCAGCGACGTAGACAGGATGTCCTTGACTATATGGAAGAGTTCGATGAGCGAACCAACGTGCTTACCAATCTGCGTGATGCGGTCCGCTGTGTAGAGACTGAGACCGACGTCATGGGAGACGATTTCTGGGAGGGTTAGATGTCCACGTCAGTACAACAAGGTGATCTGTTTCAGTGCATCCGGCAGGGCGGGGAACTGCCGCTGGAGCTCAATGAGCAGTTTCCGTTTTATCCCTTGAATTCACCAGGGATGCCCTTACCGGGCGCCAACTTTGTGAACGCAGCCGTTGGGTTGGGTGACACAGAGCCGGTTTACGGTAAGGTGGGTAGCACCAAGACTGTTGAAGAGTATGGTCACAATCTCCATTATCTTTACCGGCGTGCGCTTTACGATTCAAACTTTTCGCTGTCAGTGAAGGTCCGTGGCGTAGACAAGTTCGCCCGCTTTGTGCCAGGACATTTGCTGGGAGACCATACGTCCGATATGAATGGCGGGCCACGACCTGCCAAGGTGTTCATACTTGGAAAGAATCCAGGGCGCGATGAGGTTGAAGCAGGTCAAAATTTCGTTGGTCCTACTTCACAGATCTTGTTTGACGTGTTGGACGAGCTGGGAGTATCGCAGGCCGAGCGTTACGAGTGGTATGTCAGCAACCTTGTCAAGTTTCCGGCGCTGGATGACCAGTCGGACGGTATTCCGATTGCCCACAAGAAAGATTGTGACATTCTGTTGGCTCAGGAATTGCGGCTTGTAAGACCAGATTATATTCTGTGTCTCGGGTCCGATGCTTCCAAGTGGTTGCTGGGTACGGCATACGGCGTGCAGTCGATGGTGGGCCGAGTCCGACCGCTTACCTATCCTATCTTTGATCGTGGCGAAGACCCGATGTATCATACTGTCAAAGTGATGACGGCGACGCATCCTGCAGCCGTGTATCGGCGGACAGAGTTGTACCCGGATCTGAAAGACCAGGTAGCGTTGTTCCTTAGTTTGACCAACGGTGCTGATGTTGGCGGGCGTGAGACATTCATTGATCATCGCGTTGTCTACACGCATCGCGAACTGCGGAACATTGTTGACGAGATCAAAGCTGACCCTGACCAGCAGCGTCGTGTGATTGCGATAGACGGGGAATGGAACGGTGAATTACCAGGTGAGCCAGGCGCGTACCTTCGGACCATACAGTTTAGCTCAAAGCATGGTGAGGGTATCTGTGTGGCTCTTCGGCATCAGGGCGGGGCACCGGCGTTCAAGCCATCGATAGATCATGCGATTAAAGAGCTGGCGCGGCTGTTCAAGTTTGATCCGGCGAACAATTACTATCCGAGGATAGGTGGGCATTTTCTGCGCGCCGACATACCGTGGCTTATCGCTGAGGGCCTGGATTTGCGTGCTGAGTATATGGCAGCGCCAGAGCATGAACTCTGTCGCACGATGGGCGGCTTTGACACTGGCTTGATGTACCACGCCGTGAACGAGACGGCAAGCTATCGCTTGACGGACATGACTGTCCGCCTCACGCAGGCACCAGTTTACGATACACGATTAAAGGACGCCATTGACAGCTTTTGCAAAGAACAGGGTATCAAGAAGGAGGATCTCGAAGGTTTTGGTTTTGTTCCGCAGTGGGTTTTGCATCCAGAGAGGTCTGACCCAGAGTGGGGAGCCAACTATGCTCAATACGACGCGGACGTGACACGCCGAATTGCGATACGGCATCTTGAAGAAGGCGGGATGCTGGATCATGACTGGTTTGGCAACCAGAGTTGGGAACCTTATTGGCGAAGCCATGTGGCAAGCCTTGGTGTGCTTGAGATGGAAATGAACGGTATCATGCTCGACAAGGTTCGCGTTGACGAGCTGACAACGCTGTTCATGGACGTCCGAGTCCAGCTATTGGAACATTTCAGGGGCCAGATCGGCTGGCCCACTTTCAACCCAGAGAGTCCGAAGCAATGTGTAGCGTTCCTTTTTGGGGACCGATACGGCTTCAAACGCGATAAGGCGACTGGCCATCGTATACCTGTACGACCGGCCGGGGCTCTTTCGCTTGGTCTGACACCGATAAAATCAACAGGCAAGCGCCCACGTTTGTGGGAGGATCTGGTGTCGCGAGAAGAAGCGGACCAGTACACACCTAGTACGGATAAAGAAGTGCTGGGCATTCTTGGGCATAGCAACCCGTTGGCGATGCAGTTGCGAGATGTGAAGTTCATTACCCAGGTACTCAAGGGGGCGCTACGACCGCCGCTCTTGACCCACGATGCTACGGCGTACCAGACCGACGATGAAGGTCACTTGGTCTATGGTAAAGGTCTTGCCTCGTACGCGAGGAAGGACGGCCGTGTGCATACTCATGTTTCGCAGAACAAGGAAACCGGACGTGGCGCGACAGCCCGCCCACCACTACAGAACATCTCTAAAAGGCGTGAAGGCGATTACTCACGTATTCTTGGCACTTGGAAGACGAACAAGGATACGGGAGAAAGGGAGATGAAGGGTGATTATCTGGACATTTTCAGGGAGCCCTTGTATCGTGCTCCTGTCCGAACGATCCTGCGGGCGGCGCCAGGTCATGTCCTCATTGAGGCTGACTACACGGGTGCAGAGCTGGCAGTAATCGCGTGGATGGCAAACGACCCCAATATGATCGAACACGTCAGGCGCAACACTTTGCCGGACGATCATCCAGATCATTACGATATTCACAGCAACACTGCGGTGAGGACATTCAAGCTGGATTGCCCTGCAACGAAGAAGGCGTTGAAGGTAGCTGGACATTCCCCATTACGGGTTGCAGCCAAAAACGTCAATTTCGGTATTCCGTACGGACGATCAGCCGAGGCGATTGCTAGACAGTGCCGGGAAGAGGGCGTGGATGTAGCGATTGCTGACTGTGAGCGGATGATCGAGTTCTACTTTGCCCAGTATCCCGGCACGAGTAGTTTCCTGGCAGAGTGTCGGCGACGATCTCAAGAAGAGCAGTGGATGACGGGTGCGTTTGGTCGGTTCCGTCGCTTTATCAAGAGCCGTGAACGCAGCGTGGTGAAGGAACAAGAGCGGCAAGCGCAGAATTTCCCGATCCAGAATACGGTAGCCGATGCAGTATGGACAGCAATCTACAACTGTCACAGCATCCGTACGGAGCGACCCAACATCAGCTTTCGTATGTTGCTCCAGATTCATGATGCGTTGTTGTTTGAAGTCCCGTTTGAGAACGTCATCGAGTTTGCTGTTGACGATGTCGACGAGGCCGGTAACATCATACGCCCCAGCATTATTCGCGAGTGCATGGTCAACCGTGTCCCGATCTGGCCGCGATATTTGGACAACACGTTGATGCCGCTTGAGAAACCCTATTTCTTTGGTATCGACAGTGACATTCAGATCAACTGGGGTGAGGACATCACCGAGGCGCAAGCCCAGCGAGAAGGGATGCCAGAGGACGTGTTCAGACTCGTTGGCTGACACAAAATACGGACAAATATCCAACCAGGGCTGGTGTCACTCAGGGACTGGTGTAAAATGGAACAATCGTGCGTCGTTATGAGGAAGGACCTTGCAGACGCGGGTAATAACAGGGGCCGTAAAGGGGAATATCCCCGCAGGCCACAAACGCAATGAAGAAGGAGTTTGCAAATGCCACGAGATCCATCTCTCCGGCAGCGCGGCAATCGCCGCTACAGTTTTGCTGACCACGGTAATTCGACCATGGGTCAGCGTCAGGGCAAGTACGTGGTCAGGAACAACTTGGCTGATCACTGGAACCCGACCTATGGCGACGGGGTTACGACAATTCGTATTTTTCCACAGAAGAACGTGGATGACCCGTCCGGTTATTCGTGGGACCCATACCGATTCTCATCCGAACCAGGCAACTTTGGTGACTGGATTCGTCGGTATCCGGCGGTGCGGAACTTCGGGGAGCCCGGGGTGACGTTCATTATGGCCGACCCGGCCGATCCCACAGCGTTGGACCCCCAGATGTTGCCGGCCGTGGTTCTGTTCAATGCGATTGACAGAGCAGTGGCCAACCAACAGGAGCAGCAGGGCTGGGCCGGTATGCTTCGCGGCGGCCGCGGCCGTAGCGCCCAGTTGTCTCGGCCGTCCGAGATTTACCTGGTGCAGTGTTCGGTCATGCAGCACAAGCAGCAAGTCTATGGTCCGCCGAAGGGGTTTGGTCCGGAAGACAAGCTGATTGTCATGGAATTGTCGGGATCTGCTGGCGTTGCCATGGTCACTGAGATGAACAAGGTTGTTGAGGGTTCTCAAGCACCTGAGGGTGACTGGGAGAACCAGATGGTCAATGGTGACCCCGTTAGCCTGGATACCGGGAGATTCGTTACCTTCTACAAGTTGGCGGACGGTGACCCACGACATCGTGGGCAGGCTACCAATGCTGGTTGGAACCAGCCACAGCAGGGCATGGATGCAACGGGGCAGCAGCAGGAACCGATCGGCTACGGTTGCTACCTGGAACCTACCATGAACGACATGCCGGCGCGTTTGCGTGAGTATGAGGAGACTATTGCGCAGAAGGTGAGGTCATGGGACGATATTCTGTGGTTTCCAACTGTTGAAGAGCAAGCTCATTTGATCGCCGACAAGTTCCCGCCGAGCGCCGTGATGTACGCATTCCGGGATCGTCCCGAGTGGATTCCGGAGACCTTGAAGAATCGGGCTGTGGCACAGACCGTGGTTGCTCCTCCGGAAAACGGTTGGCAGCCGAGTCAGCCGGGTGTAGCAGGGCCACCTGCGCAGCCTGGGTGGGGTGCTCCTCCGGTAGGTCCGCAGCCTGCTGGTGAGGCGCAGGTCACTCAGCCTCCGGCGACGACCCCAGCGGCACAACCTGCAGCAGGATTCCAGGGTGGCTTTCCGGCACCTGCAGCGGCTCCGCCTGCCCAGGCACCACCCGCGGCAGCTCCGCCTGTCCAGGCACCGCCTGTAGCAGCTCCACCTGCCCAGGCACCACAGCCAGGGTTTGGAATGCCTCAGCAGCCACCTGTGGCTGCCACGGCACCTGCAGGGCAGGCACAGGCACCGGCACCGCAGCCAGCGCAGTCGTGGATGGGTGCGGCCAATCCGGCAGCACCGCCAGCGGCCGCACTACCAGCGGCCGCACCGCCAGCGGCCGCACCGCCAGCGGCAGCACCGCCAGCGGCAGCACCGCCAGCGGCAGCACCGCCAGCGGCAGCACCGCCAGCGGCAGTGCAGCCACAGGGTCAGCCCCAGCAGCAACCTGGATTTGCCCTGCAACCTACGGCACCCGTCACTGACGGGCAGATGACACGGGCGCAAGCCGCGTTGGCCGCAGCACAATCTGCTGCGGCTGGGCCATCTCCTCCTCCGGCTGCACAATAGCAGTGGTTGAATAGAGGCTGATGAATTAGAATGGTGAACGAGCCCGGCCTTCGGGCTGGGCTCGTTTTTCCTACCTTGGAAATGAAGGAGTTTCACCCGCGATGTCCTCACGTACAAGTCGCATACGCCAACAGTGGATTGGCGACCAACGCGACGATAGTCTCAATAGTATGTTTTCGGCAATGCAGGAGCAGGCACAACATGACTTGGGACAGAAAGTAAGCGTTGGCAGCGAGGCAGAGTCGATGCTTGTTGGCCTTCCATTGCCAGCGCTTTGTCTTCGATACCTGTTTCAGTCTACAACCTTCCCGTTATCCAGGATCACGCAGATCACCGGTGAAGAGGGTTCTGCGAAATCTGCGTTCTTATACGAAATGTTTCGCTGGCACATGGTGTACGGCGGTGGGGCTATCTTGGCCGAAAATGAAAACAAGGACAGTCCTGAATTACGTAACTCTATTTTGCAGTGGTACACTCCGTACTTGTCGCGCCTCATTATCACGTCTACGCACTCGCTTGAGGGATGGCAGGACGTTTTTACCAAGTTCGTTAGTATGGCACGTCACAATCAAGATGATAAGGCTGGTCCAGGTCGGACAGTTCCGATCATTTTTGCTGTGGACTCATTGATGTCAACGGCGCCCAATGCTGAGATCGAGGCGGTAAACAGGGATGGTCATGCTAGTCGTGGGTACGCTTTAGCTGCCAATCTCATCGCCCGTTATATGCGGACGATGCCCGACAGAATCCAGGAGTATCCGTTCAGCGTGGTTGGTACCAACCATTTGAAGCCAGGTACGGATGCAAGAGGACTGCCAACTTCAGCAGTCCCCGGTGGCAAGGCCGTGAAGTTCATGGAGTCATTCGAGATCGAGATGCGTAAAGCTGCTCAATGCGACATCGATCGCTTGGAGTACGGGGGTTTGCGGCTCAAGCTGATTGCAAAGAAGAATAGTCTTGGCCCCAGCCGGAAGTCGATTACGGCAGAAATGCTGTGGTGGTACTCTGATGATGGGAACGGGACGTTCCGCCAACAGACTGCGTGGGATTGGGATGCTGCTACTGTTGAGCTTCTCATGAGCTTTGAGAATGCTAAGGGTAAGAAAACGATCTATAAGAAGCTGATGGATATTTGTAACATCCAGGTCAGCAAGAGCACACGGATGGCGTGGTCGCGTACTCTTGGGATCGGCAAGGATGACGCACAACCGTATCGTGTTGTTGGTGCAGCCCTGGAGCAGCGCCATGATCTGCTTAGCCAAATATACCAGGTGTTGGGCATTACGCCACGTCGGCCATTTCAGCCCGGAGTGGATTACCGGGACCTGTTGAAAACTGCCAAGGAAGAGGCCAACGCTGAAGCTGCTGATCTATATCGGGACGTGGAAAATCTCCCAGAGTTGGATATAACGCGTGAAGAGGCCGATCCAGAAGTAGAAGCGGAGGACATCGGACTCACCAGCGAGGAGCAGGCTACTGCGGACGGCACTGTGGGTGGCGATGATGAGGCTTGTGTGGCTGTGTCGCAGGGTGCTCCTCCCAGTATACCTGAGGAAGGGGCGTTAGGATGAGTACGGATGAACTGTTCAGCCAGTTTCGCGATGCGGCGCTCCAGCGGGAGGTCCGAGAAGACAACCGCCAAGGCGGTTTTGAAGAGCGGGTCGTCAAGCAACTGCTTCGTGGTGCTAGCGTCCCGCTTAATGTGGGTAAGGCGAAGAATCAGGCTCAGGCCGAACGTGGTTCCATGGATTTGAATTTTGCTTGGTTGCGAGATGTCATCCCGCAATTTCCTATCTACATGGCCACCTCGAAGCTACCGAATACTTCAGGGACTAAGATCGGGTGGACGCAGCTGTTTGGGGCTGGCTTTGCCAAATTGCCCTTTGTCGTAGAGTACCAGAAAGTGGCGGCCGGTGAGGATTGGGACATCCATATTGATAGATGTGCGCTGGTGTTCAATGCTCCTGGTGCTGATAAGTCAACTACCATGGTCTTGCACAATCAGCCGATTCAGGAGACCATGATAGTGGAGGACCCGGAGCGCCGTACACATGCGGAAACGCGAATCATCCGGCCGTACGGCAAGCCACAGGTAGTTTACGTGATTGAGTCACTTCGTAGTTTCATGGAAACCGTAGGAACTGACTGGGCAGAAGAGCTGTGTCAATACCACTCGTGACAGACGTCGGACAGAGTCGGTCACTCTATGTGCGACCGACTATTACAACATTCTTGCACCATGAAGGTGAGCGGTTGGCTCGCACTCTGCGTGACCTTGACCATTCTACGTCAGTCCACCCAGTGCATTCTGAGCAAGAGTTCCAGTTAGACGCCGACGGGCTGGCCGGGGGCGAGTATCATTTTACGTCGTATGCCTTTTCGCAGACGGCACAGATTATCGCTCCCGGCCTGAGTAAGTTGTTGCCTGACATATCCGGCGCTCTCGTGTTGCCGGATGATCGGCAGGATCTTGTCGACGGCCCAATGACGATTGACTTGTGGAACAAGCTCGTCGATTTGCGATTCCCGTTGTTTCAACGGCATCGCGTGATTCGCAATGAGGAGACGAAGACGATCGAAGGGCTTATCGGACATAAGCATCAATATCTGGAGAACATGGCGCTGTATCGATACGTGTCGGAAATACTTCAGAATGACCAGCCTAACGTCAGGATGTACGCTGCGCAGTTGATCGGTCGACGGTTTGCCGTCTGGTATCGAAGCGAGCAGCCTATGTTCGAGGTCCCGATGGGCGACGCACGTTGGCCGTTCTACTACGGATACTATTTCACCAACGGTGAAGCCACAGGCGTGTCCGTTCGGGGCACGCTTGCAATCTTTACTCCTAAGGGGATATGCTTGGGGCCGTACAAACCGTTTGGTGGCCGCGTGACGCACACCGGCAAAGACTTTTTTCAGCGGCTTGGTCGTATGTTCACGACGGTGATTGACGCGGATCTGCCAACCGAGGTCATTCGGAAAGGTGCAGAGGTGTTGTCGGTGCGGGGTCTCGGTTTCACGGTAGATATGCGGCAGCAGCAGCGTAAGGAGCAGATAAAGAAGCTTGTCTATTCGTTGAGTCACATAGGCGTGCCTCAACTTTTAGCGAAGGAGGTAGTTGCAGAAGGGCTCGCAGTTGGCGTAGGCGACTCACGGGCTACACCGTTACAGAACACAGGCCGCGTTTACGCCGGCCGTACATTACTTGACCTATTCGTCCCGTTGCTACGACTTGCTCGTCAGATCGACCTCTCTCGGCGAGAGAAGATCGAGCAAGCCGCCTTCGAGATGTTGGTAGGTTATTTCCTAGTCTAGGAGAGCGTTCAGATGGGACGACAATCGCTTAAATCGAAAGCAGATCGTGCTGCTATTTCACCAAAGCAGATGATTGCGCAGCGAGATTCTGCTATTGAGCAGATGAATTCCGCGTTGCGTCGGAAGTTCAACCAGATCGAACGGTCAGTCAATGACCTACGGGCTGAAAACCTCCGCTATTATCACAGGATCGGGAGAATCTGTAAGGAGATCAGTACCGATCCCGATCGTTTTCTTGGACGTGACGGGACCTCTGGTCTGAAACTTATTGAGCAGGCGTTGTCCACGCAGGCTCGCACGCTTCGCCAAACGGCGTCGTTTGCAAAGCTGTATGATGATGAGGAGCTTGAAGAGCTCATTTCGATGTATCATACGGCAACGAACTTTCAGCTGCACTTCGGCCACGTTCGTTACTTGTTGACATTGGATTCAACGGCGCAGCGACGGAAGTACGCTATCGAGGCTGTCGAGAAGATGTTGGACCCGGCGGCCTTGCATACTCTGATCAAGAAGCGACAGAGCCGCGGCGGTGGGCACGGCCGGACGCATGCCGTGCCTAAGACAGTGGCAGCCCAAATCCGGCAGATACTCTCGGTCAGCCAGCAGTGGCAACGGAAGAACGAAAGCGTTTGGAACGGCGACGGTGAGAACAACAATGTCTTCACCAACGTGCTGAATACTCCGCCTGACGAGATGGACCAGGAGATGCTCGACAACCTTCGCGAGATCAGGACCCTGATGGCCCAGATCAGCGAGGCAGCTAATGAGAACGTGGGCCTAACCGATCGCGTTATTGAGCACATGCAGGGTGTGCTGGCTCGTCGTGAGGAGGAAGAGGCAGCTCAAGAGTCGCAAGGGCGATCACAGCGGGCAATTGATCTGGACGGCGGGCAGAGTTCGTCAGGCCCACGTTCGCGGGGGCGTAGACGCAGCGGCGCAGCAGCGTAGAAGGGAGACTATTTTGGCCGATCTGGCTATCGTATTGGCCAACTATCCGTTGGTCATTGATCCGGCTACCACGGTCTTGGAAGCTAAGTTGGGTGAGTCTGCCGATCCCACTGGGGATCGGTGGGCACCGCTCTATCGTGTTTCTGCCGAAGCAGTGCGCAGTCTTGTCAGCGTATGTGACGGTGTACCCGAGGGCATTGTTCACTTCTTTGGAAAAAATGCTGAGGTGCTTGAGAACGATGCTATGTTGTGCTACGACGCGGGTGGTTGCCTATCACATGTCATGTATCGTTCCACCAGCGGATGGTCAGTGACCACGGTGCCGGACGACGTTACCGGTAAGCTTGTGAAGTTGCCCTCTGTGCGGCTCGTGTTTGAGGACGAGAGAGCGAGGGTATCATTTCTTTACTATATCGAACGTGTGCTCAACGGCAAGATCCAGAACTCCAGCCTGGCTGTCATTTTTGACAGACTGGCTGAACCGGTCAGGGTGTTGAACGTATGGGCATCGGAGAAAACTACGGAGGAAGACAATGCGGGATAAGTTCACTATCGGTGTTCTTCTCTACGGAGATTATCCGCAGTTGGCTGAGCGTTGTCTTCGCTCGATCGCCAATACGATTGAGAAGGACCATCTCAACTTGCGGATTGGTATGAACCAAGTTTCGCCGCAAGTGGTCGACTGGGTCAGGTCCTTTGTTCCAGAAGACTGCATCTGGGAGTCAGATACCAACGTCCACAAATACCCAATGATGAGACAGATGCTCCACGGCATCAAACCCGTGGAGACCCCGTATTTCATGTGGTTCGATGACGATAGCTACCTGGACGGGTATCAGCTGACAGATCAATCGCAACAGTCGTACTGGCTACAGACGGTAGAGCATGCGATGGTGAATTCCGACATGATCGGAGCCATCTACAGTCTTGGCTGGCGGGGTAATCAGCGTGAGTGGGTGAAGGCTCAGTCGTGGTATCGAGGGAAGGACCCGGCCGAGAGAGCAAACCTCAGATTTGCGACCGGTGGTTGGTGGACGATTCGTACTGAGATGCTCTATCGGTGGAACTATCCGTTCCGGGATCTTGATCATCGTGGCGGAGACACTATGCTGGGGGAGATGTGCTTGCAGACCGGCCTGCGTTTGAACAACTTCAGGAATGGTGTCAAAATCAACGCTGACATGCACGGTCGGGAGAGCAAGGCAGAAAAACGTGGGTTTGATCAGCCACCATGCGGGTCGGAGTTTGACCCGGGGGTTGCTGATGTCTTGCACCGGGCTACCGGGGTTCCCACGGTCAAAACGCCGCTACCAATTACGATACGACGTCCTATCATCGAGCTTTAGATGGAATTCACTTACCACAGAGTAGACCTCGTGGAGAGCTTGGCATACCACCGGAATCGGCGAACGCAGCCGAACCAGGAGTTCTCGCCGTTTGACGTAATTGATCGTGTACCAGGCGAAGACTGGTACGTACCGCATGGTGCTGTTACGTTCGAGAAGCCCACGGATTGGCGGCTGGTGAAGCGCGAGAAACATGTGTATATTCCAATGGTCCCTTACCTACTGCCGGCTGAGCCAGACATGGCTTTGGCTTTCATGCTCCAGCTTGCAGCAGGGTGTTTTGGGAGCTTGGATACGATTATCAAGTTGCACGTTGCAACTGGTTTCCCCGTGAATGAACTGCTCGACGAGGAGCAGGGTACCTGCATGTGGCAATATCATGTGGGCTTCGCGGTTTTGTTGAACTCTTAGAAGGAGCAGCAGTACTATGTCACATCTTGACGACTGTCGTGTGAAAATGGGCCAATTGTTGGCCGAGTCGGAGCGCGTCGAAGTATCCTACCGCCAGGCCCGTGAGTTGTACGAGGCCCTGAATAGCGGTGACCCCGTTGATCTGAGCGGTATCGGTATGGCTCTTGTCTTTAACGGTGGGGAGGGTATCCCCATTCCGATAACGACGGACCGTGCCGAACTGACCGAGAAGGTTGCCCAGGCCGTAAACTTTCTCGGTAGCGCCGTAGTTACTACCTGGGCTGAAATCTTCGCTACTGCTGCCGCTGCTAAGCAGCATTGTGATCAGGCTGCGGCGGTTGGGCAGGCGGATGAGTCGCCGATGCAACAGCCTCCAGTTGATCAAACGGGTACGTCACCGCCTGCAACGCCACCCCAGGCATCTCCAGGGCAAGCTCCTGCAGCACCTGCTGCTGTTGCACAGCCCGGGCCAACACCCGTACGTACTGAACCCGTGGGTGGTGGTTCCTAAGTACCGAACGTATGATGATGATTTACCTCTGTAACCGGTGTAACAGGCAGCGGCAGAAGCTTGGCTACTGCGCCGTCTGTGGCTCCGGTGAGTTTCGTATTGACAAGGAGAATGTTGATGACCAAAAAGAAGGCGGCTCCCAAGAAGCCAGTCAAAAAGGCAACGCCTAAGAAGAAGGTGTCGCCCAAGAAGAAGGCGGCTCCCAAGAAGAAGGCGGCTCCCAAGAAGAAGGCGGCTCCCAAGAAGAAGCCGGCTCCCAAGAAGAAGCCGGCTCCCAAGAAGAAGCCGGCCAAGAAGGCAGCCAAGAAGAAGGCAGCCAAGAAGAAGCCAGCCAAGAAGGCAAAGGAGAGGAAAGGCAAGGTCGTAGGGCACGTCGGCGGTTTGCATACCGGCCCTACGGGTTTGCGTACCAGGTAGCATGCGGCGACCGCCTTTTAACATCACGGAGATAGATCGAAAGCGAGAGATTATTCTCCGACGCATTGACTGCTTTGTCAGCGAGACGCTGGAAGGCGGTCAGCTTGACGAGTTGGCGCATGCGTTGCGTGGTGTACTACCTAGCGGCGCTACGTACGACGCTGTCTTCGAGTCCATCCGCTACCTAGCCGGGCACAAACTGGAGACCTTGGAGGCATACAGGCTGGCTTGGCGGTTTGCCGGTAATGTCCCAGCGCTCAGAGTCGGGAGGTCGGTGCCACCGTGGTCCGTACAACAGCAGGATGAATGGGTGCCCTTGGAAGCTACGCGGGTAATTCTTAGCAGGGATTACCGCGGGCGGCCGGGGTACGATTTTGTTTTTCGCGTACTGGCCGGATCACCTTGTCCGTTGAAGATCAGGATGTTTTGGCGGCCAGCGGCTACGCGGTTTGTGTCCAGACAGGTTGGCTTTTCCGCTCCGTGGGGGAAATACCCATTTACTCGTGCGACACAGATTGTCGGGCTTAGGCTGCTTGGAAAGATCGAGGCGGTGCTCAGTAAAGGCCGTCCGGCGTTTCACGAGATCGCATGTTCACAGTCCATGATCAACTGGAATCGCAGCAACGTTTTGAAGCTGCGGCTACGTGTCGACGGAGCGCAATGTCCAAACAGGTGGGCACACTCGTGTCACAGGTGCGCTGTTGGATACGATCGTTGTTCGGTGGCTACGCATTATCGAACCTATCAGAAGGATTTCTGTAGTGGCTGTAACCAGGCCGATCGCCTGTTCGACAGCGAGGACCCGTCGCCGCACTGTATTGATTGTGCGAGGAAGCAACGTATGAGGAAGATCAATTGAACGCTGCTCTTTGGCATGTAAAGTATAAGGTACCAGACATTCCCGAGGGTGAGTCTGGTGACTGGAAGGTCGAGAAGTTACGGTTACGCAGGCTGACTCTGATCGTACGAAGGTTTACTCGGCGATGCACGCTGGTTGCGGGTACGTTCCGCCGGGCGTCTATACAAAGTTGACGTGCAACGGTGACATCATCATGTCGGACACACCTGACGAGATTGGTGATCACCGTGTCCCTATGTTCCAGGCCGGTAATCTTGGCGGGCATGTTTTGATAGCCGGGCTCGGACTGGCCCTCGTTACCCGCGGGGTGTTGATGCACCCCAACGTAGAGCGTGTGACCGTTGTGGAGATTTCTGCTGATGTGATCAAGCTGGTGGGTCTGCATGTGCAGGACGCCCGCTTGGAGATTATCGAGGCTGACATTCACAAGTGGCGGGCACCTCGCGGTGCTCAGTATTCTGTTGCGTGGTTTGACATCTGGGGCAACTACACATCTGACGATCTTGCGGAGATGATACGGCTTAAACGGCGATTTGCCAAGCGGGCTGTTTACAATGGGTGCTGGCGAGAATGGGATTGCCGGCGGCTTAAACGATACGACGACTATTAGGAGAACGAGATGCCGACAACTGTACCAATTGCAGTGTTTAACATTGCTCGGACTGAGGTTGACCGTGCCGAGGTGGAAAAATGGTTGGAGTTCCTCGGTGTCGAGGACTTTGCAATACCGGATGACGGGGCTGTGACTAATCCAGCCTTGCTCGTCGCCTTGGCGTCAAAACGCTGCTACAAGTCTTTCGAGGTGAACGAAAAGCTCAACCCCAATATCGCGAAGGTTCGCAAGGACTACGCGGAGTACCTGGACAACATCCTCAAGAGTGGTCATGGCTCCGTGATGGAGCATGCGGTCTACACGTTCGCGATCGAGAATGTGTCCCGTGTCTTCACCGGCGAGATGAACCGACATCGGGCCGGTTGGGCGATCAGCGAAGGGTCTATGCGGTTCATCCGCTACAAGGACATCCCGTATTGGTTGCCCGACAGCATCAAGGGCCCCGACGTGTTGAACACAGTGCCAGGCACTGAGGACGAGGAAGCGGACGAAATTATCGTGGACATGTACAACACCGGCGACCAGGACGGGGTGCATAAGGCAGAGCGGCTGGCTGCCAGTGTCAAAGGCATGATGAATGATCTCAGTAACGAGCAGCAGCTTGACTTGCGAAAGGAGTTGACTCGCGCGGTATTCCAACACGCGTTTGGTGACGCAGAACAGTGGTATGGGATATTGCAGGCCCTCTGGTCCATGAACGAAACTGATCACAACTTCGCCTATAAGAAGAAGGTCACGTCCATGATGCGCCGCATCATCGGCATGGGCGTTGCTACGGGCGGTGTCTGGACCGGAAACATCCGGGCCTTACGTCACGTCATCACCATGCGGGCGTCGGAGGCAGCCGAGGAAGAGATCCTCCACGTCTTTACTCGGGTTGCGAAGCTGATGGTCAAGAAGGAGCCGTTGTTGTTCGGTGACTTTGAGGAGACTCCGGACGGCTTCTGGGTGCCAAAGTACAACAAGGTGTGAGATGAGCACTGATGCCTCAGCTGAAGATTTACCGCCTGTGTCGTTGCCGTTTCAACCAGGCAGCGATACGTCCAGGGCTGCGGCTAGGCGCGCTCGTAGTTACGCAGTGATAGGGATGTTGCGGGTTTTTGCCTGCATCATGGACAGCGATGACGGCGCAATCTGCGATGAAGTTGTCGTGCTTACTGGTTTGTCTACGCAGACCGTGACAGCACGACTCAATCAGCTCACGAAGCTGCGGTGGATTCGAGACTCAGGCCAACGACGGAGGACGCGACTTGGCGGCCGGGCGAAGGTTCATATACCTCGTCCGGCTACAGACCGGTTGATTACTGAACCTCAACGAGACGGTCGTGAAGTACCTTCCAGATTTTACCTTCTCGGCATCCACGATGATGGAAGCTTTTCACCGTTAGGGCCATGGTCAACTGGCACTGCTCGTGATGATCAAGTTTCCAACTACGATTTTGCGCTTTCAGTTGCGATCGACATTTCGCCGCAGGGTGAGATGCTCGTGACAAGGGTTACGAGATGACGAGTGATAAAAATGAGTCGCTTCCCAAGATATACTTGGTGAGCCGCGTATCTTCGCCAGACCCGCTTGGCGAATACAGCTACGCTGTTTTGGAGATGACGCTTGATTACGCATTGTACTTGTTGAAGCTGATGGGTGTAGCGGGTGTATTTTCTGGCGAGGGCGAATGCTTTTATCGAGTGTTCTACTTTCATGCGGGTCCTGAGTATTACGGTACGTGGGATGAAAATGTCGACGGCAAAGGGATGTCTGACGACTTACTTGCAGAGCTGGACGAATCGATTGATCAGGGAGACTGGGTTGTTATGCCGGAGGCGTATATTCCTCCCACCAATCCTGGCCACACTGAGGCCGAAACGATCGGAGTGGACAAGTCGTCCGTCGTTTTCAAGGCGAACCCGAAGCACTGTGATACAGAGCTGGAGGGTTTTATCCTTACACGTACTTTACTGGCGGATGTCGCCAACAGATTGATGAAACTCCATGCAAAAGAAGAAGCAAACAGGATCGACCGGACACCACGGCAAAGGGTCATTCAGCTTGACGAGAGCGCGAAATCCGGAACCTGAACTGGATACTCCGGTTCAGCTCGTCATGCTTGACCGTGACGGCGTGATCAACGTCGACAAAGGGCATGTCTACAGGATCGAGGACTGGGAGTGGACTCCTGGGGCTCCTGAGGCCATACGTGAGATACGTCTAGCTGGTTACCATGTGGTCATCGTGACCAACCAGTCGGGTGTTGGCCGTGGTCTGTTTACCGAGTGCAACTACATTGAGCTGATGGCAGAGGTTCGGTCAGACTACTATTGGCATCATTTCTACAATGGGAATCCCAACGAGGCGGCCAGTTTCCCTACGTGGACAGCGCATTGCTTCCATACGCCTGACGATCACTGCCAGTGCCGAAAACCCAAGACGGGGCTCTGGGCAACCGAGATCGCTCCGACGTATAATGTGATCAAGGACACCAGTTGGTTCCTTGATGACAAAGAAACAAACCTCGACTTCGGAAGAGAGATTGGGGTAAACTTGGGGCTGATCGGGGCTGATCGGGATGGCGAGGATCACGACGACGTCAGGGTCTTCAGCTCCCTTCACCAGTTCGCCGAAGTATTACTGAAGAAAGAAATTCCATGGACTCAGGTAACCGTAGCGGGCTCAATCCACGCATAATAGACGGCGCAGTAAGGGCGATGGGGCTCTCCCGTGTTCCGTCTACTGCCGTGAAACCCAAGCAGTTGATCTTGCCTGGTGGCAAAAAGACGCCTGGCCGGAATACGCCATGCCCCTGCGGCAGCGGGGTGAAGTTCAAAAAGTGCTGCCGGCCGAAGCTCAGGCCGGAGCCAAGCCGGCGCGTACGGCCCTCTTCGCTTAGGCCCAGAGAGAAGCCGTACATCGCTGGGGCCACCGTCGAGGAGGTCTCTCAGAGTACCGAGTCACCGGCGCCAAGGCAAATCACAGCGCGTGCGATGCTCCGTGCTGGTGTGGACGTACGGGTCGTTTGGGCGTATCTTGAGACAGGACTGTACATTACTGAAGTCAATACGGCTGCTCATCCACCCGAGAATATCGAAAAGTGGGATGCAGCTTGCCAGGCTTACGACGAGGCAACTCCGGAGGAGCGGGCGATTCTTGCCGTGTCCACGGAAGACTTAGAACCCAAGGAGTAGTGCTATGCACATTACCGCACCGACCGTGCTTATTCATCCGAAAGCCAAGGTACCAAAGCGCAGCAGTGCGGGGGCTGGTGGCCATGACATTCGTTGCGTGGCGGGTTTGCACGGTGTTGACCTGTCAAAGTGGAAACCGAACCAACTTGCTGACTGGGCCGCCATGGAAGCGCGTGGTTTCCAGGAGCTCAAACCAGGTGAGTCGTTCCTGTTTCGTACCGGCTTCCGTCAGGCTATCCCGGCGGGCTACGTGTGCCTCCTGTGGGATCGTGCAGGGATGGGGGCCATTAAGCGCGTCCACCGGTTCGCCGGCGTCATCGACGAAGACTATCGTGGCGAGTGGCTCGTGCGGCTCACCAATTACGGCGATGCAATAGTACGTATCGATGTGGGTGACAAGATCGTTCAGGGAATCTACCAGGAGTATGTGATCGCGGATTGCCCCGTGGTACACATACTGACCGACACTACGCGAGGTGCTCGCGGGTTCGGCTCTACCGATGAGCCGGTGGAGCCGGAGCCCGTTTTCTCTATTGGAACGGCGGAGGAGCTGGAACCCGAACCCGAACCGGCTGCCCTATCGGCGGAAGAGCTGTCGCCGCTCGATTTGTCGTTATACCCTGCTGATGCAACCGTTGCCGTGCTTGCTGAGACCGCGGCAGACAAACCTGCATTGCTGCCTGGGGAGGAAGCAGTGTCCTCCGAGGCTTTACTGGAAGAAGATGACGAGTTGTCCGATGATTTCAAGGATCGGGCGGCGATGGCCACTGGTGGAGAGACTTCTTCTCAGCCCATGCCTCTCACTATCCCGGAACCACCGGTGGAGCTCAAACACTTGTCCCATCCCGGTGAGATCCTCTACACTGGGCAGAACGCTACTCGGGCAATATCCTGCTTGCGAGACTCCCAGCGTGAGGCAGCGGCTGAGTGGATCAGTCGCGATCGTACGTTCTTCCCGGACGGCGCTCCGCCGATCGAGCTGGCTACCATGCGGGCGATCATGAGCAAAGAAGCTGTCGCGTTCAAACCGATGGAGTAGCAGTAACATGAAGCGTTCTGTCCACCAATATCGACCCAAGGGTAACCCTGACGGGATGCCTTATGCTCCTCAGCGTGATCTGGCGTATATCTACACGCCTATGTTGCGGGAGGTTTTTGCCGGCCTGGACCGTGAAAACTGGTCCCCTTACTTTCGGGACTGGTTGGAACTTGAAGGGATAACCGAAGAGGACCTAAGTGCCGGCGTCAGGTGCTTCGTTGAAGCACACCGCATGTTTATTCGAGATCGTTCGGTGAATAGTCCGGAGGAGGCCTTCGAGAAGTCCGGCTTTATCGATCTGCCGCACCCTGCGCGCATCATGATTTTTGAGCGTATTGGTGAGGTCGTGATGGGTGGATGGTTCATTGCGCTTCGTGACGTGACGATGCACGGCCAGATGTCTCCGCAAGCCCCGGATATTGCTGAGTTCATCGCTGCCGGTAGGACGTTGGCTCATCGCCTCTCAGGGCATCCGCCCTGGGAGGCTAATGATGAGTATGTGGAAAAGCTCGAACTGGCGATTGCAGAAACAGAAGAGATAGAGCGTGCGCTGCACCAGTCACAGGATGTCGTTCGTGGGCTCAACTTCCAGATAAATATGGTCAGACCAACCCATGACCGCATCTGCAAGATTCAGGAAGCCGGACTGTTGAAGCGTTTCGGGGGCGCTGTTTGGCTTGCAATCAAACTCATAGTGAAAGCAGTAGTATGACCTGGCCATTTTGTGACGAGGCTGCGGTACCGGAGGCTTCAGGGCAGCAAGAAACAATCAACCGGTTGGAGATGGATCTTCTGTCTTTGTCTGAAGATGTTGTTAATTTGCGGAAGGCTTTACCTGATGCAAAGAAGCTCCGTAAGTTGGCTGAGTTTATGACTTGTCGGAAGATCCAAGAGGCCCTCACCTATTTTACTTGGAAGGAACATGAGATTGAGAACGATCTCAATGGGTGGGCCAAGTCTGTTGAGGACGTTTTAAGGATCACTTAAATCCATAGTGAAGGCAGCAGTATGACCTGGGCATTTCGCGACGAGGCTGAGGTGTTGGAAATCCTTGGGAAGCAGTTTGCGTTTCCTGATCGTTATCTCGTTCTCGATACGGAGACGTGTGGATTCTCTCCAACCAAGGATGTCATGGTCGACTTGGGATGGGCCGTGGTGCGTGACCGGCAGGTTGTGAACCAGGACAACTTGCTGCTCAACTGGTCGGCCTACCCGGACATCGACCACGGATATATTCAGAGTCAGCTCTTGAAACTGGAACGCAAGTACGGGGAGCTTGGGCGACCATTCTACTATCCGTGGGAGCGGCTGTGTGACGAAGGCATTCCGCCGTTGGAAGCCATACACACCTACGCGACGCTTATTTACGAGCACATCCAACGCGACGAGCCAATAGTCGGACACGGTTTCTGGCGGTTCGATCGCAGCATGATCGATGCTCACACGCAGAGATTTCTGGGCGGCTACTTGCTGCCTTGGCGGTTGAACTCTGTGATTGATACTGGTTTGATGGAGAAGGCTGCTCAGGCGAACAGACCACCGTACGATAACGACACTCTCGATGCGTGGTTCCGGCGTATCAACAATGCGCGTATCAAAGGAGTCAAGTGGAATCTTGAGAATCACTGCGTTCCTAAGTACCGGCTTGTCGAACGCTTCAACGTCGACATGCGGCTGATGCACACGGCCGGGTTCGACTGCACGTTGATCCATTATCTCATGGAAACGCTAAGGCAATTGACGGAGGTGCTAAGTGGCGAAAAAGAAGAAATCGACGACTGCCGAAAAGGGCCAGTTGCCAAAAGGCAAGCTGGCATTAACGAAGGACCCGAGGGTCTACGCGGCCCAACTTCCTGCAATTCAGCTTCCTTATAAGCGTTTCCTGGGGCTGGATCTCGCGAGCAGTTGCGGTGCTACTTTCTGCGACATCATACCAGGGCAGCCGGTCACGGCGGCACAGATCGTGGGTGGTCAGTGGAATCTGAGCATCGGAAACTGGGATACGCAGTCAATCAGACTGATACGGTTGAAGCAATTCCTCGAAATCACAGGCCCAGATCTGATCTTCTATGAGGAGGTCAAGTACGTTGGACAGAGTCCACCACCCGGGCAGAAGATAAATCTCACGGCGCTTGTAGCGCGTGCAGTCACCGGTGCTCAGGTGGTGCATACCATGCAGGGCATCCTTGTGACTTGGGCAGAGGAGCGAGGTATTCCGTGTCAGTCGATCCCGATCGGGACGTTGAAGCGGTATGCCACCGGTAAAGGTAATGCCAACAAGGTCGACATGGTCGAAGCTGCCAACAAGCAGTTTGGAACTGACTTCGATCCGGAGACCTACGAAGATACTGGTGTGGACAACATTGCTGATTCGATGTTCCTCTGTGCCATGGCCGTTCAGAACTATTCGGAGAGTTTAGTATGAGCTGGGTTTCTCGCGCAATGCTGCCAGACCGACAGCCAGGTGAGTCGTTGCGGGACATTCAGTTTCACAACGAGATGGACGAGAACAACCAACGCACTGATCGTGTTGTTGGTAATTTCCGTCATCGTGATGGGCGTATCTGGTCCGCACGTATCGTGCCAATTCCTGCGAACTTTGAACGTCGGCCGTTTCCGGACGATGCGTTTGTGCTGACTGTCCACTCGGGAGGTTGTCGTCGGTATCAGTTTATGGCTGGTACACTGCCCAGTGCTAAAAGTACGGCTCTGCGGTTTGGAAACGTCGATTTACAGGACTATACACGGTTGATCGCTGATGCCCGGGGTACAACGGAGTTTCCGAGAACAGATGACGTTGGCGCCTTCCGTATCCAGGTGGTCAAGCGGGAGTCTCACGGTTTCACGCAGGAGACCCGGCGGTACACGCGTGACGGGATTGGAAGAATAGAGCAGGACAGGATCGTGATATTTCCTGACGTACACGAGCTGGAGGAGATCTTTGATAACCTCTGTGAGCCACAAACGGTACCGCTGATTCCTGAACATATCAATTCTCTGGGCGCAGCTCGTGTGTTCTCAGACTCGAACATTGCCGAGGCCGCAGCTATCCTCAGCGATGACATGGATCTGGACCCGTTAGATGTTGTGTTGAGCAACTTCGATGATTCAATTGACGACGCATTGGAGGGGCTCAGCAATGGGACGTACCGTACGCCAACTATCCGACCACGTGAGGATCGGGTTATCGACTTGAACGATGGAGATGATGATGCCCTACGAGAATAAGTTGCACACTGCTGATTGCGTGGCTGCCATGGCGGCGATGCCAAAGGGCTTCGTCAACTTGGCTTTCTGCGACCCACCATTCAACATCGGATACGACTATCGCGGCGAGTACGATGACTCGCTGACACCTGGCCAGTATGCTGAATGGTCACAACGGTGGATAGTTGCTGTCAGAAATGTGCTCACCGACGATGGTTCTTTCTGGCTGGCGATCGGCGATGAGTGGGCAGCAGAACTGAAATTGCTGTGCCGCGAGTGTGGATTCCATCTACGGAGTTGGATCGTGTGGTATTACACGTTCGGCGTCAACTCCACGAAGAAGTTTACGCGGTCACACGCTCATCTGCTCTACTTTACCAAACACAAGAAGAACTTTGTGTTCAATGATTCCCAGATCCGCGTGCCAAGTGCGCGTGCGCTGGTTTACAACGACAAGCGGGCCAGTCCGCGAGGTCGGTTACCTGACGACACGTGGATACTTCGTCCGCAGGAGCTTGATGTGGAGGCGTTCCCGGAGCATGGGAATACCTGGCATATCCCGCGTGTCTGTGGGACGTTCAAGCAACGTGTGGAGGGTGCTCCAAACCAGATGCCTGAACAGCTGATCGGCCGCATCATTCGTGCTTGTTCAAACCCGGGTGACATGGTACTGGACCCGATGGCTGGGACTGGTACGACGTTGGTTGTGGCAAAGAAGCTCGACCGGAAATTCCTCGGGTTCGAGTCGTCTAAGGTCTTTGCTACTGCTGCACGCCGACGCATCAACGACGCTGTGGTGGGCGAGGAGCTTGATGGTCCGATCCCCCAGGGGAGCCACTGATATGGTGGTGAGTACACGTAAAAGGTCCAGGAGGTCACCGCCGGGGCGTGATGAGATGGAAGTTACTTTGCTAGAAGCACTTAGATCACCCAAGAGGCTTCGAGACTTCGTTGCCTCACGATACGATGCGAGGATTACAGTTCGCACTGCGATCATGCTATGCAAGGCACCAAGGCCGAAATGGATTCGCGAATGGGATGTCAGTGAAGGGGCCAAGCAACATCGATTCAAGTTTATCGTACTCCCGCACATAACGCAGGCCGAACCCTGTGATAGACCGGCTGTTACCGTACAGTGCAACTATGCTTTCGACGATTGCAACCGCGTTCTCTATAGCGTTGGCCCGACTGGCGTTCAGGCCGGTGGATGGGACGCCAGCCCTTCGCAAGAGACTGCTATTCGCGAACTGGAAGATGCTAGAGCTACAGGGCCAGAGTGCCAGTTAAGCTTGCTGGTGTGGCAGTGTTGGTCAGCAATATGACGCTGAGGCGCTTACGCGCTCGACGTGCGGATCACGATCGGGTAGGATAGGTCGTAAATACGACCCTAGCAGGGGAATCGCAGATGAGCGACAACAAACCTGAATCCCCCATAATTGGGGTAGATTTGGCGGAACTTTCAAAAAAGCAGATGGAAGACGCGGCAGAAGATGCCCGCATCCTCATGACTGAAAGTCCCATCATACCCAAACTCGTGATGGTCGACATCATCGCGCGGCGCTTGTTTCTGATTATTCGATCTGCCATGGTGCAGGAGATCGCACAAGGCTGGACAGTTGAGAGTCCGGATCTCGTGCTTCAGACCCTCGGGATGAGCGCCCAGGAGAAGGCGGTTGAGGAACCGGGAACACCGATGGAGATCCAGCGGCAGTTGCTGGAGACGGTGATACCGGTTATGGACATTTTCGTGCAAATGGCAAGCGAGGCTAAGAAGAATGATGAAGTTGCAGCTGACAAAGATGCCCAGGTACTTCCTGGGAGTGACCCTGGGGAGACGGACGAAGTGGGAGCGGTTCTTCTCGGAAGTGAAGGCGACCCGGAGCTCGAAACCGGAGAGTGTAGCGAAGGAGATCGCGGAGAAGACGGCGAAGCGTGAAGCTACTGCCCATCTCCTTCCGATCGCTGGCACTGTCTCCAGTTGCGTGATACTGAATGAGGAAGGCGCAGAAGTCTTTTCCAGAACGCCCGGGTTCGATACGCAAGAGGGTGAAGTGGCTGCCGCGGCCATGGAGGTCTTGACCGATCTGTTGGGCAGCGATGAGCTGCTGGTACCCAACTCCACGTTTCGCGATATACAGGTCCGGCTGTTTGGATTGCGCATTCGTGACCGTCTGCGGATCATGGCCATGGATGCCCTGCGTTTCTATACGACCAATAAAACCACTGTCGCCTTGCCTGTTGGCTTGTGGTATCATAGGCCGTTCGAGCCGGCGCCGTGGTGCGATCCTTACGAAGCGGCCATTCCGAGTGAACAGCGGAACGATGTTCCGTACGACGGTTTGGCTGAGTTTCTTGGGATTGACGTGCCGGCCGGTGCCGACGTCGATACTGACCCACGGCTTCAGGCTGATCTGGCACGTCAGCTTGCCTTACGTTGCCAACTATTCCACACATAGGGACTGCAATGGCCGACGAGAAACCGAAGAAACCGGAGATCCTAATCGGTAAGGACCTTATGGCTGATTTCAGTCAGTCGTCTTTCCGTCGGCATGGTCCGCCTATTAAGGGGGCTGAGCAGCATGACGCTGGTAAGCCAGACGATGGCCGCGCGGAGGAGACTAAGCAGTCTCACACGCTACGCGACATGGCGGTCGATTTCGAGTTCTTCACTACGGCGGTTATTTGTACGGCGGGTCGTTTTGATCGTGATCCTGTGGTAGAGTTCAACCGTGTCTATCAGGATATTTCTACGGCAGAGCTTCCATTCGCAATTGATTACGTTGACCCGTTTTTCCGAGGTCTGGGTATCGGCTTATGTGCCGGTTCCCCGGTGAACTGGGATCATCGGATCTACGGCATCATCCGTGAGCGGTGGGAGCTCTGTCGGGACATGATTGCTGGCATTGCGATCATGGATAGCAAGTCGGGCTTTTACGCCAGGGTCAACTTCTATGAAATGCAGTTGGTTGATTTGCCAGCGATGAAGAAGCAGGCGGTTGTGGATAGCGTACCTACTATTCCATTGACTGTCTTTGGTGTGTCCAGCACGAGCGCCTTTTCGTATTTGGCACCAGCAGATTATCCGGACCTACCTTACTTGGTCAACGAACCGCCGAAACCAGATTTACAAGTCGAGGGTACGTCCGTAGTCGGGCCACCTCCATCTCCGGAGAAGCTATTGTCATCGAAGGAGGACTGACACATGCAGTTTATCTTGGAACCGCCGCAACAAATGGAAGTGACCACGGTCGAGATGCAGGACCGCGCTATCACCAGTACGCCGGTCATGCTCAGGAGTCAGCACATTATCAGAGCGGCTTACTTGACTGCGCAGGGTGCTGGCGGTACTGAAGCTAAGGCGGTGGTGATGTTTAACGCCAATACGGGCGAGTTCAGCATCCAGCGTGTTGACGGAGATCCTGTCAAGTTCGATTTCGACTTACCGAAGGCAGAGTTCATGCAGAAACGGCAGGCGAACCGACGAGCAGGGCAGACTGGTGGGAAAAAGGCGAGCGCTAACAGGAAGGGAGACGATGAAGATGAGACGGCTGACCAAGACATTTGCTGAGAATCGCTGGTTTCGTCGTGCATCTCCGGGACTGTTCACCGAGATAGCGAAGGAAGAGACAAAAGAGGGTCTGGCGATCGACGAACAGGTTCGTCAATGGGTCGGCGAGACTGGACATATCATCATTCATCCTGGTCAGCTAGGGATGCACACAGCGTGGCATGGCGACGCTGAGGACCCGTTCCAATTGAAGTGCATCACATTCGGGCTGACCGTTCTGTACGTGGAGTCAGAGAATGTCAAAGGAAACGCCGCAACAACCGCAACAGCCGCAGCCCAGCGCCCCGCCCCCATCCCCCATGCAGATCCCGGACACGTCGACCCCGGCAGCGCTCCCACGGACGCCGGCACCGTCCCTGCCGGCAGCTGGGGCAATGGTGGGGTCGCCGCTGACGGGCGGAGGTCCACGGAAGCGGAAGGAGGAGAAGAAGAAAGGTGCCCAGTCAGCGAGGAAGACGCCGCCAATAGCCCCGCCGACAGCCCCGCCAAGAGCGATGAAGCCTCCGGTAGCGTCGGTAGCTAGCGTACCTACTGGGTCAGTAGCGCAGCAGCAGCCGGTTGTTGCTGTAGCAGCGCAGCCGCCAAAGGCTAAGCTGTCTGCGGATGTGCCGGCTGTGCAAACACTGATCTCCACGATACTCAATCAGACTCGCGCAGTTGATCAACGGTACCACTTGGTTGTGTTACCTGAGGACGATTGGCCAAGGACGGAAGAGTTTGACGATGTCAAAGACATGATCGCGCGTGTGCGGGAATTGCTCGATACACCATGTCACCTGTTTCCTTTTCTCGGTACAAAGTTGGCCATCACGAAGGGGCCAAATCGTTTTCTGCGTACGCCGCTTGGTGCGTTGCCGCTGTTTGATATTCCGGCAGAGGGTCAAATGGATGACGAGGATCACGGTTGGATGGGGCCGTCGCTTGATAAGCCACAGGCCCCAACTGATGTGCCCGATGACTACGACGATACTGAAGCACCGGTAGCAGAACAGCCAGTGACTGGCGCCGCTGAGGCGCCATCTTCGCTTCCGCCGCCGGGCGACGCGGGTGATACTCCCATGTTTGCCGATGATGGTTGAGACCTGAATCCAGTCGAAAAATGCGGCATATAAGATGCTAGTCCGGGTTTAACTCAGCGCTGTGGCGTGACAGCGGATCTTCGCACTATGGAGCTCGCTACCACTCATTATGGTAGTGGGCTCTTTTTGCTTACTCCCTTTACACCAACGGAGGAAACCTCGAATGTTCCCGAGCTAAAATGGTGAACGCAAAGTTTTTCGACAACCAACCCGTTAAGCGTATGCGACGGGTTCCTGACGGCATCCTGCTGACGTTCTATTCAGCGGTCAGCGGTGTGCCAGGCAAGCAACGTACTATTTCCCAGGGCGACTGGTACGCACACGGTGAAGTGCGAGAGGTCGCCTCGAACAGAGCGGCTGATATGCGGAAAATGGTCCGCACGTAATTTCCTATCCCTATGGCTTCTTTTAGGAGACCCTGTGATGACGGTGAATACAAAGAGTTCGCGACGAAACCGTAGTCGAGACGCAAATCCCTTGGCGAAGCGACATTTCAGTCGTGTGGTAAAGCGTCCCTACCACCGTGGCCGCAAGTTGTTCCCGAGCTGGGGACTCACCTGGAACTTGAAGGGTAAGTGCATCCTTCCGCTCGGGACGGCCTCGGCTATGTCCCAGGTGAGTTTCGACAATGACGGTCGGGAGAATATCGAGCTGACGTGCGTGGTCGCACAGCTCGATCCGAAGACCGGCGAGATTGCGTACAGCGACGTGAAGATGAGTCATGCGTTTCATCAGAACCCGTATGCCGGCGCCCGTGGACGTCTTCTCGATCCACGTTTTGCCGGCGAGCCCAATGTCAAGCTAGGCGATCGACCCAACGGCGATTGGGTTTCTTTGGCTCTTGACTTGGACGCGTTGCGTGTTCGTGTTGCAGAGCAGAACTGGAAGCTTGACGTCGAACCTGCTCTCCCCGAATTCCAACTGGGATACGAGAGCATGGACGAAATCAACTTCGAGGTCACCCAGGCCCTCGTTGGCCGCATCGGCGAGCACTTGGAGCGTAGTCCCAAGGAGATGCGAAAGATAAGTTCTGACGAGCTGGACATGCTCGGCAAAGCAGAGTGGCCAGAGCTATGGCAGGCTCCAAACACCGATGGCAATCCCACCTCACTCTGGTGGATCAACCATCGGTACGTGGCCAACCCGATGTCAATACTCCGGGCGAAGAAGGTCTTCGAGGACTTTCGTAGCCTGGTGGGCGTCGAGGTTCATAACCCGGTACGGGACATGGGGAAATTCACGTTCCCCAATCCAGCGGCGGGCTGTGCGAAAGCCGCGGGCTTTGACCTGCAGGATGCTCTCGAAACATTAGCACATTCTTCAACGTCCGCCAATGACGACCACATTGCCGTGCTTGAGGACCAGGTCATGGCGGTGATCCCTGCAGTGCGGAAGGCCCTGGGACCAGCGAGCGTGCTGTTCACCGATGTGGACATCGATCAGGCTGTCGTGCAGCCAGATGACGCCCTCATGGCGCCCCCACGGTTCCTGGAGAAGCTGGGTGACGCCGAAGTGGTGTCGTTGGTGCGTAGGCATGTCGAAGAGACGAAGCCGGCGCTGATCAGTATCACCACGGATGAGGATCTGCTCAATGCGGCGAGGAGCCCTGGGCAGCCGTTGATGGCCAGTCGAATGTGCCAGTTGCAGGTCCTGTATCGGGATGTGCGTCTGGACATTGAGGATTCTCTCTGTTTCAACGCTGCTACGCTTGGCCGCGACCGTGTGACGGCAAATTTCTGGCCGGCAGCAAGATGGTCTCCGGTGGGTGGTGACCGTTATCGTGTCACGGGGGCGAAGGAGGTCACGGTTGAAAAATCCCAGTGAGTTCGAGATCAAACTGCCGGATGGGCTGTGTGCAGGGACGTCCATAGAGAGCTGGCTAGCTCAAGTGGACGCCAGGCCCACGATAATCCCGCGGTGGCCCGAATCACTGAGGATGTCGCTTGTGGCGGTAATTAACGAGGATATGGACACCGCCGCAGAGGCAGTTGCGAAGGGTTTTGTCCTGGTGAAGCAAGGGCAAGCCGACGATTTGTGCGATTTTACGCAAGGTTTGGACCGTACGGGAGTGCTTTTCTTTCGGGTTTCTAGGCAGTGGCTCTTGGATTCCGGTGCTGTACCGGACTTAACACCCCTCGATTGGGACTGATTCGTCGCTCATCGTCTCGCGGGCACTGCGGTGCCCGGGCGGTGGGCGGCTTTTTTTAGCTATCAGCGGTTCCTGTTGCCCATTTGCCCTTAGAATAGTAAGCTATGGGAAGTGTGAGACCGTGATTTGGATTAAGCAGCACCCGCAGCAAGGTGGAAGAGATGTCAAAGGCACAACGTATTATTCAGTTAGATCCCTACTTTGATGGCGAAGGTGATATGAACACCGCTCCAGCCTTGCCGCCCCGAAACGCTGGGAAACCGTTCACACCTGAAACCCAATACGGGTATCATCCAGCTGGAGCTCAGCGGACGTCGAACGGTACACCGTTGACAGGTGTGATGAGAACGGGCCCTGAAGGACTTCAGGGCGTCGTGATCCCACGGGCCACCATGGGTGGAATTCCCCAGGGAACACGGCCGCACGTTACCAGTGACATCGAAGTGACGATTGATCCGCATATCGAGGGTCAAAGTTCAAAGATCCGTCTTGGTGACATTACGAAGCAATCTGTTGCAGCAGGCTTGGCGGCTGCCAGAGAGGTGACGCCTGAGCCAACCAGTATTGAGACTCTTCGGTTGCGCGGGGCTGCTACCATGCACGGGATTGCGGCAGCCGTGCGGGAAGGGACGGCCGCGGCTGCTGGATCACCGCCTGTGCAGGTTGCACCAGGGCAACCTACGCCGGCAGCGCCACCAGAACCAGCACAACAACCAGCCGTGCAGCCTGCGGCTCCCGTAGTGCATAACTACCCGCCGGCACCGCAAGGACAGCAGGTAGTTCCAGCGCCTACCGTGCAGGCAGCAACACAGGCACAACCAGTTCAACAGCCGCCGGTAAGACGGCGCGTGTCGCCGTTGGCTGCCTTCAATCAGCCAGCCCCACAGTCACCGCAGTTGCGAGAACCACGAGCAGTTGATCTACGTGATGAGTCACCAGCAGATCGTCCGGCCGCGCAGCCGACTATCGAAGTCACGTTTCAGATTGCAGGATTTGGTATGCACCAGGCGTACTATCACGACGTGATTATCCAGCCGGCATTCATTATTCTCGTATACGACAACAGGTATCAAGGTCCACGTTACTTTCCACCCGTGGCTGACGAGCAGCCAGTAATGGCTTTGAACATTACGGGTACAACGGACGTGTACCGAGTACAAACAACCGGCGTTCAGTATCCACAAGGCAACCTTGAACACTGTGTCTTGATGATCGAGGAGTGTGGTGAGCTGCCACCGGAATAAGGAATCGTACGATGGAAAAAAGGGGTTTAGTCAAACCGGGCATTACTCCCGACACGGAAAAGAAGCTCGTGGGTGAAAAGCAGGCCGACGCAGCTTCCAAAACCAGGAAATTGGACGATGACGCCACCAAGAGGTTGTCCGACGTGGCAGCCGATGGTTTGGCCGGGTCTGGTTCCTAAGTACCGTTTCTCCAGGAGCTAGGGAATGGCTGGATTATTCAATTCTCCGCAGTTGGCACGACAGAGCTATGCGGATGAGCGTTTCCCCGACCCGTTCTGCGACGTGGCATCAACAGCGATGCCACAGACCATCCAGGACGCACTTCGTTGGTGTGAGTATATCCTCATGGCCAACGGTCCATATCGCTCTGCGGTTGCCAGGATCATCGCATACTTCCTGACTGACGTGGAGATTGTCTCGGCCGGCGATGGTGATGATAGGATCGGGCGAGAGGAGAAGCAAAAGTATCTTGATTTCTTGAACGATACGTTAGGCATCAAGTCAGTCCTGGGCAACGTCGCGCTTGACTATCTTTGCTACGGAAACAGCTTTACCAGCTTGTTGGTTCCGTTTCGACGATACCTCTCGTGTCCCGATTGCGGTTTGGAACTTCCTCTCAAGAAGGTCTACAATTCGGCTGCCTTTAATTTCTCCTGGACGAACTTCCAGTTCAATGCAACATGCCCGCATTGCAATTATGCTGGAAAATGGGAGCACATCGATCGGCGATCGGGAGAGTCTGGGCAGATCAAGATCAAGCGGTGGAGTCCTCACGAGATGGACATCTTGTGGGACCCGCATACCGATGATACTTCCTTCATCTGGAAGATTCCAGACGACTACCGCACGCTTCTTCGTAAGGGTCACCTGTTTCACTTGGAGCGGGCGAGTTGGGAGATTGTCGAGGCAGTACAGAACAACCAAGCTCTACTGTTCGACAAGGACGTCGTCTACCACATGAAGGAAGAGGCGCTCTCTGGGGTCAGAAATCGCGGTTGGGGTATATCGCGTGTCCTGGCCAACTTTCGGCAGGCGTGGTATGTGCAGGTTCTCCATCGGTACAACGAGGCAATCGCGTTGGATTACGTGATTCCGTTCCGTGTCATCACGCCGAAGCCACGGCCTGGGCAAGGTGGCGGTAGCGGCGGCGAGCTGAATGATCCGGTGCTCAGTATCAACCTGGGCTCGTTCACTAGCCGTGTGAACGGCATGTTGCAACACCGTCGGCGCGACCCCGCGCGTTGGAATGTCCTACCTTTCCCGATCGAGTATCAGGCACTTGGTGGGGACGCGACGAAGCTTGCTCCCAAGGACTTGCTCGAACTGGGCATGGATACTCTGCTGACATCCATTGGAGTTCCTGTTGAGCTCTATAAGGGCTCTTTGAGCGTTCAATCAGCTCCAGCCGCGTTACGCTTGTTTGAGGCCAACTGGAGCCATCTGGTTCACAATCTCAACCGATTTCTCAACAAGCTTGTCGATAAGATCAGCCAGGTCATGTCCTGGGAGCCGGTAAGTGCCCGGTTGCAGCGAGTGACGCATGCTGATGACTTGAATCGTCAGATGGCCAAGCTCCAGCTTATGATGGGTGGCCAGCTCAGCCGCACTACGGGACTGAGCAGCGTTGGTGTTGATTTCGCTGAAGAGGAACGTCGGAAGCTCGAAGAGGAACGGATCACTGCCGAGGCCACGCAGGATATGCAGGAGGAGATGGAGCAGGCTGCCATTATGGACGAGATGGCTATGCCGCCACAAGATCCGGCGGCCCAAGGCATGGCACCTGGTGGCGCACCACCGGCTGGTGGCGATCCTGCGGCGGGTGGAGCCCAACAGATGCCCATGATGCAGGGAATGCCTGGGGCTATGCCAGGCGGCGGTATGCCTGCCGTGCCGCCGGCCGGCGCCATGGGGCAGCCACAGGGTGCTTTCGGGGCGATGTACGCCTTCATGGCTGGGCAACCCTTACTGCCCAACAAGCCGCAGACTGTCGAAGAGATGCAGTCAATGGCATCAACGCTGGCGCAGCAGGCGATGTCCATGCCCGAGTCTCAGAAGGATAGCTTCCTCATTCAGCTCAAGCAGGAAGACGCGACGATGCACAGTCTGGTCAAATCACAGATGGATCAGATACGTCAGGATGCTGAGTTGCAAGGTAGGGATATGGTCTTAGCGCAGCAGTTTGGAAAACAGGCCGTGGTGGTGCCGGACATAACGTATAACGAGGTGTTGCAGTTGATTATGCGCAGCAAGCGGTCAGTTGCTGAAGGTGAAGAAGCAGTACGTCAACGGTACGGAAAGTATAGCCGCCCGATTGACCTTGGTTAGCAGTTTGGGACTGATTTGAATCGATTGAAAAATGGTGCCAATTGGAATCGTTACGCGTAATCGAGTAGCGTACTTGGATGTAACTCTTCGATCGTTGTCGGCAACCAAACTGCCGGCCACCACGCCCGTATACGTATTCGATGACGCTAGCGACGCAAAAGAATCCCGGCTTTACTATACCACGTCACGCAGTGTTAATGTGAAGACGACGTGGCCGGGGCACGGGATGTGGCGCAAACTAGGTCTCGACGTAATCAACAAAAACGACAAACTTCCAATGGGTTTGCGTGGTACCGTACGAGTGGTTACTCTTGGAGCACAGCCAACTGGTGTTGTCAGCGCGTCGTGCCAGGCCATCACGTGGATGTTCGAGAAGTATCCTGACGCTGAAGGTGTGATCCTTCTTCAGGACGATGTCATCTTCAAGGAAAACTGGTACACCAGATTGACGTGCGCAGCACAGGACGCCAAGTTATTTGGTAAGAAGAAGCTTGGCATCATTGCAGGAATTCATTTGAACAAGAAGATCGGTGGAGGGTTGAAAGGTGTGCGGGAAGGCGGTATTACTGGTCAGTGCCTTTACATATCCCGTGATGCTTTCCAGAAGACCAACGGGTTTTTTACCAGAAAACATTCATCTAAGCAGAAGTTCGACGATCAGTTGCGACGGGTCATAGGCCGTGCGGGTTTGTGGGCAGGGTTGTTGCTTCCGTTTGTATGCCAGCACTTTGGCGTTGTCTCACTCGTGCGGCCACGAAGATCGTGGCACCGTGGCAAGAAAGGCCGTATTGGTTTCTACGTAAACCCACCATACTCATTGGCCGAGAAGGTGCGAAAGTTCAAAGGTTAGACTGGTGAAGTTAGGAATCTGTACGCGTTACTGTTTTCATGAGGCCACCTACGCGGCAATCCGTATTGCAAACCTGGCTATCGAACAAGGGCATGAGGCTTCTATTCTTACGATGACGGATCATCCGCCGAAGGTAGATCCTGCGTGGGACAAGAAGGTTCACAACCACTGCCGAGTGAATTTTACGGATTGGGCAGAGTGGTGTGACGGTGTTCTATGGACAGCGGTACCAAATATGGACCAGTTAGAATGGGTCAACAAGCAACGAAAACGCACGCTCGTGTTTGTGCTTTGGCATGAGCTGGCGACGGAAGACCGTGCCGCGCTGGCTGGTGCCAACCTTGTTCTTGCACCGTCAGCGAACGCTGCTCTTTTTCTCCGCGGTCACTGGTCGTTGCGGAATGTTGCTGTAACACCTTGGGATAGCGGACATCCCCTGTTCAAGAAGCCCCGTGACTACGTACCAAGGCATCCACGCATCCTCATGCCGCTTTACGACGGCGTGGCACGACGTATGGAGATGACGGCATTAGACGTGGCTGCCCGAGCTATCCATTGTAATCCCGCTGCTTCGCTTACTTTTATGTACAATTCATCTACGTTGGCGTCGCCAGGTACGCGTCGGATCAAAGAAATACGACGGATGTTTCCAGGACGTGTGACGGTTCTCAAAGGGGTGGCACCCACTGATAGACCTTTCGTATTCAGTCAGCATGACATTACTTTTTGGCCTACTGAGTGGGAAAGCACTTGCATGGTGGGGCTGTTGTCAGTCGCGATGGGAACGCCGGTGCTTACTTTTCAATACCCACCGATCAACGAGTTCTTTCGGGATGATGTTAATGGTGTGCTGGTCGAGACCTCGAAGAGTCAGAATGCAATAGGGTTGCCTCGTGCGACCCCGAGTTATGCGCTTATGGACGAGATGCTGCACCATCTTTTGAGGGATACAGACTCGCTCAGGGCGTTACAGCAGAGTGTCCTCACGGGGCTATATGTCCGGCAGAGGACGTTTCACCAAAGCCTCAAAAAGGTACTTTCGTAGTGCAAAGGAGTAAAAGATGAGTCAAGCTTTACATCGTAAACGGTTGCGTGATCGTCGGGGCCCGGTACCCGCCGATTCGTCGTTCATTCCTGTAGGCAACGTGGCTACGTTTGCTGCAGGGCGTCCGTCTTTGCCATCTCGCCCCACCACGGTGGATACGGCCGAAGCTGCGCCAGCAGTCGTGGTTGCTCCGCCGGAGGCTGCTGCGGTGGAAGTTGCGGCTGATGCGCCTACGCAAGTGGTGCAACCCACTTCTCAACGACAATCAGTCGCGGGCACGCCGGAGGCCCAACCTGCCGATACAATGGCAGGGGATCAATTGAAAATACAGGCATGTGCTACGGCACAAAGCATTGCAGTGTTGGAAACGGAGCAGTATACTGAAGCTCTCCAGAATCTGCAAATCAACCAGTCCGAGCTTTATCCGCTGGTGGTGGATGAGCTCAATCGGATGGTGTCTGATCAGGTAAATGACGAAGGAGATGGCTTCGACCTGTCAGGCGTTACGGACCCTCCCGCAGCAACTTAGTCAAGGAGTTTTACAGTATCATGGAAAATGGAGATCCCCAAAAAACCACATTGCCACCGGCAGACCCTCCAGTTCCGGAGGAACCCGTCGACGGCGATGATGGTATTACGTTGGATCTCGGGGATCTCCCCGAGGCCCCTGATGGCCCCGTGGGGTCAAGCATCGGTGACAAGTTCAACCACCCTGTGGCCTACAAGTTCGCATTCATTGGCGTCGGACAGGCTGGTGGGCGTATCGCAAAGACGTTTCAGGATCTCGGCTACACTCGGATGTGTGCAATCAACACAGCCGTAGCGGATTTGGCCGAGCTGAAGACATTCCCTGATTCTGCCAAACTCGATGTTGGCGCGGCACAGGGTGCTGGAAAGGACCCGCACACGGCATCCAGGGTGGTACAGGACAAGGATGAAGACATCTTCGATCTGTTCAAGCGCTGTTGGGGCGATGATGTCGACTATGCCTTTGTCTGCTTATCTGGCGCCGGGGGTACGGGCTCCGGTGCTTACGCCAAGGTGGTCCAAGTGGCCCAACGGTACATGCTGGAGCAGAAGAAGCCGCCACGCGTTGGTATAATCATGGCCCTACCTAAGGACTCAGAGGGCCAACGCAGTGCCAAGAACGTACTCTACTCGGCGAAAACACTGACCAAACTCAAGGTGAGTCCGGTGATCTTCATCGACAACGAGAAATTCAAAGTGCTGTACGGCTCCAAGGTTCCGGTACCCCAGGAGAAGCCCGCGTCAAATCAGAGTACGGCCCAGATCCTTCACACTTTCAACCGGCTTGCCGGTACGGAGAGTGAGGACGTGGGTGGTACGACGTTCGATCCGGCCGACTTAGGTCGTATTATGGACAGCGGCGTGGTGGCTTTCGCGGCCTGCAACTTGACGAGCTGGCATACGCCCAGCGACATCAGTGGCCCGATCAGAGATCAACTCAAACGAAACGTGCTGGCTACGATTGATCTGACCAAGGGTACCGTGGCAGGGCTTCTTTACGTGCTGAGCGGGTCGGCTTGGACTGGCCCGAATGGCGTGACTGTGGGTGACCTCGATCACGGCACCGACATGATGAACCGCATCCTGGTCAAACAGGACGCGGCTGTTTTCCCTGGTGTCTATCCGGCAAAAGGGAAGGATGGCATCAAGATTCTGGCGATGGTCGGGGGGTTGCCAATGCCTCTGGAACGTCTTCAGGAACTTGCAGTCAAGGCTGGAGAAACAAGGGATAGCGTTGCCGAGTTCCTTGGTGTATAATTTCACAGACGTCAGATGCACTAGGGATGGGCGGCCGGCCAAAACCGGTCGCCCGTTTCGTTATGCCAGCAATAGAAATCGATTTACCACGTAGGGACATGACGCTGCTGTGCCAAAAGAGCACGAGCGACCATATCGTACATGATGTTTTACGGGCGGAGGGTTGGACCATCCGCGACTCAGGGTTACTCCGGTATCAGATCACGTTGGATGATTGGCCGGAGAAGATAACGATAAACATCCAGCAACCGTTCAAGGCCATTGTTCGTGGGGAGTGAGTAACTGATCACCGACCATCCACGATCAGCTTTGCTGTTGAGATGCTGGAATTATCGTTCAATGTGGATTCACCGTGTCCATTATTACCGACATCACTGTCATCGTCGTCGTCGGGATTGTCCTGTACTTTGGGCCCAAGTGGCTCTACAGATTGCTTCGCTGGAAGCTCGGCCGCGGCTCTTCGCAGCGCAGTACCGCCGATCGATCCACCCCTGAGACTCCCACGGCCGAGAGCGAGGGAGTCCAGGAGTATCGATCTCGGATGAGGGCGATGGCGGATGCCGAGGTCAGGGCTAATGCCAATGCAGAAGCAAATTCTTACCGCGGGCAGTTACGTCTGGTCATTCGACAAGCTGGTGTTTGGTCGTCGCAGATGCGTGCGATGGACGACGACCGTTTGCTCGGGGCCCGTTCTTATACGCGTCAACAGGGGCGAAATGCTTTTGAAGTTAGCCCAAGGCGTATTCCGGCCCTCCGTGTTGAACTTGAGGAGCTCGTACGGCACGACAAACAAAATTCTACTGCAACGAGTCGCCAAGTAATCGCGATGTTGGCGGCCAAGATCGTTTATGCTTTGTCGTTGTCAGCTGATCAGGTTGAATTGGCGGTAGTAAATCACGCCGACAGGTTCACAAATCTCCATGGTGCGGACGGACCCGGGCCAGACCCAATAGGCCCCGTTGGTGACGTAGGCTCCGCTGGGCCTGCGGGTAGTTTGCCATTCTATTTGGACGTGGATGCAGTAGCACGACGTGAAGCCGAGTTGCGCAGCAGTAGCGGCGGTGGCGATTCGCACATGGCTATGGGCTACACCATGGCGTCCACGGCATACAATCCTACTGTACAGGCCCGTAGTAGGCACGACATGCCAGGGATGCGGCTGCCCAGTCCCAACAGGACGGCCTTCTCCTCTGCTGAGTTGTTTGCACAGCAGCGTGACATGCAGCGGCACGATCACGGGCTTCAATCCGTGCTGGTTGCTCTTCACGTGGCCGTGAGTAGAATAGTCGGGGAACCCGTAGCTCTGGCTGATTATGACTACACTATAAACTTTGCGCAGACCGCAAGCGTCACTACGAAGAGATACAGTGTGCGGATGCGGCGCCCGATTGAGGAGCAATTGGACCTGGTACAACGGATGGAAGAGGCTACAATGACGGTCAGGTGGACGATCATCAGGAACGGGACAGAGCCGTTCTTTGATCCGCACCAAGTTCCTGAGATGGCATTCCAGGACGGCCACCAGCCAACAGGCAGAGAGCAGCGAGTAATTACGCTGGATGACGAGAACAAATGAATATGAAAGACGTATTTCGACCGCGGCATGAACCCGCTAAAACTATCTACGATGCTTTCCAGCTTGAAGCATCCGAACGCAGTGGTCGCACTGTAGCCGACTGGCAGGACGCTGAGAAGCAGGCTGTTTGGCGTGCGGCAAGAGATTACGCTCAACAGCATGGTCTCCGTATACCTACTATTGCAGATGTTGAACATGCTGACCTCTTGGCCGCTGGGCATACAGACTATGGCGCAAAACTGGCTTATGGTGTTGCGCAGTGCATGAGTGAACAGAGAAAAGTGATAGGTGCAGGATGAGCAGTGACCTACCCATACTACCTGCTGTTGTGCCAGCAGATTTCCCCACTGCTGATCAAACAGAGGCAGGGATAGACGACGTGGCCTATGGCCGCAACCAGGATGCAACCTCTGCGCTTACAGAGCTGGCTCGGGCTGTCATCAGGATAGTACGAGAAACAGATCTATCTACCAATGTGAGCGCCTACCTCAATTCGCTAACTATCCATTGTGACGGTCCAGGCATCTTCCGTTTGGACATCAACGACCGTAACAGCCAGGTTGATCAGGAGGCAGTGGCTAACGCCCTGCGTGATGAGCTGGCCAGTCTCGATTACCACAAACCACTACGCCGCGTAGTTTTAGAGGAAGGAGCAGGATTATGAACGATCCAACTGACAAAGGTCTTGAGATTCATGCTGATTTACCAGAGAAGGACGTAGACATCTTCGCCTATGTGCTTCGCGAACTGCGTAAGGATGACGCCGATGGGCAGCTGTTGACCACCAGGCAGCTGTTGTCTGCTGAAGATTTTGTGCATAAGGCACGTGAGCTATTCACGGAGAACCAGCCTGTAGGCATGGACTATCTGGAATCAAACCTCGGGTTACGATTTCAGGATGGTATGGTGTTGAAGTTCTGCGACACGGATACAGGGATGCAGGGAGTGGGAGGCGTCTCTGGCGGCGTTGAGATCACTAAACCCGACGCGAAGCCGCGCGACGGCAAGGGCGCTACGGTACCGTCGAGCGATTGGGGCGTTACAGGCGAGAAATGAGCAGAGAAGATCGTGATATAGTCCTTGATGGACAGATGCCGGTAAGCCTGGTGGGGATCACTTCGGAAGGTCGCGCAATGGATTTTCTGAATCCACTTACGTGGGTGGAAGCCGTTGAGTACCGCAATCGGAACGAATTCATCAGGGACGTTATTGATGCGTGCTCGACCGAGTTTGCGAAGTTCGACTACTTGCCCGAGGAGGGTGATTCTTTTTTCAATGTGTGGGCGGCGTTGGCTGCTTTTCGTCAGTCAGAACGTGACCGTGTATATGTGACCGAAACGGCGGCGCAGGATGAGCGAGCGGAACTTGGTCGCCAAGAAAGAGAACGCTATAGCCGCCACCATGACGTGGACCAACTGGCGAGTGGTCTGCGTGGCTGCGATTTGTCGTGGCCTGTCATTATCCACGTGCTGCACGGTGATCCCAATGCGATCGATTTGGCGGGGTCGCGAATTCGTGAAGTGGCCAGATCGCGAGAGAGTTCAGGTCTTGCGCCTGCTAACTCACACAGTCGGTTGCTGAGTTTGCTTCGGCGTTCTGGAATTCCTGGCTCTGAGGAAGCACAGCAGTACCTGCGTGAACGGACTCGATTGACACCACCCGGTATAACCAGGCTCGGACAGGCAATAGATCTGCCTGCCAGCGACGACCAGCGCAGGTCACAACAGGGCCCATCGTCGGATCAGCTGGTAGTCAAATCTGCGTTTAAGGATGCGTTGTTTGCCTTCCTGCGTGCTTACGACGGCGCCGTGCCCTACGTCGTCACGGCATTTGCGGTTTACGTGTTAGACTACAGGAGTGCTGTGACAGCCAGGGATCAGGATGATTTGGGTCAGGCGTTGGCCAGAAACATGATTGAGACGGCAGCGGATATATCGCCAGTGCCTATTGACACGTTGATCCCGGCTAGGTTACGATCAAGTGAGCTGAGCCCAGAAGAACAAGGAAACGAGCATGCCGGACAGACAGAAACCACGCCCACGAATCAGCTCAGTGAGCCTCCTGGCCCGGGTGATGTTCTCGGACGGGACAGTGGCGAGCCTGATGATCCCGCCGGAGCAGCTCCCACCAACCCAAGTATTATCAGACTATGAGGAAGGCAGTGCTGCTGTCGAGCTCATAAGGCGCCATGCTGCAACAATTGCAGAGCATCTCCGCGATATTGGCCCTGCGGAGCTCTACGCCCAGGCGACCAAAGAGGCTGCGGCACGACGCCGGCAGATAAACGATCGGGCCATAATGGCCAGGGAGAACCACGCAAAACGCCACCAGCAGGAGGAAGCAGATGGCCAGAGCAGTAACGGTCGCGGGGATCATGAACGATGCGATCCGCCGCGATTGGAAAGCGATTCATAATCTGATCGAAACGCGCCAGCCGTGTAATGAGCAGCTGGCCGAGCACCCGTCGATCATTGTTGTCCCAGTGCCCACGCAGCAAGGGCACGTTTTCCTCGTCGGCCTGTTGGGTGTCATCAACGGGCTTCTCGACGTAGATGAGCCGCCGGTTGAAGCGGCCTTCGACGATAACCATGAGTTGATCTGTTTCAAAGTGCGTGGTGACAATACGCCCGTAGTGGATCAGCGCGTGGTGGAGCTAACCAACATGCAAAAAGGATGTATCTATCGCGTGACGGATCGTGCGAAGAACCATTGGGAGGGTACTTTTGTTGGCCCGGGCCCGCCCGAAGGAGAGCAGGGAGTCCATCTTCAGTTGCAGGATGGAACAACGGCACTCATTTATTACCACGACGTGGCCAACGTCATTCGTTACTAGGAGTGTCAGGAGACATGCAGAAAGACGTACTACAACTCATCGGTTCAGCGATTCAATCGCAGATCGCTGGTGCGCGGTCAGAGTCGACTGCCAGCGGAACCAGGCTGGTATCATCCAGTCAGCGTGGCACAGCCATTATTGTCACAGCGCGGGACGCCGGTGGCGTATCTACGCAGTTCTTGGTGAACTGCATACCGCTGCTGAATCCCGCGTCCACGGCTGCCACTGAGGGCAGTCAAGACGAGAGCGCCACGACGGCAGCCAAGGCTTCGGAAACCGAGGCACCTGCCAACGCCGGCGAGGCCGCGGAAGCTACCGAAGCGGCGGAGACTCTGCCTCCGGCGCGTTAGCCACGGTGGGCAATGTCATAGCAGGGATGCTGTGATGGACCACGGTTGGTTCGGTTTTCAGGCCAGCGCCCATGATGGGTTAGCTGGCCTCTTTCATGTGTCTACTGATCAACTGAAGAAAGAGAATACGATGACCGATAAAAAGGTTGAGCCAGGTTTGTTTCTCTGTGTGGAAGGAATCGACGGCTGTGGCAAGTCCACGATCTCGGAGACGCTGGCGAGACGGTTGCGGGCGTTCCAACGTAAGAACGTCCACCTGATCCATGACCCTGGGAACACGCCGGTAGCCGACGCGATACGGCCGCTTGTCCTCAACAAGGATCTGGCGATGAGCCCTACGGAGCAGATGCTTCTCTACACGACGGCCAGACATTCTTTGGCCACCTGCATCAAACCGTTGATTGCTCTTGGGCACGACATCGTCTCCGATCGTTGGATGCTCTCCACCTACGTCTATCAGGGCATGTTGGAGAAGTGCAACTTGAGTCACATACGGTGGATGCACGACAAGTTCGTGGGCATCGACCCGGACATCTACATCCTCATCGACGTGGAGACGCAGGTTGGTATTGAGCGAAAACGGCAGGCCGGCAGTGAGGATGCTCTGGATCGATTCGAGGTGAAAGACCTTAAATGGCGCGTGAAGCTTCGGAAGGCTTACGTGCGTGCGGCGGAGCATCTTGGTTATCCTGTCGTGGATGGGAACCAGCCTTTGCCGCAGGTTCTGGAGGACGTGCGGGCAGTGTGCATGGCGAACGAGCGTTTTGCAAAGTTGTTTCAGGGGTTCTAAACATGCGACCATTGATCATCCGGTTACCGTATCTGACCGTCCGTTACGAGGCAGTCAAGTCGTTCTCAATCTTCCAGAATGATGCCGAGCCGACTAGCCCACCGTTTCAGTTCATGCTGCTGCCAGAGTACGGGATCGGCGTGCGGACCATGACAGTTAGTGGCGCAGCAACACAGGCGGAGCTTGCTGCGGAGATCCAGATTTGTCCGATGTTCCATTGGGGGGCAGCAGTAAAGGCACTTGACGAGGCTACTCGTGTGCTAGCCCAGCTCCAGATGCCGGCCAGTCGGTTTCAGAGCGGTGATTACCCGATATTGGACCTCGTACCGTTCACTGCGGATGGTCATGATGCCTGGGAAGAGGAACGGGAGAAGGCACGCCAGTGTAAGGAGAACCCAGGGCGTGAGCCACGGGTGATCGATTTGGAGGAGGGTGAACAGCGTCCTGCTCCCACGGGCGTTGTTCAAGACTTGCAGCCCCAGTCGATGATGCCGGACTCCAATCTTGTTGATGCCGTGCGTCAGACGGTTGGACTCGATAGCAACGTGACCGATGAGGAGATCCGACGTCGGATGCAGAGAATGGGTTTCGATATGGATCAAACGGTGAGGGAGCCTGATCCACAGATACAGGCTGCGGAGGTCCGACAGCAGAGGCAGAATGCGGAGATCCAACGGCAGATGCGGATGCAGTCTGAGCATGAGCAATCGCGGTTAGCGCGGTTGCAGGCTCAGGCCGCAGAAGCAGCTGCAGAGGCCAGCCCTGTCCAACCTCCACTGTCAAGAACACCGCGGGGGACTGACCTGTCGGTGTTAGCGAGAGAGGTAGGGGATGCTGCAAGGGCAGCACAGTGGAGGGTGTCAGCGGCAGAGTCAGCAGAATGGACGGATATGAGTCGTCACCCACAGACACAGGACGAGATTGCACAGGACGAGATCGATGCTGCCCGTACTGCTATAAATGGTTCACCGTTGAGGACACAGACCGAGATCGATGCTGCCCGTGCTGCCATAAGGAGCGCAGAAGAGGCAACGGCACGATCGGTTGCAATGGTGCTACGGCACCGTCAAACGATGGGGTCGCCACAGACGAGCAATGAGGCTGCTCGTGACGAACCCACCGGCCCCGGCGGCCCCTGATAGCTAAAAAAGGCAGTGGCATATTAGACTCGCCACGAAACTGAACGAAAGGCAGAAAAATGACGCTCCAAGAGAAAGTTGATCGAGTCCTCTGCGGGAAAGAAAATCCGTGGCAGCCGATGGGCAACTTTGTAATTGTTGGCTTCGAGGTTTGGCGAACGGTCTGGGAATGCAATCCGACTCGAAGTGGATGGGACAATGTTTCATCGCGGAAGGTTGTGGAGCGATTCGCATCCGTAACTGATGCACTTGTGCTGGAAAAGAAACTCGTAGACCATAATAGCCAAAGGAAACGCTTCTCATACGAGACGTTACCTATCCAGATCCTTGCTCCCGGTCAGGCCCTTTTTCCCAGTCCCAATTCTTTGTAACCTCAGTATTTAGGAAATAGCATGGCAACGTACCGAGTGACCTTGGTTTATCAGAATATCGAGAGTTGTGGAAGTAGGAGATTGACAAGCACTTACATCCTAGAGGCATCTAGTTCGGATGAAGCCAAAGCGAAAGGAATACGGAGATTGGGATGCAATCGGGACGGGAAGTTATTTAGTGTATCGGTTGCTCGTTTGTCTGCTGGTGAGGCTGTCCGTCAACAGAAAGCCCACCTAGCTCGCAACCGAAGAATTGGAGTTGGGATTCCTTGTAGTGAAGATTAGCTGCCTCAGCTCAAGGCAGCGTAAGTATATATACTACGCTGACTGCTGCCGACGTTGCCAGGCATCCACCCTTGCCTGCGTCTTTTTGACCACCCAGCTCTCATCCTGGAACATGGCATCGGGAGCACCGAAGCGTTCAGCTATTCCGCGGGGGATTTCGGGGAATCGGTAGTCGTTGTAGTCGTGGCCGGCGATGTAGCCGTCGAGCATGATGGAATCCCACCAGATGTCAATGTCCTCTGCAGTGAACTTGTGCCAGCCGTCGATGTACAGGAGTCGGACAGATCCGCGAGGGAAGAGTCTGACGGCTTGTGAGCCGTAGAGTTGTAGCGGCTTGATGATGTTGGCATCATCGTTGGCCATGACTTCGGAGAAGAACACCTTCCTTGCGGCAGCCACGTCCAGTCCGTAGTGCGTGCCTTCTGGGTACTCTACCCATGGGTCTATCGTGAACACTTCAGACGCATACTCGGCGAAGATCTTGGCGGACTCACCAGCGAAGGTTCCGATCTCAATTACGGGATAGTCGTCGACGCCCACGTAGGCGATCAGATCGTGAAGGCCCTGCAACCAGCGACCCGGGCCTCGCATTCGAGAGAGTCTTTTAGTCATATCTGAATCGTCTGCGGTATCTTGTTCCGTTCACAGCATTTATCGTTTATCCAGAGGCTGTCGAGCATCGTGTCCCAATGCCTCCGTACCTCGAAGCACGTGAAACCGTAATAGATCAGGCGAGCGGCAACGTGGTCGTGTAGCCTGGTCTGTCCTTCATAGATGGGTGAGGTGTCCGTTTCGATCTGAACAACCTGCACTTGGTGGAGCATGTCGTCGAACCCTTCGACCACCTCGAAAGCCGTGCCCTCCACGTCGATCTTCAGAATGGATATGCGGTGCAGCCGACATTCCGCGAACAGCTCACGGCCGGTGATCGCTTTGACCTGATGCACTTTCGGGTTTTTGAGCTGTACCTGGTCGGTACGCGGCCGCGTTGAGCTGCTTGCCATCATACCTTCTGCTTCTGGCCCGGATATGTGGTAGGCGTAGAAGGGGACGGTACCACTGTGGTTGCCGATGGCCTTCTTGATCAGGTGCATGTCCGGGTATCTTCGTATGATCTCGGCATGCTTGGCCGGGTTCGGTTCGACGACGAAGACTCTGTCGTGCGGGATGCCGTATTCAGTTGCCAGGGCCGCCGCGTCCACCGCGTCGAACGCACCGATCTCCACGATGTTCTGCACATGGCGTTCACCGCTGCCAAACTCACTTATGCAGCGGGTGATCTGCGCAACTGCTGTAGATACTTCCATGCTATGGTCTTCTGTTCTTCCTGACAGTTATTGTGAACCCAGGCAGCATACTGGTTGCTGTCCGCAGGGGTGTACACGCGGCTGGGCGGCCCGACTGGTATCGGCGGTGGCGCCGGCCGGGACGGCGCGGGCGTCATCGGTACCCATCTGCCTTGGGCAGGCGGAGCTATTGGGGGTGAGGGGGAATGACATCCGTCCCGAGAGATCCGATCCAGTTGTTCACGAGAGGATGGGGCCATTTCCGGCTCACGCTCCTCTTCTGTCCAAGAAGGTAGTTGCGCTACTACCTCCTTGCGGATGTCTTCTCCTTTGCCCGGCTGCTTGACTCGGACCAGCTCGATGCAGGCACACTGTGGGCAGGGGGCCTTGTCGACCTTCATACCTTTGGGTAGCTCGGCTTCACCTTCGTAGTCGCAGTTTTGGCAGGCGACGGAGACGGTGTAGGTTTGGACGGCCGTGGTAACTTGGTCGGTCCGATCGTCCACGTCCAGGTCAATGACTCGTTCGTGCGGAGGCATTGGGGGATCTCCTTCAATCGTAAATGTCCAGTAACGTGCCCAGAATAATGCCGGCCACGGGGCAGGCGATCAGGGCAAGCATGAGCAGCATGCCCACATCGGTGAATGGCCAGAATGCCATTTCAGTTCTCCTCGTCAAGTACCTCTCGGAGCTGCCGTGCCTTGGCGAGGGCCTGCTCGGCTGCTGTAATCGCTTCGTCTACCAGCGATTTTAGCAGATCTCGGCGGTTTGTGGGAGCCCGTCGACGAACCATGAGCCTGTCTATGCCTACTTCTTCCATGATGAGCCTGGGATCGGCCAGTTGCCAGGCCATCACGTCCCCAGCACTGTCCACGGCCGCGTAGATCATGTCGCCCATCCGGATCTCTTCGCTCGGGCCGAGGATGCGGAATTTCTCCATGTCGATCTGATCCACAGGGGCTTTCAGGTCATGCAAGGATCGCGTGGCCGGCCACATACCCTGTTCGCCCGGTTTGCACGGTTCAGCCAGGTGCTCGCCCGTTGCCGGCAGCGCCACGGGCATCTGGACGCGCTCATGGATGGGCAGTGCGGGTGGAGGCTCAGGGATGTCGTAGGCGAATAGCGGGACGCCGCGGACTTCCCAGATGACCCCGAACACGGGCTGACCGGCCTTCTTCGCGGCCTTTTCGATGACAAACTGCGCTCCTTTGAGCGAGGCGAAGGGATTGGTGGACGATCCGATGACTCCAGGGGCGTCAAAATCGCTTGTCTCCTCCCAGGGAGTGTCAGTACCCTGGCCTTCTCGGAGATCTACGTACCAGTGCCCCGCCTGGGGGGAGACAGGCCGACAGTAACGCACGAACTTGTTCTGGGAGGCAGGCTCTTGCACTTCAGAGCCCCGGAGTCGCTCGGAGACCGTTTCCCAGGCGTCCATGCCCTCGCAGATCATCCGGTCGCCTCTCCGGACGGACTCACCGACTGCCAGGTCCCTATGGTGGGGCAGGATCGGGATGGTGGCGTGATCGGGTGTCGAGGCATCGGGGCGAGCGACATAGGCGGTCTCGTTCGCGTAGAGTGCGGCAAGAGCGTCTACGGTGGACACCTCGAAGTCGTTCCCGTCCTTGATGACTGTCTGCCATCTGGGCTCCAGGGTTCGCCAGGCTACGTCCCTGATCTTGATCCGAGCGTTGCCCGGCAGTATTTGATACCCTTCAGGGGCTATGAGCCTGGCATAGGACCGCGTGGTGTCGGGAACCATCGCCCCCCATTCAACCTCGGTGACCTTCGTCCACGTGTCAGCGGGGTCTTCCGGGTTTCGGTAGGTGTCCCCTTCTTCGATCTGAGTCCCTGGCATTAGCTGGGAGAAGGGCTCAGGGGGTACGCTCGCGGCATGGGTTGCGAGCTCGGACATTCTGCTTTCCGGCATTGGTCTCTCCTTCGGGCTTGTGTTGGTGGCGACTCCGACGTTACAATTAGCATAGCCTCAAGCATAGCCTCACGGTACCCCAAGACCAGTGATCAGGAGGAAGACAATGCCTGCCAAGTCAAAGAAGCAGCAACGGTTCATGGGAATGGTCCATGCTCATCAGAAGGGAGAGCTTCCCAATGCGTCTCCCGAGGTCAAGTCTGTGGCTACCTCTATGAACCCGTCCGATACTACAGACTTCGCTACTACGAAACACACGGATCTGCCTGAGAAGGTGGACAGCAAGGAGAAGGTGGCTGGTGACCACCTAGCCAAATTCCTACGGGAAGTGTGCTTGAATCCGGCGCTACCTAAACACGATTCAGTGCCCGGCGACCTGTCCATTCTGTCAGATTGTATGTCGAAACAGGCTGGGATTTCAAAAAGGGGTGACAAGGCAGGTGGGGTAAACATGCTGAGAAACGGCTCACAGGCCAGTTCTGATGGGTGTCCTACGCACCATGACGTGTCACAACCCATTGACATCACACGAGTTAAAGCTGCTGGCCTCGTTCGCGAGTTCTTCCCATTCAAGCTCACATCTCCCCCTAGTTGGAAAAAACGCCACAAGGAATCGATGGTTATGGGGTCACAGGGCAGTCAGTCGGCCGCCGTACCCCTAGCCTCGGCACAAGCCACAATGCAGCAATTTCTTCCCGCTGCCCAAGGCAAGCCGCAGCTCGCCGGACTCGGCGTCCCGCAGGTCGGCCTACCCGCTGGCGGGGTTAAAGCGCCAGCGTTCCCTGGCGCCGGCAACTCACCAGCGTCCAATCCGATCGACGTCAACGGTGGGCTTGACCCTACTGGGCTCACAGTGGACGGCAACCACGCCCGCGGCGTGCCCAAGGGCTTCAAGATGGCAGAATGGCTCGCTGACAAGGCTGTGGCCCGAGGCCTCAGGGAGGTCACCGCTCAGCTCTACCCGGATCTCGACAGCGAGGGTGTCATGGGTCTGCTGACGTCGCTGAACTGCCGGAGTGGGCGGGATGGCTCACAGCTCCTCTCACAGCTCCGAGCGAAGGCTGCCTGCTGTGAAACGGATGACAGCGCCCTGTTCGTCAGCAGAACGCTGTGGAACGCTTCACAGCTCCGAAGTAAGCTGTGCAGCCACCGACCTTAATGGGGGTCTTGTACCCCAGGGAGCACTCAGGGAGCGATACATCTTTCGGATGAACTTCGCGGACGCAATCACCCCCGGCAGACCGCGACAGACGCTAAGTGTTGAGACAGTCAGAGTTTACACGTCAACAGAGGCTCTAGGTTTTCACGAAAACTACCCACTTTTCGTGAAAACGGGGCCGGGCACCGGTACTTAGGAACCGAACCATGCGAAACATCGCGATCATCCCGCTGAAAAGGACCAGCCAGCGGCTTCCCGAGAAGAATCTTCTCATCTTGGGCGACAAGCCCTTGTTCCGGTGGGCCCACGACAAGCTGGTGTCGCTCTCACAGCAGTTTCCCGGTCTGTTGAGCTGCGTGGCCATCTACGGTGGCGAGGACATCCGCGAGTTCGTGCCGGACGGCACCATCTGGATCAACGAGGGCGAAGTACCGGTCGGGCAGGACGGCAACAGGTTGTTCCGGCGGATGGCCACGGCTGCGATGGCCCAGCGGATGACGTCCTACGACGCTTTCACGTTCGTCAACTGCACGGCGCCGTTCGTCGATCCGGAGCGGTACCACGAGTGCATGCACTCGGTGAGGGACCTGGGATACGTTAGTGCCTGCACGGCTTTGGAGCTCCGCGGCCGGTTCTGGCGGAGAGGTGTGGCGCCCAAGCCTTCTTACCCGATCAACCACGACCCATGCACCTGTCCTCGTACGCAGGAGCAGACTCCCCTCGTCATGGAGTCAGAGGCGTGCTGGACTGTCCGGGCCAAGGTTATCCTGGAGACCACCCGGCGGGTGTCTACCCATCACAGGTTCGTCCCTGTGTCGAGGCTGGACACCGTGGACATCAACCACCGTGCCGATTTCGAGTTCGCCGAAGCCCTAGTTCGGAGCGGAGTATGCCAAAGCTCGTCATCGTAGGCAACGGTCCGGTCGAGAAGGATCACTCGAAGCTGGTGGATACGGCTGACCGCGTGATACGGTTCAACTTCTGTAGTACCTACACAACTGGTATGGTTGGGACGAAGATGGACATGCTGGCGATGAGGCAGGGGCATGGCCACTGGCATCTAAAAAGGGCTTGGTCGATTTTTCCTCCCGGAATACTTGGGCAGTTCAACGAGGTCCGTGTCTATAACTGCCGGGGCCCGGCTGGTAGACACTTCAATTACATTAGCCGTTATCCGGAAATGGCCGGGAAGCTTCAGATGTTGGATACAACGCAGTGGGAAAAGGCAAGAGCGGTATTACGTGATGGCGCGTGCGACCATGGTAATTGGGAGAATCCAACGATTGGTTTTGTTGGGCTGACGCATGTGCTGTCCGACGATCGCTTCGCCAATTACGACATCTTGTTGGTTGGTTTCACTTGGAAGGTTATTGACGAATTCCATCCACAACACAGTGAGAAACAGATCTGTGAACAGCTCGCGAAGGCTGGCACGATACGGTTGTTGGATCAGTAAGGGTGTGGGACATTTCAAAGGAGCGGAGTATGCCAAAGCTCGTCATCGTAGGCAACGGACGGCTTGACGAGGATTATTCAGCAGTGGTGGATGCAGCCGACTGCGTGATGCGGTTCAACCACTGCCACACCTTCTCAAGTAACTGGGTTGGGACGAAGACGGACATCCTGGCGCTGCGGAAGGGGTATCTCAGCGTGCCGGGGCAGGCAAAGCTGCAATTTCCTTCCGAGGTGCTCGATCAGGCCAGCGAGTTCCGTGTCTTCGATTGCTGGGACATCGCTCCCGTGGAGATGCCTGACTACGCTCAGCTTTATCCGCAGATGGCCGGCAAGCTTCTGTTCCTGGACACGTCGTGGTTGGTCAAGGCAAGAGCGGCGTTACGCGACGGCGAGTGCGAGCACAAGAGCTGGAAGGCACCGACGATAGGCTTTATCGCGCTGCTGCACGTGCTTGATGATCCGGACTTCGTCGACTACGATGACATTGTGCTGGTCGGCTTCACGTGGAAGAAGATCTGGAACGGTCATCCACAGTTCGGCGAGAAGCAGCTGTGTGAGCAGCTCGCGAAGGACGGCAAGATCACGTTGGTCGCCCTGAGCTCATAAACTAACCCCCCGACCTGCCGTGGTTGACGGTAAGTGTTCTGACATAACGCACTTATCTCGCCACGGCAGGCTTTACATTTTCACAAAAACTACCCTCTTTTCGTGAATCGATTACAGCAGTAGGAGCAGAGCAGTGGACGCATTGAAAAACTTGAAGCGATTATTTCAAGAGGCGTTTTGCATCTTTACTTGGCACAAGTGGAAGACACTCAAAGCCCGTTGCGACGGGGAGGTTCTCGACGTGCGGTGTTCCCGTTGCGGCCGCCACGCGATCCGCGGGAAAGACGGTACCGTTTACATAATGTATAAGGTCACGTAGGGGCAGTAGCAGTGTCAGTAGCATTTGACGACGACGAACCGGACACACCGGCGTGCCCGGCGTGTGGATGGCCACTCCGAATGTTCACCAGAGGGAAGCCGGGCCCTTGTGCCCGGAAGAAAAGTTGCGATAATTGGTACGGATGGGAGAAGATCGACGGGAAGTACGAGATCATCTGGAAGCACTACCTACCGCAGTACCTTCGGTGACTGATTATGCCAAACGTGACAGGAAGCTTCGATACATGTATGGTGCTCGGGTGGCCGCAGTTCGGGATCGGGCGTATCCGCTGCTGTACTCGTGCGGATGACTGGTACACGGTCTGGTTGCTCTGCCTGACCCGGCACGTGGCGATCGGTATTCACCTCAGCCGACCAAATTGGGGTAAACGCGATGCAGAAACTCAAGCAGGAGAATGAGATGGCGTTGTTCAAGCTACCTAACAAGATCAGAGGCAAGTGCGAGAATCAGACGGTGTTCGGCGGCCGATGGGTCGGTCTCATCAAACAGCGTTTCTTCATGAGTCCGAGCCAGGACATCTGGTATCAGGTTTGGCTCCTGTACCTGACTCCTTACTTCATGATCGGTTTTCATTCCGATACTCTGAGAGGCCCAGGTGCGAACAGATGGAAAAGTTGATCCGTGTTTTGATCTGTCTGCGGGTGTTCTGTTTTTTCACGCCTGTCGCCCTGGCCGAGACCTGGGTGGATGTCCCGGCCCTACGCAGCGCTGGGCCTGGCGTGTCAGGTGACCTGGCTTCTAGAGCCAAGGAACGCTTCGGCTTGCAACACGGCTCGGCAACACAGGTCCACGAGAACACGCACGAGGTCAACTCCAACGTACGGGAGCGATACGGCGGCACTAGGAACGTCAATGCCTTCTACGTGCTTGACGGGAAGGCTGTCGTGCTGGCGTCGCCCAAGCCCTTGACGCTCAACAGCATTGCCACCACGCTGCCTGCCGCCCTGCAAAGCACACGTCACCGATCGCACCTACTCACGCCGCAGAAGGACGGAGTGTGGCGAGGGATTCCCTACGAGGGTTGGACCGAACCGCTCTACGTGTTCGACGAGTGGTCTGCCTACCTCAACGGCGGCTACTGCCACGCGATCACAGGGGACGGCAGCGAGATCATCATGGTGCAGGCGATGGAGTTCTTCGGTTACTCCATGCAGCTGCTCATCCTGGTGGAGGATCGCAAGCTGCGTTACCCGAGCTGGGAGTACGACGTGGAAGGGATGCGACGCGTGGTCAAGTACCAGGCCGAGCGGACCAGTCGGCTCTTTGCACTGATGCGTCGTAACCGCTCTGTGGGAGTCGAGCGGGGAGACCCGTGGCTCTACGATTTGCAGGAGGCCAAGGGAGCGAGCGTCATGCGGTCGTGGATGCTCCACATTTACGGGAAAGAATGGTGCAGTCGCTTCTGGGTTGTGACGAAGAAGTAATTAGGGGTTGCAACCGGAAGCGGCATGCTCTATAATGCCGATCTGACGCCCGGAACCAACCGGGCACCGGCAGATAGCGGGTAGTTGCAACCTGCCCGCGACCGGATCTCCACTGAGGGAGCTCGCTACCAGGTTAAACCAACGGTAGCGGGCTCTTTTTATAACCAGCAGTGAAAAGGAGTAAGGACAATGGATAACGAAGCGCAGAACGCACTTACGCAGAGGCTTGCGCAGGCTGAGCATTTGGCGAAACGCTTGGTCAACCTGCAATCAATCATGGAGAGACTTGCAGGCTTGCTGGAGTCAGGGTTGCCCCCTGAACTTCCTCATTACTCCGGTGCCTCCTTCGCCCAACGACCACGCTGTTGGGCCGATACCGTCGGGTATAACGCTCTACATCGACAGGGATGATGAGATCGGGATAGCCCGCCGATGCCTTCCGCGACATAGTTGCCGTGGTAAATCGGACGTTGGAAGCACAACACGCCGAGGCACAAACCCAGTACGATGAACTCTAAGCAGTAATGGTAGCAGTGATGAAAGCCACACTGAGGTCACAGCTCTATCGAACGCGGTTGTCGATAGGGCGATGCGAAACCGAGCTTGCTCGGCGCTACGATTTACGTCAGCTATCTGGATTGGGACCAATAGTGGACCGCCTCGCGTCGTTTCGACGACGAGAAGCACGGTTGTTGAAAAGTCTAAGAACGGTATAGAAGGAGGAGTCATGGTGAGATCGCATCAATCTACTAAGCAAGCCGCTTGCATGTTTCTCCATGACCATATCTTAGACAAACTGAGTGGGATGTGGCCGCCAATTTCCAAACTCAACACACAAGTTTGTGTGTCAAATATAGAGTTGTTGGTTGAGATGCGACGACGAGCCGGGCCCAGAGAATGTCAAGAGTGGTTTCCAGGGCTAAAACAGTTCCACCAGAAGCACTTCCAAAAAGGATAGAAGAGGTGAATTATGGACCAGACAACGAAAAGCGGTCTAAAGAATAGGATCGATGAGGCCGAGGCCTTAGAGAAGCGCATGGAAAGTTTGCGAGACTCGGTGCGTAAGCTCAAATTCCTGGTAGACACGGGACATGCTGTCAACATTCAGGTCACAGCTGCTGTCTCGGAAGAATCAGTAACGCTTCACGCCAGTACGTCGGACCTGGATTGCTTGACCCCGGCAGAACTCAAAGACACAATCAACTTGCTGCATCAAGTCGTGGCAGCGAAGTACGCCGACGTGAAATCCCAATACGCCAAGCTATAGGAGATGCCGTGCCTGAATTCACAGTCAATTGGACCGACCGGCACGTTGCCGGTTGGGAGAAGCATCTCGGCTTCATCGGCCGACGACAGGAGGCCCACGGGCTGGAGATTGGCTGTCTGGAGGGTAGGTCATCGCTTTGGTTCTGCGAACACCTTCTACATCAGCCCAAGTCGACGCTGACCTGCATCGACCCGTACGACTACTCGTCTGAGTTGACCATTGCACAGAACACGCCACGCACTATGAAGGTGGAGTTCGACGTGCAGGAGGCCTGTCAGCGGTTCCATAGTAACACCGGTAATCTCCAGGAGTCAGGCAAGATCAAGTTCTTCCAGAGGGAAGTGCCGGATGCGTTGCGGCAGATCCTGTGGAAGGAGCAGTTCGACTTTGCCTACGTCGACGGCTGCCATTTGGCCTCGGCTGTCCTTTCCGACGCGATTCACGTCTGGCCCTACTTGCAGCCGCACGGTATCATAATCTTTGACGATGCGTGCTGGGGAGTGCAGAAAGCCCCGTTCCCGCGGGAAGTGTGGCCATCGGTGGCCATAGAAGCGCTCAAGACCTGCTTCGTGGGCCGCTGCCGGGAGCTTGGCAGGACCGGCATGCAGGTGTTCGTGGAGAAACTGGTCTAATAGGGAGGGAACTCTGATGCTCAGAATGTTACTCGGTACTTACGAACCCATGGTGGCACAGTGGTGCAAGTCCGTGTTCGGCGGGGTTGTCCGCCGTACCAAGTACGGGCCGTACTCCCAGTGGCCTGAGGAAGATCCATCACTCCTTATCGTCACCGACGGCGCCCTGCATCTGGACGACGTTCCGGGGGATGCGAACATCGCACATATCATCCGGCACCCAGGCGACATGCTGGCGCTGACCTGGAGCTTGGCCAGGCGGATCAAAGGGGATGTCCAGACCAACATGCCACGGCCGTCGCTGGGCGGCATGAGCCTCCAGGAGTTCCTTCTGAACAAGTCCAACAAGCGGATCAGTATCAACGCGGCCATCGACTTCTGGGCTTCGCGCATGCAGATGATGCAAGTCTGGCGGGAAGATCCCCGGGTGCTTGACATCCGGTACGAAAATCTGTTCGATGACCGTGGTGGGGTCATCAGGACGCTGGCCGCGCATCTAGGCCTTATCGAAGACTACGATCTCGACGAACTGGAGGAACGGGCCAACAACGAGGCGATCGGACATATCAAGCGGCACAGGCGCCCCAGAAACTTGGATGGGCTGGGTGCCCCGAAGAGCTGGGCTACCGTACTGCACCAACAAAACATTGACTGGTTGGAAGAGATCTGTCCGGGACTCGTGGAGGACCTTGGATACGATTGGGTTGTGTCAGATTCTACGATGGAATCGTCATCTTCGCTCTCACTGGGGGCCGAGTAGGCACATTCTTCCACCGCTGGGGAGGACAAAGCTACTACAGTACCCAGCGGTCGCCTGGGGGACGCAAGATGCGTGCTCCAGGCGCTCTTACAACGAACAGGACAAAAATCATGCTGCTGCGATGGGCGTCATACCAACAGAACGATTTCACGCGAGAGCAGTTGGAGCTGAGTGTGAGATCTGCACTGGTCAGCTTCCCGGATGGCCACTGTGTCGTCTACACGGACGAGCACAGTACGACGCAGGCCTTGATCGGCGACGTCGCCAATATCGAGCACCTCAGCCTGGACACGCAGAAGTACCATCTCTTCTCCAAGTGGTTCCCGTGGAAGCGGCTTGCCGATACGCCGGAGGTCTTCATCGATCGGGACTGCATCCTCGTCGGCGAGTGCAAGCAGTTGAAGGACTGGGCTGCCAGTCCTACGAGCCCTCGCATCATTATTTCCCGGAACCGGCCCAACAACTACGTCTACGGCTTGGTCGGGAAGGTGCTCCGCACACCGATACCGTTGTGTTCCGGCATCGTGGGACAGCGAGGCAATGCCAATATCGGCAGAGAGATCATGGCCTGGCGCCACGTGCTGTTGAGCCTGTCCGGCGTGGAGCATGGTACGGAGCAGGGAGCGATCGCTGCAATTGCCCACCGTGAAGGGTACGAAGTGTTGGACGAGTCCTATGCGATCTGTTCGTCTGCCGCTCCGCCGCGTAAGCCGTTGGCGGAGTACAACGCTCTTCACTTCACTTGGGGGCAGCGGAACGAAGACTACGCGGATCTTTTACCAGAACTCAAACAACGATGTGGGATGACGCGATGAATTGGAAAGATTGGAAAGAAGTACCTTCGTACGTGCTGTTGGCGTTTGGTGCCGGTCTCTTTATCGGCGGCGGGCTGGGCATGGCCGTGCTGGTCCTGCTCATTGAGAAGGGATGAAGCGATGGACTTACAAGCAGGGTCTTTGGCCGTTGGCGATTTCTTCGTCACGGTGGATCAGGTGAATAATATCCGCGTGTTTATCATGCGAGTAGGGCCTACGGCTCTGAACGATGGACTGTGTCAGGACATCAACGACATGACGTTCTGGTCGATCGTGCCAGAACGATACGTGAGGAAGATCCCTAAAGAGGATCATTACAAATCAGCATTCTACGCTTGAGGTGCAGCGATGCCGGGACCAGTATCAGACTCGTTCGACCCTGAGTGGGGGACCACGGAGAACGCAGAAGAGATCAGAGTGGCCATTCAGGTGATGCACATGAAATTGGGTACGGTCATCGGCAGCCCACCCAAGCCAATTCTCGAAGTCGTCGTCGATGAAGCAGGGCCACTGATAGCAACGGAGTTGTCCGAACGTCAGTGGAGAATCCTGCGGTTCGCTTGCGAGCGGGCGGCCGAGAGCATATAACAAGGAAGACTGCAGGATGGGTAAGCCCCTCTGCGTGTACATTGGGCAGAGGTCATGAGCTGTCCAATGATCGGCGGTTGGTAGGTGAACGCCGGCCGACCGCCGAATTTTTTACTTCACTAGGGAAGGGGAGCGTGATGAAGACCAGGGCATGGTTGATCGTGCTCGTGCTGTTGTGCTCAGTAGCGCAGAGCCGGGCGGAACTCGTCGTGATGAAGTTCGGCGCCACTTGGTGCCCTGGTTGCATCATCCAGGACAAGCACTTCCAGACGAGGGCAGTGAAGAAGGTCTTGAGCGGCTTGCATATTGCGGTGTGGCACTACGACGCGGACAAGCATCCCGAAGCCCACAAGAAGTACAAGGTCGAAGCTCTGCCGTACATGCTGCTGGTTGACTACGACCGGAAGAAGAACACGGCTCGAATCATCCGGGCTACAGCACAGGGGCAGCTCATCCCGGCAGACAAGTTGCCGGCCTGGCTGACGCCGCCAAAGAGGAGATTAGAATGAGTGAGAGAACGTATCGGATCGAGGCCATCTTCTTTAAGAGGCAACGATGGAAGCTGTTTAGCAAAGTCAAGGCCATCTTCTTTAAGAGGCAACGATGGAAGCTGTTTAGCAAAGTCAAGGGCATTGAAAAAGCTAGGAGACAACTTGTTTTGCTTTTGGACACGATCTATCCCATACGTGGGCGTATCCGGGTATGTAGCTTTCCGTTCAAGCGTGAACTTGTGATGCAATTCGACGACCACCGGTTCTACAACGTGGAGCCGGCTGAAGCGGATGAGTTTGTAACGACAGGCAGATGCCGCAGAACAGGAGCATGAGACCATGCCTCACGGCGATAAACCACTGACGATCGAGCGTGCTAGCCGTGAGGTGATTGAGAATCAGCTCCTCACGGGCTTGGACGACAAGACACGGTGTAACATCCTGGCCACCGAGGATGAGCTGACGATGCTTCTGCGTGGGCTGGAGGCCCTGCTGGGGCAAACGTACAACCGGAACACGAAGGAATTACGTCGCTATCGTGCGGATATGTGGCGACTGGGCCAGGAATGTTACGGTTGGAAGGTTGATCCATACGGGTAAGCCGGGCTTGCTGCCCATGCAGTCAGCGGGTACAACGGTAGAAACGCCGATCATTCCTACGGACAGGAGAATAGCTATGAAGGCTAGCACGTGGGCCATCAAGATGGCCACAGAGCTCGGTACGACCGGTCCCTCAATGACCGGGCCAACTCCCAATACAGCCCCCAAACCGCTGTCGCCCTCGGTGCCGAAGTCAATTCTGTCAACTCCGGCATCCTCTAAACCGCCGCTTGCCCCTACTGTGGGGCAATCTGCCCAAGCTGCCTCAGCGGCCATGCAGCCGGCGACCAAGACGGCTGCCACGACCACGCTGCCGTCCGGAGGGATCGGAGCCTTGAAGGCAGCCGCTGCCACGTGCAAGAAGGCCCCCAGATACTCGATGTCCAGCAAGGGCGGCAAGAAGCCCATGCCGCGGCCGCACGATCGGCAGCGAAAGAAGAAGAAGGTACCGGCTGCTAAGTTCGGTGAGAAGATGGCCTTCTCCCCAGCCAGTCCTGCCATGGTGTCGGCTGCCCCGGTGTCGCCCGATCCCCAGGCGCAGGCGACCGCTGGCGGCGTCGGTGGTGGCGTCGGCGGTCTCGGACCCGAGCTTTTGCAGGGAGAAGCTCAGCCGAACATCGCGGCCCACGGCTTTGGCGGTGAGATGGGTCAACCGATACCCAGTGGTCCACAAGCACCTCAGGCGGGAGCGATGAACTCGCCGATCATCCAGAAGTTGATGGCGCAGCTCAGCGGGGGTGCGACGGCCGGACTGCCTGGCGCCGGCACTGGGCCGATGGGCATGGGCGATGTTTCGGGTGACCTTTCAGCACTTGGAGTAAAACAGGCGGCCCACGGCTGCCCGGTAGTGACAAGGTCGACCAAAACTGTTAGGATGCCTTCTGTTGCCCCGAAGGACAACGAAACGGCCTCCACGACGGATATGGCCAGGAGTAAAGACTTCAAGGGAGCGAAGCCGGTAGTCGTGTAGTAGCAGGATGACGCTCACAGGGCCGGCATAGCTGCCGGCCTTTTTTATTGGAGTGACGTCGATGGGTAAGCGTAAGCATGGTCCCAGAGTCGAGCTGAAAGTTTCGATCGGCTGTAATCTCGACACGCAGCGGTACGTCGTGGCTCGGTTCATTCACAAATTCGTGTGGCGTAAATTCATTGTGGAGCAAGGTGTCGGCGGCGAGGTGTTCTTCTTCCACAACGTCCACGCTCATAGGCTTTGGAAGAAGCATGGGCAGCGGGATGATATTGGCCCCAGCGTAATCCAGTTCATTGGCAGCATTGGTGGCTTCACGCTCTTGCACAACGCCAACATCGAGCAGGACAAGTTGAGAGCGGCAGTGATTGCAGCGAGGCGGGCCAACGAGATGCCCGTCCATATCTACCATGAGCGGTTGGACGAAGTTGCTCGTGCGAATCAAGATGAGGAGTTCCGCACGACTTTCAGCTACGTGCCGATGTTGTACACCTGGACGGTGGATACCGTGGAGGCGGGTGAGGGTCACAACATTCTCGGTGGGCATGGGCAGACTCCCGAACATGCTTGTCACGATGCGATAGGTAGTCTTTCGCAGGCACTGGCTGACTGGCACTACACGAACCCGTTTGAAGGAGAATAGAGGATCATGCCTGACCCGTGTTTGGATCGCTCTTGATCACAAAACCGAAACCGATCAGCATCCCGTTCAGTCGGATGCAGCCGTTGCCACGGACGCTGGCTAAGGCCCACCTGTACTACCATCCCCTGTGGTTGAACAGTACGCCGGGCTGGCAGCGTGGTGATTTACTGTGTGGGCGTTCAGCGTTGGTGAAGGACGTTGAGCTCAATCCGCCGCATGCGGTGTATCCGAATGGGCCGTTCCTGGCTTACGGGTACGGCGTGATCGGTGAGCTGTCGATCGGGTGGATGATCTGTTCGTCGATCATGTGGACGGTGCTGCAAGAGAAGTGCGGGACGCACAACCAGCAGCAAGCGTTGTTGTTGTCGTCGCCAGTCTCGGGTTACGGCCGCGTGGAGATGCGCGGGGCGGTCATCACGAGCTGGACCTCGACGGTGGAAACCAACGACGACATAGTACGGATCACCAACTTGAACATGAACATGATGGAGCTGCTCGATCATGCTTAACTCAGATATTGCGGTGCAGGTGCTGACCTGTAGTCACAAGCCGTCTATTACGTCCCAGATCTTGCACGACGCAGGCATTCAGCATCATGTGTACTTGAATTCTGACTGGGGAATACCCGGGGAGCATCCTGAATGGTTCGAGGATCGATCGTCATTCCCTCCCATTCGTGGCTACGCGCTGCGGCAGTACCGTGCCTTCCGTGGGCATCAGGAGATCTGTCGGCGGGTGGAGAGGAAATACACCCTGGTGTTCGAGGATGATGCCAACCCGCTCATACCCATTGAGGAGTGGACTCGGTTCGTTAATCGTTGCACAGCTTTCATTACAGAGGCGACCTACGATGCCGTGAGCTTCCATGGTCGGGAGATGTCGCCTCTGCTTCCCATGAAAAACATCTTTGGTCGAGAGCTCGGAGAGCTTCAGCTCCGTGATGAACTACACGAGCGTCAACGGTATTTCCTGCGACCAGCCTTCAGCACCGTTTGGGCGTTCCGAAAGCAGATCAGGTGGCAGGAAGGTTGTCTGGCTTATCTGATTGGGCCTGCAGGTCGAAAGAAATGGATTGACGCGGGCCACGGTAATGGTATACCCTGTGATCTGTTCCTGGTGAACGGGTTGCAGACCTTGGTGCTGGCTGAGGATCATACAATCTTCAAGCACGACGAGGAACACGGCTCACTCATAGGAAACCGCGGCACCTGTCGGCGCTGCCTGGAAGAGAACGGAGAACCAAAATGAAACACGGTATTACCTGCGTGATGGTGACTGGCAAGACTACGGATCGATACCCGATGGCTCGGCGGTCGCTGCAAGCCTTCCTGGAGCAGCGGTTACCGCCCGACCTCCACGTCGAGCTGATGATCATCAACGATAACGAGGTGCCGTTGCTTGACCCGGTCAAGGACAAGTACCCGAACGTGCGGGAGATCCAGATCACGAAGCCAGGGTACTCACTCGGCTGGTTGCGAAACATGGCCAAGCAGCTCAGCAGGACTACCTACATGATGCAGTGGGACGACGATGACTTCTCCACTCCGCATCGTATTGCCTGGCAGGCTAAGTTCACTAACTTCGACAGGGCAGAGGCCACGATCTTCAAACGGGAGATCCATTGCCATCTCCATGAAGGCACGGCGTTCGTCAACGACGGCCGGCAATCCCGGGTGCAGGGATTCGCTGGCACGATGTTGTTTCCCAACACAGCCTTCAAGTTCCCCGATGTCGGCAAGCACGAGGACACCGAGTTCCTGTTGCACTACAAGGCCATCAGGCGGCTCCGCGTGCTAGACAACGATCCAACGCTCTACATCCGCTTCTACCACGGGAACAACACCTGGTCGGAGAAGCATGTGATGAAGCGGAAGCCAGGGTCTCGCGACTTGACCGATGAAGAGCAGTTGGTGGTGGATCAGGTGTTGCAGAACTACGAAGGAGTACGCAATGTTTCGACTGGCAGCTGATCCGGAGAAGATGGTTTGGGATCATGCAGAGGGCTGGCCATACCTGCTTGACTCGTTGCACGATTTGATCGATCCGGATAGCGCCGTCGTGTTCGATGACGCGATAGATCGGTCGTTCCATCCCTGGCGGAAAGCGTGGAAGGTACCAGATCTGTTTACCGACTGGTTCGGCGTGATACACTTCCCGCCTGACCTTCCCGACTGGTACAATCCCGGTTGCAAGTTGCTTGGGGAGGGCACGGATCTTCCGCAGTGGCAGGAGCGGGTGGATAAGCTTCGGTTCACGATCACGCTTACGGAAACTACGGTACCCTACATCCGCGAGGTAACGGGCAAACCTGTCGTGGTGTTGAAGTATCCCACCGGCTACAGCGATGTGCAGCAGTGGGACCCGTCGCGGTTCATCCCCAACCTCGTGCAGGTCGGTTGGTTTCTCAGGGACACTACGGCGATCTATCGGATTGATCCTCGTGGGTTCGAGAAGCTCCGGTTGACTGGCCTGAAGCGCAAGTGGGTGCAACAGGCCCATGAGCGGTGTCAGCAGCACCTTCCGCGATCACCGTACATAGGCGGCGTCACGGAGATCAGTTGGTTGTCCAATGTGCAGTACAACACGATGCTGTCCACAGGCGTCGTGTTCTCCCATTTCATCACCGTGGCGGCCAGCACGCTAGTCGGCGAGTGCATAGCGAGGACGACGCCGCTGCTGACAAATCGGCATCCTGCCCTGGAAGAATATCTCGGCAAAGACTATCCTTTGTTCTACGACCACATTGATGAGATCCCCAATTTGCTGGTTCCTGACAACGTGGTAGCTGCGCATTATCACATGAAGGAGATGGATCGGAGCTGGACGAATGTGACGAATTTTCGGAAAGGACTCGTGAGTGCTTACCGGGAACATATCCGTTGAACGCCAAAAACGTCTCGACACACGGGTGATTAGCCCGTAGAATCAGGGCAGTAAGACCAAAGTCGGCCCAGGACGGGCTGTGCTTACAATTCATTGAGGAATTTGAAGAATGAGAATGCAAGGTACGATCGCGAAAGTAGTTACGGACAAAGGTTTTGGATTTATCAAGCCGACGGGACACGGAAAAGACCTCTTTTTCCATGCTACGGGAATGGTGGAGAGAACGGACTTCGACGAGTTGAAGGCCGATGACGCTGTCACGTACGAGGTCGATGAGACCAAGGAGCGACCAAGAGCCATTAACGTCGACATCACGTAGTCGACCCCTCACATTTGTGGGTTGGTGGCCACCGCGGCCTCCTCTCGCATCGGGCCTACTGTTTGTGTATGATGCAATGGCTCGGTGCGAGTCTGAGTACCGTTCTTAGTCCGAAGTGGAATGTTGGCTTAGAAGCAGCCATCATCTAAGGAGTGGCAAGTGGAAGGTCTTCTCAGGCCAGTCGCCTGAAGGAGAAACCAAGGATCATCTGGTTAAAACGGCTGTTGACAACAGTGCCCCGGCCCCGAGGGAACCAGAGTAACCACACGGAGTGGTAGCAGTAGGTGCGACGACGGAACCGGTAATCCGTACTGACGAAGTTCTTAACTGGACCGTTTGTATCAGAGCCTATGAAGCCAGACGAGGGGAGTATGCTGCGTTAGTACGAGAGGAGGACGCAGTTAAGTAGAGGATGAGGAATCGGGCCCAAGTCCTTTACAATGCTCTTCAAAATGCCGTTGGAGCCTTTGGCGTAGTAGCACACCCTTCGGACTATATTTTGGATTCATCGCAGCAATTTACACCCAGGGAGGGGGAGTGTGATGGCTGGCGCTTTCTCATTACTTGGGCCCATGCGGACTACGCCCTACGCCATCGGTGAGCGCGGCCCGAACAGCACGATCCCGCTGATACCCGATCTCAGTGGGCAGGCGGCTATCGACAGCCTGGTTGGCTACTACTCCATGAAGCGGCAGGACAGCCTCCTTGGCGCGAACCGGCCGATGCAGTCCGGTCCGAGGAAAACCAACTACCTGAACACGAAGGTGGCCGATCTGGCCATGCGGGCGTTGGACATTACCCAGTCCCAGTTCGTGGCCGGCTTCCTTGCACGGTGCAAGGAGGCAGGCGTCCGTGACGCCCAGCACGTCTTCAGTGCCATCCAGCAAGCGATGGATATACATCAGGCCGTGGCCAAAGAGTTCGTCAAGTGCGGCATGGTGAAGGTTGCTATGTACGGGCCATCCTTCCATCCGCCGAGTGACTACAAATTCACCACGACGAAGCCCAGCGGACCGAAGAAGGTCGACATCTCGTACGACCAGGGGTTGGATATTGGATCGGCCAGCCCAACCGCTGAGAACTTCGCGGCGTCCCAGGCAAAGATGCGGTTGCCGACGAAACCGATCAAAGCCATTCCAGGACTGGGCACACCAGCTCTCGATACGATGGCCGGCCAGGCAACCCAGTACGACAAACCACGGTTGACCTCGCCGGCTGGCACACCGTCTCGTCCGCCGCAGACACAGCCAACTCCGCCGCCGACCGCTCCGGAAATCAGTACGGTGCCCAGATCGCAGTGGACGCAGGAGCAGGTGCAGCAGTGGCAGAAGAAGCATGCAGCGGGAGGCTACAGTGAGCATCCGTACTTCCGTAGCCATGGCCTTGGGGGTGAATGGACTAGGGAGATGCCCGAACGGATCGGTGACTTTCGTACTGATGACCAGGGTTTCAGTGAAGACCTCGCACAGTACGTTGCCGGGTTTACTCCCGATGCCAAGAAACGGTTTGCTGCGATCGTGGAAGAGTCAGGCATGGAGCCTGAAGCGATCCTAAAGGCTTGGAAGTCACAGCAAGAGTTGACCGGCAAGATGCCGATGATGGCAACGGCGTCCCGACAGGCAGCCAAGCAGCTGTACGATCGTGGTGAGCGGCAAGATGCCCCAGTGTCGCCCGACTACAACACGATCATGCGGAACTACTACGAGCTTAATCCCAAGTGGCGTGAGGACATGCTTCGCTGGCAACAGTACGAGCAAAGTAAGTGGCCGAGACACGGCGCCAATGCTCCGGAAGATCCCGGTACCTGGATCTTCCCACCGCGATCGGAGTTTGCTCATGAGGGTTGGGACCCCGAGAACATGCCACGGATGTTGGAGCACACGAAGTACCAGGGACTGCCCCAGTACATGCAGACCTTCACGGAGCCGAAGAGCAAGGACCTGGCAGCGTACTGGGAGAAGCAGATGGCACAGGCAAACGATCCGAAACGTCGTGGAGAACACGTTGCACCACAGAACTATGCCAGGGCCTACACGTCCGATCGGGCGATGCGTGAGGGTAATCGGAGGTTCTGGGAAGAACGTGTTGGTCCAAGTGGTCTGTCAATGTTTAAGGACAAGTGGAAAGGTGCTTATCCGCAGGCTGTTCAACGGAAGCTAGGTTTTCGTCGTGAGCACCCAACAACTAATAAAGAGGTTTTCACTACTAAAGGTATTGGGCGCCACCCAGGTGGGCGCGCTGGCGCGCTCAAAACTACTGTGGCTGGCACAGCGTTTATGCCATTTGCCACGGGGGCCTCTGCTGCCTTGCAGGATAAAGATATTGCATCAATGTCTGCGCGTGATATGCTTGCTTTGATTAACCACGAGTTCGATGTAGACTTAGGTTGGGAGGCTAATATCAAAGCAGAACCGCCTGGATTTGGCGAACATGACCCTGGCGGGTCCATTGATATTGATCGGGATAGCAGAACTACCAGGGGTTTGTTTGGGGAAGTGACCGAGCCAGTGACTAATACTCGCAAAGTCAGTGGCATGGGAGCGCTTGGGCGTTATCACGGAGCAAAGGCCGATGATTCCGAGGCGGGTGGTATTTCACGAACAGTAAATCGCGGAGCACAGGTGTTTTCGGAAAACGCAGGCGATGCACTTGCGGTACTGACAGCGATGCGAGTTTTGAAGATGAATCCTAAGTCGATGCGCCAAGTTATGACGCAGATGGGATTGACGGGAGGGGCAGCAAACGCAATTCTGACGGCGTCTGATCCACATCGTAGCTACTACAACCCTGAGACTAAAGATATGCCAGCGGCAGGCAGCGCTTGGCCACGGCTGAAAGAGACAGTTGGACAAGGCATCCAGGGCGCTTTTTTGCCGTACGTGGCAAATCCAGTGTATCCTATGGCCGGTCAGGCTCTGCGTGAGACCCCAGTGCTCAACAAGTATTACAAGGGACCGGATTGGCTTCGGTTGGCCACGATGGGAGAGGGCGGGGAGGCGAGCGCGCTTGGGCCAGCTGGTGAGGGAGCAGCTACGGCTATGGAATGGCTGCCCACACTTGGACTGCTGGGCAAGCCGGGGTACGCGGGACTTGCTGGAGTGGCTGGCATGAAGAACGCACCATCTAGCGAGGATAGTCCCAAGGCTGAGGCTATTCGCAAGGCTTACCGGGAGATGGTGCAGAAGCGGTACGACATGTCTCGTGAAGAGTTCATGCGGTGGCAGGATCGTGAATCACGGGTTGCTGAAGTGCAGCGAGACTGGTCGCGAAGTATCGAGGCTGATCCGGCCGTGCTTGCTAAGGCATTGAGCGTGGCTACACCTGAGCAGGCCAGCAAGCTTCGAGAACTCGCTGCCATGCCGTCTGCGCAGCGGATACACGCGCTGGAGGGGCAACCTGAGCCGAAAGCCATGCCGAAGCCCCAGGCACCCCAGAAGTTTGATCCGGGCGCCGTCGACGCTCCGGAGGGTATGTCGGCCGAACAGGCTGCCACGGGGCGATACGACGCGGCAAATGCCATCTGGGAGGCCATGCCGTCGGAACGTCAGCAAGCGTGGACGCAGCGGAAGCAGGCATTGGAGCAGGGATTCTTTCAGAGCTACTCACAGATGACTGAGGCACAAGGGCAGTCTCCTGACCGTATCCAGCAAGTGGCTAAGGCAGATGCGGATAAGCAGTGGATGACTGAGTTCAGTGCGGCTCATCAGATGCAGTTGCAAGCACAACCAGCAATTGGAGGACAGTAGCAATGGCCGTAACGCCACCCCCGACCGCTCCAGCTTCGGCCCCTTCACCGTCGCCCGTTCCGGCCGCCCTGTCACCAGCGCCAGCCCCAGCACAGCCTAAGGCTCCGATGATCCCGACTGGGATACCAACCAGAACCTCAGGGAATTTGGTGCAGGGATTGAGTCGATTACCACCGGCTGCGCAAATGCCTACTCCGGCCCCAGCAGGTCCCCAGTCGGCTCAACCTGCTCAACCTGCTCAACCTGCACCGGCTGCACAGCCCGGGGCACCCACGCCAGAAAGTGGCGTGGCCACGTCACCTACGCCACCGCCCACGCCACCGCCCATGTCACCGGTACCAGCCCCTGCTTCTTCGCCGACGCCCGGAGCGGGCAGAGGCCAACCGTCACCACCAGCTTCCGCGACCGTGGCGGGCAATGCCGAACCTGCTACTCCCGATACCCAAGCAAAGCCCAATTGGTGGGACAATTACGGCATCACCGACATGATCGAGGCCAGTGGTGAAGCAGCCGGTGAGATGTTCAACAAGGCTGGTGACTACGTGAAGAACATCTTCAGTGGGTCGGAGGGTCAGGCCGTTTTGGAAGAAGCACAGGCTGGCGGGCTTTCTGAGGTGAACCAGAAGAAGGCGTTTGCCAATGCCGAAAACGAGGTCGGGTTTGAAGCTGCCAAGAACATGTGGGGACAGATGACACCGTGGGATCACGCGTTGCTGTGGGGCGGTGCGGGTATTGGCATCCTCGGCCTGGTCAATGCCATGACCGGGGAAGGCGGGATCGGCAGTTGGATCATGGGCATCCTCGGGTTGCTGGGTGCTGCCGTCCCGTTGGCCAGACACGGCGTGTTCGGTCAAGGAGCACAGCAGTTGACCAGTGGACTCTCGGATATGGGACAACAATCTCTTGGCATTGGCAGTGGCTCGCCGGAGGCTGTTGCCGACGAGAAGGGTTCACCGTTTGCCAAACACATGGGCGGCGCTCTGAGCCTGCTCACTGGTGCAGTCGGCGAGGAGGACGCCAACAAGATATTGATGTCCGCTATCAACCAGTACGCCAGTCCGGAGCAACAGCAAATGTTGAACAGAGGCGCCGGCGTTGGTGGTTTCGGCAACATGGCGATGAGTTGGCTTGGCGACCTTACGGGTAAAACAAATCGCAGAATGCAAGACCAATATGGTTTCAGTCCCGAGCAACAAGAACAGATCTTCAATGCGGTCAGACAAAACTACGAAGTACAGCAGGCAGCAAAGAATCAACCGTAGATTTAGCGGGAGTGCGGGGTGCGCTGGTGGCAACAATCAACCGGCGGTTGGTTGTTGTACAGGGCGTTGCCTCAGGGAAGGAAGACACGCATTCGGTGTGTTGTGAATTCAGATCCCACGTCACTTTGTAAGTAGGCGTTCACCTGGAAATGCCAGGGGTCTCGGTTCGGTCGTTTCAGGTCCCTACCATTACCAGGAGTGGGTCCTACCGGCAGATGCGAGTATTCCAATAGTGCTCGCCACAGATCAAGGAGGTCAGTGAGTAGATCTTCTGCGGCCGGCCCTCCCGCTAGTTTTTAACGTAGTAAGGGGGTAGTTGTCATGGATGCAGCTGCCATGCAAGAACTGTGGATGGACTTGAGACTCAGGCTTGAGGATGGTCAAATTGTCTTTGACGGGATTGCAAGGGCAACTCCCTATGGCACGAGATTCCGTGTGGTAAATACTGAAACCAACGTGGCAGTGGTTTGTAATAGTGCTGGAGAAGCAGCTCGTTCCTTCATTTTCACTGTTGCGGCAGACATAGGGAGCAAGTACAACATAGATTAGTGGTCGTCCAGAAGTTGGCCGAGACGCCGGCCGGTTAGAGGTCTATTTGTTCCAGGGTTGGACCAAGTTGACTAGGAACTGATCCTTGGTGAACGCCGTTAGGGTCGGGAGGTGGAGTGACGGATGCGTCCTTGATGCTGTCACATTTGATATTCCGTTAAACGAATATCCGGTCTTACCATGCTTTAGGGGATGTGGTAAGGGCTTCTGGACGCTCACTGAATTTAACACCAATGGCAGCGATGCTGCAAGGAGTGCGAAATGGCTGCGAGTGGACAACGAAGTGCATCAGCTGCTGACAGACCTACGGTGGGTCAGGTGCAAGAACAGACACATGAGCTGGAAGGTCGCGTTACTGGGCTAGAACGCGACATGCAACACACGCTCCAACTGGTCGAGACGACCAGTCGTACTGTAGATGCGGGCTTCGCTGAAACACGTCGGATGTTTCACGAAGCCGCTGAGCGGGACACCAGGCAAGCAGCGGAAATTCATGCGCGTATTGATGAGCAGCAGAAGGTCAGCGCACAAAGAGGGCAGGTAAGCTGGCCTCTCGTCATTTCTGTCATTGTGGCCGCGGTGGTCATTGGCGGCGTCTTCGTATCCTTCGTCAACATGTCCCTCGGACCGATCCGCACAGACGTCATACGGCTTATAAGCCTGGATGATTCTGACGATGTCACTGAGCGTGAGATGGCTTCCCAGGTGGCTGAAACGCACGGCAGGGTTGACGCCAACATGTCACAGATCCAGCGTGATCTCCTTGACATACGCCTGCAACTCAGGGCGACACGACCTGATCCATTCTACGGTCGCGAGGGCACGGCAATAGCACAACGTGTCCGGGAGCTGGAGACGTTCGTTCGCGACGCACAGTAGCAAAAGAGCTGAACATGTCCAACAACCATCCAGGTAACGAAACCCAGGCAGGCTGCAAAGTTGCGGCCGCGACTGAGCTTTCGTACTCTTTGAAAGGGAAGCTCTACCTTTCCAAGTCTGGGTGGATTCTTATGGCGGTGCCCAACGCGATCGGTCACGGTGCCTTCCAGGCTCTGCACGAGGCTGGCGCCGAGCTCCCCATGAAGGACTCCACGGGTCAATACAGTGCCCATGTGTCCGTTATCCGGCCCGAAGAGGTCGAACAGCTCGGCGGGCCCGGCAAGATCACGGAGCGGGGCGAACAGTTTGGATACACGCTTGGGGCCGTACGCTCCTGTGACCCTGCTGGCTGGCCCGAAGTGTCCCGTTGCTGGATGATCGAGGTCCGCAGCCCGGAACTGGAGAAGCTGCGCAAGAGCTACGGGCTCTCAGCGTTACCCAAGGTAGACTTCAAGTTCCATGTCACCTTCGCGATCCGCAAGACGAAGGTGACGCAGGCCGGCCCGGTGACGAAGCTGGTCAAGCAGGGTACGCTGGCCCAGGACCTGGCCACTGCCCGGCGTAAGACCAAACCGCCGGTGTCGGAAGCCCAGGCCGACGCGGGGAACTATCCCAAGGGTAAGGTCCGGATGCACGGTTTTACGATCGCGATTGAGACCGGCAAGGGACAGACGCGATCCGGTACCGATCCGGACGGAAGTACGTGGTCGGTGACGATGGTTCACGACTACGGCGACATCAAGCGGACCAGTGGCAAGGATGGTGACCCGGTCGACGTGTTCATCGGGCCGGACCCGGACACCGAACTGGTGTTTGTCGTGGATCAGCTCGATGTGGATGGCGAGTTCGACGAGCACAAGGTGATGATGGGCTTCAAGACGTTGCAGGATGCCAGAGAGGGCTACCTGGCAAATTATGAGGATGGCTGGGAGGATCACATAGGGACGATCGTCTCTTTGACCATTCCGCAGTTTACCTGGTGGCTGGAGCGCGGCAGGGCAAAGAAGCCGGTTGCTGATACGAAGACGGTGAAGGCTGCCAGCTTGATCCACGACCCGTTGCGGTACTTAGGAACCATTACGAAACAGGCAGCCACTCCGGGCGTCCAGATCGGCGAATCTGAGGTCGACGGTAAGGGGTTGTTCGCTACACGTGCTTTCCAGGAAGGAGACACGATTCTGTCAGGGCTGATGTCCAAGTCCCAAGGTGACGACGGCTTGTCCGTTTATGACCAGGGTGAGCACTCACGCTTTATCAACCACAGTATCGATCCGAATGCCGTGTTGCGGAAGGGTGATAGCATCGATCTGGTTGCCCACAGGGACATTGTCCCTGGTACTGAGCTCGTCGCCGACTATAATAGGGTCACGGCGACACTAGGCCCGGGATTTCGTTTTACCTATCAGGGCAAACCCTACAATGGCGAATCAACTTCAGACAACGATTGGCTCTCCGAGGCGACTTCTGGCACGAATCCGGTCTTGGATGCGATACGAGGCCAATCAACGGACGCTTCGGATGGAGACGATCAGGCCGGGGGAGATGGGGATCATCTGGGAGCCCAAACCAACTCCCCTGCCAGACCTGGATCACAAGGCAATAATCTTGAAGGCCACGGGCAGTCGCATCCTAACTCCACCAAAGTTGGAGCTCCACGGCCTCCCGCCGGAGAAAAGCGATGTCGAGCTTTGGATCGTCTCGTGGCCGCATGCAACATACCTACCGTTCGGGACGCTGCCGACCGGGGTCTACGTAAGAGCGCGGCCGACGCAGTTTATGCGGGAGGTGATAGACGGGCTGGCGGACGATCTGGACGATGTGGAAACACCGTACACGTCGATGACTGTGCCGGATCTGCCAAGATTACAACGGGACCCGCCGTTAGGCCCAATCGCGATGGATACGCGGGGTATCCTGCGCGCGATCTTCAATTGAAGCAGGCTGCAGGGCTCAACAATCTTCTGGCAGGCGGCACGGCCGGCATGGATCAGCCGAGCTTCTACGCCAACGCGATCCGACAGACACCTATGCGGTGGGACCAGCAGCAGGGTGTTGCTCAAAACCTTCTCGGTCACTTGTCAGCGATCAAGTCGCGCGGCAGTAGGGCCATCGGCGAGGCACACAGCTCCGACAGGTTGCAGAACGCGATGGACCCCAACCGGTCGATCAGGCAGCTTCAGTCGTACCTCGCAGGCACACGTCAACCGATCGTTGCAAATCCAATAGATCGGTTCATTCAAGGAGACTGACGTGGCGAAGACGATTGAGCAGAGTGGCGCCGGTAAATGGGCACCACGTTACGTAGAAGGCCAGAAGCATGTGTCGTATGGGAAGGCGGAGACTTATATCCGCGGAGCAAGGTGGCTTGAGGATGTAGCGTCCGTAGAGGACTGGGGCTGCGGCTATTGTACCTTCCGTGATCACTTACCGGCGGGGGCTGCGTATATTGGGTTGGACGGCTCCCCTGGCTACTGTGACCAAGTCGTCGACCTCGAAGAGTACACCTCCGAGACGCCCGGCATCTTCATGCGGCACGTCTTGGAGCATAACGTCAATTGGCGGCAGATCATCATCAACGCCGTCCACTCCTTCCAGCGCCGCATGGTGCTCGTACTTTTCTTGACGCCGGGCTCGGTGGATACTCGCCACAGAAACGTCGACGACCTTGGTGCTGGCAAGATACCGAACATCTATATCAGCGACCCGGACCTGGTCAAACTTTTAGGCAGCGCTCTCCACCATCGCGAGAGGTTTCACAAGGAAACGGTTTACTATCTGGAGAAGCCGCAGGTATGATCGATGTATCATTTGCTTATCGGGAATTGGAGGATTGTGGCGGCGACCTTACGTGGTTGCTTAGCCTTGCTCCCTATTTGCAGAAACAGGGTTTGAAGGTGCTGGTGCAGAGTCAAACAACGATCGCGCCAACGGTACTTGCGCGGTTATACGCCATTGGGCTGGAGTCCAAGCCAAGCCCCGTCACTGATGCCAAGGTTGTGATCGACTCCAGCGGAGGCACTGTCAAGCGGACATGCGGAGCACTCATTGTCATTCGGCACTCTCTCGCGGGATGGTACGATGGCTGGGTAGCCGGGACAAAGGCAGCTGATGAAGTTGTGGTCGTCTCAATTCCGGTGGCGTGGAATACAAAGGAGACAATCGGACGGGAACCGCTCATTATAAACAATGGCGTGGATCTTGAGCGACTGGACCGCGTCGGTCAAGATCTTCGGGAAGTTTACGATCGCGAGTTCCTCACGGGGTTCGTCGGTCATAATTCAGAACTGAAGAATGCAATTGCGGTTGCACAGGCCGCTGGTTGTATGCGACGGTACGCCATTTTGGCTGGCCAAGACATTGCCAACAATTCACGTCTGCGAAACTCGTGGACATCCCGGCTC
>SDBU01000035.1_pt1 | contig 176930 bp, 282 predicted proteins | sample 2277071 | NCBI WGS metagenome assembly SDBU01 (sample SAMN10397929, study PRJNA504765) | marine sediment metagenome | isolation source: marine sediment core GS08_GC12, 126 cmbsf | place: Arctic Ocean: Gakkel Ridge, Loki's castle | collected 2008
GGACCATAAATTTGCTTATGCGGAATACGTTGTAGTCCCTGCCAGGACTAGATTAAATGAACGTATAGCCAGGTTCATTAAAATGGTGGAAAGATGAATAATATTATAGCATTAAATTGTGATGAGATTCAGGTATCAGATTGTGATCATTTGTTTTTGTCTGGTTATAGTTGGAGTAAACATAAAAGAACAGGCTATTATTGTTGTAGCAATCGTGATACTTGGGATGGTCATCAGGTTCATGCTAAACCCATTCATTGGTTTGTCGCTAAACTTATGGGTTTAGAAATTCCTAAAGGTTTTGAAATAGATCACATTGATAGGAACACATCAAATAACCAACGACCTAATTTAAGGGCAGCCTCAAAAGAATTACAACAATATAATTCAAATATACAAAGTAACAATACTTTTGGTTATACTGGTGTATTTTATGGGAAAAAGTCTACAACTAATCCATATATTGCTAAAATACGAATAAATGGTAAAGAAAAGTATCTTGGCAAATTCAAAACACCAGAAGAGGCTTCAAAAGTATATCAAGCCGCCAAGAAACTTAGGGATGATAAAGAAATCAAAAAATGCAAGGAGATAATAAATGGTTAAAACACTTCAACATTTCAATGGCAATCTTCTTGCAGCTATTGACTTAGAAACAACTGGACTTGATCCTAAGATTCACGAAATTTGGCAGATTGCTGTACTTCCATTGAACGCAGATTTCGAGCCTTTAAAAAAAGTTAATGGTCCAAATGGAACAAGAAGCATCATACCTTTTTATGCTAATCTCAAAGTATCTAATATTGATGCAATTAATAAAAGAGCAATTGGTAATAAAGAAGCATTTATCAAAATGCAGCAATCAGCATTCGATCCGTATGACACTGCTGATCTATTGATAGATTGGTTTGAGCGTCTAAGTTTAGGACCAAATAAACGGATCTTTCCTCTCGCACAAAATTGGCCCTTCGATAAGGCTTTTATTATCGAGTGGCTTGGAGAAAAGACGTGTGACCTTTTGTTTAGTCCACGGTATCGTGACACAATGGTTTGTGCGGCTTTCCAATCAGATCAACAAGGATATCTTAATCAAAAAGTAACATTAGCTCAATATAATTTAACCTATTTAGCTCATCATGCACAATATACTAATCCTAAGCCACATGATGCACTTCAGGATTGTATCGCTACCGCGAGAATTTATAAATGTTTCATTGAGGACAAAATGATATGACAATCAAAGAGTTAATTAAACAGTTACAAGAATTAGATCAAAATTTAGATGTTCATTTTAGTTATGAATATTATTATGAAAATGTACCATATAGAACAAGTATGGTTCAAATAAGAAGAAAAAGTTAACGCATGATACTACAGAAGGGGGCACAATCATGAAAGAAATTATGTCTGATGAAACAGTAACAGAGATATTCAACGGTTTACCCGCCGTTATACGTACCAAGCTTAATCTCCTGATGACATCCGGTATGGACAGCACAGCAGCCTACGATAGTCTGTCAGAAAAGGATAAACAGATTATAGAGGAAGCGGTGGATGAGGGCGTTGATGTAGCAGTATAAGGGAGTGTAATCATTATGGTAGAAATATATCTCTTAATATGGACAGGTGATGGTGCTGTACATGAACACGGGTGTCATGATAATCGTGAGCGTGCCGACAGACATTGCAAAATTGCTAATATGGGTTTGAAATGGCGTTGGAGAATTTTTGGCGATCGGTGGGTGGTACGCACATTCAAGTTACAACAAGGGCCCCTAAAGAAGAAAGGAGGATAAGCTGTGTTAAACATTGGGCAAATAGTCTATGACTACACAAATGAGAGAGTAATCATCTTCGCAGGTATACAGATGCTGCAGTGCCAGGAGACGGGTGAATGTACCGTGGAAAGCGCCTTCATACTGAAGGATGGTACCTTTATTCATCTGAAGAATGATGAGGGCCCGCCGTTTAAGTACACTAATCTTGTTATAGGTACCCAAACTTATGTGGGCTCATTTGTTGTCAAAGCCAAGTGTTACAGGCATTACTTTGGCATCATTAATGGTAATGATACAGAGGTCAAGGAGTGGGCTAAGGAAGCTATAGAGGAGGTGGAGGCACTCATTGCTGAGCGCGGGGTGAACAGGCATGTAGAGGAAATCGGCGATAGAGAGCATACTACTTACTACATCAAGGAGGAATCTGATGGCTAACAAACTTGAGCGACATATCTCATGTGTGTGTGGATACGTTTCAGATGAAGTGGAACCGTATATTATCGCCGGGACCGATGTGTGTTGGATGTTCTTGGCTTTGGATATATTGAATATCCATGATTCCTCTATGTTTGCCAATGACTACCATATAAAAGTGATTGCCTGCCCCAAGTGCAAGACCATGAGGGTGCTATAAATGAAAATGAAACTGAGCGAATTCGTTAAAAGATATGCTGGTCGTGAGATAGTGTACGGAAACGGTGATCCCGGAGCTGCCAGGTGGACGTCGAACTTCGAACCGCCCAATGCAGACGACGAGCGGCCTATGCATGACTATCAGAAGAGCGTCATCGAAGGCTATAGGTCTAAGCATGGCATGCACTATGGTGAGATATGTCAATCAGCACTTGGAACTATTATAGCTTTAGACGATTTATCATACAAACAGGCTAACTATCTCATTATTACGGGTAGTTCTATGGTAGCCGAGAAGATAGAAACTGCACGGTTAGCTGGGAAGAAAGCTGCCCACGCGAGGGCATACGATGGTGGCGAAGACTCACCAGATGCAATAGACCCTTATTAAAGGAGTGTTATTATGCCAAATATAGAAATACATTGTCTACAGTGGACAGGCACCAGTCGTATACATGATGATGGTTGTTACACTGACCTTGCGCGTGCTGAAAGACGTTGCAAGATTGCCAATAAGGCTCTTAAATTCTGGCAGGGTTGGGGGCATCGCTGGGTGGTAAGAACTCTGACCGTGAAACAGGGGGCCGAGCCGCCCAAAAAAACAAAGGAGGTATAGTCATGGATAAGGGAACAATGACCAAGATATGCATACTAGCTGGGTCATACTTTTTTATGCTGGCAGCTATTACTGTGTATACATACATGTGAAAGGAGGTCCCGTGCCATTAACAACCATAAATGGCGATATGCTTACTATTGAACGTGGTATCATATGTCATCAGGTAAACTGTATGGGTAAGATGGGAGCCGGTATTGCATTGAAAATTAGGAAGAAATGGCCCGGTGTTTACAAGGACTATATGAGTGTTTATCATGCACAGCAACTTGCCCTGGGCGTTGTTACTTTAAGTGTAATTGTTCCTGGACAGCTTTATGTTGCAAATCTATGTGGTCAGCTTCACTATGGCAGGAACAGACAATACACTGATTATACAGCCGTTAGTCAATGCTTGACTAAAGTAAACACAATAGCCAGCAAGCTAAAGCTGCCGGTTTACATTCCCAATGGTATGGGGTGCAGCTTAGCAGGTGGTGACTGGAACATCATGAGCGGTATGATATACGGTACACTTCCAAATGCTATCATTATGAATTATGACTAGTGAGGATATCATGAAAGAGAAGAAAAAGAAACCAAGAAAACTGTCAGTTAGATTTCCACTAAGTAAGAGAGCACCAAAAGTCATTCGGCCTAAGAAAGGCGGTGGCTACAACAGAAATGAGGAGAAAAGACGATGGCAGAACACGATGAGCGATCTGAAGGTGCTGGCACTAATAAGGATGAACAGGTTGTTGAACCTGTGAAGCTTACCGTTAAAGATGCATTTGATATAGTGCTGGAAATGGCTGAAAACGACTTGACAACAGATGAGCAGGTAGCAGACGCACCATACCTGGCAATGGAACAGGCAAAAGAACAAGCGGCTATAGCTATAGTCAAAGGATGTGGTGAAATACTGGAAAAATCTAGGCGTGTGATTAAGTAATAGGGAGGTATGATTATGGCAGAATACACTGACAAAAAGAAGGTCACACTAGCAACTCAAGCACACATAGATGCTGGTGTGCTTACACTATTCCATGCCTTCATGTACATATATGCTATGCAAAATCAGACTAGCAAACTGATTGATGAAATAGCCAAGCTGCGAGAGCATGTAGATGGCGAGGTAGGGGTACTACAAAGTCGTATAGATAGCTGGAGTGATTCGGGGCACAGCTGATGGATTTAAAGACATTCGCTAAGAAACATGCTGGTGGTGCGGTGAGATTCAAAGGGCTGGCGACCGTCGATATGCTGCCTATCACCGATTATCAGATAGTAAGAATCAATGAGCTTGCAGAAGAACACGGTAAGGAATTTGTAAGTCTGCTTGCAACGGAAACACTCGTATTCTCGCGCCGTGGCACCAAGCTTAGTAAGCTTACACGTAGGGAAGCTAACGATATCATAACCGCCGTCGTATACCACGACATAGACTAAAGAAGGAGGATAATATGAATCCAATACCATGGTGGCAAGTTGGGGTGTACGTACCGATATGGCATATCATTGCTATAGTTGTGCTGGCCGTAATATTGTCGATAATATTTAGCCCCAAAGGAGACTAGCCATGAAACATGCCAAATGGGAGTCGATGAAGCAACGTCTCAAAGCCCAAGCCAACCGTAGGGGTATAAAACGTTGCAAAGAGTGTGATAAAGAATATAACGCAGCACTTTATCCCTTTTGTCCGTTCTGCGGTATAAGCAAGGAGAACAGTCATGATGTTAAAGATGTTTAGAATAACAGTAAAAGGAACATCAGAATGCTTCATGTGGACTGCTGCTGCTTGTATCTGGTACGGCTGGTACATATATGAAGGACTTGAATGGTTAGAGAAGAGACTGGAGAAATGCAATGGATCTTAAGCTATTCGCAAAGAAACACGCTGATAAGGCAGTGTCATTTAGACTTGCGTCTTCATCGCCACGGAACAAGCATAAGTCAAGGTTTGCACACTTAGATAGCCTTGTTGCCCTGAGTGTACGTCAAAAGGCATCTATTAAGGGCTTAACAACTGAGCATGAAGTACCGTATGGTTTGATGTGCAGAAATGCACTTGGTAGATTCAAATCTCTTTCGCAGCTCACACGCGAACAGGCTACGGAGGTTCTAGACGAGGGCAGAAGATTATGGCGCGAAGAAAAAAAGCGCGCATTAGCACCTAAGGATAACTCACCTATCAGCCCGTTTCAACAGATAGACCTTGGCAAGCTTATAAATGTATGTGGTATAAGTTATGCCGCTATGTGTGAAAGAGCATTAGGACGTACTGTACGAAGGCCTCAGCTCCTGTATTACCAGGCTGCCGCACTTATAAGGGCGGGCGAAGAAATGGCGGGAATACAGCCGCCAGTTCAAGCAGAGGAACTTGATGACAACTTTTAAAGGGGAACACAGTGGAAGGAAAGGGGATTGTACTGATGGACAAGGCAGCACAGAGCTTTGTGCATTTACAATGGTTTAAATTCATTGGCCATTCTATTCTGGTCATCGCAACGCTGAGTTTTTTAGCGTATCTTGGCTGGAAAGCTTACAAAATGGTTACGGGAAAGGAATAACATGCTTTACACCAACACAGGCATGCAGGTGGCCACTGGTTACATGAGGATGGTACATGGTGGACGTGGTGGCTACGTTGAGCTGTTAACCGAACAGTTAATGATGGCTAACGTACACATACCAACTGACCAACAATGGCGGTACAGTCACGATAAGGCATTCTATTTGGAATACAGAACAAACGATGCTGCTTTCGTTAAGGTTTACCATCAGAAGTGCGCGGTTAACTATGCTGACTACCGTGTGGGTATGTGCTACATCAGTCCAGATGATCTGTATACGTTTGTGGATGGACAACTGCAACCGTTTGGGGGCTAACCATGGACTTAAAGACATTCGCTAAACGATACGCTGGCTACCGGAAAACGGTTGTTGTATTCAGGAAAGTCACACCTGCTCAGATGGTGAGTATCAACACCTTAAAGAAACAAAGTAGCAGAATGTATGCGAATGTAGTGATAGACGCTACTGGAACGTTTATACGCCGAAATGAGCTCACGTTTGAACAAGCAAGGAAAATAATAGTGGAGTATTTGGAAGAGGCTTACGAGCGGGAAAGGGAGGATGTAATATGAAAGAATGGACAGAAAAAGATGCCGGTATTATCATAATTATATGCTGCTTAGCTGTACTAGCAGTTTCAGGCTTCAGGTTTGCAAGAGCCTGCGGCTTTATATAACAATGACTTAGGGTGGACGGGTGGAACGCGGAACAACTCAGAACCGTCTATACCTCTGCGGTAAGGCTTCCTTGTCCGCGTTTCAACAGGGCATAGGTTCTCTTCAGGGAAGTCTATCATCCTTTCAGGACAGTTGTGTTTGAAGTGCACTCCTGACGTAACAAGAGGTATATCTTCACAAGGACTCGGGGGCGGTCTGCCAACGCCGCTCCCGAGTTAGTTTTATAATTATAATAGTATAAGAAAGGGGGACAGTAACTAAAATGCCTAAAGAAAGATTAGACACAAGACAGATAAAGACTGTCGAACAGCTGAATGCTGTGAACTTCAGCAAGTATGAGAACCGTGTAGATAAAGGCCATGTGGAATATGTCCAGGATCCTATTTCGTCAGCAGAGCTCAGCAGGATATGTGAGCTGTCTACTGACCAGGGATCTAAGGTAACTCTGAGTTGGAACATGGCCGAACTCTTTTTCAAAATGAAGACCTCATTGGGAATGGGCGAACTTCATCATCCCCCGCCGGATTCCACAGTGCCAACTACAGAGTTTCACCTGTCCTATGAGATATGCAGGCCGGGCTCAACAAAAGAGGACGCACGTTGTTTAGGTGAAGCTATGACTATGGCCAGGAAGGGGGCAAAGAAGCTTTGCAAACCAGGAGAGCACGTCAGATTAATTGCAGTTTCCTTCGGAACAGTCACGGAGGTGTTCTAATGCCTAGATACAACAAACTACAACAGCAAGAACTACATGCTCAAACCTTGGTCCAGGTGGTGGGCGCATACACACGTTATCTTCAAAAGGTGTTGGGGTGTTGCCCAAGTATGAGTTCATCTCAAATGAGTAAGTGGACTAAAGACCACCACCGCTTTATACCGTCAAGTAATGTCAGACAGATCATCACCTGTCTACGGTTCGTAAGAGACCACTTAGCAAGGGCCTACAAAAAGAAACACAAATCACTTATGCATCGCACATTCAGGTTCCTTGACTGTGGGTGTGGTGCAGGTAACATCCTGTTGCTAGCCCATGAGATAGATGGATATAGCACCACTGGCTTAGAGTATGAGACTGAGGCATGTGAGGTCGCAAGGACGTTGGTGCCGGACGCTAGGATAATACAACAGGACATACTGACGTTTGAAGACTACGCTCACTACGATGTTATATACTATTACAATCCAATGACTTCGGATAAGAAAATGGGGCAGTTCGCTAGGAAAGTGCAGAACGATGCAAAGGTTGGTGCTGTTGTAATAACCTACGGCGGCGGCTCAAGTCGTCTATACGGCGACAAGAGATTCAAGGATATCTTCGGTAAGTGCGGTACCATTCCAGGCAGCATGAAGAGCATGGTTCATCAGAAGGTAAAGGAGTAACCGATGTTCACTTTTGTAATAGCCAAATATCTAAAACTAGAAAACGAGGGTCTTAAAGTACTAATGATGCTTGTTGCCATGTGTGTCGATTTTGTCCTCATTATGATAGTACTGGAATCTCTTGGTATCTTGAAAGGATAGTACGATGTACAGCTGTTGTGAGCATTGTGGATACAATTTCCTGTTGACGTGGACCACCGGGAAGGGTGTGGTACTATGTCTGGAACGCTTTCAGGCCTACCAGAAAGGAGAATTGAAATGTCCATACAAGCGATAGCAGACAGGATATTGACACTACTATGCTTTGTGGTATGCGGACACTTTCTTATACTGTCGATATTGGGATTAATATTCGGAGAGGTTTGATTATATGACTATGATTACTGGCGAAACATGGTATGACCCGGATTCAGGGCAAACCTTCACATTCAACTCTACCATAGTCGTTTTAGCTAACGACGGGTATGATGCAAGTGAAGAAGACCCTATCGAAGGGTCTGAACATGAATGTGAGGGTCTGGTTCTAGGCCTGAATGAACATGATGAACACTGTCTCCGTGTGGAGTGGGACAATGGACATAGAAACGACTACCGTCCCAGTGACGTTAGAATCATTGGTCAGCATGATACTATGTCTTCTGACAATCCGAATAGAACATACAAGCTCAAACTAAGAGGCGACGCTATTCAAATACGCGAGGCCAAAATCATGGCGGACCAAGAGCGGCATGAACGCGCAGAGGATGCTTTCGATAAACTCAAGAAGGTCATGAACGCAACCAGTGCTAATGTGGAAAGAGCTAAGAAGGTGCTGCACTCCTATATAGACGCAGGCCATGCAGACCCAGTCAGCGCTGCTATTCATTGTATAAAAATGCAAGATCTTGAGACTGCACCTGTTGTTGATTGTGATGAGTATGCAGTCGGCAACGCAGAAAACTTCTTAACCACCTCTGATACAGCTGACTTTAAATTGCCTGACAGGGATATTGTGGTGGACCTCAAGACGGGGGTGCGAAGCGAAGTAGAGAAGATCAGAAAGATTGTCGACACTATTCCACTTAATGTAGTTGAAGCGAAAAAAGCCTTAACAAAGCATGGGGGTGATGTTGATGCTGTTATAACCTACCACAATTTGAATAATCTACCTACCAGCGAAGACCAACATCCACCAAAACTCAATCCAGCTTCTGAAGTCATAATGACCATTGGGCAAAGACTACTCAATTCCGGCAAGAGTAAGCCAGTGGATGAAGGAACAGAGGTACACTCCAAGTTTGAAGAGATGATTGAAGAAGAAGAAGTTACAAGTATGGTTAAGAGTCACGATGAGCTGTTAGAACATATGAATAGTAACACAGGCCCGATACATGACCTATTAAGAGGTAAACCAATATTAAGAGGTGGACCAAGGAAAGGAAGGCCATAATGGAACTTAAGAACAACCCAGGTATACTGGACAACATGAGGATGTGCCTTGTATTTATGGCAAAAATGAAAAATGTCAAGCTGGAACATCCTTTGGATGAGTACGACATGGACACCATGCTCAAGATGTTTGACGAGATGGAGCATATGCCTGTCTATCGCAGCCCCAAGAAACGCTTCATCAGGTTTAAGGATGATGTCGTTCTCTTCTTCGCAAATATCGCAATGTGGATTGTACGGGGATTCGTGTCCTTCTTAGCCAGAATTGGCTATGAACCTGCCAAGGTAGAGATTGTGAAGATCAGAGACATACATGACAGGTATAGAAAGGGGAAACGCCATGCTGAGGATTGTTAGCCCAACAGGTAAAGTGCACGCAGTGAATCAACAGTTCGACCTGATGCCAGTTCTGGAGCGGACAAAACTTGGATTTGCGACACTATGTAACCAGTACTATCATAAGTGGCCTACTACCACCAAAGATGTGACCTGTAAGCGGTGTCTCTCCATACTCAACAAGATGTTAGAGCACAAAGAGACAGGCTGGACAAGAGCCAGATCGTGTTGCGAGCACAGATATCCGCATTTGAAATATGGCATTCAATGTAAAAACAAGTGCTATCACGGAGTCCCTGATAAACCCAGATTGTGTGATTCATTGTATTGTGCTATACCGCATGCATCTACCCCTGCATCAATGGTGGCAGAGCTTGTTCATGACACGATTACTAACATCGGTAAAGAACTCGTGTTCGCAGACAAAGCATTTGTCTTGCGATTTAAGATGATTGCAGTGCATTGTGGGTGGAGAAAGCCAGCAGTGAAAGGGAAGTTCAGCAAGACGCATTGGTGCTCAAACCCTGATTTAAAGAAGGGCGGTATGGATCATAAGTTTGGTTGGGCCTGTAATATGAACAACTGCCCACATATGCTCGAAGCATTGGTATGGCGGTCAGATAATTCCGGGCCAAGGAAATAAAGGAAGGTAAAGGAGGTGTAGGGTGTTACATGCAAAGAAAGAATACATCAAGCACATGGTGCCACGGGAAAAAGGAGCCACAAAGCTTACCGTCGGTTTACCATCAGATGCACTTTGGCTGCACAACCGCTTCAACAGGGACTGTCTTCAAAGGGCCCCTAAGGAGACATTCAACGGTGTTAGGGTCATTGACTGTCCTTCTAAGTACAAGGTGGATAAGGCCGTTCGTATATTGAAACGGTACGCAATGGTGCCAGCAATCAGTAGAATAAGCAAGGAAGTGGATGCGGAGATATCTGCCGTGTTCTATTACGCTGCACTCATTCTGGAGTATGCTGATGGTGGCACCTCTATGTATGAGATTTCACCTGGTCAGAATGAAATCGTCAATAAAGCACTAGTGGTGGCCGAGAGTAGTATGGAAAAAGGCCATCAATGGCTCATAACAGTCGGTGACGACATAGTTGATAAATTAATCAAGACACTGGTTGATGCGAATGCTAGGTGCAAAGAGTTATGTGCAGATTGGAACCGGCATATGGACACAAGGACGAATGGATCTCCATACGGTGAGAACAAGGAGGTGTAAGTTGGCTTTAAAAGCATCAGTTTTAATAGAATACCTGAAAAAGGACCCTGAAGCCTGGATTAGGTTCACCGAAGACAGAAGTCGTGATGGCGAGTGTACAGTCAGTATAACTGACTTTACATATGATGCTAAACGCGGGGTATTTGTGCTCCCCAACCTGTGCCAATGCCATGACTAACAGAAGGAGGTATGACTTGTTATACGCAAAAGAACAATATATAAAGCACTTGACACCAAGGCAGGAAGATGCTGTAAGCTTCACACTGGGGTTACATTTACGTGCAGATGTCATATGGTTGCACAACAGTTTCAACAGGAACTACATGGAGAGACAAAAGGCAGGCTCAAAGAATGTGGTTGACGGTATTATAATCGTCGGTTGTCCTTCCTTCTACAAAGTGGGTAAGGCTATAGCCATCTTGAAAAAGCGTGGCTGGATGCCCGCAATCAATGGTGCGAGTGGAGGGATAGATGAGTGGGCTTCGGTTATATTCTATTATGCTGCGCTTCTTTTGGAACACGCCGTTGCTAATGCTCAAACAAGCATCGCAATGTACGTGATTTCACCCAGGCAACGCTGTGATATCATGCATGTAAAGAAGATGGCTGTTATGGGTATGACGAAAGACCACGAAAGGCGTATGAAAGAAGCGGAAGTGGCGTTGGATGATGCAATTGATACGATGCTTGCCCAACGAGCCTTGCTCAAAGCGCTTCAAAAAGGATGGGAACAAGGAGGGGAGGGGTAACATGGAGATGCAGACGAGTGAATTTTACGCAATACTGAAATACGTAGCTTTCCTTGTTGTATATGGTGGGTTTGCTATAGCGGCATACGCAGAATTTGAGGATAACCCACATAGATTTAGCTGTCTTGGGTGGGTTGTGGCAGCGGTGTTGTTAGCTATATGGTACTACTAAGGGAGGGTGCCCATGAAGGTCATAGTATCAGATTTATCAGAACAGTACAATGAAGCGTATCACGAGGCTCAAGCATTATTAGATGAGCACAATCCTTGCCAAATAAAAATTCATGATTGTGGTGGTGCCACCTGTGCGGCAAGAGACGAACCTGGACAAGTATGTTGTATTGGTTGTGACTATCACTCTGACAAAGGGTGCACTGTTCAGTGTTTAGGATGCAAGTTACACCTATGTTACAATGCAGGCCACCATGATGAGTTGAGGACTAAACTGCACAGGATCAGCAAAAATCTTCCATATGGCAGCTTGTTAAGCATCCGAGCATCTAAAGAAGACACATTCAAACGTATAGCTGGTGCAACTATAGCCAGTTTAAATGGGTGAATTCAATGGAATGTCCTAAATGTAAAAGAGATGTAGATACCTTACATGGAAACGGTCAGTATCCCAACTCAACGTATCAATGTGGTGCGTGCTACGATAATGATATGGGTAGAGTAATAGCTGGATTTTTCAAAGCTGTTTTTGTTATATCAGGCTTATTGTCTTGGGGTTATGTAATAGAACAGCTGATAAGGAGTTAAATCCATAGAAAGGAGGTGATACCATGACTAGAAGTAATATGGCTTTAATAGCCATAGCCTGTACTCTTGGCATTGCTCTTGGGATGTTCATTTTCCCGACATACGGTGTATGGCAACAAGAGAAGAAGGGTGAAGCTGCCCTTATGCGTGCGGGCCAGGAACGGCAAATCATTACCGAGCGTGCGAAAGCTGAATTGGCAGCAGCAAATGACACCGCCAAAGCCATTGAGATCGTCGGAGCTGCCGCTAAAAAGTACCCGGAATATCGTCATCAGGAATTCATGAGCGCTTTCGGTGAAGCGCTGTTGATGGAAGACAGCCCAATTAAGATGATCTTGGTACCTACTGAGGCACAGATGCCTATTCTTTTAACCGACAAAGCATTTGACTAACTGTGTGGCTCTTGCGCGTGCGTGCATCTTGCCTTCTTGACAAACGCGGTCAGGAGGGGCAATAACGACGATGCTTGAGCCTCCACACAAAGGAAGCCCTAATGAGTAACCCCAACATAGCCTTTAAGAAGAGTAGACGCGAGAGGACTTCAGGATTCCTTGCGTCTGTTACACAGAAAGGTGAAATCAGAGGACTGGCGTTGGTAAAGAGGGTTCACTACACCTCGCTGATGATTGATGTGTTGGGTACTCATATGTACATGGACGACCTTACTTATACTGATGCAAGTCGAATTCTAAACCATTACAGTACTGAGGACGAATAGGAGGATAGCGATGAATAAACCAACAATACATAAACCAGCGATACCGGATGTACTAGCTGCATTCGACAAGGAAATGGTAATAGTCGAGAAGGACTTCAACGACCCGGCGCTGTTTGAACAGGCCACTAGGGCGGAGTTACATGCTTGTTTGGACATGGCCGATAAAATCTACGCGGCCGTTAGCAGGTTCAAGATGGCAGTGGGGATTGTGTTGAAATCAAAGGAAGAAGGGGGAGAGCGGTGAGTAAGAAGTCTGTTCTAAAGAAAGCATTTACAGCCACGGTATGTGGTATGATATTGTATCTTCTATACGGTACTCTTATCCAACTCATAGGTAATGCATTCCATGTTACCTGGCGTGTCATACCTGATGCTACACCATTATTGTCATATAAACTATACTGGTTGACGATGATAGAATTCTGGTTCATAATCTTTATTTTATATTTCCGCGAATTGTTTAGCAACAAAAAGAAGTGGTACTCTAGTAGGGCACGGATAGCCAACAAGGTGCTTTGCGTGATTATGCTGATTGCAACAGCACGCTTGTGGTATACATACATCCAAACGTATCAAACTAAATTCTTAATGTAAGAGGTGTATTATGTTAGAACGCGTACGAAAATATTTGGATTTGTCGTTGGCACATATAATGAGTAAGGACAACGCTTTGTTAAAGTCAGTCTCTGTGTGCGCGGCTTCACACCACCTTGTCAATAAGCATGCATTTGTACTGGTCGTATATGAGTATGAATATGGATACTTCATCCCAATAACTGATATTGTGGCTGATAATCCCGGTAGTTTGAAGCTCATGGGTTTCTCTGAAGCGTTCATCAGGTTGATAAGACTTGCTAAACAACAAGAGTGCAAGCTACTAGTCCTTGACAGAGACGCTGAAACTCTAGATGAGTTGGGGAAATTTGAATGGTAGATGTAATACACTCATATAAAAGAGGCGATGCGGTAGAGTTTCCCGAAAGTGGTACGCCAAGACTTGGCAAGTTCATTAAGTCCACGACGATAGGGTCTGATGAATACGCTGAGGTCAAACATAACGACCATACTTACATTGTTAATATGGGTTATCTTAAACCACACGGAAAAGAAATGGATACCGACAATCCCAACAGAGCCTTCAGAATCGAGAGACTGAAAGGTCAGAAAAGTGATGCAGGTAAGACATGGGACCGAAGGGGTGAGAAATGGGTTCCATTGTTTAAGAAACCGTCGCCAGATGCCGTCATAAACCGAATCAAAGAGATTCGGACTGCAACTGGTGCTGGCCTCAAAGATGCAAAATATGCATTAGAAGAGGCTGAATACGATACACAGATAGCCATAGAGCGAATAATGCAAAAGCGTGCCAATCAAGAGAGAGAGGACGATGTGTGCGATTACTTGGATGGCTTTGCAGAATTCTTGAATGATATTGAGGATTAGTATGCATGATATAAGCGTAGATGATGAAGTGGAATTCCAAGGGCCCTCCCCCAATGAATCGACAGTTCAGGCAGTTGTTAAAGAGCTTCTTTGGATATCCCGGATACGTTATACCAAAGTACAAACTATTGATGGCAGAATACTTTATCAAGCGTTAGCTGTTCTAAGACCGAAGGGTTTTCATGTTAACACCTCTCCGACCAAAAAGAACAATTCTAATTGCACGTTTAAAAACCGATAATCGATATTTTCTCGATCTCCGATAAATGAAGGAGTATGGCTATGGAAGAGTTAAAGAACAGAGTGGCTTACTTGGTTAAAACCTATACAATTGCGATAATTATTCCAGTCACACTGTCCCTTACTGCAATAAGTGATTGGTGGCTTGGCTTACTTGTTTACTGTATCATAATACACACAGGATGCATAGCTTACGTGGCAGGGCTCTATGATCCTAATTTTCTTACTAAGGTAAGACGTGCACGGATAAATCCACCGTACTTACTTTATTTGTTGTTTTTATTCAGTGCTTCGCTCGTAGTATTGGGAGCGAGAGGCCACTGGTATTTGTTCATAGTGACTATTGTCACCTACGTACTAATGTTTGTCCATGTGATTGATGCATTATTGAAAGCGAGGAAGAACCATGGCAACGGAACACAAGCAACTGAGAAATCTTAGGAAAGAGTACGCGATACTTGTCGAAAAGCATCCAAAAGGACATATGTCCAGAGACATGGATCGTTTGGGTAGTATGTTCTACATAACCGGCTGTGATTACAGAACGGCCACCTGGAAGGGCGACCGAATAATTGCAATGCGCTGCGATCACATATTCTGCCCACCTGTAACCAACAACTTCAGCTGCGATATCGCGCACTGTCCGATATAGGGGTGTAATATGAAACCAATAACCAAGGCGCTACTCGGCTTCATCCCCACGATATTGATAATAGCAATAGCATCGTGGCTAACTGTTAACAATTGTACGACGGAACAGCTCAAATGGACACCATTGATTATTGTAGTCACCATGCTGGTTGTCGTAACAATGGCTATGGTCAGCGGCATTATACAAGACCTGGAAGATGAGCCTGACTCTATTTTAAACGACGCATTAGATGTTGGTTCATTATGGATACCTTTTATGTGAGTGTAATGCCTACCAAGGTCTTGTAATTACCGAATTTATTTCACAAGGGAGGAGTGTAATGGAAAAGAAGCTAATGGACTTGCTCAAAGTAATTACAGAGGGTGCCTTAGAACACCCAGGAAAAGGGGCACACCGCGCTATAGCTGTAATAGGTGCATTAGGCGCAAAGGAGGAAATACGGTGGAATGACGTCACTGAATTCGAGGTTGGTTGGGTTATGATAGACGGCGAAATCTTCCCGGAAATCAAACTGAAGTTTCAGGAAGGCCCTAAGTATCCACCAAGCCCTTGGGGAAAGGATGATTTTCCAGGCCATGATAAAGTGCTTGTTCATGATGACAAGGATGGTAATACACATCTTCGTGAAAAGCCTGGGGAACTCACAGAAAGCACCGGGACTATATGCGGTGTGCATTTAAACCCAATCAGTACTACAGGTGCCGGTAAGATGCCTGTCACCTGCACCAAATGTCTGGAGAAGGTGTGTGTGTTATGATAGAATTAATGTGCGATTGCCCAGAGCTTCAAGATAAACATACCTTCAATGTTGGAGACTATGTATACGATAAAGGTATGATGAACATATTCAGTTGGGGTTCTGGTGGTCAGGGCCCTAAGCAAGCAGCTAGTTACCTATGGAGCCAGTGTGCAGACAAGCTCCAACGCATACCCACAAAGAAAGAACTAATACACTTTGCCGAGTTGAAACGGAATCGGAAGAAGAAACAGTACGCCAAACACAACGACCGTTATCCTGCGCTTGAAGAGGACTTTGTAATAAACTGGTATGGTGGTGGTGGCCAGTTCATCATAGACCGTTATAGCATAGACAAGTTTCGACAAATGAAATGGTGGGCTAATAGCAGAGAAGGCAAAGTCTCAATCCACAACCCAGGAAAGAAACCAGGTTGGCATCGTATACCTTACCCGCCGATGAACTACTTCTATGTCTGGATACCCACGCAGGAACAGATACAGAACAAGCTTAAATTGAAGTTTGACTGCACCAGCCATCACGTTCGTAGGACTTTCTACCAGTGGTATGTCAGATCCTGTCACAATACTGACAGAGAAATGTGGACTGACAACGTGTTATGGGTTGATTCTTATATGTGCCAAATCCATAACAAAAAGTGGTCTTCACACAAAAAACAATGGGGGGAATACAAGTATGATAAGATTAATTAGAGACGGCATGAAGGTAGTATCAGCCTTTCCCAGCTTCGCTGGGGAAATATCCAATCTGCGTACTGCTGCGTTTGGTTTTAATCGTTCGGTCAGTCTGACCGAACATCGGATAAAAGAAAAGATGGCAGACCCCCGGTATGAAACCTACGGCTATCTTAGAAGTGGCACGCTGGCAGGGTTCTTCTTCCTGTTTGTTCCTGACTACATCAAACCCAAGGAGATTGAATCATTCTGCGTAGCACCCTGGCACAAAGGCAAGGGAATCGGTAGCGTCATGCTACAGTTCATCCTTGATAAGTACTCGCTCTATGATTTCCGTCTGATAGTAGCCTCTAAGAACGACGCAGCCATGGGTTTTTACAAAAAGTTTGGATTTGTCGAGACACACGCCAATAAAGCCCAAACATACATGAAAAGGAGAGCCGGTGAATAATATGAACGTATATGTAAAAACGGTTCACGAAAGCCAAAAACCTAATATTACACGATACACGAACAAAGAAACAGCTGAGAACATGATCAGAGCCTATGAGACACACGGTCTCGGCATAGTCAGTTGTGAAATCATCGATGAAGAACTTGCACTGGCCGAAGTCAGAGCCCAAAAAGCTGACTATACTAGATCGTAGAGGATATAACTGTATGAGTAGACAGCATCGGAAAACAGAAAAGAAAACCGGCACCAAAAGGAATAGGCCGGATTCGAGAGTCCAAGCGGAGCAGTCTGCTGAAGGTTACATTCCCAACAAGGGCGATACAGTAGTAAACGTAACTAATCTGATGCTCGGTGCTGGTAAGGTAACGTCTGCCAGTTATGGAAGTGGCCAAGCTACAGTGTACTGGCCACGCAGGGATACCACCACTGTGGTTGGCTTCCACCACTTAAGGGAAAAGAAAACTGAACACCACCTGGAAACTATTCAAATTGAAGAAGGTTTGTGGGTTACACACAGACACCACAGCGAATTTGGTGTCGGCCATGTGTTGTTCCAGCATCAGAATGCAGGTGGTTTTATTAATCTGTACAAAGTCAGGTGGAAATTTAACACTGAAAGAGACCACAAAGCTGAATTGCTCCGCCCATACAAGGGAAAGAAGATTACTCAAGTGCTTACGTCTCCCCATAAGTTAAATGAAGCTTCAGATATGCCTGTCCCGACTTCATTTGAACCCGGCGATGAAGCATTCAGCGTAGGTGGCAGGTCTTCAAGTAGCTCTGGTAGAGTAATAGAAGATGAAGGCAACGGAGTAATTGCTGTAGATTGGGGAAATGATGTGCGTCGCCGTGAATCGTTTGGTTCCATACGACATACCCAGGAACAGCTCGACATGGCAGAAATTAGAGTTAAAGGCAAGGCAATGAAGGTTAAGCCAGAAAAAGACCCTAATCCCAACCGTGCGTTCAGGTCTACCAAAGTACGGGGGAGAAGACAGAGTTTCTATGACAGTCCACATACAAGATTTGGTAGAACATCAACGTCAACCAGACCACCAATGAGCGTTGCAGAACCCGCAAGAAGGCCGTCTACTGTACTACAGAGAACAACTCTCAGAAACCTTATGCGTCAAAAGGGAATAAACGACGACGCGGACTTGTATGCAATAGGTTATACAGCAGCAAACATGCTGATTGGACAGTGGGAAAGACTTCCAGACGAGGCTCCACAAGCAGAGCCAAGGGATGCTCTTATAAGGTGCCATATGTGTGGTGAACCCTGTAGAGAACAGGATACAGTATCGTTGCCATCAGGTGAGTACTATGTATGTAGTGATTCCTGTTCTGACCAAGCGTGTATAGAGCACTAAGACCCCCCAGAAGAGGAGGTGTGACATGAATGTTAAATCCAGACATAGTTCAGCTGTACATGACACTGATATCCATGCTTCAATGATAGACTGGAAAAAGAACCGAGTAGTTTTAAGGTGAGGGCTCACAATTGAAGTCATCGGTGATGACAGTACTAGTGGGAACTGGATATATACTCCCAAGTTTGCTACATGTTTCAATTGTCTTAGGATTATCAACAGAGACCCTATTCTCAGGGAAGTCAAGCTCACGGCCGGACGTATAGAAGGATAGTATTATGTATATAGGCAAAGGGACACCATTACACTTTGACAACGTCGACTTTGTTCATGTCGTCAATGAAACTGAAGATGCCACACTATGTGGTGTGACACTGGGAATTGAGGATGACATACGATTCGAGGGAATTCCCCAAGCCCAGACAACTCGTTTGTGTTTCAACTGTATGACACATGCTGTTTTTAACACACTACCAACAAGGGAGGTATAGGCATGAAGCAACGCGAAGAGGCCAAGAACGTTATTGTGGCCACAATTGAAGGAATCGCCAAGAAGAAGAGGCAAAAGAAGAGCGTCGATTATCTGCGTCAGTACCTCAAAACGGCAACCATTACTGCAGCAGTCCAGAACAACGTGGTCGGACAGCTTAAGCAAATTGTGAAGGGTGACTACCCGCCCGATGCTTCTACAGTATTCATGGGTCTGCTGGGCTATCGGACTGAAAAACTGGTGCTGACCGATGACCAGAAGAAACACTTCACAGCCATATACAAAATGGTTGAGAAAACAAAGACTCTGGTATGTGACCACAAGTTTGCAATTATCCCCCTGTTATATGGCGGGGGATTCACTCCTACATACACTCTGCCCGAGCTGTTTTGTTCTAAATGCTGTTTAAATGTTACCATTCGCATTTACAACACTCCGACAGATACGGAGAAGGCGATAGGGTTGAGAGTGCCCATAAGGCTTAACAGGGCGTTGAAAAAATGGTGTGATTTTATTAAGAGTAAATCCCGTGTCCTGTCTTCAAGAGGTATTACAGAGAATCCAATGAAGGTTTTCAACGAATCCGTTAAGTACGATGGAGACATAGGAAGTCTAATGGTCGTTGACAAGGAACTGTTCGAACGACAAAGCGGTATATAAGGGAGGCGATTACGTGGCAAAACAGGAAGTTCCACAGGAGTACAGGGTTAAAGGGTTGGAGGCTACAGGTTACAACAAGGCCAACAGTCTAGCGGAAGCGGTGGATTTCAAAACACCAAACGGCTCAACATTCTCATTGGCAAGGGATATGATGGGCGTACAGTTCTGTGCGGCGGGACGCCTCTGGCCGAATATAAGAGGCTTTGACTCAATGGATGAGGCCATAGCGCACATCAAAAAGCACACAGATGAAGCAATCGCTTTCTTTGAATCAAGCGGAACAGGTAAATCGTTTGATGTCGTCGACGTGCTTATCGCCGGAGCGCTCGCCGGACAGAAGGAACATTTGGCCAATTAACCAGTAATTCCTGAAGGGGGTGATATAATGGAATTTCACGTTTTTAAGGTTGGCAGTCGGTACTGGATCTTTAAGAGGCGTAAGCTTGGTGGGGTTCTTACTAAGCCAAGAGTTTGGATAAGTGGAATACTAGACAATATATGCATCCGCATAGCAACTGTGTTCGGTATGTTTTAGGACGGAGGTAACTAAAATGGTAACAAAAATTCATGTGACAGTCCACAACAAATCCAGAACAAATCATGTTTATAGAACGGGAATGGGGATTCAGGATCAATTGTGCGGAGCCAAAATTCCCCTCAATGAACGCCGTGTTTTTACGTTTGACAAGAAAGATGATTTTGGCCCACAAGAGAAATGGTGCAACAGATGCATTGGCATCATTGCGGATGAGGTCCGTAGGGGTATATTAGACCGTCTTCCCATACTGGAGTATGTCTGGGGCATGTCAATTACCAAGAAAAAGAAGAGCGAGGAGATGGACTCCATCCGCACGCAGCTTACTATTGATAGCGAAGAGCTGGAGATTAAAATCATTGCAGGAGTATCAACCGGCGCAAGGGGTAACTTCAGTGGCAAAGTCGAGAAGACAATCGTATTTGACTGGGATAAGCTTGACAGTATGAAGGAGCTTGCCGAAGAGACCGAAGGTGTTGAAGAAATAAAAATAACAGTCTTTGCCGAAAAGGAACCGGAAGAGGCGTAATAGTGGAGGTAAGCTATGGCAACAGAACTCAAGTTGTTCATCAATGATACAAATGGTAAAGTGCATATAATAGAGCAGAGAGCTGAAACACTCTGTGGTGCACTCACACAAGGACCTATGAGTATCCACATGTTTAATCAGTATAAAAAGGATGTGTTCATACCGAAAGACTGGTGCAGAAAGTGTCTTACGGATGTGGTGTTTATGATCATCAGGAACGGTCAGTCACGATTTTTACCCATACTGGATTACGCCATGAGTAGGACACCCAAACAGACCAGGAAGAAAGACGAATCAATTGACGCCATCAGATTGGACTTAAGCTTTGATGACGAAGAGATGACAATCAGAGCTCTTGCTGGAAAATCCATCGGCGCAAGGGACAGTTTTAGTATCAAGGTCAAGAAGGAAGTCACACTTGGTTGGGATCGTTTGGATGAACTCAGAAACATGACTGAAGAAGCTGAGCATGTGACTATAGGATTTCACACCGTACAAAGGTAGCAATAATATGACCGAAACCAGACCATGTACCAGATGTGCTACTTGCTGCTTGCTGGGGCCGTGTGCATTCGGAGAAGTGGATGAAGCCACTGGTATATGTAAATGGTTAATGCCAAGTGCCGATGGAAGTATCAGTTGCTATCAAATTATGAGGAGCTCAAGGGCAAGAAGTCGCTTGCTTGGTAAAGGGTGCGTCCTTCAGAATGAACCCAATCTCTTTCAAGAGGCGGTAGAGATGACTGCGGACGCAAAAAGGGAATTATTTGAGCGTCTTGATATAGCTAAGAACAACAGGTTGATAGGAATGCTTAGAGTTAAAGGAGCAGGCTAATGTCGATATCCGAAAAGTGTGGGCTTTGTGCCTATTATGAACCAATAGAAGGTATATTCGGTAACTGCAAGGAAAAGAGCGATACGGTTTTTAGCTCAGATCCAAAATGTGATACCTTCTTATTTAAACCACAAGAGGTGACAGACAGTGCGGCTCCGAGCTTTACTGACTTTGGAAGCCGTCATATTATCGACCCAAGATTACTTGCATTTATGGGAACGACATTGCCAAAGGGTTTTATGCCTCAGCATGGGTGTCAACATAACCAGAAGGAGCCGAAACCTGAGAAGACTGAATGGGAAAATCCGTTGTACAGAAAAAAGAAGAAACCACGGAAGGTCATCGATTTCATAGCAAGGAAAAAAGAGAAGGAAGCTAGTAAATGATATTAGATTTGATAAGGTTAATATTAAGTCATGTAGCCATGGGCAGACCACCAACCAGAGTAGGCCAACGTGTATATCTTAACCCAAGGAAAGCCGAAAGCCACCCTACTATGCCTTATAAAGGTAGTATCCACGAGTGCGAAGGTACCATCGAGCAATACTACGACAATGATGGAACTGTTAGATGGGATAATGGGGAGTCCGGTGATTATTACTGTGACAGCTTGACCGTGTGTGACTTCCCATTCAAACCGAATCCATTTCAATTCTATCCTAACTTCAATGAAACTAATCCTAACCTGACATTCAAAAGATGGAAAATAAAAGTGTTTGGCTCAAGAGACTTGAAAGATGAATACATATTTGCCGAGAAACCCATGTCTCCTAAGAAGTTCGATAAGATGTTAGCAGCCAAATATGGGTATCGTTAACGGGAACACGGAGTCAATTTATGACATTACATACAAGGGACGGAAGAATGGACGGAAAAAGCGCCTACGGAATACGTCCGTCTGCTTCATCCAATAAAACACCTGTTGTACATAGTCACAAAGTCAAAGCGTCTGAATACAATCCTGATGGTTTCGAATGGCTGTATAAAGGTGTTGCTGTTAAGCTGCTTCCTTCCTCTGGGTACACTGACGCACCAAGTAATCCTAAAGTCGGAACCCAGTATGAATGTCCCGGAGTGGTTACGGGAATACATGATCCAGCTTCTGATCACCCTGAACATAGACCTGTAAGCGTCCAATGGCAAAATGGCGAACATAACTCATACTTCTTCGAGGATATAGGCCCATCAAGAAAAAATGTACACCCAAAAGCCAAGGAGAGGAAAAAGAAAAAAGGGAAGCTATTCAATATAGATAATGTTGTATTGTTAAAACCCGGCTTTTATCCACCAGGAATTGAGAACCCCTCGATAGGTAGCGACTTCCAGTGCTCTGGCTTGGTAATAGAAGCACACCACAAATCAAGTGAAGTCGTATTAAAAATAAGATGGAACAATGGAATGCGAAATGGCTATTCCGTCTCGTACAAAGCTGAAAAAAAACCAGAACTGAGTAGTTTGGTTGAGATTGAGGATAAAGAGACATTAAAGGCAATGGTAATGGAAAGTCCAAACCTTGCGTATAAGCTGACAAAAGTTAACCAGAAAGATGATTATGGTGTTCTTGGCTTATTAAGAAAAGCTGCAGGCATTGAAGAACCGGATCCAGATCCATGGATGAAAAGATTTATAGAAAAACAAGAAGGCAAATACGTCGAGACAGAACATCACTATGTCCACTTAGACATACACGACGGAACTACGGGATGGACTATATCAGATGAGTTTCTTAGCACAAACGAAGATGATGAAAATCCCGAAGGTAATTGAGGGGAGGTGATAAGGGAAAGGCGCTGAATTTCCGTCCGCAATTAAATACTAACCATTAATTATTACGGAGGTGTACTATGAGTAAAATCATCGGAAACAAGAAGTGGGGCGTCCTCATCGGAATCGCTTTGGTCGTATTCCTGGTCGTCTACTTCGGTATGAGCATCAGCTATAGCAATGCCTGGGCCAAGAAGGACAATCTCCTGGCCGCCCAGAAGAAAGTGATTGAAGCCAATTTCGATAAGATGTTTAAAATCTTGAAGACCCAGGCCGGGATTGCATCTAAGTACAAGGATGACTTCAAGGATGTCTATGTTGGTATTATGGAAGGCAGATACGGCACCGGTGGCTCCGGCGGCGGACAAAGCGGCAAGATGATGCTGTGGATTAAGGAACATAATCCGCAGTTTGACTCTTCCGTATACACTAAACTGATGGTGTCCGTCGAAGCCAACCGGCAGGACTTCTTCGAGCAACAAAAGTATCTGATTTCGGTCCAGCAGCAGATGAAGGATTTGACCACAGTTCAGCCGGCCAGTTGGTGGTTGGGTGACAATGAGGTACCTGCTATTAAGATTATCTCGTCCAGCCATACCAAGAATATCGTTGAAACCGGCGTCGAGGATGACTTCGAACTCTTCGACAAGAAAAAGGGATAATCTGGTCGCCGTCTTATACGTCTCATGACTTACGACTAACCGGCCAGCAGGTCGGGGAGAAAATGTAGCCTCTCCGGCCTGCCCCCTTTTTAAATGTGGTATACTACTACATCCCGGACGACTATCCATCTAAAAAAAACATGTTATTTCAGATAACTGTTGCAGTGGCATTGGCTACTGTAGGACTTGTAATTCAACCTTAAAGGAGGTGCATAATGCGAAAAGCATTAATCATGTTGTTTGTCGTGTGTTTAACTCTCTGGCTCATCCCCGGTTGCGGTAAGAAAGAGGTTCCCGCGCCGAATATAGAACCTGAATCGTTCCTGACTATAGGCACCGGAAGCATTACCGGGGTCTATTATCCGACTGGCGGGGCTATTGCCCACTTCGTCAACAATACAATATTTGAACGTGCAAACCCCGATGTTGGCCCTGACGTACCTGCCGATGACCCATCACGCATCATCAAGTACAAGGTTCAAATTGGAGCAGAGTCTTCTAAAGGGTCTGTGTACAACATTAATGCCATTATGGATGGTGGTTTCGAGTTTGGTATTGTTCAGTCAGACCGCCAATTCCAAGCGGTTGAAGGACTGGCCGAATGGGAAGGCAACCCGCAAAAGACATTGCGTGCTATCTTCAGTATTCACCCCGAGTCAGTCACCTTGGTGACTGCTGTTGACGCAGGCATTAAGAGCATTGCAGACCTGAAGGACAAGAAGGTCAACATAGGCAATGTTGGCTCTGGTCAGCGACAGAATGCCATTGATGCGCTTACTGCTGTAGGAATAAACTATGAAAAGGACTTAACCGCTTTCAGCATGGAAGCCAATGCGTGTGCTAACCTGCTCCAGAAAGGGGAGATTGATGCTTTCTTCTACACTGTGGGTCATCCCAATGGGGCTGTTGCGGAAGCGGTGTCTGGCACAAGGAAAGCGGTCATTGTCCCTATTACTGGTATTGATAGCCTGTTGAAGAAGTACCCTTACTATGCCAAGGCTTACATACCTACTGAATTGTATGGAGCCAGCGGTATTGTCAATACCTTTGGCGTTAAGGCTACCTTCGTCACATCAGCCTCAACGCCTGCTGAGATGGTATATAACATTGTCAAAGCGATCTTTGACAACTTCGAGGCGTTTAAGACCATGCATCCTGCATACTCTGTTCTGACCAAAGAGGATATGCTCGAAGGTCTGTCTGCTCCTCTTCACCCCGGTGCTGTTAAGTACTACAAAGAAGTCGGCTTAATGTAGCCAAGGAGGTGCCCTTTGATTTACGGAGCATTTATCATACCAGTACTTGCTACAATTCTTCTATTGGTCTTCTACCGCAAGGATACCAAGTGGTGGGAGATTGCCGTTCCCTTCATTGCTTGTGCTATCATTGTCCCTATCGCCATAGTAACGGCTAAAGGGTTTAAGACCAGGGACATAGGATGGAAGGGTAACATTACCAAAGAAGCTGTCCATGATGAGCCCTACGATTATATGAGCACTTGTTATAGGACGGTCTCGTGCGGTAAGAACTGCACAACCACCGTGTCCTACCCCTGCGTTCAGCAGGTTTCAAGGGCTTGTTGGCTCCAAACCAAATGGGGTGGTAACCAGCACATCAGTTATGCCAAGTACAATGAATTGCTTGGCAGATGGGGTGGGACTGCTAAACAGAAATTCAAGGACATGAATCGTAGTTATCACTCCTACGATGGAGACAGATACATCATGCCTTGGAACGGCAGCAAGATGCTTGCCGAATCCATTGTTTCCCAGTACACCTGGAAAAATAAAGTTCAAGCTTCTGACGATGTCCATAACTTCAGGGAGATTACTCCTGAGGACGCCAAGAAGTTTAAGCTTTATGATTACCCCAAGTTGTCCGGGTATGAGCAGGTTACCATTCTGGATAAGGGCAAGAACCATTCCAAGAAGCCCTGGGGGTTCTACTGGCGGTACGTTAATGGTGAAGTTGGCGCATTGAAAAATGCACGCTTCTGGGTTCTGATTTTCCGTGGCAAGTCGCTTGAAACTGCGAGGCTTCAAGAGGACTACTGGAAAGGCGGTAATGAGAATGAGTTCATCTATATGATTGGCGTGGATAAAGATGACAATGTGACATGGGCTCATATCACCTCCTGGACAGAGCGGACTCAGTTCAAGATTGAAGCCAGGAACTATGCTTCCACCATGGGTAAGCTCGACTTGATGGCTCTGGCTAAGTGGACAGAAGAAAATGCTAGAAAGCAATACGTTGCACTGGACTTTCAGAAGAAGTTCGATTATCTGACGGTTCAACCGTCCGGTACATCTGTCGTCATATCGTACCTCATCGTTTTGCTTATCACCATGGGTATATGTGTCTGGGCGGTTAAGAACTCATACCATGACCATGGGTACGGCAACCGTAACCACTATATGCCCAAGAAACCCAAGCGCAGAAGTGGAAGGAGCAGGTACCGAAGATGACAATCGATATAATTCTGGTTATCATCACTATCATATGGCTCGGTTTAGTACATGAGGGCCTAGCAGCGCTAGAGGTCACTGGCACCATAGCTTATGTTGCTCTTGGTGTCATTGGTCTCTACTATGCTGTGAAAGCGTTCATTAGATCCATAACGGGTGATAAAAGATCTGCAGTTACACTTGCCGCAATATTTTTTCTTGCTGCAGGTATAGCGACCATGTTGGTAATGAGGGGGATAATATGAACTACATGTGGTTCAAACTCCCGATTTATTTTATCCTGTGGCGCAAGGCAATACAAATATCTAATGTGCGCGCTAAACTTGAAAAAGCCAAGACTTTAACACCGGAAGACGATTCCATATTAGTGCGATTCATGGCAGCGTATGGTATAGTATTCGTATGGTTACTATGTTCTTAAGGAGGACAATGTGTTATTTAATGCCCAAGAATTTCAATGGCTCATTGAGCCTGGCAACAGACTTGTTGGATGTATCTGCAGCGGGTGTGGAAGGAAATTCTACAAGTTTGCATGGTCGGATGTCTGTGCATCATGCCTCAGCAGCATCTACATTACAACAGCGAGGAGGGACGAAGATGGAAGCGTTTCTTGTAACTTGCGCTAAAATTGCTATTTGCTATCTCATCATGGGGCTACTGTTCTGGATTGCACTACCTACTCTCCAAGACGCCTCAGGAAAGAGACCTAAATTGTGGAAGATAACGCTCGCTTGGGGCCCAATAGTGTTCCTTCCCATATCCGGGCCGATAATTAAAGAGTGGATGTGGAGGAAGTAACATGTCTGGCGAACAAATAATGTTATCGACTGGGGCTAATACGGCTAGCAAGCAAGTGGTAATGTATAAGGAGCCTGCCTCCCAGGTGTGTTTGGCATGCAAAAATGGGCTTGGCGTGATGTATCATCCCGATGGTGAAGTGTTCAGTGACAGTCCGGCAATTTGTTTCGCAAATTGTTCTGAAAATGACCTTGGCAAGTGCCCAAAGTTTGAATTCAGAACTGACGGTGAATTCGTGAATCCAGGAGAAGAGGACAACGGAGACCACAATGGAGCTTAAACAAGCAATAGCTACGTTTTTTCACTTCTTTGTATATGTAGCAATAATAGTAGGAGTACTCCTTCTAATGACAGGGGCCTACTTTTTTGCGACGATATGCATAGTAGGTGGCTGGTATATCGACCAATATCATTTTAAAAGGTGGTGTATTGGTTACCATTATGAATTAATGGAAGATCCATCCGTCCAAACAATTGTTAACCAAAAAGCAGAAGTCGGCGATATAATTGACGTTGAGTGGAAAGAGATAGAAGGAAAAGAGGTATAATATGTGGTATTACCATCTATATAACATGTTATATGTCCTTACCAACGAGTATGGTAAGCGGTACAATACATATAACAGCAACTACAAGGCTTACGATTGGACAGAGGCCGGTGCCGGATCGTGGTTTGCGCTCATAGTTCTTATAGCTTTGTTTGGCGGAGCTACAACATACCTTTGCTGGGACTTGGTAGTAAAACACTGGGTAGAATTCAGAGACAGAAGGAAAATCAAGACCATTACGATAAAAATAAACGGCAAGGACATGTCCCCGTATAAAATTGATAAGCTAACTGATGATGTAAATGAAATTCTCATGGGAAAAAGGCTGCCACAAATATTAGAAACACACAAACTCAGTGCTGACGATATTATAAGTATGTCAACTGTACCAATGCAAGATTGCTTTTTATTCACCATATGGTATAAATGAAGGAATGGATAAAATGGATAAGATGACAACTTTAGTTAAATGGGGGTTTATGCTTGTTGCATACGGGGTCGGCGTAAGCTTGGTTTCATTAGTAATATGGGGTTGCACCCGCCCATTTTTTGAGAAGTGGTACGAATATAAAAGAAAGCGCGATGCAAGAGTCTTAAAGAGTTATACCGTCTGGGTCAAAGAAGAGAACATGGGCACTAAATCTATAGAGTCAGTTCTACAAATGTTTAACGAGGACATATTAGACAAACATCTCGTCGAGCTTGAAGAGGTACTGGGTATCACGTACTCCCCACATATGAATGGCCACCAGTTTACAATGTGGTTCAGGGAAAGAAGTAATCTGGATGTAAGTATCTGGGCTGATTTTATTGGTAAATTTTTCGTCGGTTTAGGTAACAGCTACTATCATCATGGTCGTAATGACAATTTTGGCAGAAACAATTTTAACAGAAAATACCCGTAACAGGAGATGGATAATGGATCAATTTAATAGTATGATATCTGATGAATCCATGAAACGAGAAGAGTGTGACCACGAACCAAAACATATCGGGCCGGGTAAAGTTGTCTGTGCCAAATGCAAGCAACCATGTAGTTTTGATCCGATAATGGATGAATGCGAAAAATGGTGGGCAAAGTATAAACTTAAATACACCAGTTTTTTCCCAGCAGAAACAATAGTCGAGGATGCTTGGCAAAAAGCCACCAAGGTTGAGTTTGATAAGATCGTAAAGATAATCAACGACGGTATAGAAGATACTGCCTTGAACTCCGTCAAAATTGCCGGTAATTATCTGCTTGACCTCATCGAACAGGACAAGACAAACAGGGCGTAAAGAGTCGTAGTGACCACCAAACGTGGAGTTGGGGTGGTGACATGTATGTAACCATGTCTGTGAACATTGACCCCAACCCCCCCCCAACTAGCCCTAACAAAAAATACAGCGGTTTCGGGAGGACATATTAATGGAGCTGTGGATGAGTATCGTAGGAATATCAATGGCTTTTTCAGGTATTCCACAAGTAATATGCCTATTAAAACGAAAGACCAGTGATGATATATCCATTATCACTTGGCTCCTTGTTGTACACGGCCAGATGTGGTGGCTGTACTATGGTTTTCTAAAAGATAGTATAAGTATAATTGTATCAAATGCTGTTGGTCTTATATTTACCATTAGTATATCTATACTAATCATTAAATACAGAAGGAGGACAGAAAAATGCTCAAGAAATCCAATATCCGCGACAAGTATATTGTCACAACACACGACAGCTCTGGCCAAAAACACTATGTTTTGAAATCAATGATCATGCACAGAGTGAAAACGCGGTTTAGCGCACCTGCCGAGTCCTTGTGCAAGCTCATCCGAGTTGGACGAGCAGCTAAGGTGCTTCTTATAACTCCACACAGTACAGTAACATGTCAGGGTTGCCTTCGAGCACTTGCAAAGCTTGAAGAAGTCCAGGCGGCAGACCAAAAGCTGGAAGAAGTGAAGATGCTCAAAACCAGCGATGGTAAAATCTTTCCTCTTACCGCAAGAAAGAAAGCGCTTGCTCATGAAGATGAGTTGTGCGTGAAGCAGAAAGGAAAGAATTTCATCGCCTCTGTCAAAACCACACTATTTACTAACATGGGTGGTCTTGACGAGGATTTGGTGAGAGAATTCGAGGGTGCTGTTTCAGACGCTATTGAAAACAACATTGAAGACATGCTTAATGTGTCAGCGTCACTCGCAGGATTTCTTGGCATGCTTCATGAGATACTCGTCGGTCATGGTGCTAAAATCAGAAGTATGCTTATCCTGTACCAGAAGATTTATGGCACTTTAGTACCTTGCCGTACCACGATGATAAACATGAAGAAGGCCGGTATGGATACGGATATTTACCTTTAGCAAAAGGGTTTGATATGACCTCTATGATGAAGTATTTCAAAGACCAAATGAGACAGACCGTGCATCCGGGTGCAGTGAAGAAGCTTTGGGCAAAGGCTATCCCTCAGATGTGTGTCGATCATGACATCTGTCCAGCATGTGCTGGTGACCTAAAAATGTATGAGGACTTCCGCAGTCCGTTTATGCATGCTCAGGACAAGAAGTGTGCCCAGTGTGAGGCATTTTATAAAGGAGGCCAAGTTGATCTTCCACGGAGACAATATACCAAGCCCGAAACCTCTTTTCAAAAAGGATCTTTTATCGAAGGAACTTAAGAAGGGTGTTCGTAGGATTATGCTTGGGAGTAACTATAACGGTCTTTATATAGATATAAGTCCTACAGGGCTCACCTTCAATGGATACTACGAGGATGGTGATGAAAGAGGGGTCTTGTATGCTAACGTCCGATATCCTGTAGAAATAGAGTGGTCTGAATTTGATAGAATAAAGCTGGTTTGTGAGCAAGATGCCAAGCCCAAACGTAAGTCGAAACCAAAGAAGGCAGGACAAGCCCCATACCTTATAGACGATAAACCTGATAAAGACTATCTAGATGGACTTCCGATAGTTACCATGAATAAGAAAAAGTACTTCTTAGACCCGGACAGAAGAGAACGCAGACTTGTTGACGACCCCACCAAAGTGTACCAGTATTAGGAGTAAACAATGCCAGTCCTAATTGAAGCTCTCGCTCCTCGTGTAGGATGCACACACATTGCAGTGTACACTAAAGCAGAGATAGTAGCTGCATTTCAACAATTTAAATATCTACATAGGGCAGATATCGTTGGAGACCGCCCTTATCTGATATGTCAAGCAAATTGTCTCGATGAGGCACTGGTACTGACTGCATTGATGATAAGGGAAACAAATGTTACCCCGTCTTGTTTTTACTATGATAGTGAAGCAGGCAAACTGTACGCATGTTGCGATGTTCTGTCATTTGATGAAACATACTTAAGGCGGTCATTTACCAAAATCATCCATAAATACACAAGTCACATTGTACTAAGACACCTCATCGTCGATATGGCAGGTAGCCCCCTATTTCACACCCCAGATTTAATGAAACGTTCATCGCATTCCAATGTTGCCACAACTCATTCCCCTGAAGCCTATGGCCCCCCTGATCCTACCCCGTCCCAAGATGCAGCTGATGCATTCCACATGGAAAGAAATCTCCCATTTCACACTTCTAAGTTTCCAATACACCCAAGTTTGACTATCAACGTACTGAAACAAATAGTTAATCCATCGGACACGGAGGAGCCAAGATAATGCCCACGTTAAATTATACCCAAACTATGGAGATAATCGAAGCATTTATGAACGCTTCTGATATAAGAAAGTATTGTACCGATATTTGCAAAGGCCAGTGCTGTGGAGAGTGTTACACAAGTGAGAATGCTTGCCACAAACATGAAGGAAGACGCATTTCGTGTTCTGCATATGTCTGTCTACCATCTACAGACAATAAAGCACGGACTTTCTTTCAACCGTTTAGGATAGCCCAGGATATAATTTGCGACGTGGCTGGCAAGATATACGATGAGTACCAAAGTTTCACCTCCAACCGGTACTTCAGGCCACCGCCAAAACGATTGTTCAATGAATTTTCAATTGAAGGGAAGCCTAGAAGACACAGTGTCTGGGAAGGAAAAGGAACTAACATTGGTCTAGTTAAGGCGGGCCTCTCTCTAAGTTATGCTGCTGAAGTAAAAGTGGTAATAAATAAAATGACTCGTATGGCACACATAATAATGGCTAAGAAAAATCCAGAATTCCATGCATTCAAAAAATATCAACCGCCAAAACTGTGTTCTTTCGATTTGAAGAAGGAAAAAGTAAAAGTGCGATGGGGGTGGAAAATTAGTCATTGGACAAAATGTTAGAAAAGGAGGCAATTGTGATTGAAATCAAAGGTGATGTGACGTACGTCACATACGGTATAGTAGTTCATCAGGTAAATATCAAAGGGGTAATGGGTGCAGGAGTAGCTCTCCAAATACGCAGCGCATGGCCTGCTGTATACGACGATTATGATCTTGCATATCGTAGGCAGGAGTTGAGACTCGGCGAAGTTCTTCATACTAATGTCATAGCAAAAGATTTTAAGCTTCAAGTAGCAAGCCTGTGCGCACAATCTGATTACGGGTGTGTTGAAGGTGTGAGGTACACCAGCTATAAAGCGTTTCGGGAATGTTTGGAAAAGCTAGTGACATGGCATGCCTCTTGTCTCCAAGGAAAGCTACCGGTTTATTTTCCTTATGAAATAGGATGCGGTATAGCGGGTGGAGAATGGGTGATAATAGAACCACTGATTGAAGAGTACTTTCCAAATGCCATCATAGTGAAAAAGGACTAAGATGATATCTATCACAGAATACGTAGATGGTATGATGGTATACGCCTGCGGATACAGTGAAAAACATTTCAAATGCCCGCACTGTGGTCACCCACAAATACATATCACTGAGGAATTAGACTTTTGTACAAATTGTTATGAAGAAATCTTGGATGTAGAAGCGCTATTGGAAGAGCCAGCGTATAGAGTGGGGTATCACTTCGACTACATAAAAGACGGTGGATAGTATGATTACAATGCGAGAGACAATAGCACCTGAACTGGTAAATAAGGACAACCCAAAAGGTATCACGTACAGGTTGTTCGATTGTCCCTTGTGTAGTTTTACGATAGCGTCTAGACTCAAAAGCATACACAAATGCAAAAAGTGTGAGTCAAACATAATTGACGTGTTACGGATGTCAGAACAGTGCAGATACAGACTGGCTTACCACAAAGGTATTGTTGATGACGAAGGTAAGTGGAACTGGGATTCATGGAAACAATATTATTAAGGGGGTTAATGTGGGTAAATTCCTGTCGAGATATACAGATTATGATATTGGAGAACTACCGGCAGATTTGATGGTGTTTTTTAGTTCCTTCACATTTCAAATGATGGTACTGGGTTTTATGTACTACGGTGGTATGGTGATATTGCTCTACTACACGTCCAAATTACCACGGGAGTTTATGGCTACCGTTTGGTTGTTGTCTATGGGAGTCAACGCTGGTCTTATAGTGTCTTTTCCCGGATTGTTTTACTTAGACAAAATGGATGAGGTATCAAGTATGCTTATAATAATATCCTTGGGGCCACTCACCCTTCCCAGAGCTTTAGTTTGTTATTTATCATTCAGATGGAATGTAAAAAAAAAAAGCTTGAATAAGCACAACACGTGGGTACACCAATCCCACCATGTTACATATCTTGATATCCTAAGAAAGCCAGTATCTAGTTGGGGTATTGATGACCAGTGGATTAACGCAATTAAAAGAAATGTCGATATTGGGGTGCCGTCATTCTGGGACAAATGTCGCAGGAAGTGGAGGTTGGTTATAAGAATAGCAAAGTGGAAAATAATTTAATGATTACTATACACATGCCAACACAAGTATTGATGAGCAATAGGACTGATGTGGAATGTCCTGAATGCGGTACACGGGAAGTATTCTTTATGACTTGCCCACCTGCGTGTGCTAAATGCGGCATAAACTTTCCTGACATGGCAGAAATAAGAGATGATCCTGAGGAACGAGTAAAATGGCACTTTTCGGCGAATGGAGACAATATAATATGATAACTATCTCATTAGAAGAACCTTATACGAGTATCAACGGAAGCGTAAATTCGATATCAACCTTCAAGTGTCCGAACTGCACCATAGACATATGCTTCTTCGTTGCGCCACCAGCAAATTGCGTTCTATGCAAAGCGAAACTTCCAAACGTGAATCATCTAATACAATATCCGATAAAGCGAATACAATGGCACAGGGGGAACACCGAGTTATGAGTATTACTGTGAGAATAACTGTACCAAAAAATCTTGATGAAACTCTCCATGCTCAGATATATACCCTCTTGTGCCCTGCATGCGACAAAATGGTTGCCCAACTAAGTTCTGAAACAACTGCCATTAACTGTAAGTGGTGCAAGAAGCCAATGGCAGATATAAAAGGTATGATTGAAATGGAGGCATGTAGGATTGCTTGGCATGGTATGAAACCACCAAGCTGGGAGATATACTGATGAGCAATGTCGAATTGCGTGTATGTAACCATGTACATCTATGCGATTATGGAAGAAAGAATATGGGTGGTTTTTGTACCTACGCAAAACCGATGAAGGAAAATAAATCTGTTACTCCAATGAGTGGACACTGTATTGCCGTGTCTGGAATGATAACAATGGTGCCAATTGACAAGGGTCACAAGAATAAGGACCCAAACGTTTCATTTAGGATAGACAAACTTGTCAAAGAACTTGGAATAAACTAACCCCTTGTGTATGTGAGGCATCATGTATAAACCACCCCTTGAAGTAAGAATTAGAATGTCTCAAGATGCTAAACTGGAGCTTTTAAAAAGGGCAATTAGTGGTGTCGATGTTACAATCGAGTTATTAGCCGTTGATACAAAACTCAGGAAATACGGAAGGTTGCGCCGTGAGAAGAAAAAAAAGCAAAAAAAGTTTAAGTAAGCCCTTGACAAATACCACATCGCGTATTATAGTATACTCACCATGGGCAGTATTTCTTGCCTATATTATATGGAGATGGTAAATGAATTACGATTCTTTTGCAGTTATTACCACTCATAAATGTTATTTCTGTAACGGGCACGAGCTCATAAGATTCGCTGAGCATTGGACATTTTGTCCAAGTTGTTCTGTGATATACACTCGGATGGTCTTAATAGAGGCCAGCTGTAAACACATACACGAGGGTATCCCAGTAGTTATAAACAATTGCTGGTTTTCTAAGTGTAGAGAAATGAAAACATACATTAAATGTTTAGAGCACGACAAACAAGAGTGCTCAGTTTGCGGTGCAACATGCTACGCAGATGGATGGTAAAAATGGAACAATTCAACTCACAATTCATACGACCTTACCCAACACCCAGGTGGTGTCATACCACCGCTACGTCTAAACGCACCCATTATATAATTTGTAAATAAATCAGATACTAACAGATAAGTGGAACCACAAAATGGACACTATTTGTCCCATTAGGGGGTGCTATGAGTTTAATATTGGATAATTGCATAACGACAGAGTACACAGTAGTAACCACGTATGAGGATGGACATAGAGCTTACTCTGTCTGGATGCATGACATAGAAGTCGCTATTGATTTCAAAAGACGGATGAAGTTTGGTCTCTTTGGCCCAACAAGGGTCAAGGTAAAGAGCATCGACATAATGGAGAGGACTACCACGGTAAAGGAAAGGATTATTGATTAATTAGATCTTTGACATTTAAAAATCCATTATCAAGTTCCCAATGGTGATTAGGGCATAAGGCAATTAAGTTGTCTAGATCGTTGACAGCGGAAATTGGAGTATCGTCATCAAATGTGTGAATAGGTTTAATATGACAGATATTAAAATGTTTATCATAATCACATGCTATACATTGTTCAGGTCTACCAGATGCAAAATAAACGCGGCGTGCGTGACCCGTTATCCGTGTATAAGGGCGTTTTAAATTCAACGCGCGCACATCGGCTATAGTAACTTTAGACCAGTCTACACTGTTGGCTCTGTAGGTTCTTGTGTCTTTATAACTCCTTATTTTGGTTGGTAACCTGAGATGAGAATATGGATAACGACAGTCGTCACAATATCTTCCTCTATGAAAAATTTCTATATTACATCGCTTACAACATCTTTGTTTTTTAGGGCGTTTGGGAAATGCCTTATTATTGTAGATAGCAGCACACGATTTGTTGCAGAATTTTGGATTTTTGGTACGCTCATTGCAATTTAAGCAGTATTTCCAATTTGGAGAATGTTCTTTCATCCATTCATGGTGACAAATGTATACACAAAAGTTATTTTTAGTCCTTTTTATTTCTGAAATTTTTTTGTCAAACTTTGTGTCACATTGGTTACATATAACTAATTGAGTTGCCATATTAATCCCTCCTACTAAAGGAGAGATTAGTTTATTCGAAACAACACAAATAAGTGGGGGTGGTCGAGAGGCTTATGACACTGGAATGTGGCTCCAGCAGGTATATGAGAAAGTATACTTCGAGGGTTCAAATCCCTCCCCTCACCCCAAAGGAAATAATATGAAAATAACAACAAAATCTCTAGAGTTTTGGAATGACATGTTCCCCTCAATAGAGCATGATGTAAATGTGCTCATAAAGCTATGGCTGAAAGAAAATGGTATGTCTGAGCATAGCTATATTTTTTATGGAATCAAGATGGGGGATGGCTTTCCTATCAAAGTGACACACAATGTATCTTGCTCTTGTCATCCAGAAGTCAGAACAGCTTTCCAAATATCAGCAAAGGAGCTAATTAACCCAGCGCTATTTGTAGACAGGGTCAAAAAGGAAGATACATAGTCATTATGAAGGGCTACGAATGCAAAATATGTGGAACAGAATTGCACTATGAACAACCGACTGATAGTTTTTATGCTGGTATACGATTAAAGCGACAGCGAGAAAGTGGTTCATATTATTACTCTGTATATTGTCCGAAATGTAAGATATATTCGGAGAGTGACAAATGAAAAGATTTTCTGTTACGCCGATGGATGGTAGAAATAGGAGGAAAAGGGAAGTGGAAGACAATCTAGATTTTGAAAGATGTAAATACTATAATGACTACGACGGTAGTTGTAATATATGTGCAGGTGCAGGTGCATGCGGAGACTACTGTGTCATAGTGTGGGAAAGCGAACCCTGTGACAAAATGGAGACACGTGATGGGAGTGCAAAACTTAGCAGCAAACCACCTGCTTGAATTTAATAATGGCGATGAAAAAGTCTGCTTTGATTCATGGCCATGTGGAAATTGCTTTCATAATACTTACAAATCTGGGTATTACACGGACAGGAGTTTATTCTGCTTTGAGTGCTCAATTCATAATTGCAATAAACGATGGTGTCAGTTTAGCAAAAAGACCTGATAGGATTAGATAGAATGTGGCGATTCACAAATAGAGTAATCAACAAATTCATGAAAAACACCCATAATGTAGAGCCACCAGAGTGGATATGGGTTAGCGTTCAAGAACAATCAAATTTGATAAGACAGTGGTACAGCAAAGAACCAATAGATCCAGTGAAAGATTGGGAAATTGCACAACAATGGAACGATTCAATAGATCCAGTGAAAGACTGGAAATGGAGGCCATATGGAAGCACAAAATTTAACAATTAGTGTGCCCGCTGGTAAGTGCGATAAGAACTGTGAGTATTGTATTAGCACAATTACGTGGCAACCAGAGTCTAACCAAAGCCTGATGAGAAGGAATATGCCCAAGGTCAAACGGCTGGCAGAGGTTGCACGAGTGACAAATGTCATGATCACGAGTAAGAAGGAACCCTTCTTAGCCTATCACCACTTAATGTGGGCGGTTGATCACTTTAAGGACTACTGGCTTGAGGTTCAGACAAACGGCATCCAGCTGAATACAGATGCAGTAGGTTATGGCGATGATTTGTCCAAATCAGGCGTAAATGTTGTGGCGTTCTCTGTCGATGACCTTACCAAGCTCCATGAATATATAAATATGTTTCATACCCTTGCTGATCTTGGTATAGTAGTAAGAGTATGTATAAACTTGACCAGAAAGATAACCGACCATTATAACCTGCCTGGCATAATGGCAATGATAATGTCGGTTAGAGCTGTACGACAGGTTTTATTCAGAAGCATTAACTATCCTACTACTACTACTAATAAGAGACATCCAGCAGTCGAGTGGATAGATAATAATGTCGACGGTGAAATGTATGCCATTATGTATAAGGTAATGGTAGACATGAAGTTGCCGCCTATAAGAACTATACCTCATGTTGGTGTAACAACATATGACTGGAATGGTGTCTCTGTGTGTTTCTCTGACTATTGTTTGCAGGAAACAAATCAGACAACTGACATCAGAAGCCTTATTTACCACCAGGATGGTCATCTGTATACATCCTGGGATAGGCAAGCAAGCATACTGTTTTAGGGAGCTGTTATGCCAGTATCAGTCATAAATATTGGGTGATAGAATAAAAAAACAAAAGAGGATTTGAGATGGACAAATTAATCACAAAGATTAAAAAAGAGGAAATTGTAGTCGATGGGTGCACTTGTGGAAAAAGTAAGTTGTTAATGAACAAGTATGAGTACTGTTCTTGGGATACTTCCGATGCTAAACTTGAAGGCACCATGAGAGATTTTGGTTTAGCTTGGGTGTATCTTTTGAATGGTTATATTTTAGAAATAGATTCAATAAACGATACACGACCATATCGGAGATCGGCAACGCATATAGTTCTAAGCAAGTCATTATCTAAAAACCAGATCCGAGACAGAAAGAAAAGACTTGAAATCTTAGCTCGGTGTCATCCGGGCTTATATGAAGCAATAAGAATAATAGCCGAAAAAGAAAAGATAGAGCCCATCAAAATTCCTTTAGCCAGAATAGATAAAGCATCCAAGGAAAAGAGGCTAGATGGTTTGAGACAAGAAAAAGAAAGAAAGCAACGCGATGTTGAAAAGCTCGACATAGAAATTGCCAACTCTATTGGATAAATCTGCAAGTATACTGTTTTAGGAGGACAGGAAATGAACGTAGAAATACAAAGAATATTCAGCAACAGATGTTTGTGTTTCGGAATTGAATTCCATTGGAATGCGTTCTTAGGAATCGAAATCAATTTTCTTTGGTATAATGTGACTGTAGTCTTTAAAGAAGGCTCTTTAGAGAGTCTACAAAAGATTAAAACGTATTAAAGGGGAGGTGTTATGCCAGGTGAAATAATAGTATTAAGGATAGTATCTCTATTTCTATTCTTATTTGTACTAATAGGGCTTACTGGCGAAGCACTTGGATACTGGGAATAAACTGGCAAGCACCAACACTGTCACGAAAACTATCAGTTGAGCGGGCGAAAGATACCGACTCGTCAGTTAAAAGGGGGACATAAAGTGAGACGTCCGAAAAAGGGAGAATACTATTACTACGACAACTGCGGCGGCAAGAAAGTTAATAAAAGCTGTTTCGGTGATTGTCTAGACTGTTATTTACATGACATGTATCACTTTGAGAAATATCTGAAAAAGAACAGTTTGCCTGGTCATTTTGACCACGATAAAACCAGCACTCCTGAAGTACCTTATCAGTGGATGGGGAGAGGATGTGTACGCGGGGGGTAAGTGTGTCTTTTAAAATTATATGCCAAGAGTGCGGACAAGAAGGAACACTTGACGAGACTCCAGATGGGGCGGTAAAGTTTGAGAAAGCTGCCTTTGCCTTAACATACAGTAATTCTGGCGGTTACGATATTGGTCACGATGTGGTTGAGTTAATCTGCAACAGATGTGGTAATGAGCTCTCTCTTTCTAAACAGAGCACATACAGCTTGGTGTGTGCACTTACCGGGTGAAGCACCTGGATACTGGGAGTAAAAATATGAACGTAGCCTTTGATATACACGGTACGCTGGACAATGATGATGATGGTATGTTGAGAGGCATATTCGATGCCTTCTGTGAGCCTCAATGGGAGGGAGTTAAAGTGTTCATCGTATCTGGCCCGCCGGTGGAACAGATAAAAAAGGAGCTGGAGGCGTTAGGGATAGACTATAGTGATCTCACTATTATCTCTGTTGTTGACTATCTCAAGCGCAAGGGCTATTACATGTGGAATACTCCAAAAGGGTGGTTCGCTCGCTCTGATGTGTGGTGGAAGTCCAAAGGAATGATATGTGAAGAATACAACATCGACATGATATTCGATGATCTTATTCAATATAAGAAATACATGCCTGAAACTACCAAGTTTATCTTGTGGCAAGGATATAAACGGAGGTTATAATGCCCAAAAAGACCAAGTTGGCCAAAGAAATAATAAAAGAAATACCTAAGTATAACCGCTGCGGTATATACGAAGTAAGGTTTGGTTCTTTTAGTGATTCAAGAAAGCAGGTATATCTTGTAGAAGCTGATAAAGTAAAAAATGAGTTTAAGGGGACAATCAAGAAGAATGTATGCTTCAGAGGACTAGACCATGAATTGAAAGACAAGGGTTTGAACAGAGTTTACATGGCAATCGAAGATTGCACAAAGGCATTACCAAGAATTACCCCCAAAGAAAAGAAACAGTGGATAGAGCTTGCCCAGAAGTATAAATTATTGCCGGAGTACGTTAAGCAGTCCTGGGTAGACAAAGGGGAGTATATTATAGATCTGCGCGACAAAAACATGTCGCCCTCATTATTATATGCATACTTATCTATAATAAGATGCAATAGAGACGAGCCGGGTTTTGTCAGAAGTGTTTTAATTATGGTAGACCATGGTGTAAACTACTACATAGCTTTTGCCCTTGCTTCTAAAATGTACATAACGAACTCTGGACATCACATTATTAATGTTTGTAGAAGGTATCCTTACATGGCAACCAATACAACTAAAGCAATTTTTGATATGGACTTAGAGATAGGAGTGGCAATTTCCCTTAGAAGGTACTTTGATAATCCTAAAAAATGGGACAAAAGAGATGTGATTAGCAAACCGGGACAATCAACGAACCAGTATCTATCAAGGTGGGGTTGTCATGACAATATAAGAGCAACAACCAAAATTAATACAAAAACTAAAGCATCCAACCTTTACAGCCCTTTGATAATTAAGGCAATTATGTCGGATAGCGATGGAGAAGCAAATAAACATCTTCAAAAGCTTAAGTAGAAGGAGGCACGTCAGATGAAACTTATATTTATCGGGACAGGCACCCTCAACTCAAAGGAAATGTTCCATTCGAATGCTTTGTTTGAGACACCTGGTGGAAAAAGAATGTTAGTTGACTGTGGTGGAGACTGCAGACACGCATTAAAAGAGCTTGGCTTGTGGTGGGAAGACATTGACTCTGTCTATATATCTCATCTACACGGTGATCATGCTGGTGGATTGGAACAGCTCGGGTTCGCAAGAAAATTTAACCCAAATCTTCCGCTCCCAAATATGTTCATCACTGAAAGCTTAGCTGATGTCCTGTGGGAGAAAACGCTTTCTGGTGGGATGCGCTCATTGCAAAATGAGGTCAACAGTCTGATCTCATACTTTAAGGTATTTCCGGTAGCGGAAAACTCTATATTCAGATGGGGTGATGACGAAGTGCAGGGAGAAGACTTCGTAATGCCCGCTACCGAAATAACTGCTGTTGGATTTAGGCCCGTTCAAACAATGCATATCGTTGCTGGATGGTCTTTTGTGCCCAGCTTTGGCTTGCTCTTTGAAGTAAATGGCATAAAGGTGTTCTTTACATCAGACACTCAGTACTGCCCAGAACAGATTTCCGATTTCTACAAATGGGCGGATGTCATCTTTCAGGATTGTGAGACGTTGAACTTTAAGACGGGCGTTCATGCAAACTGGATGGATTTAGTAAAAGAGCCAACAGACATCAAATCCAAGATGTGGCTCTATCATTATCAAGATGGCGAGTTGCCTAATGCACTGAAAGCAGGTTTCAGAGGTTTTATCAAACAGGGGCAGGTGTTTGACTTCCTTAAGCCTGAAACATTGATTCCTGAAATATGGAAATAGGATAAATTGCCGCATGTGGTTAAAAATAAAGCAGTCCGAATGTAATCTAAATTGCGTTTTCTGTCCACCTGAAAGCAGATATAAAAGCGAATTGACCTTCAACTTCTTGATAGAACTAATAGAGTCTGCAAGAGGAGCCGGACTTAAACGCATTTGGTGGACAGGGGGCGAACCCTTGCTCTTTGATAACTTTGATGAAGTAGTATTACATGCTTCAAAACTGGGCTTCGAACAAAAGGTATCCACAAATGGGTTGCTGCTGCACAAATGCGAAGAGATATTAGATGTTTTTTCTCGTATAAATATAAGTCTTCATTCATTGGAAAGCAGAAAATATGCTGATATTACTAATGGTGGTGACTTGCTAGTATTGCAAAAAAATATTAGTAAAGCTGCGGGAAAAACATTAATAAAACTTAATGTTGTACTAGGGAAGTACAATGTAGATGAAGTAAACAATATAATAGCATACGCCAACGAAGCATCTGTTATCCCGAGATTTATTTTGTTGCGGGAAAGAAGTTGCAAAAAGTCAACTTGGATTGATAAAAACCGCATTGAGGAAAAGTTGTTTTGGAATAAACTACCAGACGTACTAGAACCAGCAGATGTAGAAGGCAATAATATAAAAGCCAGCTACTACGAAACGAAAGATTATATTTTCGGTGTGGTGCGGCTAACTGACAAATGTGAAGAGGAGCATTGCAATGTAATCTTTATTGATTCTAAAAAACATCTGTATAATTGCAGAGGGTTGAATCGTAAAGACATTATTGTCAAAAGCAATCTAATGAAAGAAAGCTTGAAACAGGTTATTGAATCAAAGGAAATAAACCATGGAAACACCTGTCGCCCTAAAAGTAAAGATTAATGGTTGCAATTTCAAGTGCGTATATTGCCCCCCTGTAAACAGGGGTGTAGGTAAAAACGACAAAGAAATCATTAAGGAAGTTTTAGATAGAAGTGCAGAGGCTGGTATATCTGAAGTCCGCTGGAGTGGGGGTGAAGCCACACAATACAAACATTTTCTCAGCCTGGTTAGCTATGCACAACAAAAGGGGTTCTTTCAAACGCTCTCAACAAACGGCTCTTTTAGAAGCGAGTATTTACATGCCATAAGAAAAGCGGGTATTCAGCGAGTAAATTTTTCCTTGGACACATTGAACAGCGATTTATTTAAAAAAATCACTGGAATAGACTGTCTAGAAATGGTAATAGGTAATATTAAAGAGGCATCTGCCTTGTTTAACTTGCCTACCAAAATAAACACAGTGGTTGCTAGAGATAATTTACATGAGATTCCAAAGTTAATAGATTTTGGAAAAGAAACAGGGGCCATCCCAAGGTTTATGCAATTAACTTATAAAGGATCTGATTTCGGGTTTGTTGATAAAAATAGGGTTTCGGTAGATGGGATAAAGAAACATATACCGGAATTTGATTCATATAGAAAACACAGCATGTCCCTACCAGAAGGAAGAAATCCTGTAACAGAATATTATAGGAATAATAACCTCACAATAGGTGTTGTTGTACAAGACTTCAAATGTATACAGGATGCTTGTTATAAAATATGGTATGAGTTTGGAAGATTGCGGAATTGTAAAATATACCACGAAGAAGATGCGAGTAAGATAGAGGATGTAAAACACGCGTTGCTAAAAACTCTTGAGACGAAACGCGGCGGGTGGGAAAACAGAAAACATATGATTATGAGCCCCCGTAGCTCAGTCTGGTAGAGCATACGACCGATAATCGTAGGGCCATTGGTTCAAATCCATTCGGGGGTACAAGGAGAACAGTATGTATTGCAAACAATGCAAAGGCGAAATGGCAGACACAGGTGGCACCTCATTTGGAACAGGTGACCCTATCTATCGATGTGAAATATGTGGGTGGACTGGATTATTTAAATCTGGTATTATAGTGCCGACCACAAAACCGGAAGATATCTTTCATCACGGCATAAAGTATTCGGATTACAAAGCTGTTATTACGGTTACTGGTGCTGATGGTAAACCAAAATTGGAGCTCACTTCGTGGCGAGCAGATGTTATCACTGGTATGATGAAAGAGGGACTGGCTTTACAGGCATTTGAGCCTGGTGATACTTTTACCGTTACTGCTAGTCCAAAAGACGTAAAACCCGACGAAGTTAACACTTAATCAGGAGGTGGATGATGGAATTATTATTTCTCGCTCTCACGGATGTATGGTGGACTTTTTCAGCCACGGGACTGTGGGCCTCGTTATGGCTCCTTACCGGGCTTTGGGCGGTGGAGCTTGTATGGCTACTCGCCAGGTGGGTATTGGATGCAAGAGAGACCTGGCCGGACTACACTGCAGGAGTGTTTTTCTACAGCAGTCGACTTATGTGGTGCGGAGATCCAAGTGAATACATACCGGAACCGTGGCTTGGACATAATACCGGCGATTCTGACGTAACCGAATATTTTCTCTGGACTCTCGTTTATTGCGCCGTGTTTGCATGTATGGCGCTTACGTGGCCTATTGTTGTTGCGATTGCAGCAGTTTTTGGAGCCCTCTTCGCTGTTAGAGGCGGCTTCCGGTTAAGACGGCTTGTTTGGGCGGCCATGAAAGAGCTGAAGAAGAAAGCGGAGAAAGACCATAACCACGACGGTACATACACCAAATCCTAGGGAGGGGCTTATGTACGAAACCATAGACAAATTGTTTACCCCCTTCCATGATGTATTCTGGCCGCCGTTTTGCGATGTATGGAAGCTTGGTTTAAAGGGCGGTATACGGTTCCTTTTTGTGGTGGCTGTCCTGCTGTGTATGGCTCAACTGGTCTGGACTATCTGGCGATATATTGACGATGCGGATGAGCGCGACGCTAAGACACTGGGTGGAAATGATATACGGCGCGTTATTAGCGGCGATTTATTGAATATCGAAAAGCTTAGTTGTTTTAGGGTTAGGCGGAATGACGTCGGTGAGTTTTATACCTTTGTCGTAGTTGCTTTCATCTGCGCCGGAATCACTGTTGCACTATGGCCTTTTGTACTTGTTATCGGTACAATATACGGTCTTCTTAAAACAGCAAGGGGCTCAAGACGTCTTCAAAAGACTGTAAAGACTATAATGGTTAAATTGGGGGGAAAAGCCAATAAAAACCATGACCACGGTAACCGCTATCAGCGGATCTAAGTCGATACTCGATATTTTCTCGATTACCGCTCAAAGAAACTTAAAAACTGTTTGACAAAAGCAGAAAGAGTGATTATATTACGATAGGCGATAGTCTGGCATTGTAATAAGCCCATTGTCAAGCTCCCAGTGACAATTTGGGCACAATGTTATTAAGTTGCTGAGAGTATTAACCACGGAGATCGGAGTACATAGGTCAAAAAGGCGAATTGGTTTGATATGACAGACTTCGTAATGCTTATCATAGGAACATTTTTCACAATTTCTTGGTCTGTTCGAATTGTTGTAGCTGTAACGCGCATGGTCTCTAATTCTGCGATACTTATTTGCATGTTTGCTATTTAACATAAGACAATCTCTAATTGTCCGTATTGACCAATCAACGATAGATGGGTTACAGTCACTACAGGTCGTCCTGCGAGAAGGTATTTCAGTACCGCAGTGTCTACAATGGTATTGTTTTCGCTTGCGTTTAGGAACTTTTTTATTGTTATAGATAGCTGCGCATGACTTATTGCAGAACTTTGGATTTTTTGTTGATTTACTGCAATTTTTACATAGCGTTTCACATGACGCAGACTTTTTAGTCATTTTATTACGCCAAGTTTTATAACATAAAGTATCACAGAAATGTTTATTCGTTCTTTTAACTTCAGCAGTTTTTTTATCGAATTGTTTGTCACATTGGAAACATTTTACTAACATAAATCTCACCCCTTATATATATGGAGGTCAGTTTATTCGAAAGTTGAAAGTTCGAAACAGAGCAGTCCCGTAGCTCAACAGGTTAGAGCACGCTCCTTATAAGGGTGAGACGATTGGTTCAAGTCCAGCCGGGACTACAAAAAAGGAATGGTGCTTATGAATAAATTTGAATATATGACCGTATCACGACCATTAAACCTAACAGGCACAGGCTTTTTAGAGGAATTAAACAAGTTAGGGGAAGAGCATTGGGAAGCAGTGTGTGTGCTTGAAACAAGTCCACTTGGTTTTGAATACATCCTGATGAAAAGGATAAAACCCTGTGCAAAGTGTGGCGAATTTCGCAAAAGGATATAAAATGGCAGCGCTAATGACATGTCCTAATTGTGGTTCCATTCTCAAGGAAGAGGGCGACGAAACAAAGTCAACTAAGAATTCCTACAGAGTATATGATTCCTTGAGCAATACCAAGCATACTAAAGGAGCTTTTAGGGTTATTGAATGTCTTGTATGCGAATTCATATGTGATTCAGACAAATGGGAATAACAATGCATCGGTACCCAAGCGGCAACGGGGATGCGCTGTAAACGCATTGGCTTCGGTCTTCGAAGGTTCAAGTCCTTCTCGGTGCACAAGGAGCCAGCACATGGGACGCGACTAGTGAGGCTGTTGATCGTATAAGCAATCAGCGTCTTACAACACGGATAAAAAACGATCAAAGTGTTGTAACTGGCTCCATAAGAGAAGGAGATTATAATGGGATTTGTAAAATTTTATCTTACGTGCGGACTGGTCATTGCGATAATCGTATTTAGAAGTGGCGAATACAGAATAAAACTCTTCGGTAAACCAGCAGTGACGCGATGGCAAAGGTTCTGGGCGTTTGTATTGTTTGCGGTACAGGCACCTGTAATAGTTCTCCTCAAGATGATAAGGGATAGTCGTAATGAAGAAAGAAAGAACTTGTAAATATCCAAAATGCTATTATTATAGCAAAACGGCGAAGAGTTATTGTTGCGCTGCTTGTTCAGCAGACCACTATGACTATGACCGATTAAAGAAGGAAGCTAAGGAGGCTTAAGTGAAATTACGAATACTCGGTATAGAGTTTGATTTTGCTCCGATGGTAGGAATGCTCCATGCTTTTACAGGACTTGCTTTGATTATGTCAACCTTTTTTATTTTTCACATGGGGTGGTGGAATATATTGTATGCACTAGTTGCCATATTGTATCTTTCAACGGCAGAACATATAACAGAAAGGCTTATAAAATGCTTATAGGTACAATAATAGGTATAACCCTAGTATATATAACAGTAATAGTATACCTTAACCCCATTGGAGGTGTGTCATGAGTATACCTGCACATAAAAGGAAAGAGTTAAGAGCAAAGCTTTTCTTCGGTGTTATGATAATACTATTACTAGTCATAGCGAGCTTAATCAGTACCTGCTCTAAAGATATGGACAAAGCCGCTGAAGTAATTCAGCAAACGAAAGACGACGGTAAGATGGTCGAAATCGACGGAAAGCAGTGGAAAAAAATCACCTTCTTCGATGAAGACGACAGGTGTTGGAAAATCTACACCTATGAAGATGGTATGCACGCTAAGAGCGTTTTTGCTGTAGTGTGTCCGAAAAAGGGGAAGGAGTCATGAATTGTAATAAGTGCTTCCACCAATATATATGTGCCACCCGCAGAAAATTTATTGATGTTATCTTTCAAGAGACAATGGTTTTAGATGTCGAAAAAAGTGATGTAACGCTTGATGTAATACTCGGCGCTGTAGCCAGTGTGTGTGGGCAGTTTAAACCAAAAGAGGTTAAACCAATAGACTTCTCAGAAGGTTTGCTCTTGAAGGAGGTTAAACCATGATTGAACAGATAGAAGGAAGCGACAGACGGCTTTATGGAAATGTGTTCATGTGGACTACATTGTTCTATGCTGGTTTAGCCTGCTTGAGTGCGATGTGGTATCTTATTTGGAGCGGCCATTGGTGGCCGACATATTTTATTGGGCTTATCGGATGGTTCTTTATCCATATATCATGGTGGGACTTACTTAAAGGACACTTTTATACCCGAGATTTTTTATACCCAGTCGATGAAAAACGAATATTTGAGAACGGTGTGTTTATGCGACGGGGAGAACAAGCGTATATGCTTTTAAAGAGGAAGTGGTCGTGGGATCCTGACACAGAAACGATGGAAAAACTTCCGATAAGGGTGTGGTATAACGCGTTTGGTAAAGCCGTGGATAGAAAAGTCAACATTCATATATCACAAGTGTCGCAAGTGAGGTAAAGATGAACAGCACAGCTAAAATAGACGATAAACCTGATCAAGATGCCAAGCCCAAACGTGAGTCGAAACCAAAGAAGGCAGGACAAACCCCATACCTTACTGTTGTCATATGGCTTATAGTCATCCTATGTGTAGTCCTTCTTGGTAAAGGCGTATCAAACATGGAAAAAAGGAAGACGGTAAAGGATGCAATAAAAAGGGAAGAAGCACTTGCTACTGGTAAAAAGGCAGCGGTAGGTCTTATTGATTGGGACGTGACTACTTATATTGCTGAAAATGGCAAATGTTATAAAGTCCATACTAAATGGCGTTGGGCTTTTGCAATACCATGTGAATAATATACCCCTGTAGCTCAGCGGAACAAGAGCTCAGCGCTACGAACGCTGGAGTCGGGGGTTCGACTCCCTCCAGGGGTTCAAAAGAGGAAATTAAAATGGCTGCAAAGAAGCATAGTAAATGGACTACACTATTCAAAAGCGAAGTTATGCGATGGGATGATGATAATTTTAATTGGCTTCCAGGTAGATTAGAGGGTCTATCTGATGAGGACATTGCAGGCACTGACTACGATATATCCATTGAGGTATCCGTAATAAGAAAGAGCCATAAACACGGTTTTGAGTCGTGGGGATGGGGTGGTTCTCGTAAAATTATCCTGTTTGGAGACTATGAGATAGAAAACACGGCTGATATCGAGTGGATGAAAAAGGTTGCGAAAACAGTAGCTGATGCCTTGAATAAGGAGGGGTTATAAATGGATACAGCGCCTATAGATATAGCAAAATACATTGAATGGACAGTTTCTAGTAAAAAAGACCGAAGATGGAACGGGTCCGGTAGAACTCGCAGACGCTTAGGTCTAACTGTGATTGCCGCCGATAAATGGATAAAGAAGTGTAAGAAAAAATATGGCAAGCCACCAGCAGATTTAACATATAAAACGAATGTAGCGTAGAGGTGTAAAGTGGATAAGAGATTAGAAGAGTATTTTACAAAAAAGTACCCGAATCTTTTTCGGGATATGCGCGGGGACATGCGCACAACCTGTATGGCATGGGGATGTTCTTGTGGAAACGGTTGGTTCCATTTAATGAATGCGGCTTTTAAGATAGCTGAACATCCAGGCGTCGTTCTCTTACAGGTAAAGGAGAAGCTTGGTGGACTGTGCTTATACCGGATGGGGCCTGGCCCACCTGATTTTCCGGCGTTAACTGATGGAGAAACTCTCAGAGTATGGACAGCACTGGATACAGCTGAAAGCAGGTCTTACCAGGTCTGTGAGAACTGCGGCGCGCCAGGCGAATGTAGGCAAGGTGGATGGTTGTATACCCACTGCGTCAGATGCGATAAACTCAATTTTGGTGCCAAAATCTATGAAGCCAATGTTCGTGATGAGTTAATGGACATAGGCGATGCAACCGGCGATAAGATTGCAAGAAAACTTGGTCTCAGAACAACCTGTGCTACAAACAAAGATCATCAACCGAACCATCGGTATACACACTGCTTGATTTGTAGTGAGACTCTTCGCGTGATATTACCAACTGTTGAACGGGAAGAAGATAAAGCCACTGTTACTGATTGTCCGCACGATTGTGATGGTCAAATCAGACAGGAAGTTAATGTCGAATATCCCAAGTGGGCATGCGACACTTGCGGTAAGCGAATCGGTGTTGTACAGATAGTGAGGTCTCCAGTCACCATTGCAACATGTCCAAATTGCCCAAGCACAATTTGTGCTCCTGATTGGAAATGCGATAATTGTGAATGGGTTGGTCCGCCGGAATAAGCAAATGGGTCGGTAATTCAGCCAGGTAGAATAATCGCCTTTTAAGCGATAGGCCGAAGGTTCAAATCCTTCTCGACCCACAATGAGATTAGCAGGAGAATGCCATGTTTGCAACAAATGAAAGAAGCCACTTGGTTCACATTTGCTATAGGTACACGAGTGGACATAGTTCAGATGCGACCTTATGCGGTGTAGTGAATGGATATTACTATGGAAAACTCATCGCTACCAACGCCAAGAACCGGTTTTGCAGGAGTTGCTTCAAACAGTTGGCACCTGAAGATAAGCAATTTTATGTACGCGCATTTAACGAGCTTACAATGATTGCGTTAAATACGGGTGTATATGAAAGAAAGTTGAAATGTCTTCAAAAAAGGTACGAATATGACAAGAGATTCTTCGATCCCAAGGTCCTGAGGGACTTCACTGAGCTTGTGGAATATCTGAAAAGTGACGAATACAAACCTCTAGCGGTAGAGTAAGGAGATATCATGTACCTTATAGTGATTGACACTGACAAATATGCTGGAAACTTTGAGCGCGAGATGTGTGCATATGTCATCGGGATAGTAGGTGAATGCGGCGTCGGGGCCAAAAACAAGATCATAGCGATCAAAGAATTAGGTTCAGAATCTATATACTGGTTTGTGCATAATGTTATCCAAATGCCGGATGAACACAATGTTGGTAGACCTTGTGTAATTAGAGCGACCCCAGGATGGTTTAATGACGGGGCTGGTAATCATTGGCGGGCTGGGGCTGATTTGAAAGAGGTTAGGAAGAAGAAAGTTGAAACACAAGTAAAGTATTACACACCATTGATCGAGAGAGCAGAAAAGAATATTGCTAGTGGTAAAATCGAATGGAAAAGAGATCTTCAAGGATACGAAGAGCGTATAAAAGAGGCTGAGACTAATATGGTAAATTTTGAAGCCTACCAGAGTGTGGTTATCTTCTTCAACACACAGCCACCTGACCATATCATGGAAATTATTGTAGACCGCGCTAAGAAGTTTTGCGAATCCAATCCTACTGACATACCTGGAGAAGCATTGGATATTACAATAGAAAACATTCAGCTAATACATACTAAAACAGTTGAGACAGTTCTCTGGGAAGGCTTGAAAAGGGAGGCATAAATGGCTAATGACAAAGAGATAAAAGATTCTGATATTCACCCAGTTAGGTTTACCCGTAAACAATTCGGATTAATAGACCACATTATGAGTGAATTCAGCGAATATTTTGAAGAAGAATATGAAGAATTCTCCGTAACCATGGATAAGTACAGGGACGAATAAAATAAGGTAATAATCATGTCAATAGAAAAAGTAAGGGTAGAAATAAAAGGAGTGAAAGACGGCAAGGAGATTCCAGTACACGATTGCACATGGGATGGTGATCTGGGGGAGTGGATGGAAATTGGCGGAGAAGTTGTTTTAGCCTTAGACTACGATCAGGCCATAATAACTCTTAAAAAAATAGGTAGAAAAAAATCATAAGGAATAAACCATGATCTATATTGTGTGGTCAGACCATGATGGAACACGGATTGAAAAATTCGGTGAGGGGCTTGATGGAACGCAGAAAGCTGAGAAAAAGATTTTGGAGCTCCACAATCTTGCTGAAAGTTCAGATAATCATTCCATTACAATAGACATGATTATAAGGGGCAATGAAGTGCAATACGGAGTGAAAGAAACAGCTTCTGTTATTACTTTGTCCGGTTAGAAAACATAGCAGCGTACTCAAGTCAGGTCTAAGGGGGCGGGCTGCAAACCCGCTATCGCTGGTTCGAATCCAGTCGCTGCTTCAAAAAGATAACTATATAACAAGGAAAAGGAGGCTCCCAATGGGATTAATACTAACAGGTCTAATCTTGGTCAATTTGCTTGGTTTCGCCATCTCTGTTGCACAAGAAGAAGGTGCAAAAATGGATGTGTTTAAGTGGCTCTGCCCAATTTTTAGCATAATAGTGTTGTTTGCCAGCGGAATGGTTATATGGACATCTTATGGTACTTATGTGGATCTAAGGGCTACTTATGATGCTACCATAGAACAGTATGCAACGTCCATCGAGATGTATGAAGATAAAGCAATCATCGATGTTGAATCGGCGGCCCTAACTGATTTCAAGTATCAAGGATATCAGGGAAATGTTGCCGCATTCATAACGGAGTTGCGAACAATGTTGGCTACTTACAACAAGGACTTCATCAGCAAGAAGAAATATGCCAGTAACTGGTTTTTCGGATGGGTAATTATTCCGCCAGACAGTGATATGAAGATTATATCAATGAGGTCAGCCAAAAACCATAAAGTCAAAGAATAAAAAACGGGGAGTAGCGCAGCCTGGCAGCGCGCCTGCTTTGGGAGCAGGAAGCCGGAGGTTCAAATCCTCTCTCCCCGAAAGGAATTAGGAATGGATTTTATTTCTCCTTGGATTCACACTACAGAAAAATGCAATTTGAAATGCCATTATTGTTATGTTCGTGGGAAAGAGGTAATGTCTCCGAAAATCTATGAGGCGTTATACGCGCTCTTATTAGAGGCACCCACAAACAACAGGCATCTTCGCTTTGCAGGCGGCGAGCCTATGTTGACTTTTGATATATGGGAGTCATTCGCTAGGTCAATGCTAAAACACGAAGGGACAACGGTCGAAGTATTAACAAATTTTTACATTGTGCCACGAGACTTTTGGAAGTTTGCAGAACTTGAAAATGTAAGTGTGTCAGTCTCAATTGACAATGGAAAAAAAGTCAAGAGGCTCAACAAAAATATAGCTGAAAAAATAAGTCGCCTTAGGAACCCATGGATTATGACAACGGTAACAAAGGAAAACATTGAAAGACTTGACTTGATGGCGGCTTTTATAGGCATGAATAACTATGGCTGGGCAATCACAACAGATTACTTTGAAAAAACAATGCCAGCTTGGGAAGATCTTGCTGTAGAAATGCTCAACATAGTAGAAATATTAAAGGAGCTCAATTACGATTTCACAAGGATCTCTTTCAACAATTTCAGTATAAAGTCAGGCTTCAGTGGATGTTGCGCAGGAAACGAAATGTTCGCTGTAGCATGTAACGGAAATATACACAAGTGCCAAACACTGATTGGAAAGCCAAAAATTGGCGACGTATTTAGTGGCTATAAACACAGTAATCCTTGTGTCAAGAAAGAATGCAAGGTATGCTCTATTTACGGTCTTTGTAAAGGGTGGTGTCCTCTCTACTATAAAACACCAAACCCTGTATGTAATGTAATTAAGCTATTTGCGGAAAAAATCTTAAAGGAGGCCAACAATGCCTAGCGATTGTCAATGCTCCACAGCTTGTAATACTACTGTGGTAAAAACCGAAGTACTCAACAACAAGAAGGCCACTCAAAGACTTAAGCGTTTGGAGCTCGAAGTGGTAAAGCTCAAGGATGCGAACTCAAGGTTAAAAACCCGCTTAAGGAAGGCAGATGTTAGCAAAAAGAAAATTGTTGATGACTTAAGAGCGCGTTTGAACAAAATATAACAAATGCCCCCTTAGCTCAGTCAGGACAGAGCATGAGATTTCTAATCTCAGGGCCGGGAGTTCGAATCTCTCAGGGGGTGCAAGAAACCATCGTCGCAACCAAAAAGATAATAGAACAGTCGCGGAGACCGAGAACATTTAAGAAAGGCTAGGATATGCCATACTTAGTAAGAGAACGTGTCGCAACTGCCGGTAGAAAAATGTACTTAATTTACGAACCGACATTGCGTAATAGCGTCGGATCTTGGACATTAAGTAAAACAGAGGCTGAAACCTGGGACACACAATTAGGAGCACGTGCAGCTTGTGCTAAACTTGCTCTTTTTAATGCCGGTGAGGTTGAATTTATATCCATAAAGGGTACGCAAGGGCGAAAAAACTATGAAAATACATACGCAAAGGAGCGCAAAGTGTCTGACGCAGATAATACAGTATGGGTAATCCAATCAAATGTTTCTGGTGATTACATTGAAAATACCACTCTTGGCGGTAAAAGCCGTGAAAAGTGGACTGAGTTCATTGCGCGTGCTATGCGATTCGATACGCTTAAGGATGTCAGAGAATTTACGGCTGAATTTGTCATAGGCATAAGTAATGCTCCTCAGGCTTTGGACATAGATTATGTTCAAATAGACAAGATGACTCGTAAGCCAATAGCTTATGGTAGCGTCATTGAGGAAGAACAGAACAAGAAAGTAGAATACATTTTACAGTGTACAAACTCAAATATGTATTTCAAGGCTCATGCTGCTTTTAGTAAGGCAGAAAAGTGGACGTTGAATAAGAGAGAGGCTGTAACGTACCCTAATGCTACATTAGCATCAGCATCTATAATAAAAATGGCACATACTCCAAAAGTCCGAATTATCGAAGTAAAGACTTTCGTAAATGAAGAGGAACTAAAGACTATGGCCTCTGGGAAAATGAATTTCAGAATAAAAATGAGACATGGTGCAGGATTTTCGGTTGAAAGAACGTTCTTGGATTTGACAGAAGCAGAAGCTGTGCACGCAATGTTCAAAGAAGTAGCCAACTCCGGCAAGACACGCTTCGACATTGGTATAATCGAAGCTGTAGGGCCTAATGCAGCCAAACAAAGTGTAATTCAATATGCTCAGGATTGTAAGAGCATGTAGCGCCCTTGTAGCTCAGCACGGTCAGAGCGGCTGATTTGTAATCAGCGGGTCAGGGGTTCAAATCCCTTCTGGGGCTCAATGCGCATAAGCGCACGTAACAAATAATTATAAATGGAGGTGTACAATGTCACAATTTTTTCATTTTGCCGAAGAGATCAAGGCTATTAGCGACGGTATTTCAAATGAAGACCTCGGTAAAGCAGTGAAAGCAAGGATTGCCAAGGAGCACCCGGCTCCGACGCCGTATGATATCCACGGCTTGCCTGACCCCATGAACACTGATATGGACATCAGCGATCAGATCAGGGAAAAGGCTGAGGAGATTATCACTGCCACAGCCGGAGAACAAAAAGCACTTATGATCCAATATGTCCGTCGTTCCGCTCCGGTAGTTTCTCAAATTACCCTTGATGTTCACAAAGGGAAAATCAGTAGCAAAACTATGCGTGGCGTGCCCATCGGCGTTATGGTTGCTTTCCTGGATGACGACAAACTCTTTGTCGGCTGGTCGAAGTACAATCTTAAAAAGGAAAAGGACGAAGACGGCAAGCCGGTTTTTGTCAACGGTAAAGCTCAGCTGATCGAGAAGCTGGTATTCACCAAGAAAGATGCCATTAAAACTGCCATCCTGCGGGCTCTTACGGATCAGCTTAATGTAAAAACCGCGCCGTTTAAGATTGCCGATGCCATGTCCGCATTCGTTGCCAGGACTGAGAAGTATTTTCAGGTGCCTGTTTCCAATACGGATAACACTGTCGGCTTTGCCTAAAAAATTCATGACAGAGGAGGTGCAGTTAATGCAAACCCAAAATGCTAAACTCTGGCCCGAGATCAAAGGCATAAGACTGTTCCCCATACACGAGAAGTGTATAGGTTGTGTAAAAGTGATAGTCTTCGAAGAATTTGATGGCACTTACTGCCGTGTCTACGCGAACCCCACTGCTCTCTGGCACAGAGGATGCCCCGTAGCAACACATGTCGATTGGGGTAATAATGAAGCACAACAAGGCAAGAAAAGGGCTGGCCAGCAAAAATCGAGAAAGAAGAAAGCGAAGAGAGCGGGGCTGTAGCCTTATGGATGAGACAACAATTGTAGCTGGCGACTTGCATGGGTACTGGTCGCCAGTGAATTTTTTAATAAACAAAAAAAATCCAAAGGTAATACTTCAGTGCGGTGATTTTGGCTGGTGGCCGAAGTTTCACAATACACACATGATAAGTTCCGGTGAATACGAGGACATATCTGGTGAGATCATAGGCGATCCTTGGCAAAGAATGCTTGCTAGGCGCGTTGAAAAAAGATGGAACCAGTTCGGGCTCAAAAATAAAGATACTAAAATATATTTTTGCGATGGTAATCACGAGGATCATTGGGATTTCCGAGACGAACGGAATTACATGAAGGCACCGTGTGAGATGATGCCAAATGTTTATTACATGAAGAGAGGTAGCACGTTAAAACTACACGACGGTAGGACTGTCCTTTTCATGGGCGGGGCAGACTCCATTGATAAGCGTACAAGGGACATAGGGTTCGACTGGTTCCCCGAAGAATTAATAACACAGCGTGACATATATGACCTTCCAGATGTTGATGTTGACATCGTCATATCTCACACGTGTCCAGACGAACTCTACGTTGAAATGATGGCAAGAAGAGCAAAGACATGGAATAAAGAACGACTTTTATGGAGAAAAGAAGACCCGTCAAGAGTTGCTTTGTCCTATGTGCTTGAGAGATACAAACCGGCGCTATGGTATTTCGGACACTTCCATATGTTTGTCCGAGGCGAGCTTAATGGTACTACTTGGTGTTGTCTAAATACTATAGGAGATTCTAAATGGTGGACTTATTTGGACTAAAGGTGTTAAAGGAGGCAATCTTGGCTACACTACGGAAAAAGAAGACCCTGGCGACTAAGGATAGCGGCACAAGAGCTGCTAAGAAAGTTGTAAAACTAATAACAATCCCGGACGGCAACATTGACGGTGCATATGAAAACAGCAAGTTCTGTTTTGCAGCCTGCTCTGACATAGAGAACGGCTCCGTTAAACAGCTGTTTACCACTGCAGGATGCCGTGAAGGAGTTATAGCCAACTACAGGCGTTGTGTTACCGGCAAGGACAATGCCAACGCACCGTCCAAGAGACGTACGTCCTTGATGGTATGGATAGGTAAGGGTAATCAAACACACCCGCACAAGGCCGATGGCTCCAGCGGTAGGATGAACATTACCTACGGAGAGTACCTGAAGAAGTGTATGGACACAGCCGTCCTTATACTCAATGCTTTAGAGAAAAGGAACAAGTGGCTGCGCACCCAAGTATATGAAACAACCCACAGCCTTAATAAAAGTAATGTCATTTATTATTTCCGGGGTTCCCGGTGGTGGCAATACGCACCTCATACGCTTTCCATGTATATGTTGATAATCAGGTTGTCCAAACACCCCAATTTGCACAAGCTGCGGAAGAATTCCAGTGTTGATACTATAATCAAAGCGATTACGTCAATCAACAGCGGAAATGATTCCGGCCATGCGAAAACTGCCGGAAACTGGGTGCCTCTGCTGGACAACCGAAAAACTATCTATAAAGGCAGAGAGCTGGTTGATAACTGGAACGCAGTTTCGAGTGGAAGCGAGGGTATCCGCAGATTGACAGATCAGGATGCAGATGATAAACAAACCCTCAAGCGATTTAAAGAAGTTTTGGCAAAGAAGTAAACAGTGGGCCGGTAGCTCAACTAGGCAGAGTAGTGGCCTCCAAATCCATTTGTTGCAGGTTCGATTCCTGTCCGGCCTGCCAGAACTTTTTCTAAGTCTGTACATTTATCTATGAGATAGGCCTTTTTGTCTTTATTGGTGTTTGGTGATGAGTTTTTTCTGAATCGTATATTACACGATACCTTTACATCATGTGATAATAAAAAACACATAGTATCAAGCGGACATATATATACAGCAAGCACATCACATTGATTAACATCAAATCTCCGTCGTACAATACTATTAGCCTTCATTCTTGTTGCTTTTATACTAGCAATATAAGCTTTGCCGTTTTTAGTTGTATGATTGGTACTTTTTACTTCTACCCTTAAAAGTTTACCGTCACGCTCTGCAATAAAGTCAAAAGGTTCACGACCTGTAAGTTGATAGTAAATATTGTATCCAATATCAATAAATTTTTCCATTGTTTTTAGTTCACTAATAGCAGATTGCGTATGACTAGTCATAAAATCACCTCCTATTTATTGACATGGTGTCGTGCGCATAATTGCGAGAAAGGAAAAGGGGGATAACCAGATGCCGCAGATGGATACGCGTCCACAACGCCGCTAACGCACCCTTTTCCTACAAGGAATAGAAACACCATGAAAGTAAAAGAAAGCCTAAGAAAAAGTAAGCCAATTAGAGGTTCCAGAAAAATAGTTGTAGGTGGGAAAATTTATTGGTGGCTAAGGGGAAAGAACGCAGATTTAATTATATGGAATGAAACAAGAAAGAAAGCTGTAGTACGCTTCGATGAACTTTACATATTACTTAAACATACTGGTTGGAACGAACATACACCTTTGTTACCCAGCGAAGTGGAATATGTTATAAAAAAGGAGGTGATTTTATGGAATTAACAGGTTACATGCTCAAGGAAGCCATTAAAATGTCTGGCTTAGAACTTGATGCAATTCGAAGCGGTTTTGATGACTCGCTCTTTGCATTCGCCGGGGATGAGAAACAGGATCCGGTGGAGATAGCAAAGCAGACCGAAAAGTTAGAAGCACAGGTCGCTAATCTCCAGACAGCTCAGGCTGAATACAACCTGAATGTCACCGTAAATGTCAAGGGCATAGAGGGCACGTCTGCCGATATGTCTTTGGGAGCGGCAATCAGATTGGTCGGTGGTATGGGCCGCCTCGCCAAGATGTGGCGCACAGCAGCTCGCGGCAAAATCCGCGACAGATGGGACAGGCAGCGCGTTGAAACAAGATCGAAAGATATGGATGTCGCGCAGCCCACAGTATCTAAGTCCGATGCACTTGCTCAGGCTAAGAACTATGAGAGGTTTGCATCCGGCTTACGGAACGCTATCGCTGTAGGCAACACCACCAAGTTGGACATTGCGTGGATAGACGCAAGTCTGTTCGCGTAGTGGGCGGGAAAGATGTAGACACTATCAACTAGCAAAGAGATTTGCTGGAACACCTCACTACCGTTGGGCTCCTTGTAACCTAAGTAGCATCCCTCTTACTATGGGTGCTGAAAACAAGCCCTTCTACTACTTGGTTAGGGTGAGGATACATACTTGCTCCTTGTCGCATCTTTCCCGTATTTTTCATTAGGATCACTAAAATCAAAAAGGAGGCTCAACATGGCAAAGCTCACAATTCTTCAAACTCTTAAAAAAATCAAGCATCTTGATCGCAAGATTGAAAAGGCGGACGCAAGGCTGGCAAGGTGGTGTTCCTATCTCAACATTGACGTTGAAGAAGGAAGCACGCCGCCTTATGAACACAGCACCTTGCTCCAGCAACTTTCGGATTGGCGTGACCTCAGAGCAACATTAATTCATTCACTTCACAAAGCCAATCTTGAGAACACTGTAGAGTATAAGGACAAAGAAACGACCATTGATGAGCTCCTTATTCTCAGAACCAAAACGCTTCCTGATACAAAGAAAACACTGGAATTGATGCGCCGCAAGGAAAAGAATTACAATAATCTGCGGCATCTCGGCGAAGACGAGCGTAAAGAAGTCAAGGTTATCACGCAATTCAGCCCGGCTGAAAGGGATAAAGCCATTGACAGGATTGAAGATGACATGGCTTTCATTGACCAAATTTTGGACGAACTCAACATCAGCGTCCAAACTACTATTTAATGTATGTCTTGCATGGCCAGGGACAAAGATCAGCATAAACACGGCAATTGCTAACGGCGGCTGGACTACCAGCAAGTGAAGGACTCAAGACTCAGGCGTCAGGAGTAATGCTCGTAGGTTTTAAGACTAGATCTCACAAATGAAAATCCTTGGATAGAAAGGGGTTTCCATTGCTGTGTACCTCGCTGGTGCTTCTGAGGCTACTGGCTGTGCAAGATCCAACCACATTTTCCCTCTCAAAATTTTTCCCGTATTTTTTTTCTGGAGATTAACTATGTTTGTACCAATTGAACCAGGTATTGCCAAAACAGTAGCTAAGGGTGGTACAATAGAGTTCGTACCTTTTGAAGGGTGGGCAGAGTATGCCGTTGAAGGGTCCTATTTCATGAGTATCCCCCATTCTATAATATATCATGTGGAATTCAATAAAGCCAATAAGTTACACTGGTTTATCTGCAAGCTATCTGTAATGAACAGAACCATGATGGTTAATGATATAGAACTGTCTCCAACAAGCCTACTTTCGGCCAAAGATAAGGAAGTACGGAAGCCTTTAGTCCATATGGCGCTGGGTATAGTGACAGATGCTTCCATGGAGTTCGCGTTGAAACGCAAAAGGAGCAAAATAATAGTAGGTTCGGCCTTACCAGGCATTGCCGATGTTTTATTTGAAAGGAATTTTACAATAAAAACTCGAGATCTTTTCGATAAATCTGGCGCAGAAAGAGGGTTCAGAGGATTAAAAAGACTACAGGAGGTTTGTTGATGAAAGCTATCAAGGTACAACTCAAGGCCAAAATTCAAGATGACCTGTATGGGCATAGCGGTGCAAAGTTTGCCTTTTGCACAAAACCCGATAAAAACAGAAAAGTGGCTCAAATTGCAAGTCTCCTGGGTTGTAGAGAGGACCTTGTGGACATATTAAGAAAGCGCAACAACGGCAAAGGCTACAAAGATTTAGATTTACGCCGCACAAGACTATTAATAATCCTTAGAGTTCCATTCAATACATCCGCCTCTAAGCTTGGCCAGCGACGGAGTGTTGCAAATACCCAAATGCAAGCTTCGTTAAAACTCGTAAATCATTACGAGAGAAAATACGGTTGGGCTCTTACCAGATTATACCACGCAGACATGGGAACACTCGAACCAAATGCGAAAACAACAACGCCACGCGATGTGTCACCGTATATTTTTGGATATGTAGTAGTCGGATCTAACAAATGGATGAAGTCCCCTCATTACATGTCTCTTTATGCATTGCTTCTCAGGTTGGGCAGAGGAGGATTTGCAGCCAAATTCAGGTCTCAAAAGTCGTTAGATGTGGAGTTGGGAAATTATGCGAACAGACAGATAGGAGACGGTGGGCATCTCAGGTCCGTGTATAAGTACATAGACATTGTCATGGCAAACCAAGAAGAGCTGTTGGAAGGTAGGAAGGACTTGTATAAGAAGAGTGCTCTGTCAAATGCTGACAATGGTTATCATGAAGGTATACGAAGGCTTTGCAGGAATGAGACAAAAGACAGGCGGTTGGGATACAAATTCATGGAAACATGTAAAAGGTATGAGATATGAAACTATACAGCCCTAGTATCACAATTAAAGCAAACTATACCTTATGGGCTCAAGAAGACACTGAAAACTTCAGGCATGCCCATGACCGTCTAGAAACTTTGTTTGAGAAGAGACGAATACCTGATAGAGGTGAATTGTCGATACCATATGGTTGGTCTGCAATAGTGTTGAATTTTATAACACTTGCCACGGAAATAGACCAGCACGTTATGTTTGGAGCCATAGAGGAAAGAAATGGTAATCTCCATGTGGACTTCATAAGTTCTCATATTGTCGATGAGAACGAGGTAGAAGACCTCTTGTATGAAACCAGAAACAGAATTGATACCTTAACACATGTCAGAATAAAACGTGCGTTAAAAATGAGGGTTACAGACGATGCGATATAGGATGGGTGATCAACTTTTCTGCAACAAGATGTACAGAGGTTCGCTGCTACCTTGCCAGTGTTGTAATGTACTGGTGGCTGAATACTATTTCGTACAGCCTGAAATAACCACCAAACAAGTCCTATGCAAAGCGTGTAAATTAGAACTGGTTCCACCCAGATTGGAATTAAGGGAGTTTGGTGGCAGCCTGTGGAATGTAACCCAAAACAGGTTCGAAGATAATTTCACAATGGAACAGTTCAGTTTATGCGGGTGGTTCTTGAGAGAGCAGAAAGAAGAGGTTCCTCACAAGTTAATTCCCCGCCAAGCCAAAACCATCACTTACACATTAGAACATTACGGAAACATGAAATGTATTAGACTTCCAGACTATCCATTCTATTATGATGACATGACGGAATGTATAACGTCCAAATGTAGAAACATTCCCATTCCATAAAGGAGCGCACATGCATAAAAACTACATCTACAGTATGGTTATAGTAGCAATTGTAATAGGGTTCTATAGCCATACGATGAGCAGCAGATTGGTCACGTCAGTAAAAGCGCACGACGCCACAAAAGAACAACTCAAAATATGCCAGACGAACCTGGTTACTTTCAAAAATCTCGATGAGAAGAACATTTCAGACATTGAGACCTACATTTTAGAAAACTACCGAAGAATCTCACCTGTAATAGCAAAAGAAGTTTCCGTACAAACAGTTGCATTAGCTTCCGAATATGGACTGGCAGTGCCTATCCTCGTGGGTATGATGGAAGTTGAATCAAACTTTGGCCCGCATGCATTATCAAAGAAGCATGCTAGAGGGTTAATGCAGGTCAGGTGGAAAGTGTGGGGAGAGATGCTCAAGGATGAGTTTGGTTACATTGATTACCACGAATTGCATCAAATTAAGAAGGGTATTACTGCTGGTATAATAGTATTCAAGCATTACATGAGACAAAACGATAATAACATCTCCAAAGCATTATACGCTTATGTCGGCAAAAGTAACAACTACGTAACTAAGGTATATTCTGCTATGGGAAAATTTGTCTTACACGGTGTATCATCCATACCACAAATGGAGGAGCCAAATGACGACGCAATCGGAGAACCATCATGATTATGATGATAAGATAGAGATCATAGACTGTCAAATCTGCGGCTGCCTGCTACCAGAAAGTCTTATATGCGGGCAATGCGACACCAGCCATAAGGAGTTACTCAATGAACAACAAAGTCCTCCTCCTAACGACTAAGTCCGATGAAAAAATGAGGGAATTGCTCGACATCCAATATGAGATTGACGACACGAATCTCAAGAAATTCCTTGTTACTTGCAAGTTAACTTTAGTGGTGGATATAGACACGGCTGAACACGCCAAAAGGGTGACGGATCTGGCTATTGGTATAGCTATGGATCCATTAACAGCAGGAATGCAAAAGGATTTAAAATGGGAAATAGTCGGAGCAGAAGAAATCTAGCAATCCAAGAATATATAGGATTGTTCAGTGACATCAGAGAGGCAAACTATCACCTTACAGGAAAGCTACATATTCAAATACGTAAGGATACGGTACAAATTGGTACTGTTGCACTCGAAGATGTGTTCATTTACAATAAGGGGGCTCAATCACCGCCCGAAGACCCTATAGTCCAAGAAGCCAACGGTCTGATCCTAAATGAAAAAGGCGAAATAGTCAGCATGGGGTTCAAAAACTTCTATAACATACATAAACCTTATGCTGCGAAAATCCGTTGGGATAGCGCAAAAGCACAACTGATGGATGATGGTACTTTGGCAGTAATATACTACTATAAAGGCGACTGGAACATCCAGACCAAACACAGAGCTAATGCAGACCAACCTATGCGTGGTTCTTCAATCACCATAAGAATGGCGGTTACAGAAGTACTCAGAGTAGTGTATGGAGGACGGCCATTCATGCCGTTTGACAACTTCCCTAACAGAGACATGTGTTACGTATTTGAGTACGTGTCGCCTTATAATACGGGGGTTACTCCTTACCATGATAGCAATTTAGTACTACTAGGAGTAGTCAACAAGCTTGATTTAAGGGAAATGTCAGATAGCTGGGTCGACACCTGGATGGTTAACTATGGTAAAGGGTATAAATTTATGCGTCCACGTGAGTATCGCGTAGAGCGTGCCGAGGAGGCTATGGATTTAATTCCATTTGTACCAACTCTTCGTAAGGGATTGGTAGTTAAGGATTGGTACGATAATCGTGTGTTTGTACCAAATCCTGAATATGCTTTTATAAAAAGGTTAATAGCCAATGCTGGTGACTTCAACACGCATTTCCTTGCAAGTATAGCTCTTAGTGAAGATGGAAATCGTGTGGCATACCATTTTCCACAATTAGTATCAGTAATTAGGATGTATCATGAGACGTTATATGAGCTGAGCAGAATTGCAGCTAACTCTTGGAGTACATCCAGATTAATTACAAATAAAAGGTCTTTCTCTGAGGCGATATTCTCCCAACCGCCTATAGTAAAGGCAGTATTATATATGATGCGCAGAAATCAGATAGAAAACCTGGAAGCGGGGTTCAAAAGGATACGTCCCAAAACATTGACCAAAGCCGTAAAATGGCGATATGGCAACAAATTCACAGATGAACTGGAAATATTGGAATCAGGAGGAGCACAAATTGGAAAGCAAGATCAAGTGGTATCCAGACAAATCGATGAATGAGATATACCAACAAACCGGCATCCAGTTCGCATTCTTAAGTCCTGATGGCGAACAGTGTCACCCATTCGTACTATGTCGAGACTTCCTACATGACGCTGTAAAAGCTCATTTAAATGAAAATTCATGGACAATCTATGGCTTTACGTACACTCATGGAAAATATCCGGCTATTGATATGACAGCAATGCGGATGCTGGTGAGAAAGAGAATATTTACCACCGAAGTAAAAAAACCTTCCGATGCACAGGCTAAGCTTGTCGAAAAGTTTAAGGCGGATATGGACTATTCATTGAGACTTCTTAATCATTATGAGGATATTGGTAAAATCCCAAAAAGCGGAATGGATGAGACAGAAGATTCTTTCGGGAATCCCGTATCTCTTTTCACCGGATCGCCTATATGGTTGAGTAATACCTTTTTCATATCGATGTATACATATCTCATAAGACTTGGTGACAAGGATGTGGACTTCAAAACTGAAGCCGATCTTATGAAAGGTTATAAGATATTGATGGATAGTCACGTAACGCCAGGTAAAACACCCGTTAAAGGGCAAAAAGCACATGACAATGATATCGGTTATCTCAGAAGAAACTGGGATAAACTGAGACTGGTAATGGAAAACCGTGAGGAGTTGTTCGGAATTGACAAGGTTCACCCAATGTTCTTTGACAAAAACATTGGAAACGAAACTTTCCATGACAGATGTGGTATATTTAACCTGTGTAGTTATGCTTCCTACAGTGGAGACCTAAACGCAAAACTGAAAGCAAAGGTGGATGCAAATGCTGAGGGGCCTGCAAAGAATAAACCAGTTGAGGCTAAAGGGAAGTAACATGATAGAAAGAAAAGAAGGAGAGTTATTGCGGGTTGAGGGTATAGGTAACACTTCAACATATGGTAACACAAACATACGCTTTGCTTTCGCCAGTATAGTAGGCGATATACGTAAACAAGCAATGGGTTTCTCTACATGCAGAGACCATATAAATGACTCCATGAGAGCTTATGTACATGGAACAGGAAGTGTCTCAGTATACAATCCTGCGACGTATCCACCAATAGACTTGGAAAGATTGCGTCTCCTCATAGCTAAGGATTGTGATAACAGGAAAGAAAGATACGCATTCAAAGAAAAGATGTTCTCCGCGAAAAGGGTATTAAACCATTACGAAAGACTTGGTGGTTGGGAAAAACCATCAGTAATATCCACTGTAAGAATGGATGGCGGTGCTGCCAAGAATGTTTGGATGATAACTGGCCCTAAGCAGTGGGTTTCTTATTCACAACTAATGTCAATGGTAACATTAATCTTTAGGGTCGCTGGAAACTATGGGCCTATAGTGTTTACCGACAATGCCAGCTTAGAGGTATGGTTTCAAAACCTTCTCGCCGAATACAAAATAAATAAGGGTTCGGGTGTGTTCAATCTCAGCTCAGACCTTGAAACGTACCTTTCCAATTCCTGGGAAAAGTTCGAAATGTTGGCTACTCGTTATGGTGAAATATTTACACAACCACCGGAAGAGGCTTTTCCTAAAAATGGTGGGTTCCATTCTGAAGGTGGGATTAACAGTCTTTGCACGTTTCAAACCAGAAATAAAACGTTAGACGATAATATGAAACGCGTGTGGCCGGACGAGCAAAAGAAGAGAAAAGAGAAGATTAAGAAGGTAGAGATAGAACGTGACCGTAATTTGAAACTTGCCACCATAGAAAAAACGTTTTAGAAACGGGGTGAAACACCTCTTGCCCCAAAAGCCCGTTAGTAACGCATTAGAGTCAGGTAAAGCGAGGTGTAGTAATGAAGAGAGCGACTATTGGTACTGATCCTGAATTTTTCATTCGGCGGAAAGAGGATGGCAAGCTTATCTCTGCCATTCCATACATTGAAGGTACCAAAGAAAACCCAACACCATTAGAAAGCGGTGGTAATATTCAGTTCGATAATGTAGCTGTAGAGTTTGCAACTGACCCTGCGACAGACGGCAAAGACCTTGTGAAAAAGGTTGGAAATGCTCTAAGGGAAGTAGCAAAGATAATTCCTAAAGGGCATGAGATAGTTGCAATACCATCTGCAAACTTCGATGCAGACCAGCTTGATAATGAAGAGGCGCAGCGGTTTGGTTGCGACCCCGACTATTGCGCATGGGAACTGAAAGTAAATGATCCACCGTTCTGCAGCGATGAGACCCTCAGAACATGTGGCGGTCACATACACATCGGTTACATTGCCGGTCAAGGAAACAAATTTCTACTTGATCCATATGGAAAAGCCAATACGGTAAGAGTGATGGATATATTTCACGGTATTATTTCGGTCATATTGGATTGTACTGAAGAGGCCGTAACCAGAAGGAAGCTGTATGGAAAAGCCGGATGCCATAGACCAGTGATTAAGGAAGCTGGCGGGTTGTACGATGGCGTGGAATACAGGGTTCTCAGCAACTTCTGGTTTAAGTCCCCTGATTTAGTAATGTTAATGGAAAGTCTAAAAGAAGACGTTCTCAAGGTTATCAGAGAAATGGATTTTGAGGCGTTAATAGCTGATATTGGCGAGGAACGCATTAAGTCAACGATAAACGAGGGAATAGTCGTTGAAGCAAAGAAGATACTTACTCAGTTTGTGTCTCCTTTACTCAGCGAAGATTCCCTGTACTATTTTAAGGCTTCCACGGAGAAGCTGTCTACAGACATCTGTTTTACAACAGAATGGCAACTGGAGGTGTAACATGCGGATAGGACTCCCGACAAGTGCAGGCAAAACTCGATATTACATTAACCAAGCGTATGTCGACTATGTTGAAGGTGCCGGTTATGAGCCGGTGCTGATAACGCCCAAAAATAACATATTGGAAATGGCAGAAATGTGTCATGGATTGATACTGCCTGGCGGAATAGACATAGACCCCACATTTTATGGAGAGGAAAATTATAGTTCCATGTCTGTCGACCCTGTAAAGGACGACTTCGAGAGACAGATACTTTTCGCATTTATTGAGCTGAATAAGCCAATATTTGGCATTTGTAGAGGGCTTCAACTGATTGCCATGGAATTTCTGCTTAGAGTACCTGCGGCTCAGAACAGATTGGAATTTGTCCAGCACATACGGCACCACGCCCTTGCAACCGAGCTAGCCATAGGCAGAGACATAAGATCTCATGGCGTATTCGTGGATGCAAATGTGCTTTATGGTGCAGATCATAACAAATACCAAAAGGTATTCACCAACAGCATGCATCATCAATGCTTGTTTCTCTATGATTTGCCAAAAGAAAAAGGCAAGAAGAAGCCGGCGATTAGCCTGATGGTTGCAGGGTTGCGGACATTAGGTTATACACGCTATGGCATGGAGGACAAGGAGAAAGGGTATATCGTTGAAGCCTTTGATATCACCGGGTGGGTTGAAAGCCCAATCCTTGCTGTACAGTGGCACCCCGAAGAGCTGAAAGATTACGCTCTCATCCAGAGCTTCTTTCAGCCTCACGCCGAGGTTATGGAAGCAGGAGGGTAGTATGGATTTTAATACTGCGAGGCGGAGAAAGTGGTCGGTTAAACTTTTCATGACCAAGAGTCTCGAAAGCCATAGTATTGTCACACTTCAGACCCTTTCAAAACACATAAAAGCTAGAAAGAAAGAGTTAAAAGAAGGAGAAAGTCTGAGGAGACCCCTCACTCCGCTTTTGCCTTGGGTAATAGACATTGCATTCCAGGACTTCAAAGACGCGTTCAGTAGACTGAATGTGGACTTAATCAGCATACATGTGAAGGAGCGTACATAATATGCCAGAAGACTACCTCAGAGAAATAGAAGTACCTGGTATTTTAGAAATATTGGGCGAAAAATGGGATAATGCCTTGGAATTAATGCACGGGGATGCATTGGTGTATGGCGGTGCTATAAGGGATATAATAGCCGGGCTGCCGTTTAAAGGTGATTTGGATATTGTAGGAGCTTCTGATCCGTACTCTTTAATGGTGTATCAGTTCTCAGAATCAACGAAATGGACGCCTGAGGGATGGGTGCCACCTGTATCATCTCCACAAGGAATAAAATCGCTTCGTGGTAGAACTGCGGCCATGGTAACTACGTCCCAATCACCTTCCAAAAAATCATCGTCGGATAGATATACGAAACATATATCAGTGGACTCCACACTAACATTCTTTACCTTTGATAATGCAAAAGTACAATTAATAAGAGCACGACCACTTGCATTGTCTGGTTTTAAAGCCGCTTTACAGGTGGCTAAAGAAGTTGATATTACATGTTGTGGCCTTGTAATGGATAAGAACGGCAGGGTGTTTGAAGTGGTCGAAAACGCTTATGACGACTGCATAAACAAAATATTACGGTTCAATAAAACATCAAGAATTACGAGCCTTAATGGTCTTGAGGTCAGAATCACCAAACTTAAAGAAAGGGGATGGACTTCAAAGATAAGTATTCCTAGGCTGCGCAAACAGAAAGAGAAGGCAGACAAAGCCAAAAGGTCGGAAGAAGAACGTCTGATGAGGACAAAGAAAAAGAAGAGTAAGAGGAACATGGAAGAAATAAGAACTTGGCTTGCAGTTGCTCCACACAAGAAAGGGCCATTTGGAAAGGAATACCCAGAAATTGTTTTGGATATAGGCGATTTGCGAGAAACTGTTCACCCTGAAGTAAGTTTAGGTTATATTAAAGACGTTATAAGAGCGGTGAATAGCGACATGGGTTTTGAAAAGGGCAAGGATTATAGTTATACCATATCCGGCAGAGGGGTACTCACACTTATCCTGGCAACAGAATACGCATTGGCGGTTGATTGTGCAGTAATGATCGCCGACAAGATAGAACGGTATGGTAGTGGTAGCAGCAAACACAAAAAGACCGGGAGAATATGGAAGGAGCTGCCGTCGTCGAGATCAGTACACACCAAAACTACTATAGCCCATACGATACGCGAACGCGGCGAAACAGATGAAGCAGTGCCTGCTGAAACACCACGTGAGGTATTGACTTTTAAAGCTTCTATGGCCGAGAATGGTGACATTGAGATAAACACTCAACCACATGATTTCGGTTTCGGCGAGCCAGTAGAAAACCTCGGTAACGTTGAAATTGACATAAGTAGTATTCCTGCAGAAGCACAGGAACGCGTAAGAGAGGCGTTTCAAGATGCTAAACGGGATTCTGAGCGTCATGGTGGCGCTCCAAGTCACAGTCATACGGGTGGCATGGCAGCAAAAACAAGCACATATGATCCATACACCTTCGGAGAAACGCAGAAATTAGACGCAATCAGAGCAGGTAAGCCCGTAGCTGGTAAACCTGGAAAAAGAGGGTCGGCATATGCTGGAGTTGAGATAAAGCAGGCTGCAGACACATCAAACAATCCAGAGGAGTAGATTTAATGGTGAAAGACGGAGAAAAGGATACCGGACTTCTGTTTGTCTACGGTACGTTAAAAGTAGATACAGGGCCAGAAGCGTTCGCGAGATATTTTGACGGTGTTAGACTTGGGTCAAAACCGGCAACGGTAAAAGGTGCTTTATATGATATGGGATATTTCCCTGGAGTAGTCTTCGGTGGTAGTGACGATGTACATGGTGAATTACACAGATATTCCGATTTTGAGAAAGTCATAGCGGCTATGGATCGCATCGAAGGGTATATCGGAGCGGGTAATCCCGATAATCTATATGACCGCATCAAAGTTGTGGTCTTAATTGACGTCAATGAGACAGCGGTAACAGCAACAGCTTATGAGTTTGCTTTAAGTGTCATAGGGTACCCAAGGGTTAAAGACGGCATTTGGGAAATCGACAAATCAATTCTAATAGGGGAAGGTGAATAAAATGGCGAAGGTAAAAATAATTGGAATTATAGGTATTGTCACTGCATTAGGACATATCTACAAAATTGGCGAAGGCCCCGTTCATTTAGACGGCGCACCTGAAGTGGAAAAAATCAACTATGAGTCACTCGTCTACAATAACGGCAATCAGTCAAGAAAACCCGCGTATGTTGTATTTTTCAATGATTCGCCTGTCAGACACATCATTCCTGAAGACAAGGTGGTTGAAATTTTGGTTGATAGCTCAAAAGTGGAAAAAGATGACGAAGCGGTAATTCCCGATTTACCGGCTGCAGACCAAGCTGAAGAAACTTCGTAATAACCGGCATCGTGGTCGTAATGGAAAAAACATAGAAAAATTAAAAACGAGGTTTAGTCGATGAAAACTAATATTTTTGTTGTAAAACATTTGGAGTATGGCGCGGCGCTGACCGACCTCGGGACTATGACCGCCAACTCCACTAAATTCATGCGAGAACCGGAAAGTTTTAAGCTCGTACTGTTTACAGGCGGAGAGGACGTCGACCCAGACTTCTATGGTGAAACAACCCCAAGCGGCCTATGTCATTTTAGTACCGTGCGTGATCAAACCGAAATGGTGTTCTTCGAACACGCATTGAAGAATAACATTCCAATGGCGGGTATATGTAGGGGGCTCCAATTTATAAATGTAATGGCAGGTGGTAAACTGATACACCACCTGGATGGACATACTGGTGCACATCACGATTTTGGATGCCAGAAAGATGATAAAATAAGACGTGTAAATTCCCTACATCACCAAATGGTTATACCGCCGAAAGATGCATTCATTGTCGGATGGAGTGTGGATAGGCTCTCCGAGAGATATTATGGTGACGAAGATAAACCAGTCCAGTGGCCTGGCCCCGAAGTAGAGGCAGTTATCTATCCTTCCATAAGAACATGTGGTGTCCAATATCATCCTGAAATGATGAATCCTGATACTGATGGATACACATTCTTTTACAATATGGTGGAACAACTTTTATCCTTGCCCATGAAGAAATACATAAGGATATACACTCAATATTTCCAGGACAGAGAAACAAACGTTTCAATGGAGAAAAATGCTATTTAAAAAGACAACCATGGAGCCATTATGGATACACGGATTCATAGTTGTGCCTGATGGTAGAATACTAGTAGAGAGGTTATCTATCGGCAAATTTCCCGCCGCATGGTGTGCAAGTGTGGGAAGGCTCTCGTATCGTCTACAAGAAGCCAGAGACATGTTGAATACTATTACCATGAGACGCTTTGGGCTTGATTTAAAAGATGCTAACGCAGAGGTAACTCTCCTTCTCACCCATACCTGGCCGATAGAACAAATATTACATGTACAAAGTATGTTTACTAAGATGGAGATCTATCGAATTAAACTCTTCGAAAATGCTACTATATCAATGAAAAGGAGTAGCGATATTATGGCTCTGGATTTTAAAGAGCTCGTAGATCACGTTGCAAGAAGTAAATATGAGGACACGAGCATAACTGCAATTAACATTGTGGATGCCATGAATGTCAGCTTTTAAGGAGTTGTTATGTACATTTTGAATGAAGAGGTGTTTGTAATATTTTCGGATTATGAAGCTACAGTAGATATAGTAGCATTAAAGAGTCTCGGTGAAACTCTGGATTATCTAAAGAATCTTGAGCCTGAAGATCATTTTGAGACAAAGGTATTACATGGTGTGTTTGCACCAGCTGATGTACTCCCTAGTAGCATGGATGATAATGATTGTTTCTTGATGGTGTTTACCCCAGGATGTGGTATAGAAAACATAGGGCTACGTGGAAATGTTTTTGAAACTGATTGTGCCTGCAATCCATCCTACTTAGCCAAAGAGATAGAAGATCTTATCAACGATAACGATAAACAATTACTTTATGCGCCGGATATAGAGGATGTATACGTATTGTACGGCTACGAGGTAGATCTTGGTCTTTGTATCAATGAGGATACTCTTGACGAGGAAAAAGCAGATTCGTGTAAGAGAGTGGTAGAGGAAACGATGCATATAAGGGAGGGAGCCTAGCGATGACCGAAACAAAGAAAAAGCGAATCAAATTGGACGTGTATGCTGATGGAATAAAGAGGTCATATTTTGGCAGATTGTTAGGACTGATAGACGATGAAGAATTCAACCATCTACTGTTCAACAAGCCTACACAGACCACATGCAAAACACGCGCTACGGTGTCGACAAAAACGGTTGTAGACAACTACCAGACGATGGATGGACTGCGATTAATGATGTTTGCAAGCGAGATTGATGGTAAAACTGCAGCACCTCATCTCTTTATATCAGAGCGACTTCATATGGTGAGTTATGTCATACCTAGCAATCAGTGTGGCTTCACCGGAGAGAGTGATTCATATCTTATGGTCGAAGAAGTATTGGAGTGATTTCATGAAGATTTTAGAAAGCAATTTGTTTACACCCGGCACGAAGTTTATAGTAACTGCTGATGTTAAAGAAAATACTTTCGGGCCAGGAACACTGGGAGTCATGTCTTATGTCAATAACGGGGACAATGACTATGAGGATGTCGCCAATATTTTTGCGATAATCATGAGACGTGGTAAAGGTGGCGTGCCGAGAGTAAATCTCAACAGCATATCTGTTCCGGTATACAGCGATCCAAGGATGTTGAACAAGGATAACTACCTTCCAACTGGAAGACGCCACTACGTGCACATAGAAAGAGTGCCATTCAGTCATGAAGATCTTCTGGCACTTGATCCTTTAGATTTTCTCGGTTGGGGCGCAGCATATATAAAATACCTGCAATATCTGGCTACGAACATAGCCAAACCTAAGAAACAGAATATATTACCGGCGGATAATAACAACACGTTGGTGATAATGAGCAGGCTCCAGGAGTATTTTGATTCTGACAGAGACGCTGCTCTTGTAAATTATTCAACAGATGTATTCAGAAGAGCATTCATAACTGAAGCCAGAAAGTTGGAGTCTTCGTTGATAAAGTGTGTACTGGTGTACAAAAGGAAAGTGGCTAATATAGCCCTAAATTCAGCCAGATTCATGGATTACACAAACAAGGAGTACTACGAGGTTACTGACAAGGAAGAAGCCAAAAATACTATAAAATTCCATGAGGAAAAGATTGAAATAATTGATGGAGTGTCTTTGGATAAGAAAAAGAAAAAGAAAAAGTCAAAGGGGGCATAATGTTCGGTTCCAATACAAGGGTAGTGGTGTTAGCAAGCTCAACTAACAAACATACTTCCCCGAAATACGGTAGTATTGGTCATGTGGTCAATGCTGGCAAAGTGCGCTACTACATGCAAGACACGATCAAGCTTGGCAACGGTGTTGCTGTAGGAGCAGTTGACACAATATTCACAAGGTATGGTCTTGGTAAGAACAGGGATCATACTGAACGGAGAGAAGTCCTTTGTGTAGTTCCGGTAATGAGAAAACCCCCGGAATATGAAAAGGACTTCGCTATACAAGACAGAATGAAAAGAGCTGTATCAAAATTCCTCAAAGAGGATTTCACAAGCAGCACGTGGTATAATATTAAGTGCAACCACGCTAAGAACCCGGATTATGTTTCCGTATGCATGGTAGCACCAACTCCTGGCTATGGTCTGGACTTAATGACGTGTGAAAAAGTAGAGCTTAGGGGTTGGTTTGAAAGTTTTCTGTTGGCCTATTCGTTTAAAGCATTAATATCAAAGATGTGTAACCATATCTATGTCAATAAGTTTCCGTTCGGTGCCAGTCACCGTGAGATGCTCATGATACTTAATGAGTGTACCAAATCCAAATCATATAGAAGAGAGTTCTTAAATGAGAGTGTTTTTAGAAGCAAGGCCAGGCGTCGGGCTGCTATAGAAACACTGAGAGGAGTAGTAGCAATAGGAACAGCTAGAGACGCTAACAACAGCACAGGTAATCAAGTAGCACACGCTATTAAAAGTGGTTTTTACTTCAATAGTTCAGGCAACTTCAAAAAGGAAAAACAGTTCTTTGAGATGATGCTATCAGATCTATTTGTAGAGCACACCTTTAACTGGAAAAAGGATTTAGTGTTAGATAGTAAGCTCAAACATAAAAAGCTCATGGTCGGTAGAATGGAGGAAAGCATAGACGCCCTGAAATGCCTCGCCCAAGGTGTAACCGGCAGATCTTATTGATCGATATGTCGATATTTTCTCGAAACCCGATAAGTGAGGGAATAGTCTGACACAGATATATTAAGGAATGCACCCATTAATGTAGATCTACAAAGGAGATGCAATGTCCAATGTAATTTGTCCATTGACGAATGAGGCAAGAATTGAAGCTTTGAGTGATTATCTCCACCAACAATTTTACTTTCGGACACGGGTTGAAGACAAGAAGCACGGGTTTGAAGACAGAGGGCTAACCTTGGATATAGAGGCGAAATCCAAGGTGTTGTGGTTAACATTTTCTAATGGCAAGGAACACCATTCGGTTACAATACCAATACCGTTTGTTAAAAATGGTGTGTCCTTAATTTCTAGCAACGAAGTTAAACGTGCTACATGTAAGTATTTTCTTAGGGACAAGGGTCTAATATTGGACTACATGGACGTGATGTTCCGTGTGATAAATGGGGGTACCACTGGGATACTCCCACCCGGGTTCGCTACAAGAACCCATTTTCTACGGCGAGTTATCAATTCATTCAAGTATGGCAATGCTGCTACTATCATATATAATATGCAGAGAGCCATCAATGAAATCATAAACAAGTTGCCGCTTCATGAGACTGATCTAAATAGTTGGGTAATGAATCGTCGTTTGTTCATAATCGATCCTATCTTTGATGAATTATCCGATCCAGCAAGCCAGTTGGAATATCAGGTACAAAAGAATGAGGAATTCTTTCCCGAAGGATGGACTTCGATGGGCATGTCGGATGGTAGCCTTGCATCCAAGAACTATATGTTGACAACGGATACGAGAAAACTCACCCCATTTGGTATCAGACACCACAATCCGGGCAGAAACCTCTACTCTACCTATGGCATGAAGGGTGATGAGTTACCACTAATTAGATCCAGATCGATGCAAGACTTAATGGATCAAGGCATAACGCGGAAGGGGTGGAATCTATTCACTCTCTTCGTAGATGTTCCTGATGCATTCGAAGACCAAATAATGGTTGACAAATCACACCTCGATAAGTTCACATCATACGAGCGTAGATACCAGTGCTTTGGGGAACTTCTTATTAAAGAAGGTGAGAGCCTTAAGAAGGGTACTCAAATGTCAATAGCACCTGACGGAGAAGTCAAGGTGTTCGACCTTGATGCCACCAATGTTAAAGTGGCTCGCATTACTGAGTCAACTATCAATGTTGGTGGTGTTGAAGAAGACGTGCATAACGTGGTTGTGACATATCGTAGGTATTTCAAGGACGGCACCAAGTTCACCAATCTTCATGGTAACAAAGGTGTGGTAAGATTCAAGGATTTGGGACACGCAGTCGACCCCAGAACCGGACAGCTTCGTAGAATAGATGTAATTGCAGCTTGTACGTCTGTTAAGAAGAGGAAGAACTATGGTCAGATACTTGAAGCAGTCCTAAATAATCTGAATGATGAACAAGCAATGGTGTACGAAGATGACGCCCAGTGCTCCTTACAGGCCCTTGAGCAGGCGTTAGAAGCCAAGGGTTTACCTAAGGATGGTACATGGGTTGCAAACACGTATATAGGAGAATTGACTGGTGTATGTGGAACAATATTTTGGGGAGTCATAGCTCAACCAGAAGGTTCCTTGTGGGGTAAGGGTGCGACCACTAAGAAGAATGGTCGTGAACTACGTACAGCAGGACTTAAGTTTTCTACAGTAGAATTTCGTGCGTTGAACACACGGTTTGGGCTTAACAATCCAGTTACCAATGAAATTATGAGTTACTCTCAAGGCACAGAAGATCTGCACGAAGAATTTGAAATCTTGAGAACAAAGAGAGGGCAAACCACTCTTAAAAAGCCTGTCGTGGACGTTAGACTCATCAAAGCAGTGAACCAGATTGCCAGTACAATCATGGATAAAGCAGACATATCCGGCACAATCGTGGACGAAATGGTTTATCCTGGCGGATTCTATATGATGATACCTGTCACATACCAGACAGCTCTGGACAAGAATGTGAATGTCGTCAGTGAGGGATTTCCGCGTCCATGGACACCCGAGGAGATACAGGCACTTGAATTGTCCGCCATACACCATACCAATTTTATCTACGTACCGAGTGGAAATCTGAAGAAGTGCTGGCGACACGACACCGGAAAGTATGGGTTGAGCGAAATCGGGGTTCTGGTTAATAATATAGTAGTAATGTCTCATCGTGTCCTACTCAGACCTGAAGACGAGCACAACTTTGTCATGCTAAACAATGCCATAAAGGCATACTATGCTCGTGTATCCAAGGGAATGGGCACCAAAAGAGGTGTGATTTCGACATACGGCATGGCTGTCAGATATCCGTACTCTGCCAAAGCATATGCTGCTTTATCAAACAGGTTGCCAAAGAATACAATTGAAATTCACAAGAACATGGCTAAAAGCATACGGGTGAAGAATGGCGACATTGTTATGGTTGAAAGATTTCCATGCCTAGGATTTATGTCTCTCAGACCGCAGAAGATTAGAGTAACCACTGACCCCATGTGCAGGTATACAATCAGGGTGAGTGCTAATAGTTTGGGGTCTTTGTCGTTGGATTTTGATGGTGATGTATTATTTATTGCATCATTTCATACCCCGGAGGCAAAAGCCATGTTGAGAAAGGAATTCACTAACCCCAACAAGTCGTGTTATGATATAATTAAGATACTCAACAAGAAAGCAGGCATCCCTCGTATAAAATGTATGAATCTTGAAGATTATCAGATTCATCCGTTTGAAGATCTGGACGTAGAAACACACGCAGAGCTTGTCCGTAGGGTTACTGGTGTGAAGAGTCACACTGGGCCAGTAATAGCTTTGGCATACAATGTTATGCGGTTGATGGAAAACTCTTCAATAAAACACGATCAGAAGACCAACGTTGCAATAGAAGTGTTCCTTGATAAAGTTGGTAATTCTGTATTCAAACAGAAACACGGTATAAAATCTCTCCATGATGTCGTCATAGATGCAATTTGTATGGCTGATGTCGAAATGTTAGTGGAGCATGGTTTTAATCGTGGCACATCAACTATCATATGTGATATTATTAAAGAAAAAGCACGAGCAAGAGGTGTGTTCGACCTTGTACAATATCACAAGGATGCTAAAGAGAAAGGGTTTAGCAACATAATCAATCGTATGGTGCGTGAAGATAATAAGATATATTTTGCTAGTCGTGCTGATCTTGAAGCCTGTAAGCTCCTAAGTTGTGTCGAACAACCTGTGGTAGATGTACCAAGTGAAATATTTGCGTGGACTATGTCAGGCAGAGCTAACACCATTGTAACTCCTCTTGAAGTACACACACAAGAAGACGCTCTAAAGGTTCTTAATACGCCTAAAATGAGAGGTGCTGCTGTAGCGCTGCAAGAGCTGATAGACAATGCACTTATTAAGAAAATTGTACCGCGCGAAGAGAAGAAGCTTGTGGATACATCTGAAATGGTTGGGATGATAAATGATCTTCGTCGAATTAAACTGAGTGTGGCCAGAGGCGCAACCAAAGAGACGAAATCGATACAAGCTTTCAACAACAGATTCATGGCAGCACGTAGAGGGGGACTGTAAAATGAATATCACAACTTCCGGTGTAATACTAACCAAAGGCGATAATGTACTTGTGTCGAGCAGAGGGGCTGATGAGGGCTTTGGCAGAAGAAATGAAGTCATGAAAATTTACTGCTTCAAGAAGAAGAAGGATATGTGGCTTATAGGAATTGTGGCCAATGAAAGACGCAGCGGGTGGGGTGATCTGGACGGGCAGGTTCGTGATCATTCCGGGACATGGATAAAAGAGGATAGGTTCTTCCAATATTTCGCTCTTGAAGCTAAACCCATAATGGTAATTTCCAAAAGCCATAAGTTCAGGAAGCTTGACCTTCAAGGAATGAAGTGTATAGTTCTTTCGTCGCTTCCAAAGGGTAATGGGGCTATGGTTGAATTCGAAAAGGACGTCGGTGGATGTGGCGGAGATGGCCTTGGAAAAGCTGGACATTGTCTTATAATTCCCAATGGCAAGCTTGTAAAATGTGATAAAGAACAGAAAGAAGGCTTGACAAAAGGAAAAGAATGATTATTACAATAATGACCGCGCATCGTGGTCGTAATGTATAAATTTTTGAGAAATTAAAAAGGAGAATTGTATTATGGCAGAATTCAAAGACATTACTCAAAATGAGTGCAATTTTCAAGGTGCGGTCGAGGCTGACCCGGTCTACTTTCCAGTGGACGGTGGAGAAGGATCTTTCTTCAGAATCAAGACCCATGTGCCGGTCCAAAGTGCAGGTGGGCAATGGGCGGATTCCGTGAAGATGGTACCCATCATCTGTATGAACCCTACCAAAACCGAAAACGTCATCAAGAAGTACGTGGTGGCGGGGAAGAGGGTTCTGGTGAGAGCATACCACGACGACTGGATGGAAGCCGGAGAGCAAAAATACGGTCTTGTAATGACCAGAATTGACCTCGGCGGTGGGCCGCCCAAGGCAAAATCAGGTGCGCCTGACTTACCTACGGGATAGGACACCATGGAAATAACACCTTATCAAGGATTAAACCTTATCACTACTGTCACGGATGAGACTAACACAGAGCACCTTCTGGATGGAATCGATAAATGTCTCATCTGTGACGACTGTAGTGGTTCCAGTTTCAACGTCAAAGTACTAATCGAGGCTGAGATGGTGTTGTCCGTATCACAAAAGCTAGTCGACCAGACAGTGATGCGCAGCAAAAATATAAAATCTATAACGGTAATAAAAGTTATAGAGTGTGCAAATTGCAACTCTAAAGACTTTATATGTGACAAAGTCCATAGAGCAGTTTGATAGGGGAAAGGAGGTTAAATATATGGCAGAATTTGTACCTTTGGTCAAAGCAGCCCCTAAATCAGGCACTGGTATGGCTGTTAAACCAAAGACTGTTGAAGACAGGCTAACCGTGCTGGAAGATGTTGTTTCTACTCTCATGCGTGCAAATATTGGATTACGCAGCAATAAGTGTCGTACGGACTCCAGCGCTTACGCTAGGAGTACAAAGAACAGAGATGGTATACCCGTTGGAATCAGTTTAATTGGGTTAACTGATTTTGGCCCAAGGATTCTAACAGTATTAGAAGATGGGTATTACATTGGAGACCAGCGATTCGGTTCATTGTCTGCAGCTGCCGAAACAGCTAGCGGCATTGTAAGGAAAAGTGGCTGGGTATTTTGGAAGATGCCCGATGGAAGAAAAGTAAAGGATGTTTTTAAGACTAAAGGGACTTAATATGGGCAAGAAAAAAAGAAAGAAGAAACAGCGAAATAAATTGTATCGTAAGAAACAGTTCGCTGGTGTCTTCTGCCAAAGATGCGGAATGTGTAAGGGTCGCCCTTCGTTCTGTTATGAAGAAGTCTACAGGTCTAATCCTGCTTTATTCCTAAGACCAATCTTTGAAAGACTGCTGGAAATTAAGGAGTATAACGCAAACAGAGCTTTCAATATTCCAATGGATGTAGGGCAGTTCAGGTACGTATTTTGTATGGCTCTTGCACATTCGTGCGGGGTGACCGTACCTACAGAAAACTGCGACTGCATGACGAGCTGCTACATGGCTTTTACTAACCAAGCCAACGGAGCAGCTCCAAGTGATGTACGAGCAAGAAGAAAAAAGAAAAAGAAAAAAAGGTATGTCTGCCAACCATATCCAACTTTATTTATGAGTGACAACGACAAATGGATTAACTTTGTGAAGGGGCTATTCGACGATGGAGATACTGATATCAAACAAGATAAGACTGAAACAAGCCCCGAAAGCACTGACAGACCTACTGATAAACGAACTGAAGGTTCCGAATCCTAAACACCACGAGGCACTCCAAGCCGGTAGAAGTACCTGGAACATAAACCCTTTCATTTATAACTTTGAGATGTTACCGGACGACAGTCTGCTGGTTCCTCGTGGCTACAGAACCAGAGTACTTGAAGTAGCAGAAGGGATGGATCTTCAGTTCAAAACAATTGATGAGAGAACTCGTTTTGAGCCTAACTTTAACATAAACTCAACCAGAATAAAATACAGACCATACCAATACGACGCCATCATGAAGATGGTAGCTGCTCAGGAAGGTATACTGGTGGCACCTGCGGGCAGTGGTAAGACGGTAATGGGTATAAGTTTAGCACCTCTATTTGGACAACCATTATTATGGTTGACACACACCACCCCTCTTGCAGAACAAGCAGTGGACAGAATAGATTTTTTCTTTCCAGAATTTGATAGGAAAGACATAGGATTTATTGGGGGTGGTAAATGGAAGATAGGTAAAACATTCACTGTAGCAATGGTTCAAACACTGGCACGTAGAATGTCAGAGCTCCATAAAATAAGGGATTTGTTTGGGTTAGTGATCCTTGACGAAGCACATCATTGCCCGGCGACTACCTTTTACAAAGTAATTTGGTATCTTAACCCGTATCATTTATACGGATTGACTGCTACCCCATACAGAAGAGACAAACTCGAAAAGCTGATGTTTCAGACGATAGGCCCAACGATAGTAAGTATACCCATCAGAGAAGTAGAAAAGCATGGAGGTATAATGAGACCCGTAATAAAATACAAAAGCTTTACTCACCCTAGAGCAGTTTACGGGTCTAACGTAGCAAGTATCCTCACGCAAAACATAATCAATAACGACAAACGCAACCATCAGATAGTTGGTGATGTCATAATAGAAGCTGCTGCTGGCAATCATTGCCTAGTAACGTCAGACAGAAAAGCACACTGTGAGGTTCTGTACGATTTGATAGCTACAGGATGGGATCAGACAGGCATTGCCACTGGTGATTACAGTAAGAAATATGTTGCAGAGCAAATAGAAAAATTAAATAACGGAGAAATAACAGTGCTCGTGTGCACAAATCAACTTTTAGGGGAGGGGTTTGATTTTCCACCATTGAACAGAGCATTCGTAGCTTCTCCATTCAGAGCTGAAGCTAAATGTGAACAGCTCGTAGGTCGTATTCAGCGCCCTGCTCCCGGCAAGAAAGATGCGATAGTATTTGACTACGTTGATGTGAATATAGGTGTCCTTCAAAATCAATTCTATAGCAAGAACCAACCTTGTAGGTTCAAAGCATACGAGAGATTGGGTGTGCTTGTTGAACCATACTAATCGGGAGCGAGAAATATATGCATATACCATTGATTGTATCAGATAAGATGGAAAAAGGCGATCAGCACGACATCATTAGAGCACCTAGAGATTTCAGAGAACTTTATCAATATGGGGTGTACGAATTCATTACCCTAAAATCAGACGATGGTAGACTAGTAACATTACAAGTGCTGCCTGCTTACGCAGAGGACGTGGTTACTGATACACTATCAGCATATGTTTCTGAAAAATTATTTGGTGTGCTCAGAACCTTAAATGTAAAAGAAGAGACGATAGAAGTTGAGGTCGTCGAGGGTATAACATTAGGGTGTGACCCCGAATTCTTTTTAGTAGACGAAGTGGGCAGCTTAATACCTGCTCATTTAATATTCAGAAGGACTGGCCCACTTGGGTATGATGGTAAAATGGTTGAGATAAGACCTGCTCCAAGTTTAAGTGAAGAAGTGGTAGCAAACAATATAATGGAGCAAATAACTAAAGCACGTGTTATGCTTGACGCACGGATGGCCATAACACATCATCAAAAGACAGTACCTTCCGCTAATATTAAAATGGTAGCTGCATCTTCCTATCGAGGTGAGACTGCTGGGTTTCATATACATTTCGGACTCCCCGCTCCACTGTTAGGTAAGTATCAATTCAATCAGAAAGAGCTTGCAAAGCAGATAATAAAAGCTTTGGACTTCTATGTCGGCATTCCTGCAATAATTCCAGAGGGCTCAGAAGACTCACTCAGAAGAACGTTTCCAATGAGCGTGTACGGTAAACCTGGGAACTTCAGGTTAGGTAATAGAACACTGGAATACAGGGTCCCTGGTGGTTACCTGCTACGACATCCTGTCCTAACAAAAGGAGTGATGGCACTAGGAGCAGTAGTGGTAGAAGATTTAGTAAGCAGAATAAGGCACTGTACAAGTCAGTTCACTGATCTGAGTGTAATGGTACCCCCTACTGCGTTAGGGTTGTTGTATCCAAGCGTTCCGACTTTGGAAGTAATCTACGGTTCGATTGCTGTTAAGAATACATCCCCTGCCGAAGCACAAATGGAAACTATCATACGAGACGTCCGAAATATGGTGGGGTACAGAAAGAGAGAGAAAGCTATAGAAGAGTTTTTTAGATGCATAACTGAAAAGGTTTCGTTTCATAACAATATTGAAATTAATTGGAGGGATTATTATCATGCGAGACAATCGGGACAAATGGAGATTCGTTCAGCATAAAACTAAACCTGTTATTACTACACAGGAAGTGGTATACTGGAAGAACACCCTCAAGAAAGTTCTCAAGATAGGTACCGAGTTTGAATTCAATCTTCCTGAGCAAAAAGGCACATGTAAAGGGGACAGTAATGCCTGTCCGTGTGTCAAGATGGGAGAAGATAAGTGTTGGGAAAAGTGTGCTAAAATAGCCACGTGTTTCGCAAAGCCTTCCTTTGATATCTGCGAGCAGCAAACCGGCACGTGTGAGCCTGATGAGTGTGCTATGTGCTCTCATTACAAACCGTCTAAGAAGATAGACTGCGTCGGGATATACTGTCCCAGCTTTATAAGTGCTTGTTTGTTGTGTAAAAGCTTCAAAGCTAACTGCCCTACCTGCGAGCACAAGTATGACCCCAAGAAGAACCCTGATGAGATAAGGGAGCTGATAACCATGGAGATGAATCCGAGCCAGTCTTATGGCACGGTAGCTGAGAGTGGTGTTCATAGCATCACGACTGATGGAAGTCTGCTTGGTAAGAAGGGGGTTGAGGTTATAACCGTTGGCAGAAGAGTTGACTACTGGGAATTTTATAAGATGTGTAAGAACATCATCGACGCGTCCATAGGTAAGGGTGCATACATAAACGAAAGAACCAGTATTCACATGCACCTGCTGGCAAGTTATTATGGCAAAATGTTTCCCGGCGATTCTTCGGGTGTTCCTGCAAGCATAAGCGAGCTGGAAAAATCCATGCCGGAGATAATCCTCGCAAATTTCCATCAACTCTGCAGAAGATTTCAGAATGCCATAACATGGATGACCATTGGGTTGGATGACCCGGCAAGGATAACAAGATGGGAGAAGTTCAGAGTTTCAGTGCTGGACGTGTCTGCCATAATGAATACAATGTCCGGTGTAAAGGAAGCTGTCTCTCAAAACGCCGGTGGAAACAAGTACGGCTGGGTAAACTACAATTATACCACGTTTGATAAGAAGGGTGACATCAGCAGACTTCATCTCGAAATGCGGATGATGGATTGTCTCCTGTCTCCAAGTGCTTGTTCTGCGATGGCGTGTATGTTTTATGCTATGATGATTAAAGCAGTGGAGATAAGTAGGTGGGGCATAGTTGAAATAGGGGACAGCGCCTGGATGGAACAGGCCAAGAAGATTAAAGAAGCGCTGATGAATGGCACCGGCGACTACGGCGGAGACAGATTCAGCAATACCAAGAACCTTCACAAGTACCATGACATACTGATTGGCGAGTCTCTTGACATAGTGCGTCAGTTAAAACACATATTAATCAAGATAGGGCCCGCTTATGAGGTGCTGGAAAAACTGGCTGAAAATCCGTGTGGCATAAGGAGATGTCAAGGCCGGACTTGGGATGAAATTGAAAAAGACCTGGCCGTAATCACCACTGAGGATGATGACCTTCACATTGCCGTGGTTGAGTGTATAGACCTCAGATATGTAGCAGAGTGTAAAGATGTGGAAGAATGGATTCTGGAAATCAGCAAGGTTCTCAAAGAAGATGAGGATCTCAGCCTTGGCAAAGACGATAGCGTCGAGGACAGGGTAACCAAGTTCATAGATCACAGACGTGATGACGGTGAAGTAATCTGGTCGGAAACTCTCGGAACGATGTTAATGATATAAAGGAGTGAGTCTATGTGTGGTATTTTGGGTATGGCATTTCAAAAGGGGCATAAGATTACGGACAGCACAGCAGTCAGACGTATCTTCAAACGGATGTTGATGAAATCAAGGGCGCGTGGTTCAGACGCTACCGGCGTAGCCTTTGTCTCAATGCATAGATGTGTGATAATGAAGCACCACATCCCTTCTACTGACTTCACAGCGACAGAGTTCTACGAAAACGCCGCACAGAAATACATTGACCCTACGGCAGTCCCTGGAGATAAAGGGTTTGGCGTACCTCTGATGGTGTTGGGGCATACACGCGCCAAAACCAAAGGCACTTACATGGACAGAAATAATAACCATCCCATCATCGCCAAACAGGTTGTCGGTGTTCACAATGGTGTCATCGGAAACGATGAGGAATTATGGAGAGAGTACGGCAACAAGCTCAAAAGAGCTGGCAGAGTTGACAGTGAGATCATATTCAGATTGGTTGAATACCACTCCAACTTTGAGGGTGGCACCATGAAAGAAGCCATTAAGACCATGGCTAGCAAAGTACGCGGTGGTTTCGCATGCGCTGCGGTAAATCTGAGGTTGCCTTGGGTGTTGTGGTTGTTTAAAGGATGGGGGCCTATACATGTATATCGCTATCCGAAACTGGGACTGATACTGTTCGCTTCCGACGAAAGATTCATAGAAGAGTCAATCGACGACGTTGAGCTGGGTGCCGGGATAAAGATTCCCTTTGGAGCTGGTGAGGGGTTGGCTATTAACCTTGAGCAGAACAGGCAGGGAAAATTTGGCTTAGAAAAACCTGCAAATAGGAATATGAGCAGTTTTGTTTAAAGAGGTGCACATTGGACACTAAGATACTATTTGATCTCGCCAGACTAGGCTCGATAAAGGATGTAAGCGAGATAGCTTCTGTCATGGTTAACCATGGTCAGAATGGTATTGGTGTGCACATGGGCACTCCTGGTCTTGTGAGAAGGAAAGATTTTGAGAGCAGTAAGAGTAAATCAACAGTACTCTTTACCTACCCGCCTTCACCTGGACTTAACCCAAACTATGCCACAATAACAGGGAAACATGACCTGACTCTTCTTGATGAGTGTTTTTTGCATAGTCACAGAAATATGATAGTGCCGGGCTTCGATAGCAGTAAAATAAGGAAGATAAACGACTACGTAAATAAACAGAGTGCGTTGTCTTTAACCATAGAAAGAGTATCTCGCATCACCGGCACAATAGGTCAAGCAACGAGTAGAGTTATGCTAGACCTCACTAACAAGTTGGAAGGCATTGCCACCAGCTACAAATACCATACCCTACAATATATACATATCAACGATGGTTACACTGCCATGGATACAGATGACATAGGGTATACAATAACATTCATGTCATTACACGACTGTATATCTATATTTAATCCCAAAAGAGTTGATGGCATGTATATGTTAATTAACATGTACGAGAAAAGCAGGTCCCAAATAGGTGGGATTTTGTCAGGGATAGTGAGACTCGGTGTAGCATTATCTAACTACGAGGACAACATCTTCGTGGTAGATGGAGTGCGAATAAATGGTGCGCAGCTTCTCACTTACAAAACGATAGACCGATTAAGGAAAGTTATTGAAATAAATACACAGATCAAAACCAAAAATAAGAAGAAAAAGAGCAACTCGATAAGCGCTTCATACTTCAGCAACACAGGCGCATCAATTAATTTAAGTGGTACGTCCAACACACAAACATATTATTATTCTACCGACAGCAGTTCTACCTTCACAACCGCATAGTAAAGGAGGCTTACAATATGTGTGGAATCATTGGATCTTTGTCCTTTAATGGTCTGGACGGCAAAGACGAGAAAGTCAGACAAGAGGCTATCATTTTCCTCATGACGGAATTGTTATACATGACGCACACGAGAGGCAAAGACGCCACTGGTATATCTGCGTTATTCGCCGACGGTAACTATCTCGGACTCAAAATGGGGGTACCATCTCCCGAATTCATTTCAAGATTTGGAGACAAAGAGACCGATTATGACGGGTTTCTTAAAGTAATAAGGAGAGCAAGGTCTCCGTTAAAAACCTTTGTCGGACACTGCAGAAAAGGTTCTGTTGGTGCTGCCGACGATAATGTTAACAACCATCCCATCAAGGTTGGAAACATCGTAGGTATTCACAACGGCACCCTGACAAACCACGATAAGATATTTACTAAACTGAAGTGCGGCAGGGACGGTGAAGTTGACAGTGAGGCGATCATGAGGTTGTTGTACTTCTACACTAAGAGCGGTAAAGAACCCTTTACTGCCGATCTAATAAAAGAAGTCTGCATGCGTTTGCAAGGGACATACAGTTGTATTGCATTCAATGGCAACAACCCCAACCAGGTTGCAACGTTCAGGGATACAAAGCCTGCTGAGATAGCGCTGATCAGACCGTTGAGTCTTGTAATCATCGCATCGGAAAAAGATTTCTTAAAGGAAGTCCTAATCAGGTTCAACAAGATGGCAAAGCTGTATCAGACAGCTGTAAAATATCCGTTCCTCACAAAGGACGACGTTCAGTTGAAAACCATGCCTGATGATTCTGCTGCTGTGTTTGATTTGACCAGGACTGTAAGCCCCGAGACCACAATGGAAGACTTGTTCGATGGTGAAAAGGTTCCTCGCGCCGGAAGATTGTGGAGACAGACAGTAAAAACAACCAATTATTACCAAGGCAATCGCAACAACGTACATGGAAACAAGAGTACCGGTGTTGGCACTAACAACAGAGTCGGTGCTGGTACGAAAAAAACAGAAGTTGGTGCTAAAGCGGCAAGCGCTGGCGCAGCTGGGGATGATGACGAAGATACATCGGGGTCTGGCAGTCAGACTTCCTCACACGCTGGAGAGACCGGTTCTTCTGGTAGACCTGGAAGGGTATGGAACAAAGACCAGAACAAGTATATGAAAGTAGAAGGCGTCGCGGAGACAAAAAAAATAGGCGGAGTTCAGATAAACCTTAACGACCATACTATTAACAAGGTCTACGGTGGAGAGACCGGGGAGACAGATGAGGTGATAGAGCTTAAACTTGACGACGTTGATATTGAAATCATTGATGACGACGAGCCCGAAGGTGAAAAAAAGAGCGGGGTAGGAATAAAACTGGTCAACATGGATGAAATTAACAATGTTCTCGGCGACCCAGCTGAGCTGGAAGAGTTAGATTTTCCTGCTAGCGATGCTGATAACACCGAGCAGTTGTTGAAGCATCTCACCAAAACTGCTGAAGAAATCGACGTTGGAATGGATGCTGAAGCTCTTGAGAAAGCCATTGCAGCAGCTGCTGTCATGCCGAAGTACGAAGACGAGGAAGAATTGTTGGATGATTTGGATGTATCTCATTCAAGTGTGTTCAAGAATGCTCCCTTACATGCATTGGCTAATAGAATATCGAAACTCATCTACCAACACGCATATTACGCCGGGTACGTAGAGAGAAAAGAGTCAAAGCTTCCTGCTAACACACACCGTCTTGCTGAGAAGAAAGCAAAAGCACAGGACAATGTCAGAAAGCTAAAAATAATGACAAAGATTCTTTCCGGTGCTATAAGCCAGAGCAGTGGTATACATGCTACAAAAAGGAAGTTCATTGTTGACTCTGTTAAAGCAGAAGTTACAAAAGGTAATAATATTACCTCAGAAGATATAGACATCATGTTCTCTATAGGGGATATGCGTGATTACGGTGAGATCCGACAAGTTAAACTCGCCGTGTTAGAACAGGAAATTGACTGAAGGAGATGACCAATGGCACGTAAGAAGCTGATTCTCGTAGCTTCTGACCGCATGGACAATAATAAGAAAGAGACCAGAAACGAACATGGATTAGTGAGGATGTCCGCTGCGGTTCGGAAGAATATGAAATTCGATCAAGACTCGGTTGAAGTATACCCTGCTGACGCCAGCGCCACAAGTAGAATTGCCAAGACACAAATGCTCAAAATCTTTCAGGCATTTGCTGTTGACATAAAATCACTTGAACCAATGATTGCCAGTGGTGAGCTTACGCCGGAAGAAGCAGTAAGAGTCGGCTTCGTGACAAGTGCAACGTTAAATAGGGTAAACGGTACCCGCAACAGGAAAAAAAGCAAAGACATCTGGATATCAGACACAATCTCTGATACCATAATAGGTTCAGACCCAGAGTTTTTACTGTTTAATAGGAGTAATGGGAGTGTAATAAGAGCCAATAGTGTTATGAGTAAAACAGGTAAGATGGGTAGCGACGGTGCAATGGCAGAAATAAGACCTGACCCCACAGTCTCCCCTGTTGATCACGTAGCCAACATGATAAAAATATTCAAAACCGATAAAAATGCTGGTCTCATTTCAGATTATAGATGGTCGGCAGAGTGTTACCATAGAGATAACAACAGAGACTATCCAGTCGGTGGTCATATACACATCGGTAATCCTATGATAATTGCCAACATGCCTCAGAGTGACAGAGAGGCGTTCTTTCGTTGTATGAATAAGGTATTGGATGAGCTTCTTGCAGTACCATTAATCAAACTTGATGGTACTGAGAAAGGAAACAGGCGCAGAACAAACTGCCAAGTACACTCTGGCGGAGGCGGTTTCGGATACTTCGGGGAATACAGATTATGTGGTGGTAGATTAGAACACAGAACCTTGAGTGGAATGTGGCTACTCCACCCTTCCGTTGCAAGAGCAGTATTCGGAACTGCAAAAGCTATAATTGATGAAGTATTCCGTCTTGTATCAGATAAAAAGTACAATAAGAAATACATGTGTTTGTACCCTGAGGATTCCAGAAACAGTAGACATATGTGGAAAAGAGGGTACGACGGATGGAAGAAGATGGGGCTGTTGAAGGACATGCGTTGTGTGACAGGTACAGATGAAATGATTGGTCGATTACACAAATCGGAATCTTCATCAATCAATGTTACTTACTTAAGGAATTGGCTGGCGCAGATGAAGGGGTTATCTACTTATAAAGAGCATGCTGAGTACATCCAAGGGCTGCATGACATATTAAAGATCTCAACTACAAACTTACAGGGGTGGGATCGTGAAATTCAAAAGAACTGGCTTGGCAGGAAAAAGTTCCTGGTCGAAGTGTAAAAAATATTACGGTGATAATTCTATCATCGTGGTCATGTTAGTAAAAATATTCCAGAAAATAAAAGGGGGCATCATGGACAGAAAACCTCACGTGTTTTACAGCGGGCCTACCGACGGCACAGGTAAAGCGCTGGCTGAAAAACTTAAAGCAACACACGGAAAGACCAAGCCTACCGGCGCAGATAAAATCTGCATCTGCTGGGGCTGTAAGACCGACAAAACCCTCAACATGGGTAAAATGCCGGTCTTAAATCATCCTGACAAAATCAAAGCCAACAGACACAAGTTCAATACCTTACGCACGTTGGCCGCTGCCGGAGTATATGTAGGCAACTTCACCGACGCCAAGTCAATTATGGCGGCTCTTACCCATCCCACCGGCGATGAGCCCATGGCATTACCTTGCATCGGACGTAAAAATTATCATCAGGGTGGTAAAGATTTCCATACCTGCCTCACCAAAGGCCATGTGGATATAGCCATCAAGGCCGGGGCTGCATACTTCAGGAATTTTCTGGAGGTAAAGGTCGAATATCGGCTTCATGTTTTTCAGGGGGTTGTTATCAATGCCCAGCGGAAGACTGAAAGAAAGAATATGGGGGAAGCGTTCACAAACCAACATGCTGAAAGAATTACTGCCAATGCGGCTAAGAAAAACATGACGCTCGACAAAGCTACCATGGAGCATGTTCTTCAGGACATCGGCGGACGCGAAGGACACCCCAATCAAATCATCAAGTCCAACACCAAAGGCTGGCAATTCTCTCAGATTAAGCTGGCCAATGTCAAGAATGATCTTGCTGCGGCTGCAATTGCGGCGGTAGAAGCTGCCGGGTTAGACTTTGCCGCAGTCGATTGTGTTATGCTTGTAGACGGAAGACCCGCCGTCATTGAACTTAATACCGGGCCGGGGTTGGAAGGCACGTCTTTCGAAGCTTATGTCAAAGCTTTCCAAGAAGCCATTAAAGCGATTAACAACCCGCCTAAACAGCAAGTGGCAGCCTCTTCGAGTAGAAAGACGAATCCCGTAGCAGCGAAGACCGGCAAGAAGATTAAAGCCGACCCGGAGAAGTTAAGAATGTTGGCCGAAATGATGGAGACCGCCGACGGCGACGAAAAACAAGTACTCGACAACGTCTTCACCAAGATGTTCGGATAAGAGGTACTTATGGCAGAGTTTTTTACAACACTGAGTAGTGAAGAGATGGCACAGCAGATAGCCGCTTTGTTGAACATGCAGAATAAGCTGTATAAGCATCACACTGCTCGCACAATCATGTCCACTGCAACTAACTACTTTGTCGAGGTAGAAGGTGGCGTAGTGATTGGTTGCAGTGGTCTGATAAAAGAGTTCCCAACATTGAGTAAAAATTATCACACATCAGTACATCCAAACTATCAGGGTATGGGCTTGGGTACGAAATTAAAAAAGACTGTCATGGCTAATTGTGAAACACAATATATATATAGCACAATTAGAGAAGATAACATAGCGAGCTTAAGACTCGCAAGTAAGTTAGGTTGGAGCTACGTGAAAAAAGAGTGGAGCCGTGACCATTATCTAATCACCATGGCTTCAATAGTATAAAGGAGGAACTAGAAGATGCTTGATTCAAAACCAGTTGAATGCCCGATTAAGTACATTGTGGCCGAAGCAATAAAAGCAGATGAAAAGAACCTCATCTCGACCTCAATAGAACTGGGTCTGTTCCAAGGGGTATTGCACAAAAAGCTGCACAAAAGCAGCAAAGAGGCAGAGCCTTTTTTACTGTTGAAAAGTAAAGATAACAGTCTGAAGACTCTTTGTCTGCACTATTACAACATCCTATCGCTGGAGCGCTTTGACGGCATTACGAAAATAGTGACTTTCTTTAGAGCCGGTAAGGAAGACCAGGAAAAAGCGCAGGAGATGGCGACGGACTTGGTCGAACAGATGCGTAAAGCCAATAGGACCTTGGCTTCTGAAGACGAAATGATAGACGTGAGTACTTATAGTGAAGTGCCGCCGGTCATGGGTGCAACGAAGACAGAAATCAGTGGAGGTGCAGCCAGTAGTAGATTCAATAGCAGATCTACCGTTGGGCAAGGCACTGGGGTAGTCCATCACCACAGAGCGCCTATAAAGAAAGTGATAGCGCCTACTTTATTCAAAAGAAAAGGTAAGAAACCTTCGAAGGCTATTCTGGACACAATGAATGATAAGATACAACAGATTGCTGCCGGTACCTACAAGCCTGTGCTACCTGAGATTAAAGGGGATGCTGAAGAGAAATTAAGCCCAGCGGTGTTTGATCAGGATGAGTACGATGCTTCATATTTTCACCACGGATAAGAAAGCTACTTGACAAACCAAAATTAATGTTTATAGTAATATTATGGAATTAATAGGACATAAATATACCAAAGAACAGATAGAGATATCTGTTGCGTCAGCCAAGAAGCGCAACGCGTCTATACCACATATGTTATTCGCTGGTGTCGCTGGGTGTGGTAAGACAAGTATGTCCAAATACATTGCGCACAAGAACGTCACGGACTTCCTCTCAGTACCAGCGCAAGAGTTTAAAGATAATGAAAGTGTAATGGATATACTGGAGAGGTTAAACCACGTAGGATATGACGAGCGTGGAAACAGGTTGGAAGGACAGTTAATCAAACCGACCATATTATTTGTCGATGAAATCCATCGCATGCCTACAGTAGGTGAAGAGCACCTTGGTATAGCGATGGAAGAGTTTAGGATGGCGTCAGGAAAGGAAGGAAACTTCTATTGGGTACCATACTTCACTCTCATTGGTGCCACAACAGATGATGGTAGTTTATCAAAGCCTTTTAGAGAAAGATTCAAAATGAGGTTCGTGTTTGACCCTTACTCTGATGAGGAAATAGCTGATATACTCAGACTATACTCCCAGAATGGAGAAATAAACATGGAAATGACCCCTCTTGCAGTACGTCAGTTGACCAAGAGAAGCAGAGGGATACCACGTATGGCAAAGGGTTATTTGGAAAGAGTGAGAGATCTACGGCTAAGCATTGCAGGGCCACCTATCATCAACAGTCTTTTAGTGGAGCAAACTTTCGATAGACTTGGTATTGACGAGGAAGGGCTCACAAAAGTGGAATTGAAAATCCTACAGGCTCTGTGTGATGCAGGAATGCCATTGGGGTTAGACAACTTATCTGTTGTTGTAAACGAATCACCAAAAACTTTAAGTGCATCAGCAGAGCCTTTCTTAATAAGAAAAGGATTTGTTCTGAGAAGTGGAAAGGGTAGAATTCTAACCAAGAAAGGTAAAGACTACCTTGGTAAAATTGGCGCTAGGAAAAAGGTAGAGATAGCTGCAGACTATGTCCGTACATAATAATGTAACCATATAGTATATAGGGAGGAGGTACCCTAAAGGAAGATATACTGTATGGACAAGGACACATTCAAATATGACATTGTAAAGGAAAGCTCTGTTGAAACATACGAAGAGCTACCTAAACACTTTCTAGCAGATACTGTTGAAGAAGCAGAATATCTCTACAAGAAATTCTATACCCTTCTCAATAATTTATCATATTCATACTCCTTATACACTAAAATAGATAAGAGTGACCTGTTCGGTGAAGCATTGGTAGGCTTAGCAAGAGCCAGTAGGGATTTTGATCCCAAAAGGAGCAATAAGTTCAAAATATTTGCAGTATATAAAATAAAATCAGCTCTTAACGAATACATAAGGAAAAACATGTCAGCAGTTTCTATACCAGCATACGTAAGACGTGCTAACAAACACATAGGATTGCTAAGGAATTTGTTTGAAGCATGTGGTATACGTGGTGATATATTGTATGAAATCATAGGAGAAGGTGTGGATCGCAATATTATGCCGTCTGCATGGTTAAATGACCAGGTAAGAGACCTGCTGACAAAATTGAAGAACAACGCCAGAAACTCGGGGTTGACTTTGAAAAAACTAGTAAGAAGAGCAGAGTTCATACCCACAGAAGTAATTTATGACGAATACTTGACTCCAGGCGAGGCCGTTGCAGAGGAAAAGAATAGCCTTCAGCTCACCCTCTTCATAGAAAATATAAAACAATATATGAATGAGAGGGAGCAAGGAATAGTAGAATTGATATTAAATGGTGAGAACAACACAAACATAGGAAAACACTACGAAATTACCGGAGTCAGAGTGGGTCAAATATTAAAAGGAATAGGTGAAAGACTACAAAGAGAGGGGATATCTTTGAAAATATAAAAGGAGACTATTTTGAAAACTATACAAGTACTGCAGAAACTCGACAGAGAAACGAGTGCTGAGGTGTACTTGGTAGGAGGATTTGTAAGAGATTTTCTCAGGGGTGAGCAGAATCATGACTTAGACACGGTGGTAAGAGGACTAACCATCAAAGGAATTCAAAGCTTTCTTAGGAAGTATGGGAAAGCTAAGATAATAAACTTAGCAAAGATTAAAGACAGCTTCAATGTTAATATATTATTATTTCAGTCATATGACGATGATATAATAGCTCAGCTAAGACTGCCCGCCCGAGGTAAAACTCAAATCCAAGACCCAGGTAACTCACTTCGGCAGGACGCCGCTCATCGAGATTTCAAAATCAATGCATTATACATGCCGATAAATGCAAAGGCAAGAAACGAGATAATAGATCTCGTTGATGGGAAAAAAGATCTGTCACACAGAAGAATTTCTTCTGTCGGCAAAGCGGAAGATAGGATAAAAGAGCATCCTACAAGAATCATGCGGGCGATATCACTAGCAGCAAGGACTGGTTTTCATATTGATGAAGACGTGTTGTTTGCTATTGCCACAGGTGTAAAAGAAGGACTGCTGGGTAGAATTCATGCTGATAACATACGCGCAGAGTTAAATCACATACTTCTTTCAAAGAAACCGTCGAAATATTTTAAACTGATGTATCTCTTGGGCATACTGAGAGTAATATTACCTGAGCTTGTAGCATGTGTTAATGTCGCACAAGAAGGACGTTATCATAAGTGGGATGTGTTTCACCACTGTATCTATACCTGCGACAACACCGAGCCTGATTTAACATTGAGGCTGGCAGGACTGCTGCATGATATTGGTAAGCCTGTAACCAAAAGTAAGAACCCTGCTGGTAAAATAACATTTCATAAACATGAGATGTCCAGTGTTAAGCTTGGTAAAGTCTTACTCAGAAGATTAAACTACGACAACGCAACAGCCAAGAAAGTGCTAGATTTAGTAAGATTACACATGTACCATTACACAAGAGATCATACCGATGGTGCAATAAGAAGATTCATAAGTAAATCTGGTATAACCAAGGCTGATGTAGCAAACCTCGAAGAGTTTCCTCTGTTTAAGTTGAGAGCAGCAGAGCGGTTAGGAAATGGATACAAGAAGATTGCTGTAACAGCCAAACAAAAAGATTTTGAGAGAAGAATAATAGCAGTGTTCAAGGAGACGTCTGCTCTCAAGATAACAGACTTAGACATAAATGGCCATGATATAATGCGTGTGTTCAAACTTCAACCATCACCACTGATAAAATCAGTTCAAGACCGTCTATTAAAGAAGGTGATGGATAATCAAAAATTAAACAAGAAGGTAGAATTAATCAAGCTTGCTGCTGCTTACCTTCTGGAGCATGATAACGGCAGAAAGTGAGAGGAGAATAGACACATAAACAGGTATGACCTTGCCGACCAGGGTTCGAACGGCGTGCATTAAGCATACGACTCTCTATCGTATTTGTCTTGGTACTTGGGGCCACGGCATCTGGGTGAGTTGAAGTTGATTTCTCACCAATGTCTGGCATTTTTCCTCGTTCTGGGGATATGGAGGTAGTGTTGTGGGGCAGTCTTTACTGCGGGTTCAAGACATGGAGCTAAAAGATGCAGTCTAGTAGACCCAGCTAAACTGGCAAGTTTATATACATAGGATGTCATTCATTTTAGTGTGGCAGTCGACTAAGATTCCCTTTTTAGGAATCCGAAAGAAACATACGTGAGGCAACCTCTACCGAGGTTGAAACAGAATGAATGTAGTTATGCTTTGCACCTTAGATTGCTTGTACTGTTAATTTACCAGGGTTACGTTGTGTGTAGCCGTACATTTTCAGTCCCTAGCTTTAGGTAGGTGTGGAGACTTTAGGAGTGAGGCTCTATCGTATAGACACGGTAATACAGATGCTTTAAGACAAGATTACTAGGGCATATCACCGGATTGAGGCATGGTACAACGACTAACACTAACGCTTCCTGCAGGTAAAAATCATACAATACCTTGCGGCAAAGTAAGCATGTGTCATTCAGTGTCATGCTAACAATATCTGAAGAGATGTGAAGCATTAATCAGGTTTGGCTAGAACCCTAGGGCGTGATAAACCTGGCTGCGACGGTGTGATTTTTTATGCTATTTTCTGCTAAGCCTCGCGTTTGGTCATCCTAAACGCGGACGAGTCGTGGTAACTTCCGAGAAAAAGCAGCGGTGTCTTAAGGTAGCAAAACTTGGCGTTCGAATCCCTTGTAGAGCTAAACACTTCTGGATGGAAGTAACATTACATCCAGGGGAGATATCCAAGTCTGGCCAAAGGTAATCCGCTCCGGCGTAGTTGCGGATGACTGATGTCTTCGGGAGTTCAAATCTCCCTCTCCCCAAAAACCCTTTCATGTAGGGTTCACCTCCTTTATTAAACGCTGGTTGAGGTTGTCGGGGCTTCAACCAGCACAACGGCAATCCGGGCAGATTGCCGTTTTAGTGCCTCCTTGGTAGACGCAGGGCAGCTGTTTGTGGTCAGGGCATTTCCACTTATGGCTGTCCTGCACAAGCCCAAGCCGGGGTGGCGGAACTTGGTAGACGCTTAGGACTTAAAATCCTATGGCCGTAAGGCCGTGCGGGTTCGATGCCCGCCCCCGGTACAAGTTAAGTACTAAAAATGCGAAAGCGTTATAGATATAAGGGGGTTCACAACTTATTTTAAATCACCTAACGGGAATGGTTTCCCCGCCTTCTAATATGGGGACGGGTCTAAGTTGTATCCGTTATAGAACCCCCTCACTTCGCATAAGGAGAAGGTATGTTTGAATTCGAAGATTCTGATGCCGCAGACGAAGCATATGGCGAAGGACATGATAATGCAGACAACGGTATATCTATAGAGATGGTAGAGTCAAACCTTTCAGACGATACCATGCCATTTGATGAAGGTCTTGGTATAGCTCTTGGCTTCAGTGAAGAAATGGCTCAAGATGGAGTACAAGCAGGAGCTCAACGCAGACGCCGCGAGATGACTGAAGAGGAAGCATTAGCCATTTTTGACGCTGCAGAAGCTGTTGGCATTGGTGCAGAAATAAGCCTGGAGGAGTCAGCAGAAATAAGATATCAAAGAGCCAAAGAAGAATCATTGTTGATAGCTGGTGATTTGGTAGAGGATGAAGAGATTGGTGTCCACGGCTATCCGAAAGCACTTAAAGACAGAAAATTGAGAGAGGAGGACAGCAGATACAGTAGTTTAACAGGCAAACTAAAGTGCCCATTCAATCAGTGGATGAAAGACGTTTGTGCAGGCAGAAAAACTATCTATGATCCGGTCGGGGGAGAAGACAGTCATGGCAAAAGCAAATATTAGGATAATAGGAAGAAAAGGAAATAAAACCTGCAGGATAATTGTAAAAGAAGCAGGTATTCCAAGGTACACTGGCGTCAAGACCGGCGCAAATATCCTGGTAAACTTTGGCTTGGCTGGTGCAAAACAAGATGCTTTCCTCAAAAGGTTTCCATCTGCAAAACGTATACCAACCATCAACAGACATTGTGGCTACTCTAAACTTAACGTTGTTAATAGAGCAAAGAGTGAAGGTCTTTTGATACCAGAAAGTAAGTTAGCACTAAACCATATAGACAAAAAGAAAGACTGGATAGAAAAAGGGTTCAGCTCGGTTGGCGGTAAAGGAATCATCGCTGCAAGAGGCAAACATAGGATGGCTACGAAGTACTATCAGAAATTCGTAGATGACAGACACTACGAGCTGAGAGTACACACCTTCCTATGGACAGGGGAAGAAGGATACAAAGTCCAAAAAAGAGTTGGAGACCACAAAGTAATAGCGTGGAACTTCAGTAAAGGCGGTAAGTTCATTACTGTAAACAATCCTAAAGGGTATAAAATATTCAAAGAGGCTATGGAAGCGTCAACCAAAATCCTTGAGAATTTAGGGATGGCATTCGGAGCAGTAGACTTCATAGTCACAAAGGATTATAAACTCGTGTTCCTTGAGGTAAACGCTGCGCCGGGTGTTTCAGGCTTAAGCGATGCTATTTATATTAGTGCCTTTAAGAAGCTGAAGGGATTACCTCTCAAAGAATTAAAGAAATATGCAAGATAACGCCCGATAAGTTTACAACAAGGAGGTGTCCCTGTCACAATTAATGGAGACACCAATGAAAAAGAAAACAAAACTGAGAAAAATAAAGTTTAATGTTGGAGATAAATATCATTTGGGCAAGGGAGCGTTTGAAGTAATAGAAGTAGGAGTAGAAAAACTTACTCTTAAGTGGGAAGACGGCGCTATAAGTCAGTTGCCTATTACTACTGTTAACGACGCTATCCAAAACAAAATGTTCAGAGACAAAAATAAGATAACACTCTCAGGTACATATAATACCTCTGATTCTAAAGAAAATTATTATAGGACATTGGGGTTTTTAGCCAAACATGGGCGTATCATAGCGAGAGTGACACCAAAAACGGAACACAATTTTGTCAATAAATATATAGATATAAAAGACGAGTACCCTTATGAGTTGGATGGTTACGAGGTTGACACTTGCCTTAATACCTGGAGCAACGTGATAAGAATAATATTCAGCACTAAAAATATCTCCTCGCTAAATATGTTCTCATTTCCAAACAGCCCAGTGTTGGGAAGTGGCGACCATGACATGATAATAAATAATTTGGAGTGGGGGTTTGGATTATTTGAGATGGGATTTGGATTAGGCACAAACCATAACATCGAAGAAATAGAATCTAACATTCCAGATGAATACATAAAATATTTTAAGGAAGGATTAGTTATTGTGAGGTAGTTATGGATAAGATAGGGTTCATACCTTCACCAGAAGAACAAAAGATGATGGCAATGATGCGTCGCCTCGAACAGATGGGGAATGCTATAGAAGATTTTAATCCAGCTGACCCTGTAAAACTACTTTTTGTTGGGCCGGAGAAAAAGCCAGATGAAAAACCGCGTGTTAAAGTTAAAGAAAGTTCTTTTCCCGGAGAATTCACTCCTCTGCGGATTTCGGGGGAGCATAGCACATAATACATACGTGCCTAATACTGACCCCAGTAGCATAGATGATATTGATTTGATATCTGTTTATCTGGCACCTGTAGAACATTACTTAGGTCTTGGAAGAGCCAAAGACCATAGGCGTGGCTCACAAACCACACATGGCGAGTACGATTGCGTCGCATACGAGTTAAGACACTTCATAAATCTTCTATTAAAATCCAACCCGACTACTCTACTATTACTATGGTTACACGAAGATCATTATATAATGAAAACGGAGTTTGGCCAACGGTTAATAGACAACAGAGATCTCTTCACATCTAAGCTCCTTTACAAATCTTTCACAAGATATGCAGAAGAACAACTTGATCGGACGGTACCGCAGATTTACAGAGGTTACATGGGTGCTAAAAGGAAAGCTCTCGTTGATAAGTTTGGTTACGACTGCAGGAATGCAGCACACTCTCTTCGTCTTCTAAAGATGGCAGAAGAATTTCTAAAAACTGGCGAGCTTATGGTTTATAGAACTGAGGATGCTGAGATGTTCAAGCAAGTGAAGACGGGCATGTGGCCATTTGAAGACGTACAACTGATGGCTACTGAGCTGTTAGACAATGTTAACTCAGTACTCAAGCATTCTACGCTTCCCGAAGAGCCAGACAGAGACAAAGCTGAAGCGATGTTAATGAAAATATTAGGTGACCATATATACGAGGCTTATTATGTTAAAGAACGTTCCTGACTTCATACTGATAGGCGTACATAAGCTTGACGTAATACCAACAACTGCAGAAGAATTCATAGAGATGTGGAATGCAGATGTGGACAACATGTCTGATGATGAAACTATGGAAACTATAGGTTTCTACAACCACGTAAACAATAAAATACATCTATGGACAAAACTCTTAGGCACAAGAAAAGCAGCATGCTTGCTGCATGAAATCCTTGAAGCCATAAATTGGCAGAATGATTTAGAGTTGAATCATACACAACTCAGCACGCTTGCAGAATCATTGTTGGGTGTGTTGTTAAATAATGATCTCGACTTCAAAAAGATTAAAGATGACTAGATGGGGTTTGTGGATGGCTTCCCGTAAAAAAAGCCATCTATATTTCGTATATCACGGGATGGTCACGGCAGCGCCGACACCACGATGTGATACTACGTACGAATAGAGGAAGTCCGGCAGATGATATCTGAATCGGGTGTACCTTACAATTGGATATTAGGTAGAGGCTTGCTCCTTGTGAGCTCTGTGCTGCCAGTAGGGAGTCGGAGTTAAGTCTCTTTTAGAGGTGGCACTCACTGGTTGGAAATTGTGATTATGACTCGAGGAAGATGTTATCTGTTTTAGTCTTGCTAGGGCACGTATGTGCCTAAACAGTTTAGACATATACGGCCCTAGCAAGGTGTAGAACTTCCTCTGTTCATCCCGGTCTGCAAGTCAGGCCGAGTGTCGAGTGGGTAGGGGTGGGCAAACGCTATATTTACAAACGATTCCTACGCCGGGTCTTCTTTAGATAGAACACCCCTCGCGTTAAATCCGGTAAATATAGCAAACATATCATGGTTGTAGCGACAAAAATCCTTCAAAAAATAAAATTAGGAGAGACATCGTGAAGAGAGCATTAATTGTAGTAGACATGTTGAATGATTTTGTCCACAAGGACGGTGCATTATTCTTCCAGCAAGGAGCGGACATCATCGAGTCCGTAAGAAAGCGGATTGAAGCTCACAGAGCAGAAGAAAATCTGATTATATTCCTCTGTGATGCTCACGCTAAAGATGACAAAGAGTTTGACAGATTCCCTCCCCATGCTATAGAAAACACCACGGGCGCGGACATTGTCAAAGAGATAGCTACTGCTGGTGCTGACTACGGTCACTATATTTCAAAAACACGATACAGTGGTTTCTACGGTACGGCACTTAATACGAAGCTCACCTTCCATGCTCCCTTTGCTGAAATCGAAGTGGTTGGCGTCTGCACGTCCATCTGCGTAATGGATACCGTTGGTGGCCTGGCTAACCGGGACTACAATAACATAGTGGTTCCTCTCAATGCAGTAGCTGACTTTGACAACCAAGCTCATCACTCCGCGCTGGCCAGAATGGGTACCCTCTACGGGGCCGAAGTTGTTATGAGATAGGAGATAATCATGGAACCTATCGTTGATAGTTTACTTGATACTGATCAATACATACTCACGATGTGCCAAGGCGCGTTCCATCAGACCGCCAAGGCCATCGTGAAGTATAAATTTAAGTGCAGGAACGGTACTGCCGTTCCAAAAGGCGACGCTTATGCGTTTCTCGTTGCATTGAATGAGCAAATAGATCACTACTGTAGTCTGACCTTCTCTGAAGCTGAAGTAGTCTGGTTATCAACCATCAGATGTGGGACAAATGTACCGCCGCTCTTTAAGAGAAGCTTCTTAGATTTTCTGCAATTCTTTAGACCCAACAGAAGCCATATCAATGCTTACATAGATAAGAAGGGTTATCTTCAGATTGAGATTGAAGGCCCTATGTGTCTGGTCATATGGTTCGAGGTGCCTGTATTATTTATGGTAAGTGAGCTTAATAGCATTTTCAATCGCGGAAGGTTATTTAAAGGAGTTGATGAAGCCAGAGTAAGATTAAAGCATAAGGTGTTCTATCTCAACAGTGCGTTAGACCCAGATGCACCGTTTACCTTCATTGACTTTGGTACTCGCCGTAGATATGCCAAGTGGTGGCACATGGAGGTTGTTGAATACTTCATGGAGCATACCCCACAATGGTTCGTTGGAACATCTAACTTACAACTTGCTAAAAAGTACGGCATCACATCAATGGGTACGATGGCTCATGCCTGGTTCCAGCTGTTCCAAAGAATGAGATATAGACTTGGCGTAAGTCAAAAGGCAGCTTTGAGTGCATGGGTAAAGGAGTACCAAGGAGACCTTGGTATAGCATTGTCCGACATAGGGGGCTTTGACTGGTTTCTGAAGGACTTTAATCTATACTATGCCAAGCTATTCGATGGATGCAGACATGACAGTGGCGACCCATTTGACTGGGGTAATAAGCTAATAAATCACTACGAGGGGTTCAAGATAGACCCTAAGACAAAACTGGCCATCTTCAGTGATGGATTAAACTTCAGACTTGCCACAGCACTCTACAGCACATTCGACCACAGGATAAAAACATCATTCGGCATAGGCACCTGGCTCACCAATGATATGGGGTGGGAAGCCTTGCAGATTGTCATAAAGATGATTGTGTGTAATGGTGGTGCTGTATCAAAGAAGAGTGATAGCTCGGGCAAAGGGATGTGCGAAGACCAAATGTTTGATGATTACTTCGGGAAGGTAATAGCAGAGGAGATTGCGAATGGACGGCAAAGTATTTTGCACGGATAACACAAAGATGTTCCGTAACATAGTAAAACATGGTATAGTTTATCTTAATGACCACCCAAAGATACAATCATTAGTATTAGGACTGTCCGGCGGCATTGACAGCGCCATGACCGCTGCTGTCGCCAGAGAGATCTGTGATACAATTGAAAGGGATGTGCAGTTGATTGGTGTAAGCATTCCTATAGAAACTAACACCAAAAGTGAGATAAAGAGAGCCAGACAGGTAGGAGAAGCTTTCTGCGACGAGTTTATCCAAGTAAAGTTTATAGACATAGGGTTCCGCTTGTTCAAGCTACTCAGAGAACTGTTTTGGACTTCGATGTATCACTCACAGGGTAAATACGAGAAGATCAGGCTTGGTAATATAAAAGCCAGGCTTCGGATGATATACCTGTATGACAAAGCCCATAGAAATGGTGGGATTGTTCTTTCGACAGACAACCTCTCTGAATACTACCTCAACTTCTTCACATTACATGGTGATGTGGGTGACCTTGGGTTGGTTCAGAACATATGGAAGACGGAGTTATACGGTATAGCTGATCGTCTTATTAACTACTACCATCGTGAGATGAAGTTCGACAAAGCTAAAGCGTTATCTGGTTGTTACACAGCAGTACCTACTGATGGCTTAGGCATAACACCTAGTGACTTTCAACAATTAGGTGTTGACAGCTACGCCGAGGTTGATGACGTTCTAAAGGACGAAGCACAAGCTCTTTTAGGCTTCAAAATGACTGATGGACACGAAGCGCATCCGATAGTCAAAAGGTCTAGAAAATACGCATTCAAACGAAAGAATCCATATAACATAGCAAGAGAGCTTATTATCACTGGGCCTGAAACTAAAATCCTTGATAAGTTATAAGAGGTGTAACATGGGTATATTTGATAAAATTGTAAAGACAGGTCTACGAACAGCACAGTTGCCAGTCAGTGTAGCGAAGGATGTGGTTACTCTAGGTGGTGTGCTTACCGATGAGGATGATGCTTATACAAAGACCAACGCTGAGAAGATTCTAGAAGCATTAGATGAGCTCGGCGATGAGGTTGATGACTTATAGGAGGTGTACAAATGCCTAAAGAAGCCAAAGGGGCAGTAGTTGACTGTCTAATAAAAGCAATGATGGAAAGACCCGATGACTTTGAAATCGGTGAGCTTACAATGAAAGATAAGAAAACCGAGATTGAGTATTGGATCAGTGGCGGATGGACATGCTACGGTGTCTACAAACCTTATCTACTGAAGTTTGGGTTCACACATGGGCGCAGGTTTGGCAAAGCCTTGGTGGATTTAAAAGCTTATCAAACTATCCACAAAACATGCCCGGAGAGAGCTAATGCCACAGCTTAAAATGGAAATAGTAACAACACACATCATAGACTATGCAGATTGGGATGCGTTTATTGCAAAGATGTTCCCAAATAGTCCGTACGACAGTATAATCGCTGAAGAGGAGTTGTGTAGAGGCTCAAGCTGGACTCATACTACAGCAAACTTGGGCGACGACCTTGCTGCAATTGAAAAGTATCTACTTGAAGGTGAAGATAACTGGGAATACACCTCGGTACACACCACAGACATCCTTAACTACCTGGTGTACAAAGGAGTCATATCTAAGGGGCACTATACTATTAAAGTTCCACATTAAACCGGCGATGAGGTGACCAATGCCACAGCTTGAAATAAAACCAACGTTAACACACTTGATAAAGTATGATGACTGGGATGCCTTCGTCAGTAAAAGGTTTCCAGCCTGTACATATGATAGCATAGCCTCTGAAGAAGAGGTGCTTAATGGTTTTACATGGACTCATGAAGTCAGCGTTGCTATGAATGAGGATCGGCTGAAAGCTATTGAAGCGTACTTATTTGAAGGAGAAGATTTATTCATGGTAGGCACTAAAGACATTCTTAACTACCTTGCATACAAGGGAGAAATACCACAAGGACACTATAGCATTAGAGTCTATTGGTAGGAGGCTATCATGGCGAAAATCATTCAATTTGACCCAAAGAAAAGAGCTGAAGAAGAAGATCAAAAGAAAGAGGCTGAAATAAGAAAGAAGTGTATTGCAAGCCTCATAAGATCTGCTGATAAGCTGAAATGGTAGGTGTATATGAAAGATAAATGTTTAGAACACTTGTTAACTCTTGTTGAAGCTGGTCGTGTGCTTCGTAATGGAACTCTAAAAGATGCGACCGCCTGGGAAGATTTCGAAGTTGAGCTCGTTAGAGCTGAAGATTATCTTTCTTCCATTTATTTCCCCAACCGAGACGTAGCTATTGCTAATCTCAGAAAACATCGTAACGCTCCTACACTTCCTCTCACCGAAGGTTCTACTCTGTCTAACAGAAAGAATCCCTCTCAGGCTGATAAACGACCTATCAGCCCACCATCACGTCCTACTCCTCGAAAACCCATTCCTATTGAAAAAATCCGAGCGGCTGTAAAGTTAGTTAAAGAAAACAGAAAACTAAAGGTTATAAACAAGATGGTAGGTAAAAAAGAAGGCGAAAATAAAGATAAATAAAACTACGTTTTATTTATTATATGTTTTTTGTTTCTTTATTATATTATGTTTTTTTTATTTTGCGATGCTGCTTTAATGAACTGCCCTCTTATTTATACCCCGAATTTTTTTTATTTTTTTTCGCGTCGTCGCCGCCTAATGAACCGCGACTCCATTTACTTCCCCGGGTTTTAGATAATTATCTTTAGAGCTTCCATTATATTATCAACAAACTCAAACGTCAATTCGTTTTTAATTTCTTCAGGAATATCCTCTAAATCTCTTTCATTCCATTTTGGTAACACGATGGTCTTCATACCAGACCTGTGTGCAGCAAGAACTTTAAGTTTCACTCCACCAATAGGTAGTACATCTCCCGTCAGAGTAATCTCACCACTCATTGTAACATCTTTTTTTGCAACTTTACCTGAGAACAAAGATGCCAAAGAAATAAACAAAGCTACACCTGCAGATGGACCATCCTTAGGAGTAGCTCCAGCAGGTATGTGGATGTGAATAACATTATTACTGATGTCCTCTGTAGATGCAATACCAGAAGCACATAGATGACTCAGTGCTATGGATGCTGACTCTTTTAAAATATCTCCAAGTTTACCAGTTAGAATAACATTACGATCCTTCTTAACACCTGTTGCTGCTAGTTTACTTGCCTCAATAAAGCTTACGTGACCTCCATATGCATCAGTAAACAAAGCAGGAACCATTCCTGGTGACATCTTTCTAATTTTATTAGGTGGTGGCATTTTCTCCTTACCTAAATAATCACGAACATTTTTCCCAGTTATAGACACGGAAGACTTATCACCAGAAACAACTTTAGATACTACTTCACGAGACACTTCTGCTATCTGACGCTCTAAAGTTCTTACGCCTGCCTCATAAGTATAGTCAGTTATTATTTTATTTATAGCGGCATCAGTAAATTTTATTTGCTTGAACTTCAACCCGTGTTCTTTTCTTTGTTTTTTAACTAAAAATTGTTTGGCTATCTTTAACTTCTCGTAAGGAGTATACCCAGAGAATTCTATTACATCCAACCTGTCTTTAAGAGCAGGGGGGATAGGTTTAAGTTGGTTAGCAGTAGTAATAAACATCACCTTAGATAGATCATAAGGTGTATCTAAATAGTGATCAGAGAAAGAATGATTTTGTTCAGGATCTAACGCTTCTAACAAAGCAGAAGACGGATCCCCACGAAAATCTTTTCCTAGTTTATCTATCTCATCTAACATGAACACAGGGTTACTAGTCCCTGCTGTCCTAAGACCTTTTATAATCCTGCCAGGCAATGCGCCAACATAAGTACGCCTATGTCCTCGTATCTCTGCTTCATCCCTCACCCCGCCTAATGAAATTCTCACAAACTCCCTACCTAAAGCGTTGGCGATAGACTTACCCATGGATGTTTTACCGGTTCCAGGCGGGCCCACGAAGCATAAGATAGGGCCTCTGGGGTCATCTTTTAGATGTTTGATTGCCAAGTACTGAACTATTCTTTTCTTTGGTTTCTCAAGACCGTAGTGGTCATCATCTAAAACTCTTTGTGCTTCTTTAAGATCAGTGTTTTCTTCACTAACATCATTCCAAGGTAACTCTAACACCCAATCAAGATATGTAGTGATTACAGAACGTTCTTGTGCAGCCGAATGAACTCTTTTAAGACGTTTCAATTCTCTTCTTACTTCTTTCTCCGCTTCCTCTGGAAGATTCTTGGCTTTTATTTTCTCCTCATACTCTTTAGCATCCTCAGAAGGATCATCCTTCTCATCCTCTCCTAACTCTCTTTTAATAGCTATTAGTTGTTGTCTTAGGTAGTGCTCCTTCTGCTTCTCATCTATGACTTCTTTAGTTTTTTTTATAATATTGGAACTGACCTGATATTTTTTCATTTGTTGATTCATAATCCAAAGGAGTTGGCTTACTCTTTTGTTTACATTATTAATCTCTAAAAATTTCTGTCGTTCTTTATAAGGTATGCTAAGAGATGCCGCAATCATATCTGTTATTTGGGCTGGGTTTTTAATAGAACGTACCATAGCACCCATTTCTTTAGAAATATTAACATCAACAACAGCAAGCTCAGAAAACAGTTCAATAACAGCGGGTATTCGCTGCGTTGTTTTTTCATGCCAAACATTTATGTCTTCAACAACATCAATATGTGCTTTCAGATATGGATCGTCTATAAAATAATTATGCTTAAATCTACTCACTCCTTGTAAAGATAGTTTTATAGTGCCATCTTCTCCTTCAATAGTATCAAGAACTAAAGCAACTGTTCCAACATCATGAAAAGTATCTTTACCCTTAGATTGAAGCAGTCCAATCATACGTTCAGCTTTTTTCATCTGCTTTAAATCTTCTATGATATCTTTTGAGGTGTTTTTTACTATTAGAGGGGACACCATCTTAGGAAACAAAACAGTATCAGTGACTGGAATGATAGGTATAATATCAGGTATAACTCTTTTAGAAGTTTTCATAATACTTTTTAGTCCTTTCCTTCTTCATCATCAAGCACCCAAGATGTTTCTTGTTTTGCTTTTATTACACCACCCCAAGTCTCATCTGCCCATTGAACCACGGCCTTTTCTAAAAGCTGAGAAATTCTTAGTAATTTAAGTTGTTCATATGGCTGGCCTCCAATGGCTGCAAGTCTATAAGTGAACTCCTGAGTCTCTTCCCCTATATATCTGCCCCACACATCAATCTTTGATATTGGAAGCATGCCTTTCTTCATTCCTATGTCTACACAATTATTTATAGTTTGCAACACATAAGTAGTCAAGTGTTGAGCAAACATTATCTCCTCTTCTGTCATTGAACCAATAGAAAAGATTCTCATCAATTCTTCTCTAAGTTTCGAAAATACCTCAGTATACTTTTCGTAATCCTTGGCATCCCTAAATATATTTCTGTCGTCTGACATATTACTCCTCCTCGTCTACCCATCCTACTTCTATACTACGAATAGCCAATTGTTTTTTACATCCAGAACAAAAAATCTTTCCAAACACACTGTCCTCAGAAAACTCCTTGCTTCCACACCCACACAAAATTCCATATGTCCTGTCGCCGATATCGATACCAATAGTACCGACTTCTAAACGAAATCCCCCAGGAACCTGCCTTTTTTTCATTTCTCTCAGCAGCGCCTCTTTGTTATATTTATGCTTCATGTACAACTCCTTAGTGTAACTAGGGTTAGATAATTACATTATATCCACCTTCCATCTACCACCCTTCACGTGTTGTTCTTTCTTTAATTGTATTCCTTTATCATCAACTCTAAAGGTGGCAAAACTAACGTTGCCTTTCCTAATTATCTCACGAGCTTTCTTCTGGCTCTTACTCAATCTACTCTTTCCGGTTTTAATTTCAATGAAAATAATTTCATCATCAGTAAACTGAATACCATCAACAGGATGTCCTAAGAATCTGAAATTATTGGGGTCATATGGCCATCCTCTCATGAACGGTGCCATGTTCTCCCCTATCTTCCCTAGTCTAACCTCGGCTGATTTCTTTAGACTGAGCATTCTATCGGCTCTTATATCGGTTTTTTTTATTCTATCTTTATATTTTTTTTCTTGTCTCTTATGTTGAATTAAACCGAACAATAACAACATAACAACAAATATTGATACATACATTATTCATCTTCCTTTTTTTTATACCTATTAACAACCTGCTCAGAAATAGTATGTGTATCAGTATTAATTGAATTAGATTTATGCGCCTCTATACCATTTTTTAGCAACATACCAGTATATTCTGACCTATACATAGCACTACGATTCATTAGAGCAGCTTCCCATTGCCTACCGTGCATCGCTCTATACTCTTCCAACACATAGAACTGATGATTAAGAAAACAATGGGACAACCTGTCATATATACTATGTATCTCATCAGCATCATATTCTTGCACTGCTATCAATGAAAAGTTATGGAATAAATCTCTGTATATATTATGATACTTCTTAACAGTCTGTGAACTATCTATCCATTCTCCTTTTTCTTTATAACATACACCAAGTGCATCCAATTCTTTAATGACTTCTGGATAAAAACTTTCAGAACATCTGATTATATTATAGAAATTTTCATAGAAGAAATGCCAATGCTCATCGTTGATAAGAATGTGGTTATAAAGATATTTTATAAGTTCCCAAGCTGTTTCCTCATCCTCATTAATACCCACAAGCTCATTCAGTCCCCACAGTTCGACTTCTAACATCTTCTCGTCCTTTCCTTTTATAGCATAAATAAGTTTTCTCCACTTAACACCAAGATTACTTAAATCTTTTATAATACTCATGACTTTCTTCCTTTTCTTTCTCCCTTTTCCTTAATTATTTTTACTACCTGCTTATATAAGCACTTTCTCTCCTAAACAATCTCTTTACCTTTTTATATCTCTCTTTATATCCACGCCTTGCACCACAACAAGGACATTGATTCCTACACAGTGCGTCTAAATTCATATTACTTACATCAAGTTTAATCTTTTTTTGCTTTTTTCTTCGTTGGCTTTTTCTTTTCGTTTTTAGCTTCGTCATAATCAACCCTCTTCTGATAGATTCCTTCCAACTCTTTACCAAGAGCTTCTTTTACCTTTTTCAAATCACCCAGTCGCATGAACACGTCATCAAGCTGACCATCGTCTAGTAACATAGTAATAGTATAATCTATCACCTCTACAGGATCAAGCTTACCTGCTTGGTACTTAGACCTAGAAATAGCTTCTACATGATCACATATCATTAAAGCAGCAGCCTCTACACACCTTGGCCTCGAAGACTTGTACCTAAACACATCTTCAATGTCAGTACCTGACTTCTCAAAAAAGTATTTAACTACATTATTACCGTGATGCTGACTTACTACTTCTATAAGCCTCCTAGGAAACTTGCAATCATTTATCAAAACATTAACACTATCAGATACGTGTCTACTAATAATCTGGTAGCTCATCCTTGGGTCTATATTGTCATGAGGGTTACTTTCCTCCGAAAGTTGATTCTCTGTAAAAAACTTAGGGTTATACATCTTACCAACATCATGATATAATGCAGCTACCTTCATAAAATTGGTGTCTAAGTGCAGAGCCATACTAATACTCTCCATCATAGACATTAAAGCCTGGGAATGTTTGTACGTCCCAGGCGCTGCCTCTCTAAATTTCTGTAATAACGGATAGGTAGAATCTAATAAAGGACTTAGGTCCTCTTTATCCACCACTTCATTTTGTTCATTCTCGGCCATGATGACCTCCTAATCGTTACCGCATTAATCTATCAAGTTCTTGTTGCATTGATTTTTTACTCTCAATTACACGGTTCCTTTCTTCTTTTAACAAAGGATTGTTTGGTTGAGTCGCTAATCTTTTCTCAATAGATATGTGTTGGTTATTAAGATCTCGCAGTTCTCTTTGATAAAATTTAATGTCTTGTTGTTTACCAAACCGTTCAAATTGTTGTTGTACTTTCTGAAAAGTTTTTACTGTCTGACTTTGAACCAACAAAAGCTGCTCTTTAACAGCTTCAGCCTTAGCATATCTTGTTTCCATGCCCCACATAACACCACCAACAACCGCAACTACTGTAACTATGTAACTAATTAGTTTTACCCATTTAGTAAATTTACTTACATCATTTCCGTTTCCGTTACTCATTTTAATATTCCTTTCTGCAAGGAGCGTGTGCAACCTTACCGTCTGCTTGAAGTACCAGGTGTTTGCAAGTAGAGCAATCATGCTTATGATTATTTTGCTGTACTATGTTGCTTGACACATGATATTTACCTGGTGTCATGTTTTTGGCTGCGCCTTGAGGAATTAACTGAAGTAAATGTGTTTTGTCTGCATTTCTAGGAAGATAAACATCTCTTCCAGGAACCAAACACACATTAGCTTCTACCTTTACTTCCATAATTACATCAGTATTATATATAAGTTGGTTTATGGCATTAGTGTACACCCATACATTGTGTGTAAGCGTCCTACAATGCTTTAGAATTTTATAGAATTCTGGGTGAGCTAAGGGTTCACCGCCTGATATATTTATTCTACTAACGAGAGGAACGTATCGCCTAAGAAAATTTTTAATGGTTTCTAAAGGCAGGTGTTGTCCGTCTTCATTAGCATTACTTGAACAATAATCACACCCATTATCACAATACTGAGTTATTTCAATCGTTAATTCCATGTTTATTCAACCAATGCTCCACCGCATGCTTCACATTTATATTGTTCACCGAACTGAACATTCTCAATTCTGTGGATAGTACCACACTTCTCACATCTAAAAGGTTTACCATCCTTTGTCGCATAAACTCTCTCAGGAGCAGGTTCTAGCCTGCCGTTGATCTTCTTCATCTCATTCATTATTAAACACCCCCTTTTACTCTGGCATATAATCAAAAAATCCTGGTTCTTTAGATAGGTATTCACTTATTCTACCTTGTCCTTTCGCAAATCTATCACTCTCCACCAAGTATCTGTATTTGGGGCTGTCGCCCCACAGCTCTAATCGTTTATCAATTATTTTATGAGCTAAGTTACCATTAAACATCAATCCTCTAAACCGTGATTCAGTAGAATGATGTCTTAACCATGCCATGTAGCCACTCCTCATCATAGCCCATAAGACTTCGTCTTTCTTCTCATTCAGATCATCATAGGTGGTGACATAAACCACACGCCAGCCTTCGTATTGGTCACCAATAGCTGTATCAATAAGTTTATAGTCTAATCTGTTTATACCACATACAATAACTCCAAACTTCTCCACCACGAATTGAACTGAGATATCTTTTATTAATGACTCTTTTCTGTATTCAACCATCAAAGCACGGAGATTTTCTTCCAACCTTGCGGTCAACTCATGCATAGTCATGGACATTATTCACCTCCCAAACTCTCGACAAATTTTGGGTCTGTCAGAATAATAGACCCAAGCCCTATACTCTTACATCCCATATCTTCTAGCCTCTTAATGTCATCATGTGATGTAACAGAACATCCTGCTACTTGCAACCCATGATGATTATGTATCTCTATCTTCCGCCAATTTTTTTTCTGTGCTCTTTCTCCAGACCAACCACCCCAATATTTTCCTGGGACTGAGTTCATCCTTATTTCCCTGATATCATCAAGATTATATTCATATGGATCTTGTAAGTAATTCAATTTTAAATACAAGGGGTATTTAGTCTTTGGTATCTCCCAATTCTGAAATCCTTTAATATTAGGACAAGAAAAATTGAGTTCTACTCCGCCAACATCTACATCGAATGCTTCAAGGGTATCAATCATACTCTGTATTTCCCGATCAGGACCAGCAAGAGAAACTATAATATTAGGTCCTGGTATATAATTTTCTACCCATTTATCAATTCCTATGTTATGAAGACCTACCCTGTTCCACACGGAGCTATTACTTTTTAATATAGCAAAAGGCATACCAAATTTTCTATACCGTGTTAATGTCCTGGTAACTCTAGGAAAATTGGGAAAGTTATACTTCTCATGCCATTTATATCCAAAACCATACCCCATTACGGAGGCAGAATAAAAAAATTTCATTTATTCACTCCCATTAGAGATAACTTTTTCTTTTTCGTTATATTCTTTAGACATATAGAAAGGGCTTTCATCTACTCTCTCCACAACTTTAAAAGTTACGTCACCTTTAATAGCACTTATCTCTATCAAAGAATCTATAGATACATTTTCCTTCAACAGTTTCTGTGCTAACGGAGTAGCAACCAGTTTTTCTATGGTTCTCTTCAAAGGTCTTGCACCGTATTGTTCATCAATTCCTTCCTTATATATAAGGTTCTTAACCTTTGTATCGAATTTTAATTCTAATTTCTTATACTCTGTGTCATTACTTCTCAGATTATCATTGAGTTTATACAATTCTATGTCTATAATTCTCATGTAATCTTTTTTAACAAGAGATTTAAAGTTTATAATAGAATCAATCCTATTAAGAAACTCAGGTTTAAATTTCTTCTTCAATGCCCTGTCTATTGCATACCCTCTTTTCTCATCAGTTAGTTTGGCTACATCACCAAATCCTATGGTCTTACCAATGGACTCAACTTCAGCCACACCTATGTTAGAAGTCATAACAACAACAGCTTGACCAAAGGACACAGTTCTACCTTTACCATCAGTTAAACGCCCCTCTTCAAGAACCTGCAGTAATAATTCATGAACCTTGTAGCTTGCCTTCTCTACCTCATCAAATACTACTACACTGAAAGGACTCTTCATCATAGCATTGGTTAAGAAACCACCGGCCTCGTGCCCAATGTAACCAGACGGAGCACCTATTAACTTAGCATACTCATGGTCAGAAGAATATTCAGAACAATCAATTGTAACTATATTGTCTTTACCCTTGATTAATTCATCAGCCAACACCTTAGTTGCCAGTGTCTTTCCTATACCAGTCTGCCCAGCAAACAAGAATGATCCTATAGGTCTGGCTGGGTCTTTCAAACCAACGCTGGCTCTCTGGATAGCATCAGTCATGTGGTCTACTGCTTCATCCTGACCTACCAGAAACACTTTCATGTTATCCCCAAGTTTTAGAAGGTCTTCTTTAGGTACATCCTTAAAACCTTTCTTGGGTTTTTGTTTCATATACTTCTGCATTCTATCAGCAGTAGTTTTTTTCCATCGTCCACGCAGCTCACCATGATCATCTTCTTCTTCAGGTTGTTCCTCACCCTCAGCAAGATTCTGAGCATTGTCAAACGTAAGAAACTCATTAGCTAAATGACATAACTGATAAAGCTCATACATAAGAATGGGCGGTGCTACTCTCGCGGGAATACCCATATTATCTAACAAGGAAAACAAATCCTCGAAATCAACTACACACATAGACACTATGAACGTCTGAAAACTTGTTCTATTATGAAAGTATCTTTGTCTTAGAATATCTTCAGCATCCTCAGATCTAAATTGTTTTATGCTAACGTACTGACCTATCCTCTTCCACCATTTCTGAACAACAGTAAATTCTAAGGTGTCAACGTCTTTAAGCTCTGATTCTGGTTTAGATTCTTTTCTGGGCCCGGCGGGACGTCTTCTATCTTTCAGTCTGTTGGGGCCTATATCCTCTGGAGTTTCATCTTTATTTATGTCTTCATAGTAAGATGTATCCCAGTATTTATTATCAGTCAGTAGTTTTTCCCCATCTTCCAGTTCACCATTCAGTTTAATTTTAATAACAAAATTCTTATTAACAATAAGATCACTGGGATTAAACAGAGTGTTAACCTCTACAATACACATCATCAATTCGTGTCTCACTGCTAACAAATCAGGTGGCCTTTCTACTTGTTGATTAAGATGATATAATAGCTGGTTTATATTAGCAACACATGTAGCAATTATATAATCTTCGAAAAAACTTCTACTAACCTGGCCCTTATCTCTAGCCAGATAGGCAAGTTTATCCTCAATTTCATCAGAAGGTACTTTCAGGATCAACACAGTAAAATCGGCTTCTTTAAGAAATTTTTTAAAAACTTCGTAATCACCTTTTGACATAGTGGATTCTCCTATTTTTGTTTGTTCTTTTTATATAAATAATTACCATATTGTATAACAGCAACAGCTTCATCATGAGTCAAGGTACCTACATCAGGAACCCTTTGCAACGCACCCTCTGCCATTTCTTTGTACGTAATACCTCTCATAGACACCAGACTTTCAATAGAAATCTTCTGCACATCGCTTATCCTATTCTCATCGATAGCTCCTGCAGGTGCAGCAGCAGGTTCAGTGGTAGGAGGTATAGCAGTAGCTGGCCCTGGAACCTTTGGTATATCAACCACAGGTGGTTGCTCTTCCGCTGGTTTATTCCAAGGAACACCAGCCGCCTTAGGTATGGAAGGCATATACGCAGGTGGTGTTGATGTCGGCGTAGGCGACGCTTGGGGAACCGGAGGTGCTTTTACTTCCTCAGATCTCGGCCCTGCTCCTGGGGGTAACGAAGGCGCACCTGGCGCTGGACCCGTTACCGTAGGTGCTGCAGCGGGAACAGTTACTGGACCTATTGCTGTCTCTATTGTAGAGGTTAGTTGATCGCCTTCTTCAATAAACAATCCAACCCCCCACCGTCTACACGCACTCACTATAGCCTTAGAATAAGCAGACTTAAATACGTTGCCTGCTTCAGCACTAGCATCATTTGCCTGTCCACCATAACCCTCATGAAAATACACATTACCAGACCCAGGGTCTCTAACTTCTATTCTAACCCTCACAATAACATTGTCTCCTATAATGTCTTGGAATGTTACCATGCTAGACCAGTCTCCCTTAAACAATTTATTCATTCTGTCGGTGACATCGTCGGCACTAACAAAAGCATAAGTACCACCACGTCCTGGTCTTGTCTTTACATCAAACTTGTCATAAAATCCATTAAAAATATCATCTCTCATTTTATTTCTCCTTTTCCTTGTTGGTTTACTATAATATAAGCATTAATTCTTGTTTGTCAAGTATTTTTTTATAAAACATCATTTAGGTACTCCCAATCAGACATATCTTTAGCATCATAGTTATATGATTTGTTTCTATTCAATCTGAGTCTTCCACCATGATCCACCACAATGCCTCCAATCATTTTTGTACCATTTGTGTTGTGTTTCTTTATATATCTCTGTAATGCGTTGGCTTTATGCACGGCTTCTTTCGCAACAAACCCGTTCTTCGGATCAAAAATACCAATTGTACCATCAGTAAATCTAACTACGTAGTCTGGGTAAAAAGTAGCATACCCGCCATTACCATCACTACATTTTATACCATAATGTTGTCTACCATAGTCTCCATTTTTTACCCACCAATCTACATTTTCTAATTCGTTGTTCTCTAAATGATCCTCGAAACTTTTTTCAGATTGTTTTCTATCTTTCTTTAAATAACACTTATCAAAAGCGTGGCGGCTCATCTTAACTCTTTCATAATTATTATCGTACTTAATTACATTGGGAAGACGCCAATCATAATTTTCATGTTTTACTCTGTTCTCTATTTCTTTTTTTCTTCTAGGAATATAAGCTTCAATAGCTTTATATATCAAATCAGACATTGTTTCCACATTAAGAGTGTGTAATATAATATCCTGTATCATTATGTTTCCCTGGTATCCATGCCTAACACCTAAATATTTCTCAAACCACCCATAAACAGCGGTCTTTGTCGCTGATATAGATTTTTCTTTACTTTTGAAATAGCCTCTGATGTTTCCCCATATAACATTTTCAAACTCTGCTTCCCTATCACCATCAGACAAACGAAGTGTTGTCAATTTATCATCCCCAACATGACCAGAGAAGGGCCCTGTTTCCAATCTATTTATAGTAACATCTTTTACAATTGACTCTGCGTATTCATCAACATCAAAAACCAAATCAACATCCATAAATTTTTCTATTTTTTCTTCCTCAGTTAATAATTTTGTGTGGATATTCAACCCATCACAAAAAACTTTTTCAAGAGCCTGGTAAATACTTTTCCCAACAGTACCTTGGTCAACACGTTTTTTATAAACTGAGGGTAATGTTATTGGGCTAACAGTAGATTTTAAATAAGCTGTTTTGGTTTTTATCATATTAGGTGAAAATTCATCAATACTTCTATGCATAACACTGTTTCCTATATTAGTGAAAACATACGCTTTATTTAATAACCCGTCTCTATAATATCTACGCTCCGGCATTCTATAAAATCTACCAAGAGTCTGTGCTTTAAATGTATCACTTTTTATATCTCTGAACTGTATCAAAATCTGTGCACGAGGACAATCCCAACCAGTGTCCAGTCCTTGTTTAAATATAACCACTTCCAATTCACTGTCTGGATCATTCACATTTTCAAAATGTTTTGATTTATGGTTATCTAAATATATAGCCAGCCTACCATTTTTCTCAGTGACACCTCTTTGTTCATAAAAAGATACAACTCTACCAAGCTTAACATCTCCAGCCTTTGCGTTAGGAATCATTACACCAACCAAAGGTAAAACATTGGAACCTTCTATTTTATATAATTGTTTTAAAACAGCGCGTCTATTTTCTGCTTCTTTTAAAATAGCGACTTCAGAATTCTCATCTAATTTTTCATAAATACCTAAACCAGCGTTTAATTCCACGCTTTCAACAATCATCTCTTCGTCTTTAACGGCTTGCTCATCAATTTCTTTCATAACTCTTTTTACCGTAAAATCATTTTGATTATACTTACTTTTTGGGGTGGCGCTTAATTCAACAGTAACATCTGGGTTTATAATATTTCTTAGTTCTGATGCCCTAGTTGTTTCAGCAGCGGCGTGACTTTCATCTATAATAAGAATAATTTTAGTATCAGTATTTTCTATAATATCTCTAAAATTAATGTAATCCCCATCACGCATAATTTTATTATTCCACTCACCGTCTTTTTTAAAACGAAGCCCTTCCCAATTAGCAAAAACAACAGTGTCTGGCTCTATCGAGATGTTCTCATTAATAAGATCGTCTACAGAATAACACTTAATAGATTTAACTATGTGTTTTTCCACGCCAGCCATACTTTGTTCATGTAATTTACCTTTACCTATACTTATCCATATGAAACATAAATCATCTTTCCTATTATCTGAGATAACTTTCTCTATAACCCTAGTAGCCATAAAAGTTTTACCACTTCCAGTCGGTGCTTTCAGACAAATTTCATAGCGTTGCTTATCGTCTACTATCAACAGAGCTGTATTAATAGTGGTAGCCAAATCTCTAATCGCGTCTTCTTGATATGCTAATTTTCTTAATTTCATAATAAATCTCCTACTTACGAAAAATTCGTTTGTATGTATTAATAATGTCCACAGGTAAAGCCTTTACTTCTAAGCCTTCTATTTCATTTAACTCATGATAATCATCTTCTAAAATTTCCTCGTCTATAGCGTCATCATAGGTGAATACGTAAGCAATCTTGTTACCTTCATATGATCGTAGTTTGTTTGCAAATCTTGTCATACCTTCGTCATTTATAGTGTCATAAAAAAGTCCTAAATATTTATCTCCATGATTAAATATTCTATAAACAACTTCGGCACTCTCTGTTTCCATATCAACCTGATCATATACTCCTTCCGCAATACACACCATAGGTGTTGCAGCATCTCTATTAAAACGTGCTTTCATAGTGTCCATACTTCCACTAACGGTTATAAAACAATTATCATCGCACTTATAATATCTAAGATTTGCTGGTATACCTTTAACTTTTTCACCATTCGGTTTTGTATACCCATGTATAACCTTACTAAGTCTTGGGTGACAAACAGAGGTACAAATTTCATTTTCATCATTCGTACAAAGAATAAATTGTCTGTCACCACCGTCTCTCATATTTAAATCAAGAACCGCGTGTCCAGTAGTTCCAGTACCGGCAAAAAAATCTAATATTTTAGCCTCTTTATTAAACGGGGTTAATAACCATTTTATAAGCTCGACAGGTTTTGGATAATCAAAATCATCTTTGTTAAAACCCAACCCAATTAAATCTTCTATGCCGTTTCCAGCATATTCAAATAGGCTTGGTAATGACTGATACATGTTGTCTTCAAGGTAGTATTTTCTATTTGGTATAATAGTTTCATCTCTCCCATAAATTATTAGATCCTCATTATTAAATTGGTTGAAAGTCTCTTCTTTTATTCTCCAACCATTTTTAGGTGCCTTGCATACTTTCCCAGTTGTTGGGTGGTATATACCATATTTATTTTTACTATTAGTTGGTGCTTCTAAGGAAACACCCCTATACACTCCATTATCATCTACAAATTTATAAGCTTTCTCGCCTTGACTGAAATCTTGTTTTGATAACCACTTTTGGTAGTTTTGTTCTGATAATCTCTCTGCTTTTTCTAACATTTCAACTGCTGCAGGTTTTGGAATATAAATACCATTCACAATACTTTTATTTTTAGCATATACTAATATATATTCCGTTTTTATTGATACCCCTTTAGTATTGCCTTTAGCAGTTCTTTTATCCCAAATAATATTAGCAACAAAATTTTGTTGGCCGAATATATTATCACAAAGAAGTTTTAATTGGGCTTGTTCATTGTCATCTATGGAAATAAAAATTATACCTGATTCTTTCAAAAGAGGTTTTGCTAATCTTAATCTTTTATCCATAAAAGACAACCACTTGCTGTGTGAAAACCCGTCTTCTTTATCTATTATCCTATCATTATATTTCCAGCCCTCATTACCAGTATTATAGGGAGGGTCAATATAAATAACATCAATTTTATTTTTGTGTGTAAAATTTAAAACAGATAATGAGTGGTAATTATCCCCCTCAAATAACATATGAGGTGTATGATATTTAATTTTGTTATCACTTCGTGTAACCCAATCAAAAACATCCTCCCTCTTAAAAACATCAAGTGTGGTTATATGACGGCTTTTTACCTCTTTAACATAAGGAAATTCTTCCTCACACCTGGTTGCAACATCTTCTGGGTGATCTCTCCAAACCAAACCATATCTTCTACTCTTCTCCATAGCGTTATTCACAACCTCAGCTAAATCTTCATTAGCCAGGGTCGCTTCCATAATCTCTACCAAATCTTCTTTTGAAAGCTTGTCGTAATCAAACATGTGGTTTCTCCGTTTTTAAATATTGTTGGTTTACCCTATACTATAAGCATTAATTCTCGTTTGTCAAGTAACTTTCTTAACTTTTTTGCTCTTCAGCGTAATTATTGTTGGTTCTTTCCTTTCTACAAACCCCTGAATGACACGTAGATTTATATTTAAGACAAACCAACGCCACTGATGGGAAGTTCCCATATGAAGAAGCATCAATCTCAATTAAGTTACCATTTTCTTTACACTCTAGGAATTGCTTTCTGAATGATTTATAATAAGACATTTAACCCCCTTTACGTGCTAAAAATCTATCATCATACCAATCATTTTCGGTCAAAGGCCTACAAAATCTTTTATAACAATTCATATGATCAATAAATTGGTTAGCTGTAATTTTATTACCATTTAATAACATTCCAGGAGCAGGTAGTGTTTCTGGAAATTGAACAATATAAAATCCCCAGTATGTATAACCTATAAGCGAAGCAGACCTACGCAACATCTTATCTATTTGTATGAAGGTACGCATCTGCCCGTAGTGCATCTTTTTCATATAACATTTTGCTTCTAATACGAACATAATCATACGATTACGGTTTTTTATAACATAATCTAAATCTGTAACAGTTAATTCATTAGAATCAGCACACTCATCTCGTATCCATTGACTAAAATCAGAAAGAAACTCTGCATTATCAGCTTGCCTTACCATAATAATTCTCCTTACTTCCTCATAATAATTAAATCTCTAGCAATACCTAACAACCTACGCCTATTTTCATGTTTTTTAACCTGCGCCACATCTGTTGATGAAAATTGTTGTGAAGACAAAGGAACTTGTATTCTATTAAAAGGTTTAAAATACTTTTCCATGAGCTTATAACATCCAAAAGGTAAATCTATACAAACTTCTCCTTCTTCCAAATCTTTCTCAGTTTGGGGTTGAATTATTAAGGCACACAATCCGCCGTCTTTTAATGCATCATATGATTTAGATACTATTTTATCAATTGCACCAAAAAAAGACTCTCTGCTTTCAGTAAATGCATTTGGTACATAATCATCTTTCATCATAGAATAATAAGGAGGGTCTAAAAATACTAAGTCCGCACTATTATGCGGCCATTTGTCTTCCAATGCGTTTCTTTCTACAATAAAATCACGCCTGGGGTTTAAATCATAACTATGACATTTTAAATCATAAGGGTCTGCTTCCAAAAAAGTAGTTTGTTCCTCATTATCACCTTCTATATTATTGAAAAACTCACAAACATCGTGTGTTGTACCACCACCAGCCATGGGGTCTATAATTACAGCAGACTTGTTTAAATAATGGTATATAACATTGACCAAAACCTGGCCAGGTATTTGACCTGGGTGTTCAATTCCAAAATTCTTATCTAACCTACCAAACGACCAAATATTCTCATATTTAAGAAGTTTATCAAGTGCTTTTGGAAATGCTTTATCTCTCATAGTACTAATACGTGCTTTAACTTTTCCTTCTGGCAACTCACCATTTAGTACTTCATTAATAATTCCTTTCTTTTTTTCTACATTACGATTATCATCAAGACTCAACCTAGCTCTAGTTATATTATGTAGAGTCCAGTAATACATTTTCTTACTTATCTCATTAAATTCATCTTTAGTGCAGTGATTACTCAAGAACTCACCTGCTATACCAATTTGTCTTAAACAACCAGCGTCCTTTATACACATCGTAGGTTGAAATGATAATTCTTCTAAAAACTTCATCTTTCCGCCGGAAGCTTTCCAATCTACACCAACTAATTCTTTATATAAAACAACAGCAAATTCATATGATATTTCATTGCCTTTCGATGATATACCAGTTAATTTACTAAGTAATTTATTTTTACTTATCTCATCTAATGTTTTTAAAGTACTACTCATATATTAAACCCTCCTTGTTATCCCATGCGTAATATAATCATTAATTTCCATTTGTCAAGTAACTTTCTTCTTTTTTTCCAACCAAGGTTTCTTTTTCTTCTTTTTTTTCTTCTTTAGTTTCATCATCCATCATTTCTATTATTTTTTACCTCCTCTGCGAAGTCAGCAACATGTTTATAACATCTATTCAAAAATTCTCTTGATTCCATACTAGTAATGTGTTCGTTCTTATGTAGGCTGGTTACATAAGGGTATATATGGATTGTACTAATCTCCTCAATGAATTCCTCTATCAATATATCATCGTTCTCTTCACCAGTTATCAACGATGAATACCCCCTCTTCCAATTCTTTATCATCATTTCAATTGTGTCAAGTTCTTTACGTACATTATCTTTCACAACATCACCTCTCTTGAGCCCCAGGTGGGAATCGAACCCACAGCCTTCGGTTTTAGAAGCCTTGGCTCATCCTACTGGGACATTTGACTGTACACTGTATAAATTCCAAATATCTAAATCAAATTCTGCAGGTGTCTTATATACCATATCAGCGTAGTTAAGAAAAGCTACTTCCAACTCTAAATATTTCTTCCCGACTGGTGTAGATTTAGGAGCATCGTGCCCCATAGTTCTTAAAAATTTTAATACATGTGTGTCAAGGCCGGCGTACCTTGCATTCTTTCTTGAGTGTAGTAAAAAACAACGAGATGTTTTCATACCTATACCATATATCTTTTCAAGATCAGCAGCTTCGCAGGTCTTTAAGTCTAAATCACTATGAGCTAATTCCCACATAGTTCTAGCCTTATTGGTGTAACATCCTATGCCACAGGACTTAAGAACAGAAGGTAAAATTTCTAACGATAACCCTCTTATCACAGCAAAAGGTGGATAAATTTCATTAGCACCAATAAGCTTTAGGAGTTTATCACAGCACCTTGCGGCTGTGCGACCGTTTTTACCAGCCGCACAGACCCAAAACAAGATGTATTCCTGTAACTCCTTTTCACTTAGATTATAATTTGTAATAACTTCTGGGTTAATCATAATAACCTCAAGTCGCTCACCACTTCCTGTTCCTCCTCATCTAAAAGAGCAGCAACAGCAGTTAATTCATTATTTTTATCCGGCTCTCTAAAAGGAATCCACGAAGCATACATAATATGAAAAATCTCTCCCCAAGATTTCAAATCCTCTTCGTCGTCTACTGCAAGGTAGACTAGGGTTCCATTATCCCAAGACGACAAACGGCCACGAAGTAGATATTCTGCTACCGCGTGACCGCCTTGTACCGCTTGTTGAGATTTAGACAGATCCTTGCGCACTAGCACGTAGAGTTTCTCCATGCTCTTCCATAATCCTCTCAATGTAATTTTCATTGGGGAGATTATCCAGGGCAGGCTGTTCAATCTGTACCCTAAGCCTCCCCCTAAGTTGACAGTACGCAATATGTCTGTGTCTGAATTCATATTTCCTTGTCCGAATTCTAGTTTCTATATCCCAAAGAGGATAATCACCACGGTTATCAAGCTTTCTCTTAGATTTCCAGTAGCGTATTTCCTTTGCCAGTGTTTTTAATTCTTTTTTCAGTTTTATATATTTCATCTTCTTAGTCTCCTTATATTTTATTGTTTAAAATTAGTTTATAAGGAAACTAAGGAGGCCCTCTTACCTATGGCGGTATTTTAATCTATTTTGGCCACCAACCATATCTTTTAGGCCAAACTCTTTCTCCGCCACCAGTTCTCTTCCAAGAACCACCTATTCTTTTTTCTCCACGACCCATTTTATTTCTCCTTATGCAGGACCTGTTCTTCCTCTGTCATCACGTCTGAACTGCCATTTCAGAAGAGGTCCGTGTTTTTTACTATCATCTACCACTACAGGGGTCTCATCTTCAAATACTTTAATCCCCTCTGGTGGTAATCCAGTATCAGTAAACGAATCAAGATGCTCACGTATACCAGGCTGACCTGTGGTTTTCATTGGGTTCTTTGCATTATCAGCAATCTCCCCGACATTAGGGTAATCTAATTGAGAACGCATGTCCATGTACCCATCACCCTTGTCGTGTCTCAAATTATCATCATCTGTTTGAGAATCATCCATAGCAGGCCTAGTGTAATCCTCACCTTTAACTTTAGTCTCTGAAACATTTATGTTAAATTTCTTAGGTGACGACGCAGGATCCATTTTAACTGCGTTTTTGCTGCTTGGTGAAAAACCATCCATACTTCCAGGCATATTATCCTCCCTTTTCATCCATTGTTTTTTCTTCTTGGCCTTCTTCCAACTCTTTTTGTTAAAAACTCTGGACTGGGTGTTGTCGTCCCAAGAGTTAGGTAAATTACATGGATACCTTTTTCCCCTTCCGTATATCCTATGATGAGGGTCTCCGTATAATCTCCGTTCCTGCAAACAATTTGCTGTCTTATAAAAATTTTTAAACTTCCATTTTTTCTGACCTGTTCCTGGAACAGGATCGCATCTAAAGATGTAGTTGTCTTGGTTTCTATACCACATCGCCCGGCTTGGAGAACACCACCAATATGTGGAGTCTCTGGGTTTGGGTACGAAATCGTTAATGTCATTTCTAAGGTACTCAACGTTGATTACTTTACCTGTGTAGTCATAGATAATGTATTCAACAGGCACCCTCTGACTCATCCACCAGAATAGATCTACACCTTCTTGGCCTGACCTCATGTAAGTATCGTTCCAGTTGTTACCACATTGTTCAATTCTTTTAAAATCTCTGTGGTTCCACCATTTTCTACCCCACATGAAGTTACCAGACAACCACTTCAATAACTCATTATAACTATAAAATCTGATATGAGTGTTGTCTTTTTTTAAGGCGTAAAAATCTTCGTTAGTACACATGACACACCTCCTAAGATTTATTTAAAACCTTAGAAGATATCGCGTATATAAATGAACATAATACTCTCCTTTAACATGTTTAATTCCTCAGCACACATCTGCAACATTATATCCTAGATTTGTAATTTCAAAAACCTCATTTTGCTTTATATTAGCAATCAAACGATAATCAATAAGTTGTTCTATTCCATGTTTCCACTTAGCCTTTTCTCTATTGTCTTCCCCGCCAAAACTTTTATCATTCGTCTTTATATTATACCCCCCAAAAACTGGAATATTTACTATATTTCCAGAACTAGATTCAGAGGTTTCTTTAAGAAGAGTTTTCGCTTCTTCAGACAATTCTCTTAAAATTTCAAATGGCATCATTTTTAACTTCACCTCCTTTTCCTTTTCAATATACATCTATCCTTAGATTTTCTTACCTTATTCCATATTATACAGGATGCAGTTTTTCGGGTTTTCGAGACCTGTTTGGGTTGCTGTATGCATCCTTCTTAAAATCTTTTGCGTTTGCATCCTAAACACTCAGTATCATAACCATTCCATTTAGATGCGTTCTTAACTATTTTTTCAATTACAACAAAATCCTGGCAGCCACGGCACCACAAGGTTCCTTCTGGACCTACTTTTCTACTCCAACTATTTCCCACTGGGCCAGGGATTCTATGGGGTGTATTACATCTTTCATGAGAAAACCCTATATTATCTAAATTCCAAAATCTTTCATTATCATTTTCTGGGTAATCAAGCCATGGTTCCAGATGATCTATTGAAAAAACATCAACAGATTCTATTTTTTGACCACATCTTATACAGATGTCTCTACCACATTTCTGTACAAGATCAAACATAATATTTTTTCTTAACCTACCCATAGCAGTGCCGAAGGGTATTTTTAGTTGTTCATTCTTTTTTATATTAGATGCTTTCATAAATTCTTTCCTGCGGAGCATACCGGATTCGAACCGACGACCTTGGGCTCGACAGGCCCCTGCACTACCAGACTGTGCTAATGCTCCCTTGTGGGGTGGACTAGCCACCCCTGGCAAAAACCCACTATATTGTTATTTGTTCGTAACGTGGTACATTAAGAGTTCTCAACATCAAGTCTCTTGGTGTTAAGTTTTCACCAGACAGGATAGATGTTAGTATTGCAGGAGAACATCCTGACACTATACCAGTATTCTCGTCTTTGTAAGACACTGGCATCTTTCCAACTCTGGCGTTTATATTCCAAAAGATAATCTTTGGAAATTCGTACCGGCATTGTTTATATTGCGTTTTAATCATCTTTAATACGTTGTCGCTTGGTTCACGCACACAACTATCAAACTGCATGTCAGAAAGAATTAAAATCATATTAGGCACCTGATCAGGTGTAATCATATTCTCAACTGCCTTGTTTAAAACTAACTTAAATGCAGCTTCCAAATTAGTATTCATTTCCCAGTGAGCTCTCTCAAGCTGCTTACATCTAGCGGTAAATGAACCTTTTAAGTACTGTAACTGTGGTCTGCGGCTGAAAGTTAAGAATGCATCCTTAAAGATACCTTCGTTTCTTTCAGAGATATAGATACCTAATGATACAGAGATATCCATAGGCACTAATTTAGTGTTATGACCACCGTAATTACCAGTCATAGATCCACTGGTATCACACATAGGTAATATTCTATGTGGGTTACCCTCCATATAGTTAGGCAAGCTCATCCACTGCGCTTCGATAGCCGTATCATCTTCTCTGCGCTTGTATGCCTGATACAACTGATATGGAAATAGAGCACCAGCTTTAATGGAAGTCTCTCCCTTAACCACCGCGTCTATAAAGTCACTGAAACGCACGTCGTCATTACGCTTGAATGCTTTTCTATACTTATTCATAGCTACAGAAGGCACGGACTCATACTTGATGGCTTCCCATTCCTTAGCACACATATTCTGCTCTACGGTATTAGACAATCCAACCACAAGCTTTCTGTATGCTTTCGGAGTTAAACCGAGGAACCTACGAACCTTATTGGCAAATGACCCCTTTCTTGGCAACCACTTAGCCAACAGCCCGTTTTTATCTTGCAAAGCATTTCTAATCATAGCTAAAACATATTCCTCATTCAGCTTGAACAGGTCGTCCCATCTACCATACTCTGGGATAAGCCCTATGTTCTTATACAAAGCCCAGTTATAGTTAGGGTTACGGTCCATGTATTCAGTTATAACTCTAAACACACGTCTCTCCCCTGCTCCGCCACGAATATCTCTTGCCCAAAACAAGATCTTCATGGTGATTAATGGTTCCTGCTCAAAAGCTCTCACGAAGGCTGATTCGATCTCATCTTCGCTCCAGTTTCTAGCTGAACCAATTCCTGCGAACAGGTCAACACATCTATCTAAACTCGTTGAATGTGTTGGCATCAAGTTCTCAGTAAAAGTGTCGTTCTGTCTCATCGCATCAATTAATGTAGTCATGTTCCTTGCCCCTTTCTGGATACAAGGGCAGTGCACCCAGCCTGCCCAGTCCTAAGTTGGTAGTTTTAAGTGCTGGTTGTATCCATTTTAGTTTGTTTATCATTTACAGGATGCGTTTCCATAAAAGGAGTGAGTGCTGTATGCATCCTTTCTTGTTGATGGTCCCATGCTCGAATAGAGCACTGGCCTACTTTTGTGAAACGGGGTACAGTATGTTTTTCTGATTAGCAGTCAGATCCATTAAGGAATTGCTGTATGTACCCCTTATTCGTTTTTGACACGGAATACTGGTTGGCAGCCGGTATCATCTAATTTGATATGCTTGTAGTTGTTTGCTGTATGTATTCCTTATGTCGTTATCTTATAATTAGTAGCGCCGAACCTAACATGGTTGCTAATGCGCCTACATAATTAGGTAAAATTATCGCATCATTAAAATAATATTTACTTGTAAGAAACCCTAACAAAGACAGCGCTGTTATTCCTATGAACCAAGCTTGAAAAAATGATGGAGCTATTTCGTATGATTTCAAAAACATCCATCCCGCTGTCGTAGCTGCCATAAACATGTAAACAAAGTATGATCCCCAACAAAAACCGTTGACCCTACCATATGTTAGAGCTACAAGTACTCCCATACTTCCAGTTATCTGAAGAATCCACCATAACTGTCCTTTAAAAAAATCTAATATCATGTCCTTTTCCTTTTTTTTAATTCCCGTTGGACGTGCTCGGAATTGAACCGAGGTCCTAAGTCACTTCAACCAAAACGTTTACAGCGATTTATATAAAATCCATTAGAAAGGAGGTTTACATTATGAAAAACAAAAAATTACTTCGGTAAAACACAGATCCTGTTGCCGAGCTCTGTTAAGCTCCGTTGGCAGCGTAAACGCTGCCTTCAGGATTGCGAAGGGGAGCCATTGCTAGCATCCTCTCCGCAAATTTAATCATAGATTCGCCATTTATTTAGGTTACTCACATTTTTAACGTAGGTGTGAGATTATCTACGCGCTGAGGTCTTGACCAAATCCGCCTAGTCGAAACCAATTCACGCCCTCTATTAGTTAATAAGTTAGTTAATTATCTCAAAGAGCTCAGGATGCGGGTTTTTTCAAATTTGAAGTTTGATTTTTGGGTTGCTGTATGCATCCTTTGTTACTATACAATATAAGCACTAATTTTCATTTGTCAAGTAACTTTTTTAAAAAAGTTAAAAAAAATTCTCGTTGGAGCTGAAAGGACTTGAACCTTCTACCTCCTGCTTGCAAAGCAGGCGCTCCCCCAGCTGAGCTACAGCCCCATAATCTTTTGCCCCCGAATGGATTTGAACCACTGACATACAGTTTCGTTAGTTGGCTGCTGTTCATATTCGTTTCCCCGGAATACACTTTTTGACTGTCGCTCTACCTACTGAGCTACGGGGGCATATGTGGCGGGGCAGGTTGGATTTGAACCAACGATTTCAGCTTCGATTGCTAAATTTTATCCATTAGGAGTTTGCTGTATATAATCTTTAATCCGTTAAGAGCAGATTACTTTTTTTTGATCTGCCCCGCATGAGCGAGCACTGAGATTTGAACTCAGGGCCTCGACCTTGGCAAGGTCGCGCTCTACCAATTGAGCTATGCCCGCGTTTTATTGAGCGATCCGAGGGACTTGAACCCTCAACCAAGAGGTTGGAAACCTCCCACTCTGCCAATTGAGTTAGGACCGCGTTTTGGTGCGTATCGGATTCGAACCGATGAAAATACAGACTTGAAAGGCCTGCGTGTTAGGCCAGGCTTCACCAACGCACCGTTGTGGAGACAGACAAGCTGCCTCCGTTCTTGTTAAGCAGTTGTATGCCTTACAACGACGTCATCACCAGCTGTCTTTGTGGTTACCTTCTGATTCCTTGCAATATAACTATCACTAGTTTCTACAAGCAATCTAGGCGTCGCATACTGTTTGTACCTGGCCCAATTTGTTCTATAAAAAGGACCATCCAGAACTACAACGAATCTGACGCTGCTTTTTTTATGCTTCTGAATATATTCATTAGCCGCATCAATGAAACTTAATGCGTCTAACCACTGGTTACCTTGGCTTCCGCCGGTATCCTTGGTCCACTTCAGGGCTATAAAATCATTTCCGAATTGCGCGTCAATAGACTTAGTAGCTCTTGCAAGCCTACCAATACGACCGTAAACTAAATCACCATCCATCAGCCTAATGGAATCACTGCCTACGTCAGCTAACTTCGCTACCTTCAGCCCATTTCTATTGAAATTTTCGATCTGAGCTTTCTCAGCTACTCTCTGACGTGAAGCACTCTTAGCGAACTCCGTACACAGAACAAAACTTCTGGCAAGCTCTGCTATAACTCTTGCTCTCCTAAAGCCATACTTAGCACAGCGTTTAGCAATTTTGTTCTCGATCCAATCTTCAAGAGGTGTGTGCTTCTCAATATAATTAATTACCTGAAGCTGAAGATCCTCTGCGTTCCTTACATCTGTCCTATCCATTCTTCCTTGTATAAATTTATTACTTTTCATTTTCCACTCCTTTGTTTAACAGTTTTTTTGCCCAATTAAAGTCTAATCTCCTTCTCCTTTCACCCCCTTTATTATTATTTTTGAAAGGAGCTAAGATCACATCATTAGTCTCTTCTCTGAACTCATCCAAATTTTCATTAGCTCTTTCAATTAATTTATTTACATCTAACGGTTTGCCATCAGCCCTTTCCACATTCAAAACTGTTATGGCTCTTGAACTTATCTTTATAGTATCAATATCATAGTTCAACTCTTCAGGTAAACAAAACCTAATCTTATCAGTTATACCTATACCATCCACGCCTCTAAGACCTATGTTACCAGCGGCGTCATTGAACTTGACATTCAGTAAGCTCCTCTCTGGCCTGTATTTAACTAAAATATCATCTAATTCTTTGTTTGTAAACAGAAACTTATCGTTCTTATATATATCATACGAAGGATACCCTAACGTATTGCCTTTCAAGAAACAAGCTACACAGACAGGACAATCTGTGTCATAGAAGGGGTTGCCTTCTAGTACTGTTATACTACACAAATCATTCTTAAAGAACATTGAATTTTTTAAGAAGTATGTTTCAGGTATAATAAATACTGCTTCATCATACTTCTGTAATACATTTGCTATAGCTATTTGATATATGTCAGCAAACTTTTCATTCTCATCTTCAAAATAATTTAAGATGGATGCTTTCTTTCTCCTCGCTGTAACCTTAGCATAGTATGGTGGGTTAGTTACTACAACGGTGTCTTCATAATATGGTATATCTTCGAGACTATTGTTAACCTGCCATCCTAGTATTGGGTCTATATCCAAACCTATTATAGATTTAAAATTTAGAGTGTACATCACCCTAATTAAATCCCCTTTGCCCGCGAAAGGATCCAATCCTTTCTTACAGGTGGACGTGTTTAAAAACTCTTCTACTTGTGGTTGAAGCCATACATCTTTCTTTGTGTTAAACTGCCCTAAATCTAATTTCTTCATTTAATTCTCCTTGAAGGGGTGGATGGACTCGAACCATCGCAAGACCAGGGATCAAAACCCTGCGTTCTAGCCAACTGAACTACACCCCTAATGGCTCCAGAACCTGGATTCGAACCAGGGAGACTTGATTAACAGTCAAGCATGATTCCGCTTCATCATTCTGGAATTATTCATATTTATTGTACCATTTAATCCAGTTTCTAATAGCGTTATCAGATCCGCATGTATATAATAATGAGTGACATTCATAAACCCATAGTCTCGTTTCCATCTGACTGTGGCTTTAGTTATCTGATAGTGGTCGTATTTATCTTTTTTCACATAAAAAATTATTGAATCTCGTTCAAACTCTTCTTTCTCAAACTCCATTATAACTCCTACTTGATATACACCTTTTAGACTTGCGAATGACAATTAGGACAAAGAAATCTTAAATTTTCTTTTCTATCATCAAGAAAATTTCCATTTTTGTGATCTATATGTAAAGTTAATGATAATCCATTCCATTCTGGTTCTAATTCGCATATTTCACACTTATATTCAAAACCAATTTCAAACAAAACTCTTTTAAGTATTTCTCTCCTTTGTCTTCTGCCTGATTCTCTCAAAATAAGAACTTCCTCGGGAGATCTTCTATTCAAAGCATGTTTGCCTTTACTCCATCCTCTGCCCAAAAAATGAGATGTATCTATATCAAACTCTTTTAATCTCCTGGAAATATGAGAATGTATTCCGCCAGATTGGTAAGTAATTCCTAACTCACGTAATACCCCATATATACTTTCACTGTTTTTCGCTGCTTTTTCCAATCGTTTCTTGGTATATTTCATTATTCAATTTCCTTGTAGGAGGGAAGAGATTTGAACTCTTACGGATTTCTCCATCGGCTTCTAAAACCGACGCGCCTGCCAATTACGCCACCCTCCCGTTGTGGAGGGGATTGGAATTGAACCAACGCAATCCTGGGACTTCACCCCAGTGCTCTACCTAGCTGAGCTACCCCTCCGTAACTACCCACGGATGTGAGTAAAACCGAGGAGACATAGTTGTCCCGCACCTCCGATGTAACATTTATTTTTCATTTGACTACTCATAAGTTTTTATCCATTCAATAGCCTTTTTACCTCTAATAGCACTCTTATTCCAAAACTGTACATATGCTTCATCATCTATCCCATGTCCACAACAAGCATTCATCACAATAGGAAGTGCTCCTAAACAATTATCATGTCCTTCTTTTGTATTATCCTTTATACAATACCCACAAGGCCTTTCATTACCGGCTACAGGTTCATTGTTATCAAGATAAAACCATTGATTGTTTTTACATACAATAGCCCAACCTCTATATTCCGACTGATCAACCAGGTGTTTTTCATTCATGGTCTGTTATGCTCTTTCATCTCTTCTATTGTATAGACATCTTCCGCCCACAAGGATCCTTGAATAAATCCCAACCATCTATTGGCTTTTTCTTTTCTACCTTCCTTAAGGAACCCAGGTATTTGCCAGAGCATCCACAATATATGTTTTTGGGTCTCTGGAAAATGGGGTTGCTCGGCGAGATGGGAAAGTTTCTCCTTGTATACTTCACATGCATTGATAATTTTTTCCTCTTTCATAATGAATTAATCCTTTAGCGATGGGGGGATTTGAACCCCCGAGCTCGTTACGAGCGCTGGGTTATGAGCCCAGTGAGATAGGCCAGACTTCTCGACATCGCAGCAATTTTTGCGGAAAGAGTTGGATTCGAACCAACGGAGGTGTGACCCTCTCATGCTTAGCAGGCATGTGCCTTAAGCCTCTCGGCCATCTTTCCATTTATCCCCACTTAGAAGATCCTCTGTATGCATGACACCATTCCACATTTTTAGGAACAGGTGCTTTCTTAATAGCGTCTTCCTTAGAACTGGCATTTATATATTCTTTATCACCATCTTGAACCTGTGAAATTCTTCTGCCATTTTTGTATTGATAATGTCCCCACTCTACAGTATATTCTGTCATTCTTTTATGACAATTACAATTACAACAATTCATTTAAATCACCTGACTTTCATATCTGCGGCCTGTACCCATTAACTTTCTCTTCCACGCTTGTCTATACTTTTTCTTCCAAGTTCTTCTGCTGGCTCTTCGTCTGCGTGCAGAGGTACGACCTGACTCTGGTTGAACACTAAGACCATAAAAACGTATGTCTCCAACATCTGGGTGTGCCACATCATCATTTCTTGGTAAGCCGTAGCCTCTCATTTTCTTATCTCCTTTAATGCGGACCCTACAGGTGCCGCGTCCGGTTCGGGCTTATCAACAGATACCCCCACTACTGTAGGATTTACCCGCATTGTAGCCGTAGAGTGATTTGAACACTCGACATTTTGCTTGTAAGGCAAACACTCTCCCCCTGAGCTATACGGCTATATGGAGGAGGAAGTAGGATTTGAACCCACGGAGCTGTTACACCCTTCTGTTTTCAAAACAGACGCCTTAAGCCAGACTCGGCCATTCCTCCATTATCTCTTTGGGGTAACCCAGTGGTGACCGCACTCTACACAACGCCAAAAATTCCTATAAGCATCGGTCGATTTAACTGCGTTGCCTCCGCATTTTGGACACATAAATTTCTTCCTTTCGAGACTTCACTTTTCTTTGGTTTTTCTTTGTCAAGCGTAAATTACCTCCACATTTCCCACACTTTTGTATTCCTGGGTAGCGGAACCACGCTCTATGTACTCCCTGTTTATTCCCACATTTTTGACAAATTGTTCTCATTTAAATCCTTTTGTAGATAGATAGTAGTAGCATCACTTACTTACTCACAATCACAAGCCAACATCTTCCTATGATTCGCCACTATCTTCTCTATCGTCTTTCCACTATCATTTAACACATACACAGTTGTATCAAAAACAACTGAGTAGTCACTGCCGTCATTCATTCTGCAGTTTAATTTACAAACTCTATAATGCCTGTGGTCTACACACTTATCGCATCCTTCTCCAGGCGGTGCGCAATTACAATCTTTAAAATCCAAAAACATTACATCAGGACAGCCTACCGCAGCAGCAGTCTGCTCCTCAACAGTTTTATACTTCATCCTAAGTGAAGAACTAATTCTTCTAATACCATCAACTAACCACCACCGCTGGTCATCTTTATGTCTTTCTATTTTTAGTATCATATCTATCTCCTTTTTATCTATCTATTTACTATCTACTATCTACTATCTACTATCTATCTACTACTCATCAAATAGTGCCGGAAAAATAGCATCTATTTTTCTAGCAGATTCAAAATCAGGACAAATTATAATCTCTCTGCCATCCGATAATACTATATTTCCTGGTCTCCTTTTATGCCCACAACAACTAGCAACGGTTTTCATACCCGCATCATTTAAGACCTTTACTAAGTTTGATATACAATGATCTATGTCAAACTTTTTTCCATTTATAATTTGTATATCTGGGCTTTTACCACAAACTGAGCAATAATGTAAATGATCAACTACATGTGTGGTTCCAGAATATACCCATCTTTCCTTTTCCTCATTAAATTCTATTGAATGTCCTCTACTTTGGGGTCTTGCTGTCATACTATCTCCTATCTGTCTACTATTAACACTTCATCCATTGACGATAATTTGAAATACTTATCAAAATCATCTTCGGTACAATTATATGTTATAAACCCCAAATCTCCACTCCAAAACACACAAAATTTATCTTCGTCTGGTAAATACGCGGTAATAATACCAGTCTGTCCTTCTTTCAAATCACCATAATCATTTCTAGCTTCAGCTACTCCATGCGTAATACCAGAAGAATTCATTATTTTATTTCGTCTCTCATCATTTAACATATCTATTTCCTATCTTTCATATAAAATTTGTTATATATATGAGATATAATTTCTCCTCTTTCTCTATCTCTATAAAGATTCGCGTGGCTCAAACCATTTTGAAACTTAACAATATGTTTTAAAAAAGGACCCTCACTATAAGTATAATCCTCAAACTCTTTATTAGAATTTGCTTCTTTACACTCTTCCCAAAATCCTTTATATTCTTCATCAGTACTCACACAAAAAATTATAAATGCAAAAAACATATTGTTAGGGTCTATGCCGCGCTTAGATAATTTTTCTAAGAATGTTTTTGCCGAAGAAATAATACCATTAAGTATATCTCTATGTATATCTGAAGCTACAATGTTTAAAATACCCATTCCAAGAATAAGAGGACTCATTGTCTTTTTTGTAAGATCCACGTCACGTCCAGTTTCAAGAATAGATGTGGTTGCAATAAGTCTCTCTTTGTCTCTCAAAGATAAATTAAATTCTTCAATAAAGTCACAAGATATATCTGGAAGCCCTGAGTTAAGATTTCTAATATATGTTTCATTTTTTTCTTTACTGTTTTTTGGTAAATAAAACGGAGCATCTAAAAATTTATTCAAATAAACACCTGGATTAATTAAACCAAAAAAATGTTTAAACGATTGCTCTATTTGTGCTTTATCCATACTTAAAATAAAGACTACATTTTCTACCGAAAATAATTGTTTTGTTTTCTCAATAACATCTTTAGCGTATATTGGGTTACATCTATCCAATTCATCTATAATTATTATTAAAGGAAATTCATATTTATCATAAAAAAGTTTTGCAACATTTTCCAATTCTTTTTTAAAATCTTTAATTATTTTCCTTTTATTATTATAATCCTCTATCTTTTCATCTGAAGGAGTTTTACAATCTTCTTTCATTTCTTTCATGTCGACTGTATCCCAAGAAACTTTTTTAACAACAGCACACCCAATATTTTTCACAATTTTAATTGTTATATCCCTAAATTTATTAATGTTTTCTATATCAAGCTTTTCATACACTTCCTCAGACCCACTGAGTTTTTTTGAAAATTCAATAAACTCTGTCATAATTCCTATAAATGAGTTATCTATAAGATCATGAGCAAAAGCATCAAAATAAATACTATAAATGTTTTTCTCATTTTTTAAATGTTGTCTAAACATCCTTATAAATGTAGTTTTTCCTTCCCCCATAATTGAATCTAAATATATAACAAAACCAGCATCCATCTTATCAAAAGGAATGTTTTCAATATAAGCCATCAAAGATTCGGCTCGTTCTTTTCTGTTTTCAAACAAATCATTTTTGAATGGATCATCCTCGTTAACTTCCACATCTTTACGCTTGTAAAAAATACCCATTTTAATCTCTCCTTTTCCTCATTATATTAAAACTTTCCTAAAGTATCACCTTCTGCTTTCATTAAAGCAGTTAATTCTTTGTCCGCCATCGGATCACCTATAAGTCCTTCTTCATACCAATCAAGACTGAATTTGGTTGATAGTGCGTGGTGAATTGTATCATCTAAATATATATCACCGTCTTTGGGTTTCGTACACGCGGCACATAAAGCAATTGTGAGTCCTTTTATTGTCCTTATTCTTATTGCCATTACTTTACTCCTTGTGTTGGTTTACTTTCTAGTGTTGCCTTTCCAAAAATAATACGGTGTAATAATTCAAATGGCCAAGCATACCATGGTACATAGAACTCTATACACGCAGGCATACCTTTTGGACCTATTTGAACAGCGTTTTTGCATGGTCGTGTTTTCAACCACCATCTAGTTAATGGTTTGGGTAAAGATTTACCCATTACATATTCTTCTTTCATTTTCTACTCCTTCAAATCATTAGGCAACGCTATTTCTAATGATGTATAGTGTTTACTATCAATCACTTTATGTATGACTGAAATTTCAAAATTTATATCCAACCCTTTTAAATCTAAATAACACCAAACAAGCTCGTGTATATCTTTTATATGCCCGTCCAAAAAATATCCACACTGAATCCACATCTTATGCCCGCAACTACATTCAGTATTAACACCTCTGTTTCTTAAATATCTAACAATTCCTTTTAATGGGTCTTCTATATGCTCTTCATACCAAAAATTCTTCATCCACACATCTTTCTTCTCATTTTTTCCGTCGTAGCAAAATACTCCCGTAAACAGTTGCCGCAACGATGACAAGGAAATGTGTCCGCATCCTTACCACATGTATAAACATAACTATTACCTTCATACCTCTTCACTATTGCGTCCCATGCTTCTGGTGTAATTACCCAATAGGAATTTAAAGTGCGCTTCCTATAAGTATAATTATCCTCATATTCCTCTGGTATGCTTTCAGTATAGTAGGCCATAAATGTAAAAACAACTGGTATTTCAGCTTTTGTATAATATTCTACAACTTCATCTGCAAGCTCCAAATTCCAACTATTTATTCTAAACCTAACAAACATAAGATTTTCAGGAATTGGGTCTAATTTGTAAAAATCTTTATCCGTCCTTGTTGCCGGATTAACTGTAAGAACAACCGGCCACATCCTATCATTGATTTTAAAACCCTCTAAGTCTCTAGGAATAGCGGTGTTATAAAACTTATTAGGATACTGTTCAGTTGCCTTAAGTACAAGTTTTCTTTTAACATTACTATCATTACCATCATTCACACGAACAACTGTATTTTCGGCCAACGTGATTGATGGCATATTCGGTAAATTTTTATCCAATGGTTCTAAAAAAGATCTACCTGACTGAAAGAAACAATCTTCACATTCATTCGGACAGGTTCCTGTCTGTGGAATTGCACAAACAATACCACTTGCTTTAGTTTTTGGGTTTTCTATATAAGTCATTTTTCTCTCCTTTTCCTTTTGTGGAGAAGGATTTCTCCATCTCCTTTTATTATTATTTAAACATAAGCTTCATCATAACAACACATTTTGTTTGACGAATAAATGCGCTTAAGCGATTTTATTCTTTTAAATTTCATCTGCATTATCCTCCTTTGTTTCTATTTCATACATATCATGCCTTGGTACTGAACAAGTTTCGCATGATTTGTCTGAGTAATTATTAAGAAAATCTTCAAAATTGTTATACTCTTTCGAAGAATATAAACACTTCTTAAATTTACCATCAAAGGTGATAAGCATTCTGTTAACTTCTGTTACATCTCTTTCCTCCTCACATATCTTTACGCCGCTTCGCTGCGGTAAGAAATCCACTGGTTTATCATACTTTTCATAGAATTTACCAGATCTTCTTTTCGTAATTCTATATGATTGCTCAATATCAAAATCAATAGTCTTATCAATGTAGTCATCTATCTGCATCAATAAGTCATCAGTTACCTCGTCAACAATAAATACATGTTTTAGCTTCTTTAAACCTTCCGGTATAAAAAGTTCTATAGGAACCAACTTAACTACTAATTTTTGGGTTAAGTTAATGACATCCACTTCTAACCGCTTGACTGTTGAATACTTCCTTTGAAGCGTATGTACATCAACACTTAATCTCTTCTTGTAAAACAGTGAGTTAGTAAACTCAACTATATCTGGATGTAATAAAGGATCGCCCAGACCATACAAAAATAAACTGTCAACATTACAACCAAGGTTGTTAAGGAGTACTTTAACTTTATCCAACGTTTCTGTTGTCATAAAATTAATCTTTCCTGTAGGACACACTGTTCCCCAAGATGTACAATCCTTGTTGTTACAACCTTTTACAAATTCTACGTGAATACCCCATTCTCTAGCTCGCATAATAAATTCTCCTTTTTAAATATAATTATAGGTTATTATGGCGCTACTATCTGTGCTGTTAAGCTTTTACAGGGGCTCACCCGTTCTTATAGATTTTTCTTTGCCTCTTATCTATTATAAGCATTAATTCTGATTTGTCAAGTATAAATCGCCATTTTTATCATTTCTTCTAAACATTTCTTTGCCAGCTCGAAATCTTCAAGCACTTCTTTATACACATCACTCTTTATCCCACCCTTTCTTAACAAGTATGACGGGTGGTAAGTAGGAACAATCATTGTTTCTTTCGTGCGATGCAAAATTCTACCTCTCATGTCCTTCATAGGCATATTACCTGACAAAGTACACAAACTTCTCGAAGCATCTGCACCTAAAGTAATGATAACATGAGGATTTATGATTCTTATCTGCTCCATCAAATACGGACGGCAGGAATCCACCCAACTCTTTTCAAGTGACTGACCTGCCGCTACGAAACATTTCACTAAATTAGTTATATATACATCATCATAAGTCAGTCCGGCTGCCTCTAATATAACATCTAACAACTTACCTGCTCTGCCAACAAAAGGTTCTCCCTGCATATTTTCATCATGTGCTGGGACCATTCCACACATCATTAGTATAGCGTTTGGATTTCCCTTATCAAAGACAGGGTTAACCCTCGTTTTATGTAGGTTACATAATTCACAAACAGCTACTTGTTGTCTTAATCTACCAATCATTACCTTCACCTTTTCCCTTATTTCAATTACTTACGATATGTGTTATCACTACCAAATATTTTGTAATACCAACCCTTTAAAAAGCACATAAGCACCTCCAAAGTAGTTTAACGTCTTACTCAGGACTATTTGTATGTCCGCTACCACAATGCGCAGTTCTAGGAACCATGAACCTTTTCATATCTATACCTCCTTAGATTATTTGTCTTCAAACAATTCTAAACCTGGATTATTGATTGACTCTTCAACCAATTCCTTAGTTGATTCAAAAATGTCTGAGCTATAAAGCCTTTTCTCTTCAGCAGAAAGCTCAATATACTTTGGATAATCAGCCTTAGCTTTCTTTTCCCCGCCGCAACCCATTGCTTTTGCTTTTCTATTAATACAAGCTGCAATTTTTTTCTTTGTAGACGCTGAAAATTTTGCGCGTCCTAAAAATGCTTTTGCGGTTGCCGCATGTTTACAATCATTAACAGGGAAGCTTCTACCTGGTCCGCAAAACGTACCTTTACTCATTTTTTTTCTATCTTTCGTAGTAAGCTTCTTACTTTCTTCTATTGCTCTGCAGGCTCTTTCAATCAATTCCTTCATCGATATCACCCTCCTTTATCTGGTTCTCCCCGGCCCTCTTGATTTCTTTGGGGGAGTTATATAAACCTTCCTACCTTTGCCTTTGTCGGAGCCTCCGCGCCCTTGGCCACTTCGTTTGCCTCCAGCACCGCCGGCTCTCTTTGGTTTATTACTCATTGTTTCCTCCATTCTCTATTTCAAGTACTTTTTCCAAACAATCTATCGAAATCTTCGATATGTTCTTCAGGAGTAGCTTTGTCAAACCACCCAACTATAATACCATTTTCATTAAGGATTCTCTTTCCAGCACCAGACATATCAGCTATCAAAGGTAGAGTATCCTCATCTATAATGTCATAACAATCTATAAAAATGAAATCAAATCTTTGCTTGGTCTCATACATATAAACCAAACCATCTATATTTAGTATTGTGTGCCGTTTTTCAGGATAAACATTGTAATCGAAACTGTAATCCTCTGATTTTAACTGGCTATATGCTTTAATAACGTCTTCGTTCACTTCAACTGTGGTTAGTCCTCTAACCCTTGGGCACGATAATATGTACTTGGAAGCTACCCCCAGTCCTAATCCTATTTCCAGACATTCTCCTCTAGGCTTGTCATTTAACTGCCATATATAATCTTCTAGCTCGCTCTCCAGAGCCCAGAGATTATGGCCTGGTCCTATTTCAAGAAACAATTCGTTATTAAGTTTGTATACCTTAGCGTCGCCGCTCTCAGCTATTACTTTACCATCCTCAAAATAAATTAACCCATCACCCATTAGATCTCTCCCATTTAAAGATTAAGTTATTCTTCCGGCGGTTTAGGAATCTCTTGTGCCCTTTCAAATTCAAAAACCAAATGTATCTCTACACTTTCAGCTACATTTGGATCGTACTCCGGCCCTGACTCGCTTACCGCTGTAACAACATGGTTATATTTCACCCCTACAGTACCACTTTTAGAGATAGGTAAAAATATTCCTAGTAAAGTGCCGATCTCGTCACTCACATAATTCATCCATGCAACAGCTTGTTCTTTATCAACCTCTTCATTATTGGTTGTGTCCGTTGAATCAGTCATTATACTTCTCCTTTATTAAGTTTTTTAAGCTCCTTCTCCTGCTCATAAACATCGGAAACTATTTGCGCTAAGTTTCCTGCCCAATTGGGGTTGTCAGTATTTAATGCAACTTCAACAACAAAGTCCTCAATATCATGGGGTAGTAATTTTCTACCGTCTTTCTCATCTATAAACACATGTCTAAGTTCATGTGAAATTAATCTTTTCTTATCTTCTGCGTCAGCAATTTCCCATGCTTTCTGATCAACTGTGAGAACATAATCAACAGTGCTGCCTAATTCCACTTCATGTTTCGTAAAATACTTAACTTTTTCACTTGCAACTTCCACACTGGCAAGAACTAATTTGCCACGACTCACGCGCCTCTTTGTATCAAACATAAGCTTGATGTTTAAATTCGCACATGTGTTAGGAAATCTTTCCTCTGCCACATTTAAAAATACCTCTGTCAAATTTTCATTTGCATCTTCATACCTCATAATCCTTCTCCTTTACCTTCCCGTTTTTTGTATTAAAAGTTTAATCATAAACGGATGTATCATACAGTGATGTAAGTGACACACCCATGCCAAATTCTTTGGTCTGTTTGTTCCACCATTCTTCAAAGACCTCTTGTGGTGTAAGTGTTTAGCACCGTAACAATCCTTGTCTCTCCTAAAACATATCTTTCCGCCATCTCTCTTTTCGCAGTGTTTCTGTAATGCTTTCCAATGCTTACTATTAAAATCTAAACGCTCTCGTATAGGTATTTGAAATCTACTTAACTTAAATGTTTTCTTAGGTGGTTTTTTCTTTATTCTTCGCTTAACCATTCCTCAAACCTTATAGATAATTTCCATTTAGATTTACATCCAGGGCACATCGTAAAAGCAACGGTACCATCAGAGCCAGCCTCAACACCTACGACATACAACATTTCCCCACAAAAACAACTTAAAAAATAAGGACAAAAACACACATCATTAGGATTGTCATCCATTCCTATAATTCTCTTCAAAATGTTTCTGTAAGCGCCTCAAATCTTCTACTTGCGCTTTGGAATTTCTTATCTTTTGTTTGAATTTTGAAGCATTGCTCTTTTTCTTTCTGGTTTTTACCTCTCCAGTGTAAGTCTTTCCGTCTTTACCGTAACAGATATGTACGTACTTGTTACCTTTAAATTGTTTGGTTTTTACCTTGCCACCGCTGTTAACGCAGTTAGTGAATCCTTTTGGGGACATTAAATTTTTCCTCCTAAATGTAGTTCTGCAAATCCTTTTGACATGTTTTTCTCTCCTTCTTAATACAATATAATCATTAATTTCAGTTTGTCAAGTAACTTTCTTTAAAAAGTTGAAAAAATATGCACATTAAAAGGTATGTGCTTTGCTTGAGATATCTTACCTAACATCCTAATTGTTGCTGGCCTATTCCAGGAATGGATTATTATATCAACGCGGTTATTTAAATTCCATGGATTATCAAACAGATATGAAGCTACATCGTAACCATCACCATTCCCGTCACCAAGATCGTGATCCAGGAATATAAGATCGTAAACTTCTTCTTCTAAATGGTCTATGGCTGCGTATGCGCTCTCAGTTATGGTTATACCGTGCTCTCCAAATTTCTCCAGAAAAAATTTGGCTCTGAAGCTATCATCCTCTAATACTAAAATCTTCATAATTCTACCCGCTTATCTCTCGTCTTCCAACATCTCTAGTAAATATTGCTACTAATTCATCAGAAGGTGATTTATATACAAAGTTTTCATACCACCCTTTTAATTTTTCGTCTCTATAATAAGTTCTTGGGTGATGTATAGGTTTACCTGTTTTCCATACTTCTTGTAACACACTAATTAAACCAAACTCATCAATTCCTGGCCTAGCGTCAAAGATACTACGTCCTATTAAATCTTCTCTTTTCTGACCTTCAATTTTCTCGGCTGCTTCATTGTAATCTACGAAAACAAAATCTTTACCTTCATCTACTGTCTTGTATACCGCTACTCCAGGCTTCGATTTCTTAAAAATATATTTATATCTTTCCTCACTCTTCTGCAGCGCATCCTCCACCAGCTTGCGGTCTGTAACATCACGAAGAATACATAAATAACCAATTAAACCATCTTCTTCGTCAAAGATAGGTGTTCTTGTAAAATCAAACCAACTCTTTAAACTCTCTATATACATATCAGGTTTGTTTACGTACCTAAGAGAATCTTCATTGGTAAGAGACGCACAACAATCACCATTACAACCGGAACTATTAAATTTCATTGGACATTGTTTATCTATTAAATCATAATTTTTCACGCCTAATCTTTTAAGAAGTGTTTTATTAGCAAATTTAACTAAAAACTTAGAATTTACAATAACAACGAAATCCGGGATAGCATCAAAAGCAAACTCCCATTGTGCCGATCTCTCTAGAAGATAACCATTTTCTACTAATTGATTAGTTATTTCTCTCAACTTTTCTAACTCGGAGTTAAAAGTCATCATTACTGTACTTACCCCTTTTAAAATGCCTTTAGAATAATAGGAAGTATCAACCTGCCAAACCCCTCTGCTATTGCTATACCAACTAGAGAAACACCAACAGCAATGATAGCCATTTTAGTATGAATTACAGCTATTTTATTCTCTAATTTGTTTATCTCTTTTATCAACTCTTCTTTGACACCTGATACTGTTAAAGATTTTATACTTGCATTAAGCTCATCTAATTTTTTCTCTATGCGTTTTTCCAACTTATCTAAATCAGCATCGGTTTCAAGTCTTCGCTCTTTTAACTCAAAATGTAAAAGATCTTTAACCTCAATTATTTGTTTATGTAAATCTTCCTTAGCAGAGCTTAAATCAGATGATAATTTCTCAATATTTTTACCCAACTGCTCTAAACTACTTAAAACTAAATCATACCACGCCTTTTTAAGCCTTTCAGCTTCAAGAATGTGCTCTTCTGTTAAAACTCTAAATGAATTATCGCTCATGTTTTACCTTCCCACCACACATAGGACAATAATGTACTGACACGCCATATCTATGTACCTGCGTATAGCCTTCCTCATCTGAAAGCTCAATCCAAGATAGCACCCACCCATATGGCGGATGCCACCTAAACAGTTTTCTATTATTATCCTTCAACGTTAGATAATTCTCACAAGTACAAAAGTCTTTCATTAATTATTGCCTATTAGTGGGTAAATCCACCACCACTATACGCCTCATGGAAATCACACTTACCGCCAAAAGTTCTCCAGCCTTCTGAAGGCCAGTTCTTCTGCCAGGTTGCCGTACGATCAGCATTCTGACCAGCAGCACCTACTAGATTAGTATCCATAACATCAAACTTCGGAAGCACAACTGGAAAAGATGCAGATTTAGTTCCGCCGTCTCTCAACGCTTTACCACCATCTGTGTCCATACCCATCTTGAACATCTCGTCATTCCAAGTATACTTGACAGTTGAGCCCCATACCAGTGGGTTCTCATTTCTTTCAGCATCTTGAACTAGATCATGCAGACCGAATTCCGCAGCACCTTCCATGATACCTTTGTCGATAAATGCCATTGTATCCACTCTTGTGTAGTCATTAGACAACCTGTTACCTACCCAAAGAGCACCAAAATTAGAAATTCTCATGTCGAGAGCTCTTCTAATTGTAGTAGTAGTATCAGTCCTAGTGTAAGCGGCTCTATCGGGTTCGTCTACTCCGACGTGCGGGATCTGATAAAACTCATGTTGTTGTTGATTCTCAGCCATAATTAGTTCTCCTCTTTTATTAATTTGCAAGAGCTTTCGCCCTTGTGACTATATTATATTACAAGAAATCAACTTTGCTAAGCTAAAACCTAAATAAAATCATATAATCTTACTTTTATATTACTATTTTTTAACAACCACACACTTACATCGTCATAAGAGTCCATGGAAGTTACTACTAGTTCCTTTATCTTGGCTTGTATAATCTGTATCATACATATCCTACAGGGTATACCACATGCCATGTACATAATAGCACCTTCAGCTACAAGCCCGTCTCTTGCACACATGTTAATACAATTACCCTCAGCGTGTGCCGCTATACAAATTTCCAAACCTTCTCCTGAATTAAATCCCATCGTTCTTCTAGGACAAACTCCTACTTCCAGACCATCACCCAAGTCATCTCTCTGGTCACACCCCACAATACCAGTAGGTGGTCCATTATATCCGGTAGCAAAGATACCTTTATTCTTATTAACTAAGATAGCTCCTATCCTTCTTGACAGACACTTGGAATTCCTTGCTGCTTGTCTACACACATTAAAATAATATTCATCCCAACCACTTACTGGTTCGTCGGTTATACTATAAGGATCAATTTTTTTAGGGGTTTCTCCTTTATGTAGCATGTAGACAGCTACTACAAACTCAGGTTTAATGTTGGGGTAATTCTCTTTTACTGCATCATAACATTCTTTAAATGTATAATTAATAACTGAACTTGTTTTTACTATGTTAAGAACGTTACCAAAATCCTCATCTTCCATCGCCGTATCAAGTAATCTTCCTGCTGCTGCCTGACATTGTATATACAATCTATCCTTTTTCATATCCTTCTCCTTAACCTAAAAATTGTTTAACTCCTGCAAATGGGTTGTTGTTTCTAATCTTCCTCTGTTTCTGGTCATATTTTAATCTTATATCATTTACCAAAATACTTGCTTGTTCCACCAAATCTGGACTGACATACAATTGAAGACCACTGCCCTGCCCCAACTGACCCTTTACATATTGCATAAAGCCACCTAGTTCCTCAACACATTCTCGAATTTCTTCTATCATTTCTTCATCTGTATACCTTTTATCATTGCTCATCATCTTCTTCCTCCTTAGAGAGAAACTCAACAATCTCATTACTGACTGAAGACCAAGACAAATCCCCATCCTTTATTTTAGATTTTTCTTCGTCAGATTTGTATTGCAGTAATACAATTCTTTCTACAGAAAGACACACAGGGCATCTTACATCCACTACTATAGCCGCCCCATTCTTCTGTGGCTTGACCATACACTTCCCTCTCACACCACAGTCACACTCATAAATTATTACATTATCTTTGTTATCAAGTATCTTTACCATGTTCCTTTTCCCTTCAAAACCGTATTAGGGTTGCCCCTATGTATATTATAGTACAAAAATACGAATTTGTTAAGAAATTTGTTTTTTCTTATTTCAAAAATAAAAAAAGGGATTAACCATAAATTCGATCTCCCTTTAATATAAGCACTATTTTCCATTTGTCAAGTTCTTTTTTTAATTAATTCTATTTACCAGCCTCTTTTTCTTTTAATTCTTCTGTGTACATATTAATGATATAAAAATCATTTATATCGTAACAATAATCTTCACCACTATCATCAATTACTCTTATTAAGCCATTGTCTTTTGCTAAAATATCTTCTATAACACTATACCGTTTGCCTTCTGTCAAATCATCTCCATGTTTTGTGTTACGCATATATTTTGCCATAGTTGCCATAATTTTCCCCCATTTCTAAATTAAAGTCTGTTTAATTTTAACCTGTCTTACTTCTTTCTTATTTTTTTCATTTGCCAACCAGTGTAATAACACATAAGATTGCTCACCACTATCCTTTAAAACCAAAGCCTGGCCAGAAACTTTACACCAAGGCTTGTCACCGAACAATTTTTTGTAATAAGATAAATTATACACTTCTGATGATGGTAAAAAACAATATTGCTCTGAAACAGGACTATTAATTTCTTTTATATTAGATGAACTAACCAAATTATTAAATAATGCATCAACAGACGCATATTCATGTTTAGCTAATGGGTACCCCATTTAAAACTCCGTTTTCACTAAATACACCTCTTATTAATAAGAAGGTTAGTTAATTGTTACTTGACAAGCACACACCTGTCTTTAGATTTTCTTACCTTACCCCACTTTCCTTCCACACCTTACACACCATCTGTCGTTTAAATATTTTCTACTCATCCCATCCTCTTTGTACCAAATATAAGCACTATTTTAGATTTGTCAAGTTATTTCTGTAAGATTTATTGGTCTCCTAACAGAAAATAATCCTATTCCTGCCTTCATAGCAGCTATTACACCCGCAGCTTCTAAATAATTATCTACAAATATAAAATTATCAGGCATTTTGTTATTTAAACATGTTTTATTTTCCCTCACCACTATAACAGGAACACCGTTTCGTTCACACGCCTGGTGTGGAAAACCATAACAACTATCTGGACTAACTAAACAATCTATGTCGTTGATCGAAAAGTTGCCGCCAATCCTGGGTGCTCTGTGTAATCCTTTCAAGACACAGTGTATGTAACTCACTGACACTGTCTCAGCTGACAACCTTGGGTCAACTATCTCATTAAAATCCTTAAACATCTCAGAATCTATTGGAGCATGCGCGACTGGTTTATTCAGCCCATTTGCTATAAGTTTAGATGCTGTAGCCTCTACACCTCCCCATGGGTTTACACCGCCGTTTCTCATATAGTCAAACGCTACTTCTTTTTCCACTTCTATTAAAGAAGCAATTGCCAACGCATCAAAATCATAATGACTCACCTGATCAATCAACTCTTTCCAACCATAAACTTTACCATCAGCAGAACCATCTTCCGCTTTAGTTGCTATCATCCTTAATGGAACATCTAATAGAACGATGGACGCCTCTAAACCTAACACCACTCTCGCAGCTGAAACAGAATTAACTAAATCACATTTCAACGGTGTGTTGGTTGCAACAAGAACTTTATTTGATTTAACTCGTTTCAAGTTAATCTCACCAGATAAAAATCTGTCTAAGATACTTCCTTCCACATATAACATGTTGCCAGTCATTTCATTTATGTCTGACGCATTAACAACATTAGGATGTACAACTAAAGTATTACTGACTGAAGCCAAAAGACGAGCGGCAGCGTTGCCGTCCCCAGCGTGACCTCCAATCTCTGCACCTATTCCCGTGGGAATAATCATCACAACGTTCATTACAATCTGTTAATCACTGCGCTGTTAACTATTTTTCCGCCAAACCACCCTACTGTAAACTTTTCTGCCTCGCTGGTGGAGAAATCTTTACAGGTAAATATATTGATAAATACTTTCTTCAATATGTCTAGCGTATGAATAGTTATATTACTAGTCAAAATAAATTGTATTGCTGAAGTGCCCGTTGTATGTGGAGAAGTTTGTTTCTCTTCTTCAGGGGTGTGTAGATCATCCCAAAAATGTAATTCACATCTTTGCATATCTATAAGTTCACACAACTCCACAAAATAGTTTTTCAAAGAACTTCGATTGAATGTTGACACATCACAATCATGTAAATCTAAAATTAACTCTACACCATACGGTGCGCGACCCTCAGTCGCCTGGTCCAACAAAAAATCCCCGCTATAGGATCAAACCCAGGAGACATCTCTTCTCTTTCGTTCTCAGGACCTCCTAGATATCCTTCTTTTTTAGCGAGAGTAATTTCTAAAGCATACATTTCATCAGTCATCTTTTACCCTCCATAATTTTTTCTTTTATATGATCAACGTGCCACCAATACTGCTCATCTACATAATCATATATCAATTTCTTTAATTCATCATAATGTTTAAGCCACATTTTTAATTTAGTTTTATTTCTAAACGCCCAAGGAATATCTGGGCTTAAGCCGTAACACCAATAATCATAAACAAAATCATTCTTCGGGAATAATTCAATTCCAAATTTATTATGATTTTTATAAAAATCAGAGTTGTATAATACAGACAGTGTTTCTAATTCTATCTTGTCAATATATGGTAAAATTCTTTCTAAACCTATCAATTGATTATCTAATTGTTTTTGAGAAATACGTGGAAGAAATAATATCAATCCAATTTGAACCTTTACGTGCTCGCTCAAACTTACTATTGATTTTTCAACCATGTCCACATTTATTCCTTTATTTATTACTCTCAACCCATCATCATCTAAAATTTCTACTCCTATAAATACATCCGAACAGTTGGATTCTTTTAGTAACAAAGAGAAATCTTTGCCAACTTTGGTGTTTGCTCTTAACATTAAATTATATTCTAGTTTGTTGTTAGAGTTTTTTAATTTCGTAGCTAAAAATTCTAAATCTTTAATAGGAATTGAGTCAGAAGACAACATTATTTCTACATCATCAGATAATTTTGAAATATCTACAAAATCACTAACTATATTATTGATATCTCTCAAATAATAATTATCTTTTTTGCTGACACAAAATTTACATTTTCCCCAATCACAACCATTTCCTGTCATAACAGTAATAAAGTTTTTTATTGGTACCAACGAATAATCTGGATTACACATTATATCTTCTGTATGAATTTCATCAAATACAGAAGATATAACCTTTGACTGATCCTTATTTACATTTTTTAACGCTGAGCCGCCAATGAAAGCTTTACATTTCTTATTTTTTTCTTTATATTTCTTAACATATCTCCCTTGAAATATTATATCAGGCGAAAAAGAGGCAGAACATAAAACCGTGTCATAACTTACGTCTTCTATTTCTGGGATATAATCATCTATCCATTCCTCATTAAATAAATTTTCATCAAGCCACAAAGTTCTATTTGAATCATTATAAATATATTCTGGAGGATTATAATAATTTATAGTAGTATTAATATCTAACACATCATAAGTAAAACCTAAATTATTTAACAACGTTGCTAAATAAAACATACTTGTTTGTGATTCGCCTTCTCCCACAGTAAAAGAAGGTATTATAAGATAATCTTTCATACTTTAAACTTTCCTTAACACACACCTATCTTTAGATTTTCTTACCTTATCCCATCCGCTGGATAAAAAATAGTCTACCATGCTATCAAAATTGTAACTATATCCATCCTTTGCTGGGTACATCTCAATCATAAGTATAGAACCTTCTTTGGCGCGGTCGTTCATCTCACCCATAACTTTAAATCTGGTATCCTCATCGAGAAACATCAGAATATAATTAGCTAGTAGTATATCATATTGTGTACCCGGTAGTGGGTCCTCACCAAGAGTAATCTCTATACCGAAGTCATCTACCATATCGATTGGATAGACACCATAGCCTAAATCTGCCATGAATATAGAATTCCTACCATTACCACATCCAATGTCTAAAACTAGCCCCTTCTCTGGGAAAAGCTTGACATTTCTCCTAAGATACGGAGTGGCTTCTTTCCTACCGCACCTAACACACCATCTATCGTTTAAATATTTTCTACTCACGGTCCTTCTCCTTTGCATACTTCAAGCCAGCCATAAATGCAGTTACGGCTATTACATACACCGACTGCACTAGATCAATATCACCACTTTCCTTAACAAATTTACTTAACATTTTCTTGTTCTCATCAGTTAGAAGACAAATTTTTTCTCCATCAATTTTTAAATCCATTTTTTACTCCTTTAAACATCTTAATTTAGCAAGGTCTTCTGCGTACCCATACAGATGTAGACCTTTACTTTCCACAACCATTTCGCCGTCTTTTACGCCGATTTCTCCAGCCATATACTCTTTAAGATTTTGGATGGCTGCTAAATTAGCAGGTAATCCTCCCCACAGGTCCCACGACCTAAAATACACAAAGAAATGTAGTGTGTCGTCCTGTATTCTTGTGTCTATATGACGCAAACAAGGTGGGTCTAACAAAATCATATCAGACGGTTGTTCAATCGCCAAACACATTTGATTATTACGATGACCGTGCTTCTTATATGTTTGTATTACCCATTCGATTTGATTTAATTGAACAACATTGTTCTCTATAAACAAAGCTTTACCATCAATTTCACGCCAATCAAAAATTTCAGTATTGATAAGCCCTTCTTTTTCCCACAGCTTCGGAAAAGAAACCTGAGCTCTTGTTAACCGCTCACCATAAGTATAAGACTCCCCTTCTTCTCTTCTAGAAGTCATGAGATATTCTATATACGCTCTATCATACCCCTCACCACCATATATATAAGCTTCTTCCACAGGTGCTGGGATACCACAACCTGGTGGCATATCAGGTAATATAGGTTGTGTTCCTGGGTGTTTAACATGACCTGTGAAGTAGTCATATTCAAGGCGGGTTTGACCTGCGTATGATCCTCTGTCTATTTTAAATCTTCTGCCATGATCAAGAATATCATACACTGCTTGAAACCATAAATCTGGTAAATCTCTTGCTTCTATTTTATGAATATATAACATTATATATTCCTTTCCTCTATTATACCAATAGTACAATGCTGTGCACCACCGTGTGCAAAAATACACAGCTCCTTTAGATTAAACTTCCTTATGTCCCCCATAAATGTTGAATGATAACCGAATGATATAACAACACCATCCTCATTTAATATCCTTGGGATTTCATCAGCTATTAATTTAAATCTGCTGTTTAAATTTCCCTTATACATTTCCATGGACTTTCTATAACTGTAAGGTGGATCTAATATAATAGTATCATACCTATCCCTTGCATCCCTCACAAAATCCAAAGCATCCATGTAATAGTCAGCATTCATTGTTTCGTCTATATCATTTCTAACTTCATCAAGATTTAACTTAGTTTTACCAGCGAATAAGTTTAATACTTTACCGCCGCTTCTATCTTCAACCCATCGTTTAATCTTCGGAGACTCAAATGTATATCTTCTGAGGTTTGTTCTTATAAATGTTAACTTAGGTTCTACACTCATCCTATCCTCCTATAATATATTTAAAGAGATTAAAATAGCTAAAGCAGTTAAAATAAATGACCCTACAGTTACGAATAATACAGTCCGTTTACTTATTTTGTTGTTTTTGCCTCGTTCTGTAATATCCCTACTTAGTGTTTTTAGTGTTTCTTTTATTTCTTCACCAACTTTTACTATTTCATAATTATATGAATCAATAGTATTATGAGGTACGACGTGTTGTGGGTCTATCATAGGAACCATATCTACAAATGACCCCCCTACAGTGTGGGTTTGAAGACTTTCTGCTAACTTTTCTAGGTCTTTGTAATAAAACATCATATGTTCTATTAATTTTTTAGTGCCTTCACCAAGTTGCATACTTTCCATCATTTTTTTGGTGTTTTCGCCATGAAGATGTAAGCTTTCCATTAATTTTTTAGTACCTTCATTAGGTTTTATACTTTCTAAAAACTTTTTATTGTTTTTGTAATGAAGATGTAAGCTTTCTGTTAATTTTTTAGTGCTTTCAATATCAGGGCTCAGCTTTTTTAAAAAATTTTTAGTATTTTCGTCTCTCATTAATTTATTATGATCATATTCTTCTTTTTTCTCACGGCATTTATCAATAAGAATTATATATTTAATGTCTCCTGGATAATCACCATGTGTGTCCGCCCCTATTAACTCCATATACTTAGGGACAAGAAGATGTACCACTTCATTAAATTCTGCATCAGATATTTGATACTCTTTCATAAAATGCGACCGATACAAACCATTTCCAAATTCAGTATGATGCTTATCCTGATAGTCTATTAACATCTTTAAAAAATCTTCTTGTTTTTTTAAACTCATATCTATTTTCATTTTCCTTCTCCTTTGCATTTTAATTCAAAATACCTACACCCCTCCTGACTATGCACATATTTATGGTGTTCTTTACACAACGAAATACATATATCCATATCAGCAGATTCTATTGGGTTCTGATTAATTCCTTCTATGTGATGACAATGTATTTCAGCGTCATCTACAGTTAAACCACAATCACCATACTGACAGGTGTAATTATCTCTTTCTAATACTAATTGCCTTAATTCTGGTTGAACTTCTCTGGAAGTGGTTGATTTAAAACCTTTTGGCCAAGCTTTCCTATTAAAAATAGAACAAGAGTTTTTACAGTAATTTGAACAATATAATCTATTTTCAGACATATCATTTGAATTAAGAGCTTTTAGTCTGTTTTTAACAGCAAATCGAGTTGGATTACACCATTTTCCACAATACGCGCATTTTGTTTCTATCTCCCCATTCAAACCCTTTCTAATAACATTATATTTATTTAATCTACTAGCATAAGTATCATACAATGCTATGTTTTTGGAGATGACCCCTCCTTTCCAACCTATGTGAGTTTTTCCGCCACCCAACAATCTTTCACGATTATAACACCCACAACTTTTAGTGGCCCCACCTACTAATGAACTACCTATCACTAATAATTCGACACCACAATCACATTTACATAACCATTTATAGTGGCCACATTTCGTCTTTTCTTTAGTTCCATTTACAACTAAAAGTCTTCCAAATCTTTTATTTAGTAGGGATAGTTTACCTTTTCTACCAAGTTCACTAACAAATTCTCTATGCAAACACCCACAACTTTTAGTATTACCACTCACTAAAGAACTACATGTTGGACTTGTTGTATTTCCACATTCACATACACATTTCCACAATATGTCCCCACTATGTGATTTACCACATCTTCCAAGCGCTTTTAGCCTACCAAATATTTTATTAGTTATATCTATGCTTCGGCGACCCATACATGCTCCTTAACTCCACGAAATGATTTCCTATGATATATAGATGGTCCGTACAACAATATTAATTCTTTATGTCTTTTAGTACCATAAGTTTTATTTTTATCAAATTCATAAACAGGGAAAATCTTATGTAAATCATATATTAACGTATCTCTAGTAACCTTTGCAACTATACTTGCCGCCGCTATGGACAAGGATATACTATCACCTTTAATTACATTAATCTGAGTATGATGAATCTTTAATGGTATATTGCCATCTATAAGTACATAATCACAAGATTCTAAACTATTTATAGCAGCAGCCATAGCTAGCTTTGTACTCTCTAAAATATTTATCTCATCAATTATATAATTATTTATAACACCAATACCGTAATTACAATTTTTAGTTATGATCTCATATAATTCTTCGCGTCTGTTCGCAGATAATTTTTTTGAATCATTTACTTTAGCTTCTAACAGCTCCTCTATACAAACTTCCGGTATAATAACAGCAGCAGACACAACCGGGCCAGCTAGGCCACCTCTACCGGCTTCATCAACACCCGCGATGAATTTAAAACCCTTCTCCTTCGCTGATCTCTCAAGAGAGTAATCAGGTAATTTCTTAGTCGATTTCATACTCTATAACTGTTTCTTTAGCTCTAGGTTTAATAATTGCACCTTGAATAATTAATACACCATCACCCCAATAATTAGTATCACTATCCTTAGGAAGTTCATGGATATATTCACGATGACCCCAATAATTTTCATTGATTTTTTCCATTAATTCAGCCTTTCTTAGCGCCCTAACATGAGTATCACCTTCACTATTAGTTATAACAAAATACATACTACTCATCTTCTTTCTCCTCTTCCTCTTTAGTTCCAGTAGTGGTAAACCTACTCAAGTCCCCAGTCAATGGGAATTTCTCATTACCATACGGCTTGTAAATTCTTGAATCTGGAAGAGGTTCTGTAAGGTTACCATTAGCGTCAAGCTTGCCTTCTTCCTTCAACATTTTTCTTAACAATTTTAGATCTTCCTTATTTTGTTTTCTTTGCCTTTCTTGTTCACGATATGGAAGTCTAACAGTAGGCAAGACCTGCTTAATCTTAATCTTAGCCTGATCATGTTGAAACTTATCACAATATCTTTTCTTATTAATAGAAACACTGACCCTCTTAGTAACACAAAACCCCTGGTGTTGAGCCTTACATTCCCTGCAACGCACTTTCTTTGTCTTTTTCATAATACACCTTCCTTATCTCTTATGAATACCTAAATGTCTAATGACATCATCCCACTTCTCCGCCCGCGTGAATTTACTAGTATCAAGTGAATGCTCATTCCACGGTCTGGTCCACAACATAAGCCCTTTTCTCCATCTCTTCTTGTGTTTATACATAGACAACAGATGCTTTTCAAGATCATCCATATAAAAATCAAGATTTAATGACCTACCAAACATGCCTTTTTCAACATGAAGAGTGGCACCAAGATGATGGACACTATCAAAGGGTATATCATGTTTCCTCAACCATTTAGTAGTAACATCTTCTGCACCCCATTTTCTACATGTAATGAAATGAATAGAATGCCCTCTCTTCTTTAATTCTCTCATGAATTGAGGCGCACCTGGAGCAGGCTCAGCAGTAGATTGAAAATCAAGATCAAAAACAATTTTTAACAACCCCTCTGTTATCTTATCATTGTATGCAAGATCTTCAGTATAGACATTCTTATCTATAGCAAACTCTCTGAAATCCTCGACAGCCCAATCTATGCCGTATTCATCTTTCATCCATTGAACAATAACATCACACAAAGCACAGACTACTTCGTCAACATCGAATCCTAATTTCATACCTTTTCCTCCCATCCAAATAGCCCCTCGCCACACACATCTAAGGCAAACTGCGCGTCACAAGTGGTAGTTGACTTAGCACAATTATTACAATTATTAAGTAATACATGAGAACCATACTTCCTTACTAAATTTTCCATATACTTAATGGTATGAATACCTGCAACAATACAAATACCATTTTCAATAAAATCAAACAACTCTTCTAAATCACCATCATTAAAACATTTAGTAATAGTTTCTTTACTCTCATTAGTTAGTTCATGATATTCTTTCATACCTCTTCCCCCATAACTTAAACTTCACAACCACCAACAACACAATCCACCTCTGTTGGGGTCTCGTCTATTAATTCTTTATTATTCTCAAAATAATCTTTAACTTCCTTTTCAGATGCAGCAGTTACTGGTTGGTTCTCTCTTGAACCATCTACATACACAGTCACTCCTTTTAAATCATATATGTACTCCAAAGTAATATCGCTCAATTGTTCTGGGGTTGTTCCTTTCTGTAAATTAATGGTCTTTGACAGAGCACCATCCACATACTTCTGGATGATAGATTGTGTTTCAAAATGATCTGTAGCAGATAAATCAGTAGTGTCTACATACCATTCATTTGCGTCATCCCCCAACTCACCATCTAACATAGGTTTATACATTGGATGCACATAAATCCTATCACTTACTCTGTCAACTCTTTTATAAGCCTTATATGGTAAGGGCTCTATACCAGAGGTGACTTCAGGAATCAGACTAATAGTACCAGTTGGTGCTACAGCCATTAAAGTTACATTCCTAACACCGTGTTTCTTTATAGACATTCTAGTAGAAGCTGGTAACGACCTAATGAAATGTGACTTACCATACTGAACAGAATCAAACTTAGGAAAAGCTCCCTTCTCTGTAGATAGTTTAATAGACTCATCATAAACAGTGTCTCTAATAAACCTCATCACCCTCTCTATCTCATATATAGCTTCCTTTGACCCGTACCTCAACTTCTTAGAAAATAGATATTCAGCGAGCCCCATCATGCCTACACCTACTCTTCTACCATTATGAGCATTGATATCTATGTCTTTTAACACATATTTATTTATTTCTATAATGTTATCAAGAAATCTTACTGCTAATCTAAGTACATGCTCTAGTTTCTTCCAGTTGGTAGTAACGCTTCCTCTAATAAAATTAGGTAGTACTATAGAACCCAAGTTACAAACACCATAAGAACCAAGAGGTACCTCACCACAAGGATTAGTAGATAGAATAGGGTCAAAATAATAAGAGTTGTTACTAGTAAGGTTCTTCCAATTTAGGAGCCCAGGCTCCGCCGCAGACACCATATTCTCTATTATCTTACTCCATATATCTCTTGCTCTTATTTTACCATAATCTTGTTGAGCAAACTTAAACTGCCAATCTCTATCCGCTTCTACCGCCTCCAAAAAATTATCATCCACTGCTACTGATAAATTATAGTGCTTTAATTTACCATGGGTTAGTTTAACATCAATGAATTCAAGTATGTCTGGGTGTGATACATGCATCAGCCCCATAGCTGCTGCTCTTCTACTACCACCAGACTCTATTGTCTTCGCTACAGCATCAGACGCTTCTAAGAAACTAACTGGGCCTGATGAATTACCACCCTTTCCTTTTATAGGGCTGCCGCGCGGCCTAAGAGAAGAATAATTTACACCTACCCCACCGCCCTCACTCCACAGTATTAGAGAATCTTTTACGAATTGACCTATCTCTTCTATCGAATCACCCAAAGGTAATACATAACAATTAAATAAAGACCCTCTGGCTCGCCTTGTATTTCTTAGAATCCTACCGCCAGGTAGAAAATCCATATTATATATCATCTCAGAAAATTCTTCAGTATATTTCGCAGCGTCGCCATTTTCCACTCTTCCAACCTCAGTTCCAACTCTCTCAGCACAATCTTGCCATGTCTCGCCTTCCATAAAATACCTGCTGGCGGCAACTGCTAATGCATTTTCTGTTAATTTTAAATTTCCACTCATATTTGTCTCCTTTATTTATTATCTACCAGTAGAACCGAGCCCACCAGTACCTCTAGCTGTGCTGTCTAATTCATTATCTCCAACATCTAAAAAATGTCCAGTAAAAGTAGCTGCAAATTTCATCTGTGCTATTCTATCAAACGCTACAATTGGAATAGGCCTATCACCTAAATTTATAAGAGGAACGCTTATTTCCCCTCTATACCCCGAATCAATAGTAGCCGGCGAGTTTGGTATAGACAATCCATTTTTTATAGCCAACCCACTTCTCGGTCTTATTTGTGCTTCAAACCCCTCTGGAACAGCTATAGCAAACCCTGTTCGTGCTAAAATTCTTTTCCCAGGTTTGATTATATAATCCTCTATAGCATACAAATCACAACAGGCATCCCCATATGTTGAGTATGTTGGTACTACCGCTCTGCTGTCCAGTTTCTTGAAAAATATTTTTAAACTATTCATGTTGTACTCCCGCATTTCAAACACATTAATTTTTCTTCTGAATCAAATTTAAACTCTGTTCCGCCACACTTATCTCCGTTGGACTTAACTTCGCATGATTCTTTGAGCCAACAACCCCCAATTAATCCTTGAGTCTCCATTGGTATCAAACTGAAATACCTACCAAATCCATCAATCAATGATTGCTCTACAATTTTCCTTACTTCATACCTTTCTTCGTGTTTAGTTTCTACAACTAATTCATCGTGAACAGTTAAAAGTAAGCGCGCGTCATAATCTGACTTCTCTAATCTATCAACCAGATATATCATCGCTTGTTTAATCGTATCAGCGTTGCTTCCTTGAATCGGTTGGTTCATTCCTTGTCTTTCTACAACCTGAACCACATCTCTGTAGCTTGGATGATGATACTCAGGTAAGTTATAGAATCTTTTCCTTCCACTGATGGTCATACTATACCTATTTCTTACAGCCTCTCTGGCAGATTTATCAAGATATTTTTTAACTCCTCTGTATCTTGAAAAATACTTATTCATCATTTCTTCTGCGGCTTTCTCACTTATCTTTAATCCTCTCGCCAACCCAAACTTAGAGAGCCCATACATAAGCCCAAAGTTAATAGCCTTAGCAGAGTTCCTCATTTCTCCAGACACTTTATCAATAGGGATATTATGAATCTCAGCCATAGTACGACTATGTAAATCAATCCCATCTCTAAAACACTCAATGAAGATTGGATCTTTTGACATATTACCAAGTATTCTAAGCTCTGCTCCTGACATATCAGCAGTGATTAAAGAGTAACCATCAGCAGCAACAAAACAACTTCTATATTTTTGTTTCTTAGGTATGTTCTGCATATTAGGCTCAGAACTACTCATTCTACCAGTGGACACCATCTGCTTAAAACTTGTGTGTACTCGCCCAGTCATTTTATTTATCTGTGCTATGAGAGTTTCTCCATAGGTTGAAATAAACTTTTGGGCTTTTCTATAACCCAATAGAGCATCTATGACGGGGTGACCTTTATATTTAGCCAACGTTGATTCTTGTGTGTTCTCAAGGTCTAACCCATATTTTTTTAATGATTTTTTAAGTTGTAGGTTGCTATCAAGATTTATCATAGACACACCAAACAATGTGGTCTGATCTTCACACTCACCAAAAACCGCTTCGGCTTCGGCCGCAAACCTTTCTCTTTCTATATTTGTTTCATGTATTAATTTACGCTGCCTTTCTGCATTCAAAATAATACCATTTAATTCCATTTCACACATTGGCTTGGTGAACTCAAATTCTAATCTACATACATCCTCGAACCCATGTTCATTTATTTTTGGAAGCTGTAATTCTCTTATCAAATTTAATACAGAAACGTCATTACCTGCGTACTCTAATTGGTATGGTTGAAATGTCTGACCGTAGTCCTTAAACGTACCACGAGGCTCTTTGTCCATAGTTATACCAAGGTACTTGAATACAAGAGCAGGTAGGTTAGCTTTGGCTCCTAACCTGCCTAAATTAAACAACTGCTCGGTTAGCATAGTATCATATATATTATCCACATAGAACCCATAGTGGTGCTTAATCATCTTCATATCAAACACCGCATTCTGAATTAATCTAAGTTGTTTGTCTCCCGTTAAGAATGGTTTAAACGTTTGCGGGTCTATGTTGCTATGCTCCGTATCATTCCTAACATCAAATATAAAACATCTGTTCGGTAAGCCTACCTGTAACAATGATATCCTTGCTTCATAAGGATCTAAAGCGGTAGTCTCAGAATCGACTTCTATGACGGGGTAGTTTACTATCTCATTTATAGCCACATTGGCGTCTTCCTGAGTAGTAACATAAGTGTAGTTAGGCTTAGGCATCCCTACAGCCCCATTATCAAAAATTCCCATTAAGCTCTCCTTCCTTTAACTATCGAAACAATCTTAAACATGGCGTTAATCATCTTATGGTTGCCTAACTTACCTGGATCGTAGATTGGTTCTATAATACAATCAACCATATCAGAGAGCTGCCTTGCGTGACCAAGATTCTTCGCTCTTTTCATACGCCAAATAAAATAACCTGCCATGGCTGCACGTATATTCTCAGCAGGTAAATTTATCTTTTCATACATCTTAAATGATTTCTTCCACTCACCTTTAAGTAATTCATTACAAATATCTATAATCTGTGGGTGTTCCTCATCTATCAAAATGCCTATAATTTCCTTTGCTGCTTCAATTGTCCAAGAAGACTCATCATTAATTTGTTTTAACCAGGGCAAGCAGTCTCTTGGAACACCTTTGGCTTCTTCTGCAAGGTATAACAATATGGTTTCTTTGTAAGACATGCCTTCAAACTCAGCAACATTTTTTAATAAGTTAAACAATGATTCATTATCCAGCCTATCAAAATGCATTCTTGTTACTCTACCACCAATGAATGCTGGTTTTAATTTTTGCGGTTCGTTGGTACAAAAAAGCACGTATACATGACTAAACCCATCCTCAATTATTTTAAGCAAGAGATTCTGACTAGCAGAAGTTAAATCCTGGGCTTCGTCAAAAATTATTATTTTAAAATTGGAGCTAAAGGGTGCCCCTGGAAAATCCCTCACAATAGCAGTAACATCACCCTTTGTTCCATGAGAACCTACGTTAATCTCCATTACATCTATACTACTGTGATTTATAATTGAAAGACATGTATTACATTTCAAACATGGCTCAGACCCCGGTGTGTCATCACAGTTCAAACCAAGCGCAATTATTCTACTCATAGTAGTCTTTCCACAACCAGGTTCTCCGGTAAGTAGTAATGTATGTGGCATGGTACCATCATCAAGCCATTTTTTTACCATCTTACGATTAGTTTCCTGTCCTAACATTTCGTCAACTTTTAACGGTCTATAAAGAACATTAAAATCATTAGAGCCTGTTTTTGTTTCGCGTCTAACTAACACTGCACACACTCCTTATTTCCAAATCATATAGTTTCTTACACTTAAATCCCTTGTGTTGTTTGTATTTATATTTACTACTAGCAATCATAGACATTGCAGAAATATTTAATTTGTTTTTATTACAAAAATCCGACATGTTTTCAATTATTTTTAATGAACCATCAGGCAAAACAACTAACCATGTTTTACTTTTGGCTTTACTAATTTTAGTTATAGCTTCCTTTGTATGTTTTCTACCTAAACATCTTCCTTTACTTGTGGCTCCTATTTTTATTTTGGCTTCTTCCGAATGTTTTTTGCCATAACATGGGTGTTTTTCAATAGAATAATCAATATGCTTACTCCAATGATTTTTCTTCATTTTTTGTTTAGTTTCTTCGGAATGTTTCTTATCATAAAACGAGTTTTCTTTTCCAATTGACTTACCTTTTTTAGAATTAGATATTTTTTTCTTCGTTTCCACAGAAGGCTTCCAACCAAGACTTCCTTCTCCACCTAATGTCATGTTATAACCACTAGGTCTGAAAGAACCATATTGTTTAATGTAATGGAATTCCATTTCATCCAGCTCTTCTTTAGAATCACAATATTCTAAAACCCCCCACTCAAAACTATCAAAACCGTATTTTCTTAAAGCTCTTATAAAATAAAAATCATTTAGTGAGCGCTTGTGCTCATTCTTTCTACTTTCTAAACTCTTAACAGTCTGCCCTATATAACTCTTCCCATTAATCTTATTTGTTGCTTTATATATAATCAAAACTATCCCTCTATGTAATAATATTTAAATCTACAATTAGATTCATTACCCTTGTCCTCTTCAATAACAACTGCTCCGTCTGTTGTCGCTAAAAATATGACGTTCTTATCAAGTTCATTCACATGTATATCGTTTATAGTTACACCTTGTGGGATTATTCCAGCGCCAGGATTGTACGAGAATATTGAACCATCGTCATATGTGCGTTCTAATGTACCACTAACAGCATAATAAAATCCGCTGGTTGTAGTTTGGAAGCATTTAGTCGCGCCGGATAATGTAGTTGTATAAAGCCTATTATCAGTAGTTAAATCAAATTGGTCTATACCAGCTACCGTAGTAACCAGTAAGTAATTCCCTGCTCCATGTATATAATTAATTTGGTCGTCTGTTAAATCAGCCTCTCTTTTATAGTAGGACAGATTATTAAACACACCACCAGATATAGAACTTATTGGAGTTCTTATAATACCAGATATTGTGGTGCCTATATATAAATAATCAGTATCAGCCCATATAGTAGAAACAGGAAACCCAGTATCAATAGTTCCTGACAGCACTGCTGATAAATTATAAACATTAGCCCCACTAACAGTAGATTCAAATATATAACTATTTGTTGTCCAAATATTCATAGGCTTACCTTATATTATAATCATTGTTTTCAATTTGTCAAGTAACTTTTTTCAAAACTTCATAAAGACCACACAAAGCACCACAACCACCATAATAAGGGAGAACATAATCTGCTACATTCTTTACAGAATCAGGTGAGTCCTCTGTACAGAAAGAAACTTCTGCCATCTTCATGCTTTCTATATCAGAATAAGAACACCCTACATATATAATATGTTCTGGCGTAGCGTTATATTTCCTCATTATCGGAACTAGCTTTTCTTTCTTGCTCTGAGGAGCATAATAAAAAGGAATATTTTTCCTCCTAAAAAGGTTATAGCTAATAGCTTGGTCTTTAGAGATGAAAACAAACTTGTATGTTTTTTTGAGTTCATTGATTGCCTCGAAATCTTTCATGTGATAGCTCTTAAATAAAGTATTGCCAAGCTCGTCAAGAGGTGACAGATACTCAGTGATGATGCCATCAACAGCGCTTATAATAACTTTTATATTTTCAAATCTCTTTTTTAATTCTTCCATTTAATCACATCCTTTATTCATTAAAATTTTCATTTAAAAAAGCTTCTAAGTTTTCAATTACTTCTTTAACCCCTTTTCCAAAATCATCATCTGGGTGCCCCCATATTATCATTTCATATTTAAGAATTTCTTCACGTCTCTTCTCTGCCTTTTCTTGTTTCTCTTCAGACACAATAATAGGAGAACGTACAAGTTTGCCATATTCCGCTTGTTTTGGCCAATAATAAACTAACATGTTTATAGCTGTACCTATTTCAATTATTTTTTCATGTAGAGCATTAAAGAATATTGCTGACTTTCTACCATATTTTGCCATAAAACGATGTCTCATGTTATAGAATTTATTAAAACTATTTTCACAGTTTTCAAATCGCTTCTGAATGATGTATGCTTTATTTAATGCAGCGGTTTGTTCCTTAGTTTCATTATCATCTTTATCACGTGGTAGAAATTCACTAGAAGACGACATCATTCCTCTTATATATGTTATTTTATCCCTTATTTCATATACTAAAGCTAATACTTCTTCATTAAATATCATATTATCTTCTAAGGTATTTCTTTCTATATAAGCACGGCCCTTAAACGTAGCATACAAACCAACTATTGCCATAACAGCTGCTTGTGCTAATGGAATTAATATATCTTTACAATATTCTGAAAACCACCACATACTAATCACATCCTTTATTCATAATCATTCTTTGATGTTGCACCTTTTATATCTAACCAGTCTTTTACATCTCTAACTCTTTCATTAACTTTGTCCGCTGCCCTACACATATCTAACTCTAGTCCTTCACTCTCCGCCCATTTAATAAAGGCCTGCACATCTTTTGGGAAACATTTACCACCATAACCACGCTGGTTGTCGTGGCCGGGTACGTCTGTGTGACTGTTACCTATTCTTGAGTCGGCTAACCACATGTTTCTAAGCTCCTCATAAGGTATATTAATATGTTTAGCAATATCATACATCTCATTTAGAAACGAGACTTTGACCGCGAAGAAAGCATTTGACATATACTTAACTACCTCTGCTGCTTCCCAAGTAGTTAAATAAATAGGTGTGTGGTGAAATCTGGTTCTATATAATTCTTCTACTAATTTACCATGCAAATCATTACCGGGGTCATGTCCTATAATTATCCTGGCTGTATTAATAAAATCTAACTTAGCAGACCTCTCAGTAAGAAATTCTGGGTGAAAAATGAACGCATGGTGTGGATACTTTTCAGCGTAGGCTCTTGTAGTTCCTGGTATAGCTGTACTTCTTAAAACTATAATTTTTCTTGATTTTGCAGCATCCACAATACCTTTGACCGCATCATCCATGTTTGACAAATCTTGGCTACCCTCATCTTTCATAGGCGTGGGGACACCCACAAATATCATACTTGAAGAGTTAACAGTGTCTTCTAAAGTATCGTAAATATCTTCATACTTATCATAAATCTTTATGTTTGCATGCAATGAAAATCCATGTGCAAACGCTCTACCTAAAAACCCAAAACCAATTATCCCTACAGTCTCCATAATACCTCCCTTATAGCTTTAGTCTCTTCAGTGCGTCATTAAATTCTTTCTTCCTTGCCTTCACCCCAAAGTAATGCTCAAAATATTCTAAATGTTCTTGGCAAGCAAACCTATCACCGCCATGCCAATCTATTTCTAGTATGTTTAAAGCAGCATTCATGGGCTTTTGGTCTCCCACGTCCACATGATCACCGAATTGTTTTACTATCATCATGCAGTTTTCGTAAGTTACTCTTAGCAAATCCTCGTGGTCCTCTGGACGTAGAATATAAAATCCTGCCACTGCCTCCAGATCAGGCAAACGCTTTGCTCCTTTTTGTAGCATACACCACGCAGCAGGGGCACTGACCCATTTAGATAATGATTTGTAATCTTTCATATCAACCTCTGACTTTGCCATTTTCCTACCTGCTCTGCTTTTTCTTACAACCACAGTGGCTAGATCTTTTCCGTGGTGGAACCATGTCTTGTACCACTTAGTCTTTAAAAATTCTGTAGGATCTTTGAAGAACAAAACATCAGTATCAAAATAAACCATGCATTTATCTTTTATAGGTTTAGTGAAACATTTATGTAAACCAGCGGCTTTGAACACAGAAAATTTTCTTTTACCGCCATGAGCTCGCCACCTTATATGACTTAATTGCTCACCCACTATGTAAGTATTTTTTAATTCAGGCACTAACTTTTTAATTACTTTCAGATCTTCCTTGTTATTCACCACACAATGTATGTCTTCAACAGGAACACCTGTCTTTATCAAAGACCTTAATGCAAACTGTGCATATTGTTTTATATGAGACTTCCCACTAGCTGCCATCACATAATAAAATCCTTTTAGTTGCTCCATTCTACCATCCTTTTACTACTAGTATTTATCCATTTAAAACACGGGGGTATAAGCTGGGCAGCAATTTTATAATTAAGTAGGTATAATCTCATATATTCTTTCTCCATTACACCAAAATCTTTTGCTGCCCTTTCTTTAGCTAACTCATAGTTCTTATGACTCTTGTCAAAATCTAACTCCTCTATATTTATATTGGTTATTTTATCCTCAGGATACACACACCCTCTCAGCATAGAAACCAAGGAAACCCTGAATATAGATGGGTGGCTTGTAAAATGATAATTAGATTTAGTAATCTTAAACCCACTATTTAATTTATCTTTCCCATAATTTACTATGGGTAGCTTAGTAATCTGATGCCTTTTTAGATATGGTTTGTCGTTCATCCTTATAATACCAACCTCTCCATGCCTATCTAAATAGTTCTCCAATTTTACAATAGGAACTGTTCTATAACATGGATGATCGTCTTCTATAAAAATTATAAAATCGTACCCTCTTGCTGCTGCTCTGCTCCAGCCAATATATTTACCCATCTGAGCTCCGAGATTAGAGCCATTATAAATAACATCAAACTTTGTAGATTTTAAAAACTCTACGGTGCCGTCTTTAGAACCATTATCAACTACGATGAAATGTTCATCTGCTATGTTATGATAGTTCCTGAAGGTCTTTATAGTGTTCTTTAACAGCGCTATTCTGTTCCATGTAAGCATTACAATTGCTGTTCTATTCATTTAACCTCCTATTATCTATACGCCCTTCTGTGGCTTTCTTCTCACCAATACATCTGCCACGTCCCTATTAGCAATTTGACAGAGTGCGGGGAACTCTTTAAGCCAACGTATGAATTCATCTTTATTATCAAAGTCATTGAAATAAGAATGTAATTTAATAGTTTTACCGTCTTTCTTTATTTTCTTTTTCATAAAAATTTTAAATCCTTCATAACCCAAGCCTTCTTCTAGTAGCTCAAAACATTTGATAGCACAATCTAAGTGTCCTTTTACAATCTCAAAACTTATTAAGTCTATTTTTTGAGATAAACCAGACAACACTTTGTCTTCGTACCCCTCCACATCAATTTTTATATACTTGGGTTTTCCAAACTCCTCAATCAAAGTATCTAATGTGGTAATTTCAATTTTGGTTTTTGTCCATTTTTTAGTAGGATGTTGTAGTTTCCAATCACCCACACATGAAGATGACTGGTGATGTTCACACTTATAAAATGACGTTTCCCCAACAGCATCTCCTACACATACGTTTCTTATAGCAAAAACGCCCTCATAATTCTCATGAGAAACCAACTCGCTTTGCGGTTCAACGGCAACTACCTTAGCGCCGACATTAACAAAGCGTTTAACCATTTGTCCTACGTTAGACCCTATATCAAAAACTAGTTGGTCACTTATATCATCGTAAATATATTTATATATTGACCCTGGGTATTCACCCCATTTTTTATATTTCACATTTCCCCCTTTAAGTTTCAATAAGAATATCACCCTGGTCTCTATCAGGTAAGTTTTTAAAGAATTTAAAAACAGAAGGTACGTCGTCAAACTCATCTACTATCTTGTATGACCTAATGGTTTTTCTCCTACCATCAACTGTTTTCTTAACTTTTCTCTTTATAAAGGTTGTCATTTTCTTAATTCCAAACTTCTCTGCTGTTTTTATACTCTCAGAAAAAGTTTCCCAGTAACCACCGGTAAACTCAAGACTTATAAAATTTATCTTGTGACTCAACCCACCTAAAACCTTATGCTCATACCCTTCCACATCAACTTTTATATACGTAGGCTTTCCATACATTTCTATCAAATCATCCAAAGTTACAGCCTCCACTACATTTTTCGTCCATTTAGCTTTAGGATGTAATGATTTCCAACCCTCAAAACAAGTAGCAGTAGTAGAAGCCCTGTTATTTGTATAAAATACAACCTTCCCTGCTTTATCAGATACGCATACATTTTCTATAGCATGCACTCCTTTATAATTATCACCCGAAGTTACTATACTCTGTGGTTCTATAGCCACCACTTTAGCACCAGCATCTATAAATTTCTTTGTTACTTCTCCTATATTAGCTCCAACATCAAAAACTAGTTTGTCCTTCACGTGTGGGTATACATAATCATAAGCTTCACCATCATATTCAAAACCCATTATAAACCCCCCTCTTCAACGTTTTTTAGCCAGTATTCTATTCTTTGATGGTGTTTCTTACCACCTTTTCTTATTTCATAATTCAATATGTAATTTGTTTTACCAAGTTTATCTAATTTATTAATCATTTTCTTTCCTAAATGTTCTTTACCTCTGATTTTTCTAACATCGAAATCAATCATTATGTGGTTAATTTTATCGTATTCACCAGAAGAAAGTAAGTCATTCAAAATGTCTACTTCTGCTCCTTCACAATTCATTTTTACTACAACATGATCATCAGCGGATATATTCTCTATAAACCAATCACTAGCTTTAACAAACTTACACAACTCACTTCCTGGATACATCTTCTTTTCTTTTTGGGGTTTCTCTTCGAAAATGCTTCCGCCCATACTACCAGCACAATAAATTAGACTACTACATGTTTCATTTAATAATCCAAAATAATTTACAGTTAATCTATCATCAGGATAATTCTCTTTTATAAAATCACAATTATCTTTTACTGGCTCAAAAGAATAAATTTTATCAAAATTATATTCTTTTCTTAATACTATCTTTAATACTTTTCCTTTGTGGGCACCTATATCCACGAATATTTTCATATTATTATTCCCCCATTTTCATTACGATATTACCAATATATCTCCTTGAAAATTTTTCACTGGTTTCTTAGAGATACTATTTAAATATTTTATAACTTCTTCTTTTGTACTAAATTCTTCAAAGTACTCATATAATCTGATCTTCCTTCCATTTTTCCTTTTATTAAGTTTTCGTTTAATACAAGGCATCATTTTCTTAAACCCAATTTTATCAAGAATTTCTACACATCTAATAGAACTATCTATAAAACCTTTAGTAAATTCAAAACTAATCAAGTCTATTTTTTGAGATAAACCTAAAAGTACTTTGTCTTCAAAACCTTCTACGTCAAGTTTTATAAATTTTGGTTTTCCAAATTCCTCAATCAAAGTGTCTAATGTTGTAGATTTAATACTGGTTTTTTTCCATTCTTTTTGTGGATAATGTTTTTGCCAATCAACTAAACACGAAGACGACACGTTGTGCCCAACGCATTCAAAAAAATCTACATCACCAACTGTTTCTGATACGCAGGTATGTCTTATTGCAAAAACCCCAGAAAAGTTTGTTGATTTTGTTAATTCTTTTTGTGGTTCAACAGCAACAACTCTTGCTCCAAAATCAATATATTGTTTGGTCATTCCTCCTTCATTAGCGCCTATATCAAATACTAACTTATCTTTTATTCTCTTACTTAAAAAATTAAATAATTCACCTTTCGGTTTATTCATTAGTTCCTCCATCCTTTTCTTGCATATCTTGATATTTTATTATGCTTAAAACACGACGGGAAAATTCTCGCGCTCCATCTATAGTGTTTCATAAATAATCTCATATACTCAGTTTCTAAAAGACCAAACGATTTTTCGCACCTTTTTATTGCTTCCTCTGTTGGACTTAACTTTTTAAAACATTTAAAATCTTGCCATTTATCTCTAATTTTTTCTGGATAAACACATCTCCTTAATAACGGCACTAAGCTTACTCTAAATATACTTGGATGCGAGGAAAAATTATAATCAGATTCTTGGATTTTGAATCCAGGTATAAATTTTTTAATATTCTCATAATTTGATTTCATTAGAGAAATCATATGAATTTTTTTATCTGGTTTTTCATAAACTCTAACCATACCAATATGAGTATTATCATCCAAATATTTTTCTATTTGTTTTATTGGAACTGTACATGTACATTCATGATCATCTTCTATAAAAAGTATAAAATCATATCCGTCTTCCAGAGCCCTACTCCAACCTATATACTTACCCATCTGACAACCTAAATTGATTTCATTATTAATTATATTATAATTAGTTGCACCAAGAAATTTAGTTGTTCCATCTATTGAGCCATTATTAACTATATAAATATCTTTATCATTAATACCGTTATGAAATTTTAGGAAAAGATTCATAGTATTTTTAAACCTCTTTATATTATTCCATGTAAGCATTACAATTGCTGTTCTCATATTATTTTCCATCAATAAATTTAGCAAACCACGTGTTAGATGTTTTATTGTGTTTATATAAAGCATCATCAGCTATCTCAAGTTGTTTAGATAATGGTATTCTTTTAACAACTTTGTCTAAATGAATTATTTCTTTTTTTCTTATTTTAAATGTTGGATCATTCAATTCGTTTCTAAGCTCACTATATTTATAATTATCTTTATAACTACATGCAGCATGTAATCCAATTGAACTCCATTTATCGCCGCTTATTTTATAATTTTTTTCTCGTGATTTTTTTATAAACATTTTGTCAACTTTACCTCTACTATCTATTTCAAATCCTATTTCTTTTGTTAACTTTCTGACATATACTTTGACTTTATTAGCAAGTCTATTGTTCCACGGCTCCCATAATTTTAAACAATAAATTACAGCATCATCTCGTAATTTAGCGTCCACAAAATGATCAAAAAATTCTATAGTTCTTGGGTGTAATATCATATCGTCATCTAATCTCAAATAAAAAGGTAGATCAGAATAGTCTAGGCAAGTATAACAAGCATCTATCCATTTCATATCTTTTATAATATGAAAGTTGAACTTAACGTTCTTCTGTCTTTCTAATGATTTTACTACGTAACCAAATGATTCTCTTCCGTTTGTTATAACAAACACATCCATTTTATCTACTATATCTATTCTTGGATTCTCTGGTCTTACTTTATATGTTTTATGTATTTTTCTCATTTGAATACTCTCCCGACTCAACTAAAATATCACCCTGTTCTATATTTCCATGTTCTGAATATATTAAACTTTTATAAAATTCTACTATCTCTGAAGTTTTATAAAATTCACCTGCTTTATCATGTATTCGAATAGTTTTAGACACTCCTTTTATTTTTTTAACCAAAAAAGGAGTCATTTTTGTAAAACCTATTTTATCTATTATCTTAATACAATCTAGGAAATTATCAAAACCACCAGTAAATTCAAAGCTTATAAAGTCAATTTTTTTACTGAGACCAGCTAAAACTTTATGTTCAAAACCTTCAACATCAATCTTTATATAAGTTGGAACACCAAACTCTTCTATAAGACTATCTAAAGTCGTTGCTTCTATTTCCATAGGCTTCCATTTAAGGGTTGGCCACAACCTTTTCCACCCATCAAAACATGTATTTTTTGCATGAAATTTTCCCCCTCTGTTAGTTGCTATATTATAAATTTCTTTACCAACTTTATCAGAGACGCACACATTTTTTATTGCGAAAACACCATCATAGTTCTTATTCTTAGTCAATTTTTTAAGTGGTTCTACGGCTATAACTCTAGCGCCGGCTTCTATTAAATTTTTAGTTATCTTTCCCACATTTGAACCAATATCAAATACTAATTTACCAGAAACATGTGGATAAATTTTATTATATAAATCACTATTTTGTTCTGTGCCCATAAACACCTCACTTTTTAACTCTATAGCTATTCTGAGACGTCCACCCTATCAAATTATCTTCATTCTTAAATAAAGAGTATTCAAATGCTATCTGTCCTATATCTACACACTGTTCTTTGTCACGTGTTAGATCAAATGCCAACGCTGTAGCAGTAGGTCCCGCAGAAGCTAAGAAAATTTTACCTTTTCCATAATGATTCCTACATTCATTTAAAATATCATCATATTGATCAAAACAATCTCGTCTTGAAATTTGAATAAATGACTCTATGTAACCACCATCAAACATGTAATGCTCTAATAAATCAGTATTAAAATTTATAAGTACTATTTCACGGTCTTGCCATATTGTTTTTACCTTATCAAAATACTCCTGATTATCTTTACCAACTAACGCTGGTCTTGATATAAATGCAGAAACAAAAATACTCTCTTTCCTAGCCCTCTTACTGCTAATAAATTTAGCAAACCCCTTGTTAAAATTAACAACCCATGGTTTTGGATTATCCATTCTGGGAATTCCTACAAGTAATTTCTTTAATGGGTTTGAAAAAACAACAAACAATTTATTCTGTAGTCTTTTGTCAAACACCTGCATTTTACTTATTCCTTTGTGTGTTTTTAGTAACCTAGCAAACTCCCCATCACCATACCTGGCTAATGAATATCCTTCTTTTATCTTGTTTATAGTTTCATATTCATCAAGTATTAGAACTTTAGACATAACAAAACCTCTCGTGGCTCAGTTAACCCATCTCTAAACGCACCTTTAGCTAATTCAAAAGGTCTTAATGAATCAAAGTCAGCCCATATTTTCACATACCTCTCTGGTTGTTTAAATATATTCTTATCTTCCTTGCCCTTAGTAGCTTTCATAATTTCAAACACGGTGGGGTGTTTCCACTTAGGCTCTTTGCCTGGAGTCATTGGGAGGACAATCAAAATCCCTTCCTTAGCAATCAATTTTATATTTTCCATTACTTTTCTAGCATTTGATACGTGCTCTAAAACATGGGAAGCAAACACAATATCAAATTCATCTTTGCCAAAATGTTTGTCTAAGTCATGAGCATCAATTTCCCTAATAAGAGTTGTCTCCCCAAGTATGTCAGTTCCTACAGTATCAAATCCATTATCTATAAAATCTCTAACCTCTGAATCCTCCCTACTACCAACACATAAAACAGACTTTGCATTAGGAAAAACTCTTTTTAGTAGAACTATGTCTTGCGCCCTTACATCAGCTCTTTGAGGTGTAAGATTCTTTTTACGGCTTTGAGAATGTTGTTCTTTCTGTTTTTTTATTATTTCTTCATTATCTAATTTCTTATATATATCCATATTAACGTTTCTCCTTCACTATCCGTTTCATTACATCCAAATATCTTTGTGCAGTGTGTTCAATAGTTAACTCCTTTGGTATTAAAACTCTTACATCCCCATTTTCAATACTTATTATAGCACGTACGATAGCATCACGTACTTCTCTGGACATCACATTATACTTGTCCTGATAGATATAATCAGGGTCAAAAACATCCTCCTCACCATCAATTATTACACAACCTTTGGTTAATTTACACATTTCAGTAGCCCCACCACACGCATTAGTAGTAACAACAGGTATACCAGCACCAATAGCTTCAACAACAGAACTAGGACAAGAATCTTTCTTGGCCAAATGTAAATACACATCAGCTGTCTTATAGATCTGCTTTATTTGATCAAAATCTATTCTTCCATGATAAATAACATTTTTATGCGGTATTTCTTTTGCACCTCTACCCATAGGACCAATCACATGTAACTTAGCGTGCTTTATTTTATGTAATAATTTATTAAATATCTCTATGGTTTCTGGCAATCTTTTAAATCTTCTCCATTTAGCACATGTAACTATATTTATACCCTTATGTTTTTTAAAATTAAATTGGTTTTTATCTATTCCATTATAAATTACTTCAAAGATGTTTGATTTTCTTTTGTCAAGATACTTCTCGCACATCTTTTTAGATGTTTCGCTCTGATAAATAACAACACCTGCTTCTGTATGTGCCTTACTAAGTTCCGCATTCCTATCTGCATAGTTGTCTGCTAAATCATAATAGACACCATCTAAACGTAATACTGTAGGTAGTCCGCTTCTATTAGATATTTTTACTACAGACAACTGAACACTGGCTTCCTTAGAGTGCGTAACTATCTTATGCCCTGAGGCTTGCCAAACAGGAAACATTCTGTTTACTGCGGCCCTAGCGCTACCATCAACAAATATTTTTAATTTGAATATCTCCTCTTGTTTCTTGACTTCCAATTTTTTTTTCTTTTCCTGCTGGGCCCTACGTTTCTTAGCATCATTATAAATCTGTGTCCTCATAGCACTAACAAATTTTTTATATTTCGAAGATTTTTGTTTTATAGTACGGGATAAATTTTTTGAATGGTGTCTGTAATTATACAATTCTTTATCGATAAAAACTAATTTACCCACTTCTTCTAATTTAAAAACCAAATCCTTATCAACCGTCTGCTTAAGTTTAGGATTAATACCATCAGTCATATCATAACATTTCTTTTTTAATACTTTCAAATGACTAACTCTAAGTTTTGATTTATTAGTCTTTACAGTTAAAAGAGTTTCTCCTGGATAGAGTGCTCTAGTCTTAAATGGTTTTTTTGGTTTTAAATTACTTCTGCATATGTTATAATTACTATATGTCAAAGAAGCATCTGGATGTTTTTCATGCGTCTCTATAGAAATTTTTAAAGCATCTTTATGAGCTAAAGAATCATCGGAATCAACCACCGCAACTAATTCGCCCGAACATAATTTAATAGCTTTATGCAAACTCTGTCCGTAACCTACATTCTTTTTGTTATGATGGACTATTACTTTGTCTTTTATACCGTATTCTACAACACAGTTTTTTATTACCTTTGCAGATTCATCGGTAGAACAATCATTAACTATCACTAATTCCCAATTTTTGTAAGACTGCTCAGTTACACTCTTTATAGCATCCTTTATATAATGAGCCTGGTTATAACAAGTCATTGCAACACTAATCAGCACAGATTTATCCATATTTTATCTCCACTCTTCTATTTTATATCCCAAGAACTTAAACAATAACTCATTAGAATGATCATAAAACTCACATAAATCTTTTTCTAAATTTTCTGACATAGGTTTATATTTAGTACTCCATTTTTTATATGATTTTATACCCCCATCTTTATCTAAATCTAATTCTCTGTCTGTTGCAGATTCAGAAGTCACTTCCAAAGTTTCAAAATCACACCTGCCTACCTCAAGAAAATCATATAGTTTATTTAATTCAGTAGTAGTATCTTTCTTCATCCTCTCTTGTATAACTATATATAAATTCTTTTTTTTAAAGAATGGTATTACGTTGTTTTGTATTTGTGAGGAGTACAACCCTCTCTCTAAATGACCAACATTTACCCCATTTACTCTATCTTTTTGCATTTGATATTCAGAATATGCTCTATCAACAGGGTCTCTAATACAAAGCACCAATTTAACGTCAGGAACGTGACGGGACATTCTTTTCATAGCTGCTTGTTCTTCAATATAATTAGCAGATTTCTCCCCACAACAACCTCCTTCAAATAAATTTTTATACCAATCTATTCCTTTGTCCCAAGTTCTATGAGGAGGGCCATTGTTCCAAAATCTAATTTCAGTAGAAGCTGTCTTAGGGTCTTCCCAGTTCTTGCACATATTGATACCTGGGTGTTTATTCAAATTATGCCAAAGAACAGTAGTACCACATTTCATAGCGCCTATTATTATAAATTCTGGGAATTTCATCTTATCTCCTAACATATGTATCTAACCAATAAGTTATTCTTTGATGGTGTTTATCTCCACCTTCTCTTATTTCGTAATTCAATATATAATTTGTTTTTCCAAGTTTATTCAACTTATTTATCATCTCTTTCTCTAGATATTTTTTACTTTCAATCTTTCCGACATCAAAATCAATCATTATATGGTCAATTTTGTCATATTCACCAGAAGAAAGTAAATCATTTAAAATTCCTACCTCTGCCCCTTCACAATTCATTTTTACTACAATATAATCATCGGTAGATAGATTTTCCCTAAACCAATCACTAGCTTTAACAAACTTACACAATTCGCTTGTAGGGAATTTATCCTTTTCCGGTTGTGGTTTCTCTTCAAAGATACTACCACCTTTGCTACCAGCACTGTAAACTAATTGCTCACAGGATTTATCTAATAACCCAAAGTAATTTATAATTAATCTGTCGTTAGGATAGTCCCTTTTTATAACACCACAACTATCTTTTACTGGCTCAAAAGAATAGAGTTTATCAAAATTGTATTTTTTATCCAACGCTATTCTTAATACTTTGCCTTTATGAGCGCCTATGTCTAAAAATATTTTTTTACGCATTAGATACTCCTTTTTGTTATTATTATAATTACTTTTTAAATGTATCTTCAAAATGTTTCATAATACCAGAAATAAATCCAGGTTTAACGTGTCTACCATCCGGTTTGAATACTGTATTCTTGTTTGCATTCATTGCAATCTCGTAACTAGGATAATATATCACATTCTCATACTTCCTTTCCAACTGACCACAAACCGTTCTTAATATACTTTTGCTTTCAGTGTTAGCTATAAGATGATCTATATTTCTAAATGTTTTACCTAATGGCACGGGAGAAGTGGTTATAATAACCTTACAATCATTAATACACCTCAACAAATCCATTGCCTTCTTCATATTATTTAGGTTATCTTCATAAGAAGCAAACTTAAATAAACAACCCCTACCTCCGCCTTTACCATAACCAGGAGAAGCACATATTATTCTACCATTGTCAGGTTTTTTCCAAACTTCTACTAACCCCAATGTAATTATTAAAACTTCTGCCTGGGTAATATAATTTCTCATTCTCTCGTCAAACTTTTCTATTAAACTTAACAACTCTTCTTTAGTTTTACCAAACACAAGTCTTCTATAAGGATCTTGAAATCTACCATCCGTTAGTTTCCAAACATCATCCTTGTCTTGCTTAAATTCGCCAGTTATTCTTTCAAACTCATACAGTATAGAATATGTGTTATACCAAATAAGATTTAGACCAATAACACCCTCTAGAACATTGTAATTCATGTTGTGTAGATATTTTTTTAGTTCTATTGCAAAACAACTACCCATAGTAAAAATCTTAGTGTCCTTATTGATTAAAAGCATTTTCTTCATAGTAATAGGTTTGTTATTTGCCACTTCTCTACACACTAGAAAAATTTTACTCATCTTTTACCATCTCTTTATTTACTTTATTATTTCTCCAATATATCCACAAATTTTTCCATATTATGTTCCCTACTACCCATCTGAGTCCTCAAAAAACTTTGCATATTAGGAATCATGTACTCCATAGCCCAATCACATCTCTTAATAGCATCTGCAGCGTACTCAATGTCTCTTTGAGGATACACTATCGCCGTCTGCCCATCAAAAGCATAGTCATACATCATACCATTCATGGGGCTGGCGCTACATACAATTAAACAACCACACATAGCAGCTTCCATTGGCACGTTGTGTAACCCCTCCAATTCTGTGGGTGCAAACCACACGTGACAGGTGCTGTATAAATTTCTTAATTCCTCTACAGTTGGCTCACACAGAAAACTAGTTAGAAAAGAATCATCCCTCATTGTGTCGCCAAACCCTACATACTCATACCCATCAGTACCAAGTATTTCAGCAAGTTTAACAAAATCTTCCCACCTTTTAGTCTTCTTCTTCTGATGTAAACAACCTATTCTAAACACCCGTGTGCTTGCAACAGCTTCGTCGTACCACAAATCTAAATCTACACCTTGTGGAACAACCACAGCTGAACCACCCAAAGATTCTATCTTTCTTTTCAGCCCATTAGAATTTGTTATTTTAAATAACTCATTGTTATAAAGCTTAGCCAACACGGCTTCATCCCACATCCACGTCTCGTGGCCGCGTATATACCACGCTTTCTTCTTCACATTAGACTGTAAAGTAGTCTCTACAGTAGTACAAGCAGTAGCCACAACCACATCAGTATCCCAAGGTATAAATGGGACAGGAGCTTTATGCTCGAACCAATTAAAACTATCTACAGTAGCAACTATATCACATCTGTGTCCAAGCTTCTCTAACGTTTGGGCACACCTTATAACTGTCCTACTTCCACCATTATTAGCCAGTCCTGAGTTCAAGCAATTAAATACTATTTTCATTCCTTACCTCTTCTATTTTTCCTTTTAAAAATGCTACGGCCCTGTCCATAGACAAATAATAATCATAATACACTCTTGGTTGGTATAATTCCCAACGCTCCAATACACTTCTAACTATGTCCCAGAAGTTCCATCTATAAGCTATCTCACCAGTAGAACACGGGTTACTAGATGAAACAATGCTTTCCATATATTTATCCTTCCAAAACCTAACATTATCCATAACAACTATAGGTGTATTACAAGCGATCATTTCACTTATTACACGAGGGCATGAATCTATGTTACCTCGCACCACCACAATTCCTACCTTACACTTCGCAATATGCTCTGCCATTTCAGACCTTAAAACTCTATACGATGTAACATTCTTGGGGCGCGGTACCCTGGACGGGTTGCCTAAATTCAATACGGAAATGTCCTTAGGTACCGTACTGTATACAAAATCATGCCCTTTAAATGGTTGAGACCCGTTTGCTGGGAAACACACGTCGTATTCCTTTTCCTTTTTTATAGGATAAAATATATTATCTGCCGCAGGTTTCACAAACAATGTTACCAACGCATTAGGGTGCTTAGCTTTACATTCTTCCACTTGCTCTGGTGAATCTTGTAGTATAATATCATAATCACTAAAGCCAGGCTGCGGCATAAATCTATTACCAGCACCATAGTAAATCTTAATGGCATCAGGAAATCTTTCTAACACAGGGTGGTATTCTTTAAAACCACCACGGCAGAAGATAACATCAGGAACAAACGTGCTTTTATAGGTTTCAAAACTAGGTACCCAGCGTTCAGTAAAATTATCTGTAAATCTATATTCTCTTTTTCCACCCCAATACCAAAGTTCGGCATAATGGTCGTCCCCTCTTGTCATACCAAAAAAAAGTTGACCCCAAACATCATCTACCTTTTCAATCCTGTCAAAC